>ERZ1034361.22-NODE-22-length-113447-cov-17.045391_pt1 | contig 113447 bp, 95 predicted proteins | sample MGYA00520617_ERZ1034361 | MGnify/ENA primary metagenome ERZ1034361 (study PRJEB33736, sample SAMEA104284507) | Azolla filiculoides | biome: Urban; feature: Water surface; material: Ditch water | place: Netherlands | collected 2015-10-28 | depth 0-0.1 m ... | reverse complement strand
GGTTTTTTGTGTAGCGGGTTGTCTTATAATAGCTTGTTTTTGTTATGTTCGTTAGCCACATGAAGTCCTAAAGAGCCCTGTTTTTTCTTCTAATAATTTTTTCAGATGCAGATAATACAAAGCACCAATAATCGAGCCGCCCGACACGGTGGAAATCACCTCAACATGGCGCAACAAACCGTGCTCTGCCATTTGCGCCAATACCCCGATGTGATAAAAAGACGCGCGAAAACCGCCACCGGAAAATGCTAAACCTAATTTTTCTGTCATTTTATTCCCCTTGCTAAAAGTTACAAAAAACGCATTGCTTTATTTTTGTCTGAATCAGGATTTTCAGGATTTATGGATTTTCAAGATGAAAATATTCAGACGTATTCTTAAAAACAATCCTGTTAATCCTAAAATCTTGCAAATTCTGACTCAGACAAAGTGTCGCAAAAATCACCTAAAAAAACTATATTTTTCAAATTGTTATAGGACATTATTTTGCAGTTTTGCAGCTAAGCCGCCATACCGCTGAATTCTTTTGCTCACTGCAAACGTAAAAATTTCTGCATCAGCAACCACTTTCACACACTGCTTGGCTCTGGTAATCGCGGTATAAATCAATTCTTTGGTTAAAATCGGATTCATTTTTTTCGGCAACACCATCAACACCTCGTTAAATTCTGAGCCTTGGCTTTTGTGAATCGTCATTGCAAACACGGTTTCGCAAGGCGGCAAGCGCGTTGGCAAAACTTTTTTCACCGAGCCATCAGGACGCAAAAAAAACACCATCAAACGATTGTGCAATTCTTTGTCCGGCATACAAATCCCAATATCACCGTTATACAGCTGCATGGCGGCGTTATTTTGCGTCATCATCACCGGACGACCGCTATACCAATGCCCCGACAAATGCAGTTTCTTTTCAACTCGTTGATTAATATCATTAATCCCGTTTTCGCCTTGCCGATTGGAGCACAAGACTTGAAATTCATTAAACGCCGCAAAAACCTGTTTAAAATCCGCACCTTGTTTAATTAACGCTAAATACGGTTGCTGTTTTTGGGCAATGTAGGTAATTAAATCTTCTGTTAATAAATGAATTTGCTCGCCACCTTTAACTAATAAATCCCACGCGATTTTCCCCTGCTGTTGATTCACCGCCACTGCCAATTTTTTGATTTCGCCATGAAAACGATGGGATTTTTGCAGCTCTACCGTGTGATTCGGCAAACTGCTGGTAAAGTCTGCTAACACTGCACCCGATTCAACTGAGGCGAGTTGATCTTTATCGCCTAGCAAAATCAAACGTGCGCCGTTTTTCAGTGCATCGACCAATTTACTCATCAATGCCAAATCCACCATCGACACTTCGTCGATGACCACCACGTCATAAGGCAGTGGTTTGTCCGCATTGTGATGAAAATAAGGTGACGGCGGACGTGCGCCCAGCAAGCGATGCAGGGTTTTGACTTCTTGCGGAATTTGGCTTTTGATAGTTGCAGAACAGGATAATTTTTCGATGCTCGCGCCGATGGATTCTTGCAAGCGCATTGCGGCTTTGCCAGTCGGTGCAGCAAGGGCAATATGGAGTGGTTGTTCTGCAAACTCTTGCAGCAAGGCTAAAATTTTCACCACTGTTGTGGTTTTGCCTGTGCCGGGCCCGCCGGTAACAATTGCAAACGCTTGAGTTAATGCCATTTTTGCCGCTGCGCGTTGCCAATCGGTTTCGTGGTTTGCCTGCGGGGGAAAATAATTGTCTAACGCGGTTTCCAGCGTTGCTATTTCATATTTCTGGGTTAAACGTTGTTTGATTTGCTCGGCTAGGCGGGTTTCGTAAAACCAATAACGGTGCGTGTATAAACATTGATTTTGTAAAACTAACGGTTGTGTTTCGGTGATTTCCAAGCCTTGCGATAGTTCAATTGTTAAGGCTAAACCGGAGGCGAGAATTAGGTTTTGTTCGGTTTTTTCTAAAAAAATGCAGCTGTGTCCTTGGCTTTGTTCGTAGGATAAACGCGCAACAAGCGTGGTAAAGGCGGGAATTTGGGCTGGATTTAAAGCGGCGCGTTGCGCTAAGAAGTTTGCGAAGGCAAGGTCTAGGCGATTAAAAGCGGTTTCTGTGGGGTTAAGCACTGGTTTTCTCTGCAAGCCGATTGAGTTTGCATTATAGCTTAGGTTTTTATCAGTTTTGGGTTTTCAATAATCAGGCAGAAATTTGAATCAATTGATGGTAAATCACTTTATTAGTTAGATATAATTAATTACAGGCAGTCATCATATATCTTTTAGGGTAGGTAGTTATTATGCGATTTAAAATACTTTTTCTAGCTTGTATATCCAGCATTATCATTTCATGCGCTGATAATTCTTCTGTAAATAATGGCTTGCCTATCTCTGGAGAAAATATCCCTCCTCCTAAAGAAAACTCTGAGCCTACCAATTTAGTTTATTCTGGCGAATACGAGGTTGACGGACTCTTAGTTTCAGCAAACACTGTTAGTAAACAAGCACAAATTGTCCCTGATATGTATGACATAGCAACTTCGGTATACTTAAAGGTCACAAATAATAGTAATAAAGAGGCATCAATCGAATTAAATGAGAGTTTTTTTTCTGATTCTATAAATAAAAATAAAATATTAACATCTGAAGAAATAAAAAATAGACTTCAAAAGCTACCTACAACTTATGAAAAAATTTGTAATCCTTTCATTAAGCTACTTGGGCATCTTTCTGGTATTGGGATAAATTTTGTGTCGATGGGATTAGCAAGCAGTCTTACACCTGATATTAAAACGTTTGTGGAAGAGCTTTCCAAAGCCTTGCTCGGCATTGAATCTGAGCAAGAGAAAACATACCATACTCAAGAGCAACTGAATAAGCTAATGGCATCTAACGCACACATTACAAATAATAAATTAACCCTTAAAGCAGGCGAATCTGATTCTATACTCTTATTTTTTGATAAAGTAGGTTTGGCAAAAACTTTTTTTCTCACTACAGTCATCCAAGACCCAAAAAAAACTATTCAAATTGAATTGTCACCCGAAGGTACACTTAAGCAAACCTCTAAGGCAGTGGAAAGAATTGAACCTACTCTTTCTACAGGCGAAAAACAGATCATACAGACAAATACTTCTGGTGAGGAAAAAACACCCATTCCCTCAGTTTCTTCAGTTCTTGTTCAAAAAACAACCAACATTCCAACGCCACCTAATTTTTCTACAGATAAAAACCCGACTCCTTTGCCAGAAGAATCTATCCCTAATGGAAAGCCAACCATTTCCCCAGTTTTAGTTCCTGATGGAAAACCAACCATATTTCCAACTCCACCAGATTTTTCTACAGGTGAAAAACCAAATACTTTGCCACAAGATACTCTTCCTGGTGAAAAGCCTAAGTTCCCTCCAACTCTACCACCTGATATTTCTACAGGTGAAAAACAAAACACACAGCCGCCTCCGCAACTTGATATTCCTACTGGCGAAAAAGAGAACTCATTGCCGTCTCTATCACCAGCCCAGTAGCGCAGTAGCCCGGTAGGGTGGGCACGCTGTTTTGCCCACCGAAAACCACACAAACCTTGCCCACCTTTTCATCCGACCAAAATCACATGAATTTCCCAAAAAAATTCGCGCCGTGCCGTTAAAATGGTGGGCAAAAAAGCGCGTAGGTTGGGGTGAATGAAATGAACCCCAACAAAAAACGTACATAAATCAACGAACCGCAATAACAATAAACATAAGCTTGCCCCCCCAACAAAAACAACTCTGTGCCGTAAAATGTTGGGGTTCATTTCATTCACCCCAACCTACGAAACATCATGCGTTATAGACGACTCAAAGTTTCTGGAGCAACCTACTTTTTCACCGTCAACTTGGCGGAGCGAAAAAGCCATTTGCTTGTCACTCACATTGATTTGCTCAGAGCATCCGTCCGTCATGTTAAAAACACACATCCCTTTACCATTGATGCAATGGTCATTATGCCCAACCATCTTCACACGCTGTGGACACTCCCCGAAAATGACAGCGATTACTCACCCGCTGGGGACTGATAAAAATCAACTTTTCCCGTCACATCACACCGACTGAACGCATCTCAACCAGCCGACAAACCAAAGGTGAACGCGGTATTTGGCAACGCCGATTTTGGGAGCATCAAATCCACGACCCGTTAAACTAAAAACAATAGGTTATAAAATAAATAATTTGTTAAATTTGAATACTTTTACAGTCTCTTTAGTGTAACCACATCATTTTAACTATTGGATTTTTTCAAAACGATCAGTCGTCTTGAAAAATTTCGCTGCACTTCTCTGAAAAACCGCTTAGATTCACTTATCCTAGACCTGTTCAGGTTTTAAAAACCTGACAGGTCTTTTCAGCTTCCAATCCTTTGAGAACTTGTTTTTTTAACTTACTTTTCTTCCGTGCTTTGCAAAATACGTTCTTTCTCTTTCCACAAACCACCCTCAGAAAAACATTGCCAGCCCCATTTCAACCAACTCAGCAACGCCATTGCCAACCACAACGACCAACCCAGCATCAGCAAGCGATACGCCATGATGGGCAATGAAATCACCGTCACAATCGGCAACTGCGCATCGTTTCTGTCCTGATACCAATTCAAATTAAATGGCGTAGATTGCGTTCCGGCAATCTGCATATCGGGTGAACCTAACAAACCTTGTTTCACCGCAACAAACAGCAGCAACAATGCCGTCATCGTCATCAGCACTAAACTAATTTGCAGCAGATTAAAATAGCGTCGGCTCAACGTTGCAAATTTCACCCGCTGTCCCAGCGCAATTAACCACGCCACAACCAGCAATGCAGCCTCCAACGGAATTTGGCTTAATCCCACCAACAACAAAAACCACTGCCAATGTTTTAGCGGTGTGATGTCAATTTTTCCCAAACCCACAGCAACAATCGCAATCACAATCAGCACGCCCCAAAACAATACCGCTGGCGCAAATTTTGTTCCCCAAGTGGCAATCACCCAGCGGTCTTCACCTAACTGCATATTAATTTGGCTGTTCACGCTGTCGGTGCCTAAATCAATCGCAGGACTGCGCAAAAATACACTTTGTTCGGTCATTTGTTGCCAATTCAACATGATTTGTTGCTCACCCGGTTTAATGGGTAACGTCACAGTTCTGCCTTTTTGTCGAATCGGCTGCACCTCGCTATCAACGAAGACTGTTTGTAAGCGGGCTTGTTCTGGCAACGTAATCGTTTGTTGCGTGCCTTTTGAGCTGCGAATTTTCAAGGTTAAACTGCCATCTTGCGAGCGTTTTCCTGATTTAATTTGCAAATAACTGCTATCAATCGTCAATGTTCTTCCCACGACGGCATTAGGGCGCGTCATGTTTAAAGTCACTTTTTCACCCGCCCAAGGTCGCCATTCGGGTAGCCAAAAACCTTCTTGATTTTGATGATGCACCACTGAAATCCCGCTGCTTTCCAAATGCCAAATCGGACTGACATCGGCACGCCACGTTTCTGTCCATTGCGAAGTTTGCGCGGCGACCAATTGAATTTGCGGCGTTTTTTCTAAAACAGAAACCCATTCGATGCTATTTTGATTCGCAGGTAAACTGATTTGCACTTTGCCATTTTTCACCCGAATATCCGGCGTGGTCACTGATTCGCCTTTTAACAGCGGCAATTCAATCACCGCCACTGCATCGGTTGCCATCACTCGATTAATCCGCGTGGTTAATCGCCAATCTAAACCCAATTCCAAACTGCGTTCAATATTGATAAATGCAGGTAACGCGCCTTGTTCTAAAGCTTGTTGCGCATTTGGTTTTTGCAAACTACTTTGCACACGATTAAATTGCAATTGCGTTTCTGCTTCGCCATTTTCATGCACACCTTCAATCAACCAGCCGCTCGCCTCGGTGCTGACATAATGCGGCTTCAGCGGCAATGGCAAAATAAACTTAGTTTGTTCAGGATTGTTGCCCGACATCACCACTTGATGTTGACCGGCTGGCAAATTGAGCCACAACGCGCCATTTTCATCACGCAACATTGCAGTGGCAATTTTTCCATCCACATCCACTTGATTAGGAAACCATTCTTTATACTGCGCTGGCAGCGGCAACGCCACGTTTTGCTGGGCATGAACTTGCAACGCCAAAGTCATTTTTTCAGGCGTAATCGTCACTTTCATGCTAGGAATTTCAGCGCAATTTGGCAAACAATCCGGTGCTTCGGTGATGCGGTTTTTCAATTGCTCCAATATTTCTGCATTAGGAAAATCCGCATACGCTTTCTCAGTCGGCAAACACGTTAATGGCAACACGCTTAACCAAATCAGCAACGGAAAAATCGCTTTCAGATTCAGTTTCTTTTCCCAACCAAACATCAGCAACGTTAAAACAAGCACCAAAATCACGCGAATAAAATTAAGCAACATGCTCATGGTTGGACTGAGATACCAAAAATGCACCTGCTGCGCACTGTCCACCGTGCCATTCCACGATAATTGCACCTGATTCCATTGCCATTGCGGAGAACCTAAACCGGTTTGCACATTTGCATTGGGATCAATCCGATTAAAATTAACCGTTTTTTGCGGGGCATAACTGCCGACGGCTTTATCTTTATACGCTGACAAACTGCGCCGACTCATCAGGACTTTTTTTTCTGCATCTGCTTTTGCCATGAGATTAACCTCAGCTTTGGCTTTTAATTCCATCATTTGTTCAGGTGCAGGTGCTGCTGGCATCACATTAGCGTCAACAGCAGGCGCGGCGGCATCCGCAGCAGGTGCAGCAACTTCAGCCATCGCTGTCATATTTTCCTGAATGCCTGAATTCATTACTGCCAGCGGATTATTGGTAATCGCTTGCCAAGGTTTTTCCAATTGCGGATAAATGCCAATCCGAACCTGCGTAACTAAAAACGGCAAGACAATCATCATCAACACCAGCCAACAAGCATTGCGATACATTTTCAGCCAATACAAAATTTTTCCCTCTGGCAAAACTCTAATCAACGCTAAAGCCACCAAAATATGCAGCCAAATAAACTGCGGCGCGTCCGCTTCGTGCCAAATCAAAGCTAAACTAAGCAGGGCAAAACCGCCCCAATAATGATTCCATAAATAGCCAATCGTTAAAGATGCGATTAATACCAAAAACAAATCCAACAGCGTCCAATTTGACAGCCAGCAATCAGGATCATTATCCACGCCTGTCACCGCTAACAATCGCCAACCGGGGGGCAAACGCAAAGTGGCAGTCACTTGATGAAAACTTTGCGCCCAACCCACCGCACTCAGTTTGCCAATATCGCCTAAAAAACGACTATCGGCTTTCATTGTCACTTCGCCTTTGCGCACTTCCACACCTTGCTGATTTGAACCGGCAATTTGGGTAATTAACTGATTTTCGCCATTCAGATTCACTTGCCCTAATTGCGTTTCAGGCAAGGCATTAAGCCGCCAACCATTGGTGATTTTGCCGTTAATTTGGTCTTGAATCGTGTAACCATTTCCAGAAAAATCCAGCCACAATTGCCGATTTAATTCTAAATGATTCGGTTCAGGCTCAGGATCACCACGCCGAATCACATTAAATCCCATCACCTCGCCTTGTAGAATTTGATACGCAGGCAAGTTTTTCCATTCGGTGGGCAAATTCGTTTGACTCGGATCAATCGGCATTAAGTTTTGCACCTCCACCAAACGTTGGGCAGGCTGGGCACTAAACACCCAAATTTCAGACTCCGGCCACGTTTTATCTTTAAAATTTAAACTGAGTTTTATGACATTTTTAGGATGCCGCGCATACAGCTCAATATGCCAACGTCCAGGGCGCACTTGCAGCGATAACGCGCCATCCGCCTCAATTTTGGCAGGCAACGGACTTTGCAATTTAATCGGAATAAATTCTGCCAACAACGCATGAGGCAATTTAATTTCGCGTTGTTGCCCTGACACTTCCAGCTCTAAAAACGTGGTTAATTGCAACGGCACATCATCATTAACCTGCCGAAACACTTGTAAATCCCAACGATTTTCCACCGCTGCCAACTTTTTTTGTCCCACATCACTTTCTTTTAACCAAATTGCACCGTCTTTAATCGCTGGAAATGCCACCACTTTGCCATTAATACTTAAATCGACAATGCCGCTGTCTTGTGGAATGGTTAAACTTTCAGGAATGCTGTCCCAAAAAAAACTACCTTTCAATTGATAAACACCCGCAGCTAATTTCACCATCGGCATTCCTTGATGACTCACAACCAACACAGGCTTGTCGTTAGCAGTCACGGTTTGCGGCCAAAACTTATCGTTGCCGGGCAAGGTCAGCCATTCTTCTTTATAGACTTGCCAAGTGCTGGTGAAATTGCCTTGTTTAGCATTCAATTCCAAATGCAATTGCGCCGGCCAGCTACAGCGTTTTTGCTCACTGTTGTAATACCAAAACGGACATTGATAATCTGCCTCATCGTGCAACGCCCAAGTGAGCCAAGGTTTTAAATCCTGCGGCACATTTTCAGGCTTCAGTGGCTCAGCTTGAGCCGTTAAAGAAAAAATCATGAATAGAAACAAAGCGATAATTCGACACATAACGCACTCCTGAACAAAACGGTGAATACGCAAAGTGTAGTCTTTCGCAACTTGAGTAGCTAGTTAAAATCTGCAAATCAGTTGCAGCTAAGTCACTCAGCGTAAGCCTCAAAGTGTTATATTTTTGTAGGTGCGACAAATTCGCATTGTTCGGATAAATCCGAACCTACATAAACCACATCTAATTTGAGAAACGTAGTTTTTTGTTGAATCGTAGAGACGCAATATTTTGCGTCTCTACACATTTGCATAGCGTCTAACCATTTAAAAAAACTATGTATTTCTGAATGGATACGGTTTATTGCTTAAAACTTTTGTTCAGATACTTAATTAAGAGGCGTTTACGTTAAAATAAGCCTTCGCCACAAACTCACGTTAATTTTTTCGAGGAATGTCATGTGTCAAATTAATCCGCGCGTTGATTTTGCGTTTAAAAAACTATTCGGTACGGAAGAAAATAAGGATTTATTGATTTCATTGATTAACGCCATTGTTTCTGAACAAGATCAAGTTGCTGATTTATATTTAAAAAATCCGTATAACCTAGCCGAATATCGCAAAGGAAAATTGTCTATTTTAGATATTAAAGCCCAAAATACCTCAGGACATTGGTATAACGTGGAAATGCAGATTAGTGAAGATTTTCATTTCGACAAACGCGCAATTTATTACTGGGCGAAATTGGTGACGGAGCAACTTGAAGAAGGGATGATGTATAAAGAATTGCAGAAAACCGTCAGTATTAATATTTTAGATTTTAATTTTATTTACAAGCGCGCAGAGTTTCATAATTGCTACAAAATTATCAATACAGCCACCGGCACAGATGACCATCTGCATGATATGTTTGAGCTGCATTATGTGGAATTACGCAAGTTTCAAAAAAGTTTTGCGCAGCTAGTAACGGCGTTAGATCGCTGGACAACGTTTTTAACCCGCGCCCATGAGTTGGATAAAAATCATATTCCAAAAGAGCTGGAAAACGACAAAGCGATTGTAAAAGCAATTTCTGCGGTTGATCGCATGTTTGATGAAGAAGAGCGCGTGGTTTATCAAGTGCGTAGGCAAATTGCGATGGAAACCGACAGCAAAATTGCATCGGCTATTGATAAAGGGCTTGAACAAGGGCGCGAAGAAGGTGAAGAAGTGGGTAAATTAAAAGCAACTCAAGCGATTGCGCAAGGGATGTTAGCCGAAGGTTTGCCTGTGGCAACCATTACAAAACTAACCGGTTTATCTATGATTGAAATCAATGCGTTAGCTTCCTAAATCTATGTTTAATTCAGCGTAAACACGGTTTGATAAAAAATTTGCCAAGCCTTAAAAACTGGATAAATCGAAATACTCTACCTGCACAACTTTATTTCTGCCGGTTTCTTTTGCCTGATATAAAGCATCATCCGCTTGCTTATACAAATCATCCATAGTTAAACCCACGCTTGCTGGCACGCTCACCAAACCGAAGGAAGCGGTGACAAACGGCGCGGTAGAACTAAACCGATGCTCTATTTGTGTATCCGCAATTGCCTCTCTCACTCGCTCGGCAAAACACAACACCGCCTCATGATTAACGCAGGAAAAAATAATCCCAAATTCCTCACCGCCTAAGCGCAACGGAATATCACTTGCTCGTTGACATTGCACTTTCAGCACGTCCCCGATTGTTTTCAGCACATCATCGCCTTTTTGATGTCCATAGTGATCGTTATATTGCTTAAAATGATCTATATCAAAAATCAAAAATGAAATGGCTTGTTTTTCCCGCGCGGCGCGTTGAATTTCTTTTGGAAAAATCCGATTAAAATAGCGTCTGTTATAAAGCTGGGTTAATTCATCCGTAATCACCAACTTCTCTATAATGCTGATTTGCTGCTCCAGCTCCTCATTAACTAGCTCTAAAGCTTGTTGTTTTTCAAAAAGTTGCAAAGTTCTTTCCGCCACTTTTTGCTCCAGCGTTTTATTCAGCACATTCAGTTTATCGCGGCTAAATACAATTCTTTTAATTAAGTCGTTAAAAAAGAATTCAATTCTGGAAAGCTCATAAGTGCCAAAAGTTTCTAGCTCTAAAGCACAGTTTTTTTGCTTATCAAGATCAACTTCTTCCATCGCCTGACAAAAAACATCTAATTGTCGGGTTAAAAACCGATTAAATGCCCACAAAAACAGCAGCCATAATGCAATGGTTTTAATCACTGCATTAATAATAATCACTAAAAAACTTTGCTTAACTTTATTAAAAACGATTTGGTTACTGGAATATAACGTCACTTTGCCAATCGTATGCTTTTGATGAATCAGGGGAAAAACGTGTTTAAATAAAACCAAATACGATGAAACCATTTCTTTGCCCGTTTTAAAAAAAACCGGTCTGTTTTTCTGATTGAATCCTATGCCTTTTTGAATCACATAGCCTTCTTCAGTGGTGATTTCAATGCCGACAACCGTAGGTTGCTTGATGATGCCTTGCACTGTGGCTTCCATTGTTGGATAGTCAGCCGCCCATGCCGAGGCAATTAAGGATTCTTGGAAAATGTTTTGACTGATAATCAAGCTGTCTTTAACAAAATTTTCCTCAATTTCATATTCTTTGTACATCTGCACTAAGGTGACAACCACAGTGATGCACAAATAAATGGAGAAAACGACTTTCAAAAGCTGCAAAGCAAGCGATTTTTTCAAACTAGGTACATTTTTCATAAGCCAGCCCCAAATATAACGCGACATTCTAGCATTTCTGCATCATTCCTAATTACTTTTCAAATCTAAAGCACTTTCTCCGTCAAGCTGTAAAAACTAAATCACTCTGTCATTTACTCTCAATCCTTTTGCGCCTTATTTTAGTGCGCTATTTATTTAGTATGCGCCAAAATAAGGCGTTTTTTCTTGTTTCCTTTGCATTTACAGATGATTTCTCAGTGCAAATAAATAGAGCGGGTATTTTTCCAGCAAACAGACTGCTGTTTTATAGGTTTGGCACAGTCTGTGCTTTTACTAAATCATTCAAAACTTATCCAGTGAGTAGAGCAATGAAACTAATAACTGCAATTGTTAAACCTTTTAAATTAGATGATGTGCGAGAGTCTCTTTCCGAGATTGGTGTTTCTGGTGTGACTGTGACTGAGGTGAAAGGCTTTGGTCGGCAAAAAGGACACACTGAGTTATATCGCGGCGCAGAATATGTGGTCGATTTTTTGCCAAAAGCAAAAATTGAAGTGGCGGTGGCTGACAACTTGGTTGAGCAAGCTTTAGAGGCCATCAGTAATGCGGCGAATACAGGAAAAATTGGGGACGGCAAAATTTTTGTAACCAATTTAGAACAAGTTGTTCGTATTCGTACCGGTGAATCGGGCGAAGAAGCTTTATAAAAAGCCGCTAAACACTCAATAGCAAATATTTTAGGAGATAAATATGAAATCAATTTTTGTTTTGATAGCTCTGTTTGGGGCTAGCTACGGGGCTTTTGCTGCTGATGCGGCTGCTCCTGTCGTCAACAAGGGCGATACCGCGTGGATGTTGGTCTCAACTCTGTTAGTTATTTTAATGATTATTCCAGGGTTGGCATTGTTTTATGGCGGCATGGTTCGCGCTAAAAACATGTTGTCTGTGTTAATGCAGGTTTTTGTGATTTTTGCTTTAACTGCGGTTCTGTGGGCAATTTACGGTTATAGCTTAGTCTTTACTGAAGGCAATGCGTTTATCGGTGGTTTTGACAAGATATTCTTAAAAGGCATTACACCCGATTCACTGGCAGCAACTTTTAGCAAAGGCGTGGCAATTCCTGAATATGTGTATGTGGTTTTCCAATTAACTTTTGCCTCAATTACTCCTGCGTTGATTATTGGCGCGTTTGCAGAGCGGGTAAAGTTTAGTGCCGTGTTATTTTTCACAGTGTTATGGTTTACCTTCTCCTATTTACCGATTGCACACATGGTTTGGTATTGGGCAGGCCCAGATGCTTACACCGATGCAAAAGCAGGTGAGGCAGCGGCTGCAACAGCAGGTTTCTTATTCCAAAAAGGCGCGTTAGATTTTGCCGGCGGTACAGTGGTACACATCAACGCAGGGATTGCAGGTTTAGTTGGCTGTATCTTAATCGGCAAACGAGTTGGTTTTGGAAAAGAAGCGTTAAAACCACACAGCGTGACTATGACAATGATTGGTACATCGTTATTGTGGGTTGGTTGGTTTGGTTTTAATGTCGGTTCAAACTTAGAAGCGAATGGTTTAGCGGCATTAGTTTTTGCAAATACTTTGTTAGCAACTGCGGCAGCAACCTTATCATGGGTGATTGCAGAATGGTTGATGCGTGACAAACCAAGCATGTTAGGTGCAGCATCAGGTGCGGTTGCAGGTTTGGTGGCAATTACTCCAGCGTGTGGTTTCGTAGGGCCAATGGGCGCAATCGTTTTAGGATTATTAGCTGGCGTATGTTGTTTCTACTCAGTCACTAGCTTAAAACATTGGTTAGGTTACGACGATTCGTTGGACGTATTCGGTGTGCATGGTGTGGGTGGTATTTTAGGCGCGATTGGCACAGGAATTTTCGCTTCCCCAGCATTAGGCGGCATTGGTGTTTATGATTATGTTGCGAATGCAGTGGCTAGTTACGATATGGTTGCACAAGTCACCAGCCAAGTACTAGGGGTTGTCATCACCATCGTTTGGTCTGGTTTAGTCTCATTCGGTTCTTTCAAATTGGTAGACGCAGTGATTGGCTTGCGTGTCTCAGAAGAAAGCGAGCGTGAAGGTTTAGACATCAGAGAACACGGCGAAACAGCGTATCATCTGTAAGTCTTAGTTCCATAAAAAAGCCTGTCAGGTTTTCAATCTGACAGGCTTTTTTGTTTTTGTAGATATTGAGAATCAAGCTTTGTGATTTTAAATTTTGTGAGAAGTTAGCGCGAAAATTTTCAAGACGATTGGTCGTCTTAAAAAATTTCTCAAAAGATTTTTGCTAAAAGACCTGGAGGGTTTTTATATCCTTAGCTATTTAAAAACCTATTAACGATTTGCCAATCCATATCGCCACCGCCGCATAAATCAAACGTGGAATCCATTCCGCCAACATATCATCTTGCAAATGCAAATCTTCCGCTGCAAGCAAGGCAAAATGCTGCAATCCTTGTGCTAACCGCCCACTTTGTTCTGAACTATGAATAATTTGCAGCACCCGCGTGTTTTGAATCTTTGCAACGGTTGTTAAACCTTCTGTCACCGATTTTCCCGTGCTCGCCATTGCAATCGCGGCTTTAAACTGCTTGCGCAACGCTGCATTGTCAATGCCGGCAACAGCTTTTGGCAACGCTGTTGCGTATGGCAATCCCGCCGCCAATAACATGGTTAAATTCAGATAAAAATCATTCAATTGCCGTTTGACAATCCAATCCGCCACCCAAGGCAGTTGCAATTGCAGATGATGCACTGTGCTTGCTAATCCAAGCGTGTTTAAAACAGCAGGCAAACGCAGCAAAACATAAACCAATAACGCAATCGCGCTCAGTCTGCCTACTGTTAATTGCAAATATTCCAACTCACTCACAGATCCCGCCACTAACGCAGGCAACGGCTGAAGAAAAAATGAAATCGTCAGCAATATCGCCGGATAATAACTACGACTTTTAATTTTGCGTAAGCGTTTCGCCCGCGCAGTGTAATAATCGGCTAACTGCTTATACACAACGCCTAATGTTCCGCCACTTTCAGCCGCAGCAAGCATTGCGCGTTGCATTTCATTGAAAATTCCCACCCTAAAACCGGTTTCCGCAATCGCCTTGCCCGCTTCCAGTTGACTTTGCAACTTGCGCAAGCGTGTGCTTAACTCTGAATCAGTGTTGTCGGCAATTAAACCAAAGGCTATTTCAGCAGGCAGCCCTGCGGTTTCCATTTGCGCTAATTGCAAAAACAAATCGCCTAATTTTTCAGCACTCAATTTTTTGTAAGAAAAAGTTGTTTTCATAAAATAATCTGTTAATTTTTTTCAAGGCTAACTATCTGAACAAAAGTTTTATCACCCAAACCATTCAGGTCTCGAAGACTTGGAAGGTTTTTATACCTCAAAACTTTTCGGTGTCTACTTAAGCAATCATAAATAAACCACATCTAATTTGAGAAACGTAGTTTTTTGTTGAATCGTAGAGACGCAATATTTTGCGTCTCTACACGTTTGCATAGCGTCTAACCATTTAAAAAACTATGTATTTCTGAATGGATGCGGTTTAATGCAAATTCCAGTCAGTTATCTGCACATAAGTTTTTCTTTGTATTATTATGGCTGTTTTACGCAATTGCTTTTTTAATTTATCACCGCGCAGCACGCTAGTTTCGTAACGCGTCAAGCAGATTAGAAACGAGCATAAAATAACTCTGGCAGCATAACGACTGCCAGTCGTGACATCCGACGATTAGAGTAACCCACTTGAAGAAGTTGTTTTGTGCATATTCCTTATTTGCATCAAATTTAAAAAAACCACAGGATAACGTCGTTATTGATATGAAAGAAATAGGTTTGATTTTGCTAAGCACCATTTTGGTGAACAACTTTGTGTTGAGCAAATTTTTAGGATTATGCCCGTTTATGGGCGTGTCGCGAAAACTAGAAACCGCGCTCGGCATGGGATTGGCGACTACATTTGTGCTTACGTTAGCGTCAGTATGCAGTTATTTACTCAATCATTATTTGCTGATTCCGTACCATCTGGAATATCTTCGCACCCTCAGTTTTATTGTGGTTATCGCTTGCACGGTGCAATTTACGGAATTGGTGGTACAAAAAACCAGCCCCATTTTGTATCAAGTGTTAGGGCTATTTCTTCCTTTAATAACAACCAATTGCGCAGTTTTAGGTGTGGCATTATTAAATGCGCAAGCACAGCATAATTTTATGCAATCGGCTTTGTATGGATTTGGGGCGGCGGTTGGTTTTTCGTTAGTTTTGATTCTGTTTGCAGGCTTACGCGAGCGCGTTGATGTCGCTGATGTGCCAAAACCGTTTCAAGGCAGTGCGATTGCTTTGGTCACAGCGGGTTTAATGTCGATGGCGTTTATGGGCTTTGCAGGATTGGTAAAAGGATGATTCCAGAGTTTGAATTCAGACCTGTCAGGTTTTTAAAACCTGACAGGTCTAGCGCGGCGCAGGTTTTTTAGCCATGTTGTTGATTTGTTTATTGTTTGCAGGATTTGGCTTATTGCTCGGCTATGCTGCACAATTTTTAAAAGTACAGGGCGAGCCTTTAGTTGAAAAAATTGATAGTTTATTGCCACAAACTCAATGCGCACAATGCGGTTTTCCGGGCTGCAAACCTTACGCAGTTGCCATTGCGAAAAACGAAGCGGATATTAATCAATGTCCTCCGGGGGGTGAAGAAACCGTTATCGCTTTGGCAAATTTATTAGGCAAACAGCCAAAACCGTTAAATACGCAGTTTGGCGAAACCAAGCCGAAAAGCGTCGCGGTGATTATTGAAGCAGATTGCATCGGTTGTGTGAAATGTATCCCCGCGTGTCCTGTCGATGCCATTTTAGGCGCGTCCAAATTTATGCACACGGTAATTGCCTCTGAATGCACGGGCTGCGAATTGTGCATTGCGCCCTGCCCAGTAGATTGTATTGTGATGCAGCCCGTTCCAGAAATGCCCACGCCAATTGCGACTCGTTTTGAAAGCAATCTTGACAGAGCCGCCCAGCCTTGTATTCGTTGTGGCGAATGCGCTAACGTCTGTCCTATGCAATTATTACCGCAGGAACTTTATTGGCACAGCCAAGCTGAGAACTTGCCTAAACTTCAAGCCTACAATTTATTTTCCTGCATTGAATGTGGCAAATGTGATGTGGTTTGTCCTAGCGAGATTCCATTAGTGCATCATTTTCGGCTGGCAAAAGGTAAAATTGCTCTGAAAAATCAACAAACAGAAGAGGCTGCGTTAGCGAAGTATCGTTATGAAAATCAGCAGCAGCGGCAACAACGGTTATTGGCAGAACAGGCAGAAAAAGTTCGCAAGCAAAAACAAGCCTTAGAAGACATGAAAGCGAAATTAGGAATGCGCACGAAATAAACACGGCAACTTTACGACTGGCAGTCCTTAAAGGACTGCCAGTCGTGACCTCAGCGATTTTAAGAATAAACGTGCCTAAGTTGATTTGTAAACGTTTCTTAGCTGCTAAAAAAAATTAATTCTGATTATTTAAGGAATCTTTTCAAAAATGGCATTCAAAAAAATCGGTCGCAACGAACCTTGTCCCTGCGGGAGCGGAAAAAAATATAAAGTCTGTTGTCAGCAGCAAACACAAAAACCAGAAAGTCATGCGACTGAGGAAACCACTGTTTCCACCACAGAATTATTTGCACAAGGCTTGCAACATCACAAATTAAATGAAGTTGCTCAAGCGCAAGCATTTTATGAGCAAATTCTGCAAATTGATCCGGCTCATGCTGACGCGCTTCATCATTTAGGCTTAATCCTTCATCATGGCGGAAATAACGCTCAAGCTCTTGCTTTAATTCAGAAAGCCATTGCCATTCAACCCACTTTTGCAATCTACAATAATGTAGCCAATATCTTAAAAACGGAAGGTAGAATCGCCGAGGCGATTGAAAACTTTCACAAAGCGATTGCACTTAAACCCGACTATGCAGAAGCTTACAATAATTTAGGCGTGCTTTATAAAGATCAAAAAAATTCAGATCATGCCATAGCACATTTTCAAAAAGCGATCGCGCTTAATCCTGATTTTGCCGGAGCTTACCTCAACTTAGGCACGGCGTTAAAAGAAGGCAATAACTTAGAAGCCTCGGTTGCCTGCTATCAAAAAGCCATTGCCATTCAACCTGACTATGCTGAGGCTTATAATGGTTTAGCCTCTTCTTTAAATAAACAGCATAAAATTGCAGAAGCGATTGCAACGTATCAAAAAGCGATTGCATTAAATCCAAAATCGACCGAAACCCTGAACAATTTAGGCAATATTTTCAGTAAACAAAAAAATTTATCCGCCGCAATTGCTTGTTATGAAAAAGCTCTCGCGCTTAATCCTCAAAATGCAGAAGCGTTAGGCGGTTTATTTCATTCACGCCAACATTGTTGCGATTGGACAGATTTTGATAGCAATCAACAACGGGTTGTCAAAGCGATTCTTACCGGACAAGAAGGTTTTAAACCGCTGTCATTTTTGGCTGTTTCAGATTCAGGGCAAGCGCAAAAACAATGTGCTTTCACCTTTGCGAAAAAAAACTATCCTGCCGCCAAACCAAAGCAAGCAAAAACCTATCAACATTCTAAAATTCGCATTGCTTATGTTTCCGGTGATTTGCGTGAACATGCCGTTGCTATTTTAATGACGGAATTATTTGAATTGCATGATAAAAATCGCTTTGAAGTCTTTGCCATTTCTTTGCAACCAGAAACAAGCTCAAGCTTGGGGCAACGGGTTAAAAATGCTTTTACGCAATTTATTGATGTAACTGATAAAAGTGATGTTGAAGTTGCGCAGTTGATTGAACGTTTAGAAATTGATATTGCAGTGGATCTAATGGGATTTACTGCAAACAGCCGAACTGCTATTTTTTCCTATCGCCCAGCCCCGATTCAAATCAATTACTTAGGTTATCCTGGCACAATGGGAGTGGATTATATTGATTATATTGTCGCCGATGAGTATTTAATTCCGGCTGATTTGCAAAAACATTACTGCGAGAAAATCATTTATCTGCCCGATTGTTTTCAGGTGAATGATAGTAAACGTTTTGTTCCTAGCAAAACCCCGACTCGTTCAGAATTAGGTTTGCCGGCGACTGGTTTTGTTTTTTGTGCTTTTAATGGCAGTTACAAATTTACGCCGCCGTTTTTTGATGCGTGGATGAACATCTTAACAGCCGTGCCCAACAGCGTGTTATGGTTGTTTGCGGATAATTCGATGGTTGAAGAAAATCTGCGTCGTGAGGCAATCAATCGCGGCGTGGCAGTGGAGCGTTTGATTTTTTCCAAAAAAGTGGTTTACCAACTCTATTTAGCTCAGTATCCGTTGGCAGATTTATTTTTAGACACTTTGCCTTTTAATGGCGGCACAACCGTGAGCGATGCCTTGTGGATGGGCTTGCCGGTTTTAACTTATTCAGGTGAAGCTTTTGCGGCGCGTATGGCGGGCAGTTTGCTGAACGCGCTGGGGTTGCCGGAATTAATCACAGATAATTTGCGCGATTATGAAAATAAAGCGATTCAATTAGCGACTACGCCCACTTTGTTAGCGGAAATTCGGGCAAAATTGGCAGAACATAAAAAAACCTATCCGTTGTTTAATCCTAGCGTTTTTTGTAAGCATCTTGAATCTGCCTACACCACCACTTGGGAACGTCATCAGCGTGGTGAATCACCAGTGACTTTTAAGGTAGAGAACTTTTCTACACCTGCCTCTTTACTTGAAACAGCACTTAATCATCATCATGCAGGACAATTTGTAGAAGCAGAAAGGCTTTATCGGCAAATCCTACAAATAGAACCGAATAATCCAGACGCTTTTCATTTTTTAGGATTAATAGCCCATAAAGTAGAAAAAGAAAATATTGCAAAAGAACTAATTAGAAAGTCAATCGAAATTAATCCTAACAACTATGTTTATTATAGTAACTTAGGAGTCATACTTCGCAAACAAGGTGAATCAGAAAAAGCTCTTGAAGCTTATCAAAAAGCTTTATCTTTAAAGCAAGATGACACTGAAACACTCTACAACTTAGGTTTATTATTGCTTTTATTGGGTCAATTTAATAAAGGATGGCAGTATTGCGAATATCGTTATCATCCGACAAGAATATCTAACGCTGGCACTGTTATTCCCAACTTACACTTCCAACAATGGCGAGGCGAATCACTCGTTAATAAATCTATTGTTATCTGGTATGAACAAGGTCTTGGAGATCAAATCCAATTTTGCCGTTACGCTCCTATTCTTAAAGAATTGGGAGCGATAGTTGTAAGCATAGTTTGTTCAAAACCTTTAAAACCACTTTTTGAGACAATTTTAGAAGTTGATTATGTTTTAGCAGAAGATGAAACACATTTATTAAAAGAGCATGATTATTGGGTTTTCCCTCTCAGCATTCCACTGCATTGCCATACAACAGTTGAAACAATTCCTTGTAAATCCAGTTATTTATCAGCAATTCCTGAAAGAGTAGTCAAATGGAAATCAAAAATACCGGATGCAAAATTAATTGTCGGTTTAGTTTGGAAAGGTTCAACTATTCATCCTAATGATGCTAATCGCTCTCTAGCAAGTTTACAGATATTATCGCCTTTGTGGGATATTGCAGAAGTTGCTTTTATCAGCTTACAAAGAGGGAAAAGTGAGGATGAAGTGCTTAAATTTCCTTTTATAGCATCTTTAGCATCAGAAATTGAAGACTTTGCCGATAGTGCAGCTATTATTTCTCAATTAGATTTAGTTATTTGTGTGGATACTGCGATAGCCCATTTAGCGGGCGCATTAGGAAAACCTGTGTGGCTACTGCTGCCTTTTGTGCCAGATTGGAGATGGATGATTAATCGAGAAGATACTCCTTGGTATCCAAACACACGGTTGTTTCGGCAATCTCAGAAAGGTAACTGGAATGAGGTTGTTATTCGCGTAAAACAAGCATTGATAAGTGAGGTCAACAACAAACTAAAAAACAATCAATCCGTTAATCCTGCTTTTTCTATTCCAGAGTTATTTAACACGGCACAACAACAGCGCAACGCTGGAAACTTTCCACAAGCGGAAGCGATTTTTCAACACATCTTGACGCAACAACCTAATCACGCTGAAGCTTTGCATTGGTTAGGCATCACTTATTATCAAACAGGTAACAATCTTGCCGCCGCTGAATTGATTAAAAAATCTATCGCTTTAAATCCCGACAGTTCAATTTATTATTGTAATTTTGGCGTAGTGTTAAGTGCGCAAAAACAAATTGCCGCCGCGATTGCCGCTTATCAACAAGCTCTGCGTTTAAAACCAGACAATAGCAGCGCACTTTATAATCTAGGAAATGCTTACACAGACGTGGGGCAATTTGATAACGCCATTCAATCTTACTTGCAAGGATTGAGTTTTAATCCAAACAGCATAACCACTTGCCTTAATTTAGGAGAGGCTTATCGCTTGTCTGGCAAACTAGAGCAAGCGATTGATTGTTATCAGCAAGTTTTAGCCGCCCAACCTCAGCATATTGATACTTTGTTTAATTTAGCTTTTGCTTTAGAAACTCAAGGCAAAGAAACGCAAGCAAAAGTTTATTATGAAAAAGTATTAGCTCTTAATCCACATTATGCAAAAGCACTAGACGCGCTGTTTTCTATGGATCATCAACGCTGTGAATGGACAGCTTACGATGAACGTGTCAAACGAATCATATACGTCACCAAAGAAGCTAAACATCATTATCGCCCGTTTGGTTTTTTGCATGTTTCAGATAATGCCGCTTTGCAATATCAAGGTACGCAAACCTACACGCAACATCGTTATCCTGCCGCGCCAGCATTATGGAAAGGTGATATTTATCAACACCCTAAAATTCGGCTTGCCTACTTATCAGGCGATTTTTGCGATCATGCGGTCTCGCGGTTGCTGGTCAGTTTGTGGGAAGAACACGATAGAAATCGTTTTGAAGTGTTCGCGCTCTCCTTTTTTCCTGTGCATAACAGCTCTGCATTAGGATTGCGCGTTGCGGCTGCTTTTGATCACTTCATTGATATTTCAAACAAAAAAGATGAAGAAGTCGCAAGATTAATTCGGCAATTAGAAATTGATATTGCAATCGATTTAACCGGATTTACTATTAATAATAGAACCGATATTTTTAGCTTTAAACCCGCACCGATTCAAATCAATTACTTAGGCTATCCCGCCACAATGGGCGCGAACTATATTGATTATATTTTTGCCGATCCGTATTTAATTCCAAGCGAGTATCAACAATATTACGCTGAAAAAATTGTGTATTTGCCCGAATGTTTTCAAGCGAATGATAGCAAACGCCTTGTCCCAGACATCAAAACCACACGCGCAGAGCTTGGCTTGCCTGAAGCTGGTTTTGTATTCTGTTCGTTCAATAGCAGTTACAAATTCACCCCGCCTTTTTTTCAAGTGTGGATGAATTTATTAAAAGCCGTTCCTGACAGTGTACTATGGTTGTTTGCTGGCAATGAGATTGTGCAAAATAATTTGCAGCGAGAAGCAGTGCGATATGGTGTTGCGCCTGAGCGGTTAATTTTCACCAAAAAAGTTAGCTATGATGCCTATTTAGCCAATTATCGGCTGGCAGATTTGTTTTTAGATACATTGCCTTTTAATGGCGGCACAACTGTCAGCGATGCGTTGTGGATGGAATTACCGGTTTTAACTTGTTCAGGTGAGGCGTTTGCCGCGCGAATGGCGGGCAGTTTGCTGAATGCGATTGGATTGCCTGAATTGATTAGTCAGAATTTGCTGGATTATCAAGAAAAAGCGATAAAATTGGCGACAACGCCGAGTTTATTGGCTGAAGTTCGGGAAAAACTCATCCGCAATCGTAAAACCTACCCGTTATTTAATGCAGAGCGTTTTCGCCGCCATATTGAATCGGCTTATGTCACAATGTGGGAAAAACAGCAGCGTGGTGAAGCAGCGCAAAGTTTTCGTGTAAATCCAGTTCCTTAAAAAAACTGTAGGGTGGGCACGCTGTTCATGCCCACCTGATTTATCCGGTGCGCATAAGGTGGGCAAAAAAGCTTGCCCACCTTTGTATCTACGAAATCAATCTAATTTAGCAAATTTTTCAATTTAAAACTGGCAACAAAAATCAGGAAACATTCATGGCTCGATGGCTACTTTTTATCCCTTTATTATTATTTATTGGCTTAGGTGTATTTTTATATCGCGGTTTAAGCCTAAACCCCACTGAATTGCCTTCTGCATTGATTAATAAACCCTTTCCAGAGTTTAAAATCAGTGACTTAAAACAACCTGAAATAATCCGCACCAAAGCCGATTTTCTTGGTAAACCGGTGTTGGTGAATGTTTGGGCAACGTGGTGTCCATCCTGTCGTGAAGAACATCAACAGCTATTGAAGATGGCGCAAGAACATAAAATTGCCATGATTGGTTTAAATTATAAAGACGATGGTAATTTGGCGTTGCAATGGCTGCAAACGCTGGGCGATCCGTATCAATTTGTGATTTATGACAAAGCCGGAATGCTCGGTTTAGATTTAGGTGTGTATGGTGCGCCCGAAACGTATTTAGTCGATGCTAAAGGCATTGTAAAACATCGGCATGTTGGTGTGATTACCGAGCAAGATTGGCAAAAATTACAGGGGATGATTCGTGGTTAAATCAGGATATAAAAACAGCTTAAATTTATTGGCTGGCTTGCTATTGGCATTAAGTTCATGGACTGTGTTTGCAGCCATTGATACCTACCAATTTAGCGATATAGATAAACAAGTGCGTTTTCAAAAATTGACCAATGAATTGCGTTGTCCAAAATGTCAAAATCAAAACTTGGCAGATTCTAATGCGGAAATTGCCAGCGATTTACGCGCGAAAATTCATTTGATGTTAGAAGAAAACCAATCCGACCAAGATATTATTAATTATATGTTGGAGCGATACGGCGATTTTGTGTTGTATCAACCACGCTTGTCGAAACAAACATGGGTGTTATGGTATGCGCCAGCCTTGTTATTCTGCTTTGGTGTGATTGCAATTTTTTTAATTGTGCGCTTAAGAACAAAAGCTGCGCGTTTAACAACTGAAATAGAAAATGCCGATTTAGCCGCCGAACAACAAGAAAAATTGGCACAATTATTACAAACAAAATCAGAATAAAAAGATTCATAACTTAACGACTGGCAGTCCTTTGAGGCATAGGAATGTACACAAGACAGCTTGACAGTTTTTATATCAAAATTATTGATAATAAATAGGTTTTTGTAGGTTGGGTTAGCATTATTGAGCGAAGCGAGATAAGCGTAACCCAACATACAGCGTTAAAATAAACGCACTTTGTTGGGTTACGCTCTTTTTTCTGACGAAAAAAGCAGCTAACCCAACCTACATATTTCAATATCCCATTGATATATAAATATTTTTTCAAACTAAAGATGTGTAGATAGCTATGCCTTTGAGAACTACCAGTTGTACTCTTTACATTTTTCAGACTTACAGACCCGTCAGTTTTTAAAACCAGACAGGTCTTCTCCACACAGGAAACTCACCATGACCGCCTTATGGCTCAGTATCATCGGCTTACTATTCACTGCTATTTTTATCGTTTTTTTACCCCTGTTTTTGGGGCGCAAATCTGCCGTGACCGTCAGCGATCAACAGCAACAAAATATCGCTATTTTTAAAGACCGCTTAAGCGAATTAGAACAAGAAAAAAACCAAGGCAACACCAGCGAAACTGTTTTTTTACAACTCAAAACAGAATTAGAAAAATCGTTGTTAGCTGACGTAGACGGCACAATCACCGCCACTTTTACGCCTGTGACTATCAGCACAAAACATTGGTTAATCAGTGTTGCGATGGCATTTTTTGTGATGATGGTGAGTTTGGCAATGTATGCCGACTTAGGCAGCAGTGAAAATTATGGCAAATATTTAGTGCAACAAGCGCAAATAAAAGTTGAAGAAAAAAATGCGCAAAAAGGTCGTGAGCAATTAGTCAAACTGATGGACGCGCTGAAAGCGAAATTAAAACAAAATCCCAATGACGTGAATGCTTGGCAGTTATTAGCCAGCAGTTATGCAACGATGGGAGCATATCAACAAGCCGCAGATGTTGAACTTGCAGCAATGGAGCGTCTTGGCAAATCGCATCCTAGTTATGCGGCTCTCAAAGGTTCTTATGCGCAAATGTTATTTCAAGCGGCTGGAGAACGAATCACGCCCCCTGCTATCCAAGCGATGAAAGAGGCTTTAGCCATTGATCCATTAGAATCTTCCGCGCTGATTTTGGCAGGGATTGAGGCTTTCACTTTAGGTGATTTAAAACAAGCCTTAGTTTTTTGGGAAAAAGCAAAAATCAAAGCGAATGAAAGTGTAGTGGCAACGTTTCTTGAGCCTGTTATTGCGCAAACACAAGCACAATTGGCACAAGCCATGCCGCAAACGCAGCAAGCACCAGCGAATGTGAGCAACGCAAAAATTAGCATTCACTTGGATATAGACCCTGTTTTAAAAGCCAAAGTAAGCCCTGAATTATCAGTGTTTGTGTTTGCCCGACCTGTCGGTGGCAAAATGCCTTTAGCTGCTGAAAAATTATTCGTGAAAGATTTACCCACAACAATTGTGTTAGATGACAGCAAATCGCCGATGCCAACTGCAAATTTATCTTCTGTTGCAGAAGTGGATGTGACGGCAAGAGTTGCCTTGTCTGGTCAGCCAAAAGCCAATAAAGGTGATTTGTTTGTCACAGTTGAGAAAGTTAAAGTCAACGACGGCAAAGTTCTGGAGATGATGATTAACAAAGAAGTGGAATAACAAAAAAATATTTTCAGCCAATTCGCGTAAATAACTTCAATAGTTTTCGCTACTTAGTTGAATTTATTTATATTTTTTTAGATTTTTTTTCAGCATCAGCACTAAAATAGCTGAACAGAACCTTAAAAAAAGGCTTTATTTGAAAAAATTTATTGTTTGACAATGAAAGTCTTACAGCGTAAATTTTTCCACAGGGAGTAGCTAAAACGCTCTCAATTTTGTTTAAAACCTTTTTAGGAGATCTTTATGAATTTTAAATCTACTTTGTTAGTCGCTGGCTTATTCGCTTCAGTATCTGCATTTGCAGCACAAGACCCAGCAGCATTTCAAGCTGCAAAAGATGTACACGTTGCAAACATTCAAGAAAGATTACAAATTATCCAAACAAACTTATCTTGCACCCAAGCAGCAGCAGATGCAGCTGCTATGAAAGCTTGTCATAAAACAGCTGAAGCTGCTCACAAAGCTTTAGGTGCAAAATTAAAAGCGCAATTAGCGGATAGAAAAGCAATGAAAGCAGCAAGCAAAGCAGCTGCAGCAGCTCCTGCTGCTGCACCAGCAGCACCAGTTCCAACAGCTCCTTAAGCTGAATAAAACACCTGTCGTTTGTGCGGCAGGTGTTTTTTTAACGCGCCTCTTCCCCTCAATTCGTTACTTTTGCCAATTCGTCAATTTCATACACATACAGCGTTGCTGCTATCACCGCAGCCGGCGCAACCAGTAAATTGATAAACGGCAACCCCAACCCTAACAGCACAACTCCGCCAAAACTTAACGAGCCAAAACGCACGTCCGCAATAAACTCTTTTTGCTCAGGAAACAATAAGCTTTTGTTTTCTAACGCATAGCCAAAAAATTCAAAAGCACAGCCCCACGCGCCAAAAATTGCCCATAGCAGCGGTGCAAGCATGTTTAATCCGGGTATCATGGAAATAATTCCTAACAAAACCATCCATTTCAGCAAATAACGAATTCTGCGCAATTCTACTAACATCGCATGAAGCCAAGTCGGTTCTGCCACAGCATTCGCTGCATTTTCTTGAGGTTCTGGCGACGGCTGATTTTGCTTAATTATTTTTAAAGTTCGCGCCGATAATTTTCCATAAAAAGGCGATGCAATCAAATTCGCCAACATCGTAAAACTAAAAAAACCGATAATGGCAATGCAAAAAAAATACAACGGCCACAGCAGCCATAATAGCCAATGCAGTTTTTCGGGAATTAAATACGCAATCACATCGTTGATATAAAAAATTCCCAGCCCTAGCGCAATCGCGTAAATCACAAAATTAATCAAAATCGGCATGATTAAAAATTTCCGCAGCGGCTGTTTGCCTAGCCACATCAAGCCTTTGATTAAACAATGCAGCGCGAACACTGGATTATTGACTTTATTAATCATAACAAGCTCCTCACGCCGTCTTTATCAGGATTTAATACCACACCACGTTCTGTGACAATGGCAGAAATTAAATGCGCCGGTGTCACGTCAAAAACCGGATTCCACGCATCCACTAAAGCGTTTTCAACGTTATAACAACTCGGCAATAATTCAGATTGCAAACGTTGTTCAATCTTGATTTCTGCACCATTGGCAATTGAGCCATCCAGCGTTGAGGTTGGCGCAACGACCATCATTTTCACGCCATGCTGCCGCGCTAATACCGCTAGTGAATAAGTGCCAATTTTATTTGCGACATCACCATTTGCCGCAATTCTGTCTGCGCCGACCACAATCCATTCAATTGCGCCCGAAGCCATCAGCCATGCGGCAGCAGAATCTGCAATTAATGTCGCAGGAATCGCATCTTGTGCCAATTCCCACACCGTAAGACGTGCGCCTTGCAACCAAGGTCGGGTTTCTCCGGCGTAGATTTTGGTGCTGCCACGTTGATAAACACTGCGAATCACGCCTAATGCTGTGCCATAACCGCCCGTTGCCAACGCTCCGGCATTGCAATGCGTCATAATGCCTTTGGTGTTGCCAATAATATCCGCACCTAATTCGCCCATTGTGTGATTGGCAGCAATATCATCTGCATGAATTTTTTCCGCTAACGTTTGTAAAGCAGAAATTGGATTGCCTGTTTGCTGTGCGATTGCTTTTTGCATTAAATCCAACGCCCAAAACAAATTCACCGCTGTTGGGCGTGATTGCGCTAACAATTCTATATCCTCTGCAATTTGTTTTTGCCATGCAGAATTTGTTTGCGCATAGTGTTGCTTTGCCGATAACACCACCGCATACGCCGCTGCAATGCCAATCGCTGGCGCACCCCGCACCCGCATACTACGAATGGCTTCTGCCACACGTTTTGCGTCTGTGTATTCGTCGTAAATAATGTGTTCGGGCAATTGCCGCTGGTCTAACACCTTTAGACAGTTTCCATTCCATGCCAATGCGGAAACAGTTAATTGTTGAGTTGAATTCATGGTTAATTTAAGCCAAGGTAAAAAAGAATTACTTTACGCTGTCTGGTTTAAATAAGGCAAATTAGGTTGCTGAAAGAGTGCGTGGCAATTCAAAAGTATTAAACAAAAGTTTTTCGGTATGCCGGAGTGCAAGCTTTACTTGCAATGTCAGGCAAAGCCTGACCTCCCGTATTTCATAATGCCTTGAAACTTATTCTCACTTAACAAATTTTACGCCCCGCTTCTGTGCGCATGTTGAAAAGCAATCATTTTACAAGCGGCAATTTTTAAATCCGATAAGCGTTTAAATCATTTTTTCATCTACAAAACCCACTTTTGCAAAGCCGATTTTAAATCTACGTTAGCGCAAAATTTTTTAAGACAACCAGTCGTCTTGAAAAATTTTGTAGAAATTTAACGCGATAAGGTGCGTTAATTGTTATTTTATAGAAAGCGCATCGCTAACGTTTGATGCGCCTCCCTTCGTTCAGCACATCCTATTTTGAATTGTTTTTTAAAATTCATTGTTATAGAAAACAACTCTATTTCATTAAAATTAAGCGCATTTTATCGGGCTCGACAACTGTAGGAGCGAATTCATTCGCACAATGCGGATAAATCCGCACCTACATCAAATAGACTTGTTTTAACAAAGTATTCTTCTATATCAAAGTGTTATAGTTCAAAAACTGGAGTACAAAACATGTTTTGTACTCCAGCAGATAATAAAATCAACAGTTTAAAAGAATACTTTTTAAATTGATTTTTTTATAACTGATTGATTAGTAAAGTTAAAACAAGTCTAATAGACTTGCATAAATTGTTTCATGCGCATTCCTAACGCAACCCGTTAGAATACAAAATCTAAATTGACAGAAACTAACGTTTCAATAGAAGGATTGTTTAAATTGTAGCGAAGCGGGTCGTTATTGGTATATGGCCCATAACTGCCTTTATCAGGAGCTATCCAGTCCACTTGGCATTTGAGCAATATATTTTCCATCACAGGATAAGAAGCCCCGACAGAACCCGTCCACTGGCTATAGTTTTGGGCTGCAAATATTTGTTGAATAATCAAGTTTGCGATTGGATGATTGCTTGAAGCCCGATAGCCAAGACTGTCGCGCCTGCCTACTGTTGCATAAATCAATGCTTCGTCAAAATGACGACCCAACGTAACATAAGCTCCCCAAGCCGATGCCAGCCCAGAATCTGAATCACGTCTTGCCCATTCTGCCATCATCAGCCAATCACTGCCTTCATAAGTCATGCCCAAAGAAGCAAGCGAAATAGGTGCACGGTTCATAGCAAGCTGTTGTGCGGCAATAGGATCAAACCAATTCATGGCGGTTAATGCTGCTTTAATAGACGGACTGGTGTAAGTCAATTCTGTGCGAGCCCATGTGAAGTGTGCCAGCCACAAGCCATATTGCCACTTTAATCCCAAATAAACCCCATTGCGCCCTTTTAAAGCATCTGTGCCGCCTTCATTACTGCGTGAAGCTTTCGTATCATACGCACTCACACCTACCCAGCTAGTAAAAACCCCATATTCAGTTTCAAGGGGATAACGCACTTCAATTGCTTCCTGAGCCACTAAAGGAAACAATCCGTAAACCGTTTCAGGTGTTCGTACCCAAGGATTAGCAAAATTAGCCAGACGATATTCAGCCGCAAGATAAGAAGCCGGTTGCAACCTGCCCAGTCGAACTGCCAAGCCATTTTCAAACTCATAACGCAAGCTAGCAAGGCTTAAATAAGGGGTCATGGTTTTGTCAGGATTGCGTTCACTCACCGCTTGTGCAGTCAGTCTGATGTTTTCAGTGAGATCAACATCCAGTTGCACACCCAATCGCGAATCAACACCCCAATCAAATTCATTAGTCCGTCCAACTCCAGTAGGCTGTGTATTAGTGGCAAAATCAGCAGTGGAACTGCTCAACCAACTGCCACCTATTGTGCCAAATCCTGAAAAACGCCAGCTATTTTCAGCAGCTTGTGCCACTGAAAAAAACTGTCCCGCGATTATCAATAACAGCAGAGGTTTTTCTGTCGATTTGCGAATAGTTGATTGCATTTTCATAACTAAACATCACGGTTAAGAATGCGCATGAAATAAACTCGGCAACTTTACGACTGGCAGTCTTAAAGAACTGCCAGTCGTGACCTCAGCGATTTTAAGAATAAACTTGCCTAAGTTGATTTGTACACATTACTAAAGAATTGAAAATTTACTCTTCATTAGGTGCAGATAAAGGTAAATCGAAACTAAATCTTGTTCCCTGTTCTAAAACTGATTTGACTTGCGCACGCCCACCTAGCACCGCTTCTACAATATTATGCACAATACTTAACCCTAAACCACTGCCACCGCTGCCCAGTCGTGTTGTAAAAAAGGGGTCAAAAATATGTTTTAAATGTTCCGGTGCAATGCCCATGCCGTCATCACTAAACTCCAGCATCACGCGATGCTCAACAGATTGATAAGCATAAAAGCGCATACAACCTGCACGACCATCGCTAAAAGCGTGTATGAGTGCATTGGTAATAAGGTTTGTGATAACTTGCCCTAATGCCCCCGGATAACTATCCATCATAATTTCTTCAGGAATCTCAATTTCCAGCGTAATCGGGCTATTTTTAAAAGTGTGCCGTAATGTATCAGAGACTTCACACACAACTTGCCGCAATCTAAATTCGCGCCGCACTGAGCTGGACTGATCCACAGCCACATGCTTAAAGCTGGTGATAAGCTCAGTTGCACGATACAGATTACGGGTAATCAATGGACAAGAAGCCCCAACTAAGCCCAAATATTTATCCAGTGCCGAGCGTTTTAAGCCTTTTTCAACTTCCAGCATAAATTCATGGCTGCGCTCTTCCAGTGTGCTTGCTGCCATTAACGCATTGCCAATCGGCGTATTTAACTCATGGGCAATGCCAGCCACTAATGAGCCGAGACTTGCCAATTTTTCTGAATAAATTAAAGATTCTTGCGTTTGCTTTAAATTGACAATCGTTTCTTCAAGTGTGCGATTAACCCGCGCCAGTTGTTGGGTGCGCTCTTCAACTCGCCATTCTAACTCTTGATTGAGCACACAAAAGTCAACACGACTTTCCTCTAAAGCCAAAATACGCTGCCGAATCGCATTCGACATAATATTAAAGTAATGCGCTAAGCGAGCAATTTCATCAGAGCCATCTTCGGGTGCAACTTGTTGATAATCGCCTTTTGATAGAGCTTCACTGGCTCTTATCAACAAACTAATTCTATTCACAACCGGAATGCCTAATAACAGAATTAACACTGTGCCTATCAACAAACTTATCCCTATCAGCAATGCTCCTTGTTTTAAAGATCGCTGTGCCGCATTGCGCAGCAATTCCACAGACAGCCCATATTGCAAATAGCCCACGCTATTATCAGACAACAAAATAGGCTGGCGCACATGCACTAAACCGTGACTCATCGCCAAGGCAATATTTTTTGTGTCATCGGCTGGCGGAACTGCACTTCCGGCTGGCAATCCTACTTTTAGCAACAGCGTATGATCTTCTTTGGCAACAATAATGTAGGTTAAGCCCTGATGCTCTCTTTCTTGGACAATCAATTCAGACAAATAAACATTCAGCTCTGCCAATTGATTGGTGAGCGCGGACGGTGAAACGGCTAAATTCAAAATCTGCGAAGTGTGTTTAACCGTTGCTAGCCCATTTTCAACCATCGCTTGCTGAATCACACGATAGCCGTTAAAAAGTACGGTAACGCCCAGCACGACCAGCATCCCTAATGTTAGTGCTAAAAAACGAAACCGTAGCGAGTGAAATAACAAAGCTTTCATAACGTTATGGCAAACTCAGCAAAATTTTGAAGCCATCATGTTTGGCATCCGGCGCGTAAGTGACTGTGCCGGGTTGTGATTGCAGAAAAAACTTGACCTCATCCAATGGCAATTTGCGCGGAGGTTTTCCTTGTGCGGAAAACACAATTCTTGCCCAATAAGCACTCACCCGCACCGCACTCATATCTGCAACAGCCTGATAAAACGAGTCGCGGAGCTTATCGTCACTCACATCCAAAGGAATTAAAGCGTGTCCATCAATGCTGATTTTACGTTTACCCAAAAACAAATCTGCAACCTCCTCACGAGTGAGAGAACTCACCACATTGCCATTTGCGGTAATCACGCTCAAAGGCTCAGCACGCGTAGGAGAAATAAACGCCCAAAAGGTGGTTGAAAATAACAAGCCGTGCAAAATCACAGTGTTTACTAAAGAGTTTTTCATAAAAAGGCTATTTGATTGTCTGAATCCAAATGCAAATTGAACATAAGTTTTCAGGTATAAAAACCTTTCAGGTCTTCGAGACCTGAAAGGTTTGGGTGACAATAAACCGCATCCATTCAGAAATACATAGTTTTTCTTGATTAGAAAGATACCACAGCTAACACCGTCATACTGGCATGGATGCCAGTATCCAGTCACAAGGATGTGATAGTTTGATTAAAACTCACCATCCCTGGCACTGGATACCCGCATCCTTGCGGGTATGACGTTTTAGCTGAGACATATTGCTAATCAGGTAGTTTTTTAAAATGGTTAGATGCTATGTAAACGTGTAGAGACGCAAAATATTGCGTCTCTACGGTTCAACAAAAAACTACGTTTCTCAAATTAGATGAGGTTTAAATCAAAATTGTTACAGCGAGTGCTTGATTTTCCAATCTAGCAGCCAAGTTTTCAATTCCGCAGCAGGCATGGGTCGCGCATAAAAATAACCTTGCGCTTCGCTACAGCCCATTGCTAATAATCGCTCCGCTTGTTCTTGATGCTCAACGCCTTCGGCAATCACTCGCAATCCTAAACTGCGTCCTAGTTGAATAATCATGTCTGTAATCCGACCAGAATCTGCATTTTCACAAATACTCGTCACAAAAGACCGGTCGATTTTTAGACGATCTAACGGCAATCTATCCAGATAGGACAACGATGAAAAACCAGTGCCAAAATCATCAATCGCAATCGCAATCCCCATCGCTCTAATTTTTCGCAAGGTTGTTTCCACCAAGTTTTGCCCCATCATTGCCACAGATTCCGTGATTTCAAGCTCTAGCATTTTGGGGTTCGCTTGTGTGTCATGCAGTGCTGCTTGCAAAATATCTAAAAAATCAGTTTTGCGAAACTGCACAGCCGATACATTCACTGACATGGTTAAATCGTGCCAACCTTCTAATTCCAGTTGCCGAATAAAATGCAGCGAATCGCGTAAAATCCATGTTCCCATTCCTATAATCAATCCTGATTGCTCGGCAAGGGGAATAAATTTATCCGGTGGAATTAATTCATTTTGTTCATTGCGCCAACGCATTAACGCTTCAAAACCCAAGAGTTTGCCAGTTAGCAAATCAACTTGCGGCTGAAAAGCAGGGTGCAAACGCCCGTTTCCAAAAGCACCATGCAAGTGTTGCAAAAGATGCGTGCGTTCTTTGGCATCAGAACTCATTTCTGGCGCGTAAAAAACCTCGCTGCCTGAGCCTGCTTGTTTTGATAACTTGCGAGCAATGTTGGCATCCTTCAACACCGCTTGCCCTTTACCATGAGAGTCTTTTAGCCGCACAATCCCCATACTAAAAGAAACAGAGTGTTCTACAGTGTCTCCAATCGCAAACGGACGTTGAATAGCCGCGCGTATTTGTGCAGGAATTAATGTTGCAGATTTGCCCAACATGCCAAACGCATCACCGGATAAACGCGCAATTAAACTGTCTATGCCAAAACTTTCTTCCAAGCGTTTCGCACATTCAACCAATAATTCATCGCCGTAACTGTGTCCAAACGCATTATTAATTTCGGCAAATCGGTCAACGTCTATTAATACCACACTGTATTCGCTAAAAAGATTATTGTTAATACAGTTATCAATTGCATCAATAAAAGCCGCACGATTCGGCAATCCTACTAATTTATCAAGATAAGCCGAGTCTTTCAGATGACTAATTAAATTAATATTGTCAGCACAAATTGAAACATTTTTGCAAAAAACCTCCAGCAAATTGCGATCAATATCCGATGGCAACTGACGTGATTTAACATAAACCGCAAATTGTTTATTACCGCGTAGCGCAAAATTCAGCACGGCATAATGTTTTTCAAACAAATGTGAGCGTTTTTGAAAACAGAGTTTTAGACTTTCTCGAATTTGCACGTCGTCAATTTCATCAAGCTGATGTTGAATCAATCCTTGATAACGCCCTGCCGCTGCAATCACAATGTATTCATTGCTCGCACAATCATGGTCTAAATCGGCTTGCGCACACAGTACGCCCTCAGGGTCAACGCCAAGCACCGCCGACAATTGCTGAATCACCCCCGAAGAAAAGGCCTGCAATCCAGTTTGCACCATCAAATCAGACGAGCCTTGCACAATTTGTTCCAGTCCTTGACGATAAATCTCCATGCGCATCATTTGGTCATAAGCACGAATCGCCGTCAGCACCGCAGTAAACAATTTGTTGCGGGTTAAATCGTTTTTAGTTTTGTAATCGTTAATATCGTATTTACGAATCGCATCCAGCTCAGGCGCATAACCGGGCTGTCCGGTGCGTAAAATAATTCGAGGTATCGTTAATTTAAGTTCATGGCGAATTTGATCGACTAATTTAAGCCCCGCATCCTGCGTTTCCATCACCACATCAAGCAAAATAACAGCTATGTTAGGTGTGTTTTTTAAAATCGCTAAGCCTTCCACAGCAGAATAAGCGTGCAAAAATTCAGGCATTCTGCCTAATAAATCAACACCTGCCAGCGCGTGTTCTGTAGCAAGATGCACATCCGCATCATCGTCAACAACCAGAATCCGCCAAACCGCTTGACTATCATCAGCCTCATCGTTGTCCTCAATAAACTGCATCTCTGCTTCATCTTCAAACATAAAATCGTTAGAACCTTGACTCATATATTTGCAACTCTAAATTTTTTTAACTCTCAAGGTGCAACTAGCAATTGCTGTATTGCCCTAATACATAACATTGTTCAAAAATATTATGATGTTAGCTCTGTGAAAGTATGATGAAAAACTATTTTTTATTTTTAAATTTGATGTGACACAAAACAAATGAATTATCATCGAAAAGCACCTGAAATCTTATATTAAAAGTGTGGGTAACTACTCAAAAATAGTGTTGCTAATCTTTATTTTGCTAGCGACCTAATTAATCTCGTTTTCACGCATTAAAAAAATCAGCCTTTGAAGGCGAAAAGAAAATAAAGTAGGTGCGGATTTATCCGCACAGTGCGAATGAATTTGCACCTACAGTTGTCGAACTTGTTTTATGCACGTTCCTTATCAACACAGCGAGAATTGTTCAGCTATCGCGCCGCCATGCTATCATTTCTCAGCATTCAGAACCGTAGTGCGCATTGTTTGGCACTCTCAATTCATCACACAAAAATCAGCCTACACACATGAAATACCACGACCTGCGCGATTTTATTCATCAACTGGAAAAACAAGGCGAATTAAAACGCATCACTATTGAAGTTGATCCCTATTTGGAAATGACAGAAATTTGTGATCGCACCTTAAAACAAGGAGGCCCCGCCTTGCTGTTTGAAAATGTTAAAGGCGCGAATATTCCGGTTTTAGCCAATCTGTTTGGTACACCGCGCCGCGTGGCAATGGGAATGGGCGCAGATTCTGTGACTGAATTGCGTGGCATTGGCGAATTGTTGGCGTATTTAAAAGAGCCTGAACCGCCCAAAGGCATTAGAGACGCATTTGAAAAAATTCCAGTGTTTAAACAAGTGTTGAACATGCCGGTGAAAGTGGTGAAAAATCCGCCGTGTCAGGAGCTGATTCGCAATGCCGATGAAGTGGATTTAAGCGTTTATCCGATTCAAACTTGTTGGCCAGAAGATGCAGCGCCGTTGATTACTTGGCCGCTAGTCGTCACGCGCGGGCCCAATAAAGAACGGCAAAATTTAGGGATTTATCGCTTGCAAGTGATTGCCAAAAACAAAGTGATTATGCGTTGGTTGGCGCATCGCGGTGGCGCGTTGGATTTTCGCGAATTTCAAGAAAAATATCCCGGCAAACCTTATCCTGTCGCCGTTGCTTTAGGCGCAGACCCCGCCACTATTTTAGGTGCGGTCACGCCCGTGCCCGATTCTTTATCTGAATATGCGTTTGCAGGTTTATTGCGCGGTAGCAAAACGGAAGTTGCACAATGTTTGCTTAGTGATTTACAAGTGCCCGCCAGTGCAGAAATTGTGCTGGAAGGTTTTATTTATCCCAATGAGTTTGCCCCCGAAGGGCCATTTGGCGATCACACCGGATATTATAATGAAGTGGGTGAATTTCCGGTTTTCACCATTGAAAAAATCACCCAACGCCAAGCTCCCATTTATCACAGCACTTATACCGGTCGTCCACCCGATGAACCGGCAATTTTAGGCGTGGCGTTAAATGAAGTATTTGTGCCGATTTTGCAAAAACAATTCCCTGAAATTATCGACTTTTATTTGCCACCGGAAGGTTGTTCCTATCGAATGGCGGTGATTTCCATGAAAAAACAATACGCAGGACACGCCAAACGAGTGATGCTGGGAACGTGGTCATTTTTGCGCCAATTTATGTACACCAAATTTGTGATTGTAGTGGATGAAGATGTGGACGTGCGTAATTGGCAAGATGTAATTTGGGCAATTACCACGCGCATGGATCCGGCTCGCGATTTAACCATTTTAGAAAACACGCCGATTGATTATTTAGATTTTGCCTCGCCTGTTTCTGGTTTAGGTTCAAAAGTGGGGTTTGATGCCACCAATAAATGGCCGGGCGAAACCACGCGCGAATGGGGGCGCACCATTAAAATGTCAGATGAAGTGGTAAAAAAAGTCGATAAAATGTGGGATAGTTTAGGAATTTAACAGTAACACTTGAAAATTCTGCTGAAAAATGATGCTCGCTTGACTATCAAAGGTTTATTGTTATAGTGGAGCGATTTGCTTTGGCGTAAGGTTGATTGCGGTTTATGGAACATTTACCAGTGATGTATGCAGAATCTCTGCAAGCATTAAATATAAAAGCCGATGGCATTTATTTGGATGGCACGTTTGGTCGTGGCGGTCATAGTGGCGGGATTTTAGAACAACTCGGTGCAGAAGGACGTTTATTAGCCTTTGACCGCGACTTGGAAGCAATTCATTCTGAAGTTGCGCAAAAACTGCAAACGGATTCTCGTTTTGAATTGCGCCACAGCCCGTTTTCACAATTAGAAATTGCCGTAAAAGAAAAAGGCTGGGAAGGATCGGTCGATGGCATTTTGCTGGATTTGGGCGTGTCTTCGCCACAGTTGGATAATCCAGAACGCGGCTTTAGTTTTCTGCGTGATGGTGCTTTAGACATGCGCATGGATAGTCAAACGGGCTTGTCAGCAGCGCAATGGCTGGCACAAGTGGATGAACGGGAATTGATGATGGCGTTATTTGATTATGGCGAAGAACGTTTTGCCAGACGGATTGCCAAAACGATTGTCAGCACTCGCGCTGAAACACCGATTACTTCAACTTTGCAGTTGGCGAAATTAATTGAAAGCGCGGTGCCGGTGCGCGAAAAGCATAAACATCCTGCGACGCGCAGTTTTCAAGCGATTAGAATTGTCGTTAATCAAGAGCTTGAAGAAATAAAAACTGTTTTGCAACAAGCAACGAACGTATTAAAACCGAGCGGACGCTTAGTGGTGATTTCGTTTCATTCTTTAGAAGACAGAATTGTAAAACGCTTTATCCGTGCTGAATCGGGCGCAAAACACAATCCAGGCAAATTGCCGATTAAAGAAGCGGATATTGAGCGCGGCTTATTAAAACCCGTTGGCAAAGCTGTTTCTGCGTCAAAACAAGAAGTTGAAATAAACCCACGCGCGCGCAGTGCCATGATGCGAATTGCTGAAAAAAACTAGGAGTTTGTGGTGAAGTTTTTTGTCTGGTCAGTATTAATATTTAGCTTGTTAGGTTCAGCATTAGCAGTTATTTATTGCAAATACAGCACTCGTCTTTTATTTATTGAAATTCAAAAGCAAGAACGCGAACTGGATAAAGAAGCCATCACATGGGGACAATTGCAATTGGAAATTACCACTTTAACAGCTGAAAATAGAGTGGAGATAGAAGCAAGTAATCAATTGAAAATGTTTTTACCGAATCGAGGCAAAATTATTTATATAAAACCATAAACCACATCTAATTTGAGAAACGTAGTTTTTTGTTGAATCGTAGAGACGCAATATTTTGCGTCTCTACACGTTTGCATAGCGTCTAACCATTTAAAAAACTATGTATTTCTGAATGGATGCGATTTAACTTCTGTTTTTTTTAATTCTGACATCAATCATTCAAATCCTCTGAATAAATAATGCTTATTGTTCAGAAGGCAAAATAGCTCGCTGATTATGCAAAAAAATTTGCGGGAAACTTTTCCTGAGAAGGATTACCCACTTGGGTAGTGATTTCTTTGTTTTTATCATGTAATATCGCAAAAAATATCTAAAAATGTGAAGTCGATAGCATTTATAAATGATGTAATAATTTTATAGTTCTCTCACAGTTTAAATAAAACCTCTCATTTAGTTTAAATCAGTTATCACGAATAACATTTGTTTGAAGGAGTGCTCTTGTCAGACTTGTTTAATCCTTAAGTCATTTAAAACTTCTGAAAACTTAGGTTTAGCTTTTTAACACTTGACGCTGCCACTCCCTTAATTCTTCATGTCTCTTATTTTTAATAAGCCCAAACAACCCCACAAGCCTGTCGCGACTACTTTTGGAAGCCGCAGGATAGGGCTGCTCGGCTTTATTATGTGCAGCATGGTGTTGTTAATTGTTCGCGCCGTTGATTTGCAAGTTGTGAATAAACAGTTTTTGCAAACACAAGGCGCAAAACGCCATATCAGTGTTGTGCCTGTAGCAACCTATCGTGGCAAAATTTTTGATCGTGATGGCGAAGTGATGGCAATTAGCTCGCCCGTGCAATCGGTTTGGGTCAATCCACAAGAACTGGATGCTACGCAGAAAGCTAAATTAAAACAAATGATTGCGCTGCTGGAATTACCTAAAGACAAAATCAAAGTTTTAGCCAATCCAGACCCTAAACAACGCTTTGTGTATTTAAAACGCAGAATTAGTCCTGAATTAGCCGAAAAAGTAAAACTTTTGCAAATTAGCGGCATTTATTTTGAACGCGAATTTAAACGTTTTTATCCAGCAGGGCCTATGGCAGCACACATTGTTGGCTTTACCAATGCGGATGATCTGGGGCAAGAAGGCATGGAACGCGCCTTTGAAGAAAATTTAGCCGGCACAGCAGGCAGCAAACGGGTGATTCGCGATGGAAAACGCCGCATTATTGAAGATGTGGAAAATATTAAAGAACCCGTGCCCGGACAAGATTTAACCTTGAGTATTGATCGGCGCATTCAATATTTAGCCTATCGAGAATTGCAAGCTGCTTTTATTGCACATCAAGCAAAATCAGCGTCCTTAGTGGTATTAAATGCCAAAACGGGGGAAATATTAGCCGCCGTAACACAACCTGCGTTTAATCCGAATAGTCGAAAAAATTTAACTGAAAATGTGTATCGCAATCGCGCCATCACCGATGTTTATGAACCCGGCTCTTCAGTAAAACCTTTTGTGGTTGCCGCCGCATTAGATCGCAACTATATCCCTGAAAATGCTAAATTTATTAGCGATGGCGCAATTCAAATCGGGCGAAACTTAGTCAAAGACGGGCACAATTATGGCGTGTTAGATTTGGCGGGAGTATTAAAAAAATCCAGTAATATCGGCGCGGCACAAATCTCATTAAAAATGCCCAGCCATTATTTTTGGAATGTTTACAATCAGTTAGGATTTGGTACATCACCTGGCACAGGTTTTCCCGGAGAAGCCAGCGGCTCTTTGTTGAGTGTAAATCGCGTGCATGGTTTTTCACAAGCGGCGTTGTCGTTTGGTTATGGTTTATCCGTATCAACTTTGCAATTAGCAAGAGCCTATACCGCATTGGCTGATAATGGTGTTTTACATTCATTAAGCTTGTTAAAAAGAGACCACGATGTGGATGCGAAAAGAATTTTCAAAAAAAGCACGGCAAAAAAAGTGCGCAAAATGATGGAGCAAGTTATAGAAGTGGATGGAACAGCTTATGAAGCGCGGGTGGATGGCTATCGCGTTGCAGGCAAAACCGGAACGGTCAGAAAAGCGACGCATGGCGGCTATTCCGATAAAAAATATTTTGCGGTATTTGCGGGAATGGCACCTGCTAGCAATCCACGCTTTGTGATTGTGGTGATGATTGACGAGCCTAGCGAAGAACAATATTACGGTGGATTGGTGTCTGCACCGATTTTTTCCAAAGTGATGACAGGCGCATTACGAATTTACGGAGTTGAATCCGATGGTGACAATACCGTGCCGATTTTATTAACCAAAAAGAACATCCATGAAGCTGAATGAGTTATTAGCAGAATTTGCGCAAGTTGATGCGACGATAGAAATCACCGGAATTGCAACAGATAGCCGCGAAGTTGCAACAGGCTATGCGTTTATTGCGTTGCTCGGTGCTGAAAAATATATTGCGCAAGCTATCCAATCTGGCGCAACTGTGATTATTTTTGATGCACAAGTAAACCTGTCAAGTCTTAAAGACCTGACAGGTTTGGATTCTGTAACCTGCGTTGAAATACCGAATTTAGCTGAAAAAATCGCCGATATTGCCGCTCGATATTATGACTATCCTAGCCAAAAACTAGAGATTATTGGCATCACAGGCACTAACGGCAAAACCAGTTGCAGCCAATTTTTAGCACAACTTTTACCGGATTCAATGGTGATAGGCACATTAGGCTGGGGAACGTGGGGAAGCGTTGAAATGACAGGCTACACCACGCCCGATGTTTTAACGTTGCAAAAAATATTAGCCAAAACAGTCGCAGCCAAGAAAAAAATGGTGGTGATGGAAGTTTCATCGCATGGTGTGCAAGAAAAACGCATTGCCAATACTTTTTTTAAAGGCGCGGTGTTTACCAATTTAAGTCGCGACCATTTGGATTATCACGGCACGATGGAAGAATATTTCCAAGCAAAATTAGGATTATTTAAACGCACTGAATTAGAGTTTGCAGTTATTAATCGTGATGATGAATACGGGCGAAGAATTATTGCAGAACTTGCGCCGTCCATAGCATTGTGGACATTCAGCGTAAACCTTCCAGGTTTTAAAAACCTGGAAGGTTTGGGGGTACGAGATATTCAAGCCAAAAACATTCAGTGTTCGATTAATGGCATTGAGTTTGAAGTTTCTTGTGGTAATGAATCAACCGTAATTAACAGCCGTTTATATGGCGAATTTAATGTTGAAAATATGCTGGCGGTTTTAACAACGCTCTTAGCATTGGGATTTTCTTTAAATGAAGCTGCCGCAAAAGTTTCTGCATTGCAATCTGTGCCCGGGCGGATGGAATATTTTGGTGGCGATAACCAACCTGTTGTCTTTGTTGATTTTGCGCATACCCCCGATGCACTGGAAAAAGTATTGCAAAGCGTCAAACATCACAACCCTAACACTTTGACTGTAGTCTTTGGTTGTGGCGGCAATCGTGATGCAGGAAAACGCCCTTTGATGGGAAGTATTGCGGAAAAGTTAGCCGACAAAATCATCATCACCGATGACAACCCGCGCTTTGAAGAAGGTGATGTGATTGTCGCGGATATTTTAACAGGCTGCGCAAACAAAAATCTTACGGTGATTCGAGACAGAGCCTTAGCGATTGAAACTGCCATTTTGCAAGCAAAAACAGGCGATTGCATTGTGATTGCAGGGAAAGGGCATGAGGATTATCAAGAAATCAAAGGCATAAAAACATCCTTCAGCGATCAAATAATTGTGAAAAATATTTTAGAAAACCGGAAAAAATAGCGATGGAATTAAATTTAAAAGAAATTGCAGCGGCTTTATTAGGGCAACTCATTGGCGACAACATAAACGTTTCCAAGGTCAGTATTGATACTCGCACCTTGCAAATCGGTGATTTATACGTTGCGATTAATGGCAAAAACTTTGATGGGCATGATTTTATCCCACAAGCAGAATTTGCTGGGGCAGCGGCGTTATTGGTTGACCATCTTGTTGATACGGATTTGCCACAAATTATTGTTGCCGACACACGGATTGGATTAGCGGAACTGGCTCGATTAGCGCGGCAAAAGTCTAACGCGCAAATTGTTGCTGTCACTGGCAGCAATGGCAAAACCACCGTGAAAGAAATGCTGTCGGCAATTTTATCGGTAAATGTGCCTGTGTTAGCGACAAAAGGCAATTTAAACAATGATATAGGCGTACCTTTAACTTTATTGAGATTGGAAGAGCAACATCGTTATGCAGTGATTGAAATGGGCGCAAATCACGCTGGAGAAATCGCCTATAGCAGTCGTTATGCGTTAGCGGATGTGGCAATTCTCAACAATGTCGGCGCGGCGCATTTAGAAGGATTTGGCAGTTTAGAGGGCACGGCACACGCAAAAGGCGAAATTATCAGCGGTTTATCGCCACAAGGGACAGCGATTTTAAATAAAGATGATGTTTTTTATCCGTTGTGGCAAACATTAGCCGAGACGCGAAAAATCATCAGTTTTGGTTTTGCCAGCGACGCTGATGTTTCTGCGAGCGATATAATTAGCCGGATTGAAGACAATCAATTTGTCACCGCGTTTAATTTGATAACCGCAGAACAATCTACGCCTATTTATTTAAAACTGGCAGGACACCATAACGTTAAAAACGCTTTAGCCGCCGCCGCTGCCTGTTTAGCGTTTGGAATTTCCTTGGCACAAATCAAACAAGGTTTGGAAAATTTATTCCCTGTCACCGGACGCTTGCAACCTTATATCGGTCGTTTAGGCAATGTCATTATTGATGATAGCTACAACGCAAATCCGTCTTCATTAAAAGTCGCTTTAGATGTGTTAAGCCAATGTACAGGCGAAACATGGATGATTCTGGGGGCTTTTGGCGAATTAGGCACAGATAGCATTGCGATTCACCGCGAGATGGGGGAAATGATTAAAGCTTATCAAGTGAAACGCCTGTTTGCCGTAGGTGAGAATGCTCGTTACAGCGTAGAAAGCTTTAACGTAGGAGCTGAGTTTTTTACCACTCAAGAAGAATTAATTGCACGTTTATCATCAGAACTGACAGGCAACGAAACCTTATTAATCAAAGGTTCAAGAGCACAGAAAATGGAAAACGTTGCTGCAAGTTTAATAGACAATTTTAGGATATAACTGATGTTGCTTTTTTTGACCGATTATTTAATGCAGTTCGACCCCAGCTTTCGGGTGTTTCAATATTTAACCTTGAGAGCCATTTTAGGAGCGTTGACTGCGTTAATTATCTCTTTTATGGTCGGCCCTTGGATGATCCACAAATTACGGCGCGAAAAAATTGGTGATGTGGGTCGCGATTATGTGCCAGACGAAAGCAAAAAAGGCACGCCAACGATGGGCGGCACACTAATTTTAGTCGCCATCTCAGTCAGCACACTGTTATGGGCAAATTTGCACAATCGCTATATTTGGGTGATTTTAATCGTCACTTTAGGCTACGGCATCATCGGTTTTGTGGATGATTATCGCAAAGTCATGCAAGGCAATAGCGATGGCTTGTCAGCACGCGCAAAAATGTTTTGGCAATCCGTTATCGGTATGGGGGCGGCGATTTTTTTGTATTACACCGCGCAATTAGAAGTGTTGGCGAATGTGCCAGACGCTGCTGAGCAAATCCAATATATTATTCCATTTTTTAAAGGCGTGGTTTTAGATATTGGCTGGGGCTATATCATTCTGACCTATTTGGTGATTGTCGGCACAAGCAATGCAGTGAATTTAACCGATGGTTTGGATGGCTTGGCGATTATGCCAACTGTCATGGTCGCCGCTGGCTTGGGGATTTTTGCTTATTTATCAGGTCATAGCACTTTTTCGCATTATTTGGCGATTCCACATTTGGCGAAAAGCGGTGAATTAATTGTATTTTGCGCGGCTTTAGTAGGTGCGGGTTTAGGATTTTTATGGTTTAACGCTTACCCTGCTATGGTATTTATGGGCGATGTCGGCGCGTTAGCTTTAGGCGGTGCGTTGGGCGTGCTGGCAGTATTAGTGCGGCAAGAAATTGTTTTAGTCATTATGGGCGGCGTGTTTGTCATGGAAACGCTGTCGGTGATTATTCAAGTCTGGTCGTTTAAAACGCGCGGCAAACGGGTGTTTAAAATGGCTCCAATTCATCATCATTTTGAGTTAAAAGGCTGGCCTGAGCCGCGTATTATTGTGCGTTTTTGGATTATTACGTTTATTTTGGTGTTGGTTGGTTTAGCAACGTTGAAATTAAGATAACTTTAGTTTTCATTCGAGAAAAATCATGGCGGTCATTACAGAGCTTTCGCAGTTAGATTTAAACGGTACTTATAGTTATGCTGATTATTTGTTATGGCAATTTGAGGAGCGCGTTGAATTAATTAAAGGCAAAATAATGTTAATGGCGGCACCGAATGTGCAGCATCAACGTTATTCAAAAAGACTGGCTTTAGACATTGGTAATTTTTTTCGTAATCAACAATGTGAATTATTTATTGCGCCCTTTGATGTGAAGCTATACGACAGCCAAAAATCAAAACTTGCAGATAAAGAAGTGTTTACTGTTGTGCAACCCGATTTATGCGTGATTTGTGATAAGGATAAATTGACTGAGCAAGGCTGCGATGGTGCGCCGGATTGGATTATCGAAATTTTATCGAAAGGCAATTCTAAAAAAGAAACTCGTTTTAAATATCAGTTGTATGAAGAAAATGGGGTGCGTGAATATTGGTTAGTTTATCCCTATGAACAAGCTGTTCATCAATTTGTGTTGAATGAAAAAACGCAAAAATATGAATTGGCAGCGATGTTTCCAGGGGATGAAGTTGCAAGTCCTATTCTTTTTCCTGATTTGAAAATTGATTTGGCGGAAGTGTTTGCTGAATAATAGAGTTGATAGTTATGTTAAAAAAAGTCCGTATTAAGAATTTTTTATCTTGTGAAGATACTGAAATAGAATTTGATAATGTTACGGCGTTGATTGGGCGGAATGCGGCAGGGAAAACAAATATTTTAAAAACGATTCAGGCAGTGGCTTCGTTTATTTTGGGAAACAGGCTTTTTTACAAAGAAGATTTATTAAGAGCAGAAATTTCACTTGATTTTTTATTTGAGGAAAATATATGTAGCTATAGTCTTAGTCTGTCTGAAAATGTAGAAATTAAGGAAGTTTTTTTATGCAATAACGAAGTCATTACTGAGAGAGTAGGAGAACATGCTATTTATTTAAAAAAAGAATTCCAAATTAATGAGCTTACCTCTATTGTAGAATCAATCCTTTCTCTTTTTCCAAAAAATGAAATAAATTTATCTCTTAAATTCTTTGCAGACTGCTGTAAAACAGTGAGATATTATATATTGGATATTAATTTAAAAGAGGAGTTGGAGAATATTCCTCTTTTTGAGTATAAAAAGTGGTTTAGTAATAAAAGATACTTTGTAACACATTCTGTAACAATGAGATTATTGTATTTATGGAAAGAAGATAAAGAGCTATTTAATGAGTTACAGGAGTTACTTGGAAGAAATGGATTGGGACTAATTGAAAAAATTAACATTGGAGAGTTTCAATCTTTTTATCTCATCAGATTTTGCGTAAAGAATGGGGAAGTCGGTTATTCTGAACTTTCGTTTGGTACACAGCGTGTTTTAATAATATTGCTCGCTCTTTTATATGATAAAAGCACTACATTATTAATTGAACAACCCGAAGATGGCATTCATTTAGGTTTGTTGCGAAAAGTATTATCTATTTGTTTTACCTATGCAGAAGCTTACAATAAACAATTAATTATCAGCACTCATTCGCCAAAAGTTATCAATATGTTTCCTGCAAAAAGTATTCGTTTTGTAAAAATGACAGAGCAGGGAACAAAAGTAACGCAATTATCTGAAAAAGAATTGGCTATCATTCCTGAGTATTTAAATAATGAGGGAACACTCTCTGATTTTATTGAAGCTATGGATGATGAATAATGTATTCTATTGTGGCAGAAGATGATAGCGACGTTAATTGCCTGAAAGTTTTAATCAAAAGACTCATTGATAAGCCTTCTTTTAAATCGAGAGGAAAAGGTTATGACGGCAGTGGTAAATTATTACAAGATGGCTGGAAAGAATTTAAGGCGGCTGACCAATTAGGATTTACACGCTTTATTGTTTGCTATGACCAAGATAACTCAGCTAAACAAGCGCGTTATGAGGAAGTTATCAGTAAAATTATTAAACCCTCTGGTGTTAAAAAAGAAAAAAATAAAATTTGTATTCTCATTCCAAAACAAGAAATGGAAGCGTGGATATTAGCGGATATAGAAGCAGTTACAAAGATTATTCCCTCTTGGAAGCCTTCTGAACGATTTTCATCACCTGAGTTAGTTGAAAGTCCAAAGGAAAAGCTGGAGAAATTAAGTCGCATTAAATCATCTAAACCGCTTTATGTTCATGCTACGCATAATCAACAAGTTTTTGAACATATTGACTTAGAGATTTTGAAAAAGAAATGCCCTTCTTTCGCCGAATTACACGAATTTGTAAAAAATGATATTGCCAATTATCCAAAAAATATACTTTAAAAAACTAAATGCTCAACTTCACTTTTACCAATTTATTAATTGAACCAATCCTCAAATTGTCATTTACGGTAACAGTTCAAACATTGGAAAAATCTAATGGCAGCAATTAAATCAGTACCCGGCTCATTTCATATCGACTGGCTATTGTTTTTTATTGCCTTTAGCTTACTCGGCTTAGGCTATGTGATGGTTGTATCTGCATCTTTGCACTTAGGCGCAAAAATGAACGGCAACAGCATGTATTACCCACTCAGACAATTGCTACACATCATTGCAGGTCTGGTTGCAGGATTTGCAATCACAGCAACACCGTTGAAAGTTTGGGAAAAACACGGCCCTATTTTGTTCTTATTCGGTTTGTTTTTATTGGTATTAGTCTTAATTCCCGGTGTCGGAATTAGAGTCAACGGCAGTAGTCGTTGGATTTCATTAATGGGCGTACGAATCCAAGCCTCTGAATTAATGAAGTTAGTTTCTGTGATTTACATTGCAGGTTATGTTGATAGAAATAAAAAAATTGTACAACAAGCGTTATTCAGCTTAGTTAAACCGTTAGTTTTATTTGCAGGAGCTTGTGCTTTATTATTGCTAGAACCCGATTTTGGATCCTCTGTTGTTATTATTACCATTGTTATGGGAGTCATGTATTTAGCAGGAGCAAGACTTGGACAATTTGTCATATTAATCGCTTTGGTCTCAGTTTTAGCCAGAGAATTAATTTATTCTTCACCTTACCGTTTAGCGCGAGTCACAAGCTTTGTGAATCCTTGGGCGGATGCGCAAGACACTGGCTTTCAATTAGTGCAAGCCTTAATCGCATTTGGTCGCGGCGAGGTGTATGGCGTAGGTTTAGGAAGTGGCGTACAAAAAATCTTTTATTTACCCGAAGCACATACGGATTTTTTATTTTCAGTATTAGCCGAAGAACTCGGTTTAATCGGTGTCTTAGGAATTATATTTTTATTCGGTGGATTTATTTTGCGTGCTTTTTATATTGGCATGAAAGCAGAAGAAGTCGGTTTACGCTTTGCCGCATTTATCGCTTACGGATTAGGAATTTGGTTTGGCTTTCAAGCCTTTATTAATATGGGTGTTAATATGGGAATGTTGCCAACGAAAGGCCTGACCCTGCCATTGATGAGTTATGGTGGCGGGAGTATGATTATTATGTGTGTAGCGGTGGCATTGCTATTTCGCGTGTATAGCGAAGTCACTGAACAGATTAAAAGTGTCCCTAAAGGAAAACAGGAATGGATAAAAGAATAATGATTATGGCAGGTGGCACAGGTGGTCATGTGTTTCCAGCATTAGCTGTAGCTGAAAACTTGCGAGCACAAGGCTGGACAGTCTCTTGGCTAGGCACAGAAAAAGGCTTGGAAAACCGCGTTGTTCCTGCACATAACATTGAAATTGATTATTTATCGGTTGCTGGATTACGCGGCAAAGGTTTTTTCACCAAATTAAAAAGCATGTTTTTAGTATTTAAAGCCTGTCTTCAAGCGCGAAACTATTTACGAACACGCAAACCGAATGTGGTATTAGGAATGGGGGGATTTGTCGCAGGCCCCGGTGGTTTAATGGCAAAAGTATTAGGAATTCCTTTAGTCATACATGAACAAAATCGTGTGGTTGGAACAACAAATCGTTTGCTGGCAAGAATGGCAAATCAAGCTTTGGAAGCATTTCCTAATAGTTTTCCTGCCAAACAAAAAGCAATTTGCACAGGAAATCCATTACGAAAAGATTTTTTATTGTTACCTGAAAAAATGTTTTGGGATAAAGCAGTGCGACCTCTACACATTTTAGTCGTGGGAGGCAGTCAGGGCGCACAAATCTTAAATGAAACCGTGCCGCAAGCCATTGCCGAATTAGAAAATATTCAAGTAAAACATCAAACTGGCGAGGCAATGTTCGATATTGTGAATTCCGCTTATCAACATTTAAACGTATCCGCCGAAGTTTTAAAGTTTATTGAAGACATGCCAGCAGCTTATCAATGGGCGGATTTATTGATTTGTCGCTCCGGTGCTATGACAGTCAGCGAAGTTGCCGCAGCTGGATTACCTGCGATTTTCGTTCCGTTACCGAATGCAATTGATGATCATCAAACCGCTAATGCTCGTTATTTAACAGATGAAAACGCAGGCATCATGATGCTACAAAAAGAATTAACAGCTCAGCAATTGGCTAGCGCAATTAAACAAAATCTAAACGAGTTAAATGGAATGGGAAAAGCCGCAAAAAATAAAGCCCGCCTAGACGCAACCGAAATGGTTTGCGCTTGTTGCATTACGGAGGCAAAAGCATGAGTCATTTGCAACTGCCACTTCCGGCAAAAGCCTTAGGCAAAGTTAAACAAATTCATTTCGTCGGTATTGGCGGCACAGGCATGAATGGTATTGCCGAAGTGTTATTTAACTTAGGCTACGAAGTTTCCGGCTCTGATATTAAAGAAAGTGCGGTCACAAATCGCCTACAAGCTTTAGGCATTGTGATTTATATCGGACATCGTGCTGAAAATGTCAGCAATGCCGATGTGGTCGTAGTTTCCACAGCAATTGATAAAACTAATCCTGAAATCGCTGCGGCTTATCAACAACGCACGCCAGTGATTCCTAGAGCAGAAATGTTGGCAGAGTTAATGCGCTTCCGGTTTGGTATTGCAGTGGCAGGAACACACGGCAAAACCACAACAACCAGCTTAGTCACCAGTATGCTGGCAGAAGGTGGATTAGACCCCACGTTTGTGATTGGCGGACGCTTAAACAGTGCAGGTACAAATGCCAAATTAGGCTCAGGCAATTATTTAGTTGCCGAAGCGGATGAAAGTGATGCCTCATTTTTGTATTTGCAACCGATGGTCGCAGTCGTGACCAATATTGACCAAGACCACATGGAAACCTACGGTGGTTGTTATCAAAAATTAAAAGACACATTTATTGAATTTTTGCATCACCTGCCCTTTTATGGTTTAGCGGTGCTGTGTTTGGATGACGCTGGCGTTAAAGAAATTTTGCCGCAACTCTCAAAACCCGTAAAAACCTACGGTGTTAGCGAAAAAGCTGATGTGCGAGCTGTTGAGATAAAACAAGAAGGAATGCACACCACTTTTACTGTCTTGCGCGGTGAGCATTATCAACCTTTGCAAGTCACTCTGAATATGCCAGGCTGGCACAATATGTTGAACTCTCTGGCAGCGATTACCATTGCGACGCATTTGGAAGTAGATGACGCTGCAATTATCAAAAGTTTAGCGGCATTCAAAGGTATCGGACGGCGTTTTTCTGTACACGGCGATGTCTCTATGCCAAACGGCAAACTAACGTTAGTAGATGATTACGGACATCATCCGCGTGAAATTGCTGCTACTTTGGAAGCATTACGGCAAGCTTGGCCAGACAGACGTTCTGTAGTGATTTTTCAACCGCATCGTTATTCACGCACCCGCGACTTATTTGAAGACTTTGTACAGATTTTATCAACGGTTGATGTGTTGATTTTGATGGATATTTATGCAGCTGGCGAGGCCGTGATTGCAGGTGCAGAAGGCAAAACGCTGTGTCGCGCAATTCGGATGCGGGGACAAGTTGATCCGGTTTTTGTGCAAGATAACGATGATTTAGTACAAATTTTGGCAGGCATCGTTACAGAAAACGATGTGATTTTAACGTTAGGGGCTGGCAATGTGGGACAAATTGCTGCGGAATTACCCGAAAAACTGGCGGCAGCGTTAAACAAATGACTCAAGTTTTAACCACCACAGGAAAACTGTTGCTCAATGAAAAAATGTCCAAATACACCAGTTGGCGTGTAGGCGGCATAGCGGACGCAATGTATTTGCCAACCGATAAACAAGATTTGATTAACTTCATTAAAAACAATCCAGCAGACACGCCTTTGTTTTGGTTGGGATTAGGAAGTAATCTCTTAGTGCTTGACGGTGGCATTCGCGGTGTTGTGATTAATACACGCGGGCGTTTGAAAGAAATGTTTCTAACTGAAAGCGGCACTGTTTATGTCGAAGCTGGCGTTCCTTGTGCACATGTCGCTCGCTTTTCCGCAGAACAAGGCTTAACAGGAGCGGAGTTTTTGGCAGGTATTCCGGGCACAATGGGCGGTGCGTTGAAAATGAATGCAGGTGCATTTGGCGGCGAAACGTGGACAATTGTAAAAACTGTCGAAATGATTGACAGCACAGGTCTTCTCACACAACGTCAAGCCAATGAATTTGAAGTGAGTTATCGCTCAGTAAAACAACAGCATTGTGAATGGTTTCTAGCTACAGAGTTACAGCTCAACGCTGGCGATACTAAGCAAGGTCAAGAAAAAATTAAAGCCTTGCTAGAAAGGCGCAATTTAACTCAACCGACTAATCAACCGACTTGCGGTTCAGTGTTTAAAAACCCAGCGGGGGATTATGCAGCAAGATTGATTGAGCTTAGCGGTTTAAAAGGCTATACAATAGGTGGAGCTTGTGTATCAGAGAAACACGCTAATTTTATTGTCAATACTGGACAGGCAACTGCCGCCGATATTGAGGCTCTCATAGAACATATTCAAACCCAAGTTCAGTTACAACATGGCGTTTGTTTGCAAACAGAAGTATGTAAGGTAGGTGTTGAGTTATGAAACCTTTAAAGGTTGACAAAGCAGAGGATTTCGGGCGTGTTGCAGTGCTCATGGGAGGAGCTGCCGCTGAGCGCGAAGTTTCATTGAATAGCGGAATGGCAGTGTTTAATGCCTTGAAACGTAAAAACATTGATGCGATTGCAGTAGATATAGCGGATAATCCTATTTTAGCTTTGGAAAATAAACAGATAGACCGCGTTTTCAATATTGTGCATGGACGCGGTGGCGAAGATGGCGTGTTGCAATCGGTACTAGGAGTGATGAAAATTCCTTATACAGGTAGCGGCGTTACTGCTTCTGCATTAAGCATGGACAAGTTAAAAACAAAACTCTGCTGGCAAGGTCAAGGATTAGTCACTCCAACATGGTTTTTATTAAGACACCCCGAAGATGTCGATGCTTGCATAGAAAAACTCGGTTTTCCTGTGATTGTAAAACCTGCCAACGAAGGCTCTAGCATTGGGATGAGCAAAGCAATTAATAAAGAACAATTGCAAGTTGCCTTTGCGGAAGCGGCAAAATATCGCTGTGCAGTTTACGCAGAAAGCTGGGTAGAAGGCAATGAATACACCGTTGGTGTGTTAAATGGCGAGCCCTTACCTGTGATTCGTTTGCAAGTGGCTAATGCGTTTTATGATTACGATGCCAAATATAAAGCCACTACCACCCAATATCATTGTCCTTGTGGGTTAGAGCCAGAACAAGAAGCCGCGTTACAGCAACTTGCATTACACGCGTGTGATTGTATTGGTGTTGAAGGTTGGGGACGAGTCGATGTGTTTATAGATAACAAAGGGCAAGCTCAACTTATTGAAGTAAATACTGTTCCGGGTATGACAGATCATAGTCTTGTGCCAATGGCAGCAGCAAAGTTAGGGATGGACTTTGATGAATTGGTGTGGAGGATTTTGGAAACCAGTATGAAATAATGAAAAACTCAGGTCTAATAAAGTGGCTATTGATTAGTTCTCTCGTAGTAGTCGGAGTTTGGGATGGATGGCGAGAACTTAAAGCGCAAGGAGCGGACTTATTACCAATTAGATATATAAGAATAGAAGGCGTTTTTCAATATATTACCAAGGATGAAATTAAAGACGCATTATTAAGCCAAGTAATGACCGGTTTTTTAAATGCGGATATGCACTCAATACGCCAGTCGCTACTCAATTTGCCTTGGATTGCCCAAGTTAAAGTCAAACGAGTATGGCCAGATGCGATAGAAATAAAAGTTTATGAACAATACCCAATAGCACGCTGGAGTACTATTGGTTTATTAAATGAGCAAGGTGATTTATTTACCCCAGCCAATTTAGACAACTTTAACAAACTCCCCTTGTTACAAGGACCTTTAGGACAAGAAAAAAAGCTGATGGAAATCATGAAACAGTTGCAAGCAGAATTAGCGACCCACTCGATGGGATTAGCAGCTTTTGAAGTGAATGAACGGCGTGCGTGGACGGTATTATTATCCAATGAATTAACCTTAAAACTGGGGCGCAGAGAGCCGCTTCATCAATTTCACCAGTTTTTATCCACAGTACCAATACTAGGTAAGGAAAGGCTTGCGACTATGGCTGTGGTCGATTTGCGATATTCTAACGGTTTTGCCATCACTCAAAAGCAAGGAATAATGCAGGTTGATTTGAAAAACAGTAATCCACCCGATGAATCAACACAATAAAGAATAATAACTGCTTAACGAGTAGGCAAAATGGCGAAGAAACTAGAGCGTAATTTAATAGTAGGATTAGACATAGGTACATCAAAAGTCGCTGCTATTGTCGGAGAATATACTCACGGAGGGGAGTTAGAGATTATTGGTATAGGAACAGCACCTTCGCGCGGCTTAAAAAAAGGAGTGGTCGTTAATTTAGAGTCGACAGTTCATTCTATTCAACGCGCAGTTGAAGAAGCAGAGTTAATGGCAGGCTGCCAAATTCAATCTGTTTATGCAGGCATAGCCGGAAGCCATATCAAAAGCCTTAACTCACATGGGATTGTCGCGATTAAAGATAAAGAAGTTCGGCAATATGACATAGACAGAGTGATTGATTCGGCTAGAGCCGTTGCCATTCCTGCGGATCAAAAAATCCTGCATATTCTGCCGCAGGAATTTGTCATAGACCAACAAGATGGCATTAAAGAGCCGATAGGCATGTCAGGCATTCGCTTAGAAGCAAAAGTCCACATGGTGACAGGCAGCGTTAGTGCCGCACAAAATATTGTGAAATGTATTCGTCGTTGCGGATTAGATGTTGAAGATATTGTGTTAGAACAATTAGCATCCTGCACTTCTGTGTTAACTGAAGATGAAAAAGATTTAGGTGTATTGCTGTGTGATATTGGCGGAGGCACAACAGATATTGCAATTTTCTCAAAAGGTGCGATTAAACATACCGCAGTAATTCCAATAGCCGGCGATCAAGTCACCAATGATATTGCAGTGGCATTGCGCACACCGACAAAAAATGCCGAAGAAATAAAATGTAAATATGCTTGCGCGTTGACACAATTAGCCAGCGATGAAGATATGATTGAAATCCCTAGCATAGGCGAAAGATCGCCTAGAAAAATCTCCATGCAAAATTTGTCAGAAATTATTGAGCCTCGCTACGAAGAATTAATGCTGTTAGTGCAAGGTGAATTAAGACGCAGTGGCTTTGAAGATTTGATCGCAGGTGGAATTGTATTGACTGGTGGCAGCTCTAAAGTCAAAGGGCTGATTGAATTAGCAGAAGAAATATTTCATGTGCCAGTGAGAATTGGCTTTCCACAGCATGTCGCAGGACTTACCGATGTAGTGCAAAACCCCATCTATTCAACAGGGGTCGGTTTATTACTGTATGGCAGAGAACATCATGGTGGTCTGACCACAGTACGGGAAAGTTCCCCAGATTTGCTGTCGGTTATAAAGAATTGGTTTCAAGGTAATTTCTAAAATTATATAAAGGTTTATAGGGGGTGGTTGAAATGATGAAATATGAATTGGTAGATTCTTGTAGCGAAAATGCTGTCATTAAAGTGATTGGAATCGGTGGCGGCGGTGGCAATGCTGTTAATCACATGGTTGATAAGCACATTGAAGGCGTACAATTTATTTGCGCAAATACCGATGCTCAAGCATTGCGTCGTCTAAGCGTTGATACCATCGTACAACTAGGCGTAGAACTCACCAAAGGTTTAGGTGCAGGTACTCGTCCTGAAGTAGGTAAACAAGCTGCCGAAGAGAATAAAGACCGCATTCGAGAAGTCATTGAAGGCGCGGACATGGTTTTTTTAACCGCAGGCATGGGCGGTGGTACGGGCACTGGCGCAATCGCAGTGATTGCACAGATCGCCAAAGAACTCGGCGTGCTAACCGTTGCAGTTGTCACAAAACCTTTTGACTTTGAAGGCAAAAAGAAAATTGCAGTGGCTGAAGCAGGCATTAGAGAATTAGAAAAATATGTCGATTCTCTGATTGTCATTCCTAATCAAAAATTACTCCCAGTTTTAGGCAACAATCTTTCCTTGATGAATGCGTTTAAAGCGGCAAATGATGTTTTATTAGACGCAGTGCAAGGGATTACCGAGTTAATTACTCACCCCGGTTTAATTAACGTCGACTTTGCGGATGTTGTAACCGTCATGTCAAACATGGGTGCAGCAATTATGGGAACAGGCACTGCTTCTGGTGAAAATCGGGCGCGAGTTGCTGCTGAAAAAGCCATTTCTTGCCCATTATTAGAAGATATTAGCTTGCAAGGTGCAAAAGGCATTTTGGTTAATATCACTGCGGCAGATATGGACTTAACCGAGTTCAACGAAGTCGGCAACATTATGCACGCTTTTGCCTCAGAATTTGCTGACATGAAAATTGGTACAGCAATTAATCCAGACTTAGGCGATGAAATTAAAGTCACGGTTGTGGCAACTGGAATGGGACAGCCCTCACAAGCGGCAATCGCACCGGTTAAATTAGTGCCAAAATCTAGCGCGGGCGAAGTTAATTATGAAGCGTTAGAAAAACCGACCGTCATTCGGAAAAACAAAGTAGAGCCTAGAGAAACTCGTTTTGGTGTACAACCTAAAAAAGACGGCAGTATGGACTTAGACTATCTTGATATTCCTGCTTTTTTACGTCGGCAAGCGGACTAAATCATAAAGCTTAAAAACGTGTTTTGTGTGCGGTAAAAAACAGTATTTTGTTTTTCCGCCACGTTGCCCAATAGCAAGATAAGCTGGCTGCCTTCGGGACAGCCTGCTTAAAAGCTTAAATTATGGCTGTTTTCGCAAATCATTCGGAAACTTTCAGCTGATATTTTCGCACTCGATAACGTAACGTTTCGCGAGTTGTCCCTAAAGCCCGCGCCGCCGCCGCTAAATTATTATCAGCTCGTTCCAGAGCGGTTTTAATAATAAAACTATCCATATCATCCAGAGCCATACTCCCATCTAATGGCAACTGAATCACCTCTTTATTTTCAGACGCAGCGTTGTTGGGCTGTTGTGATTGTTCCTCGCGTAATTGCAACCATTGCACCGGCAAATGTTTATCTTCAGCAAACAACACACACCGCTCAATCACATTGCGCAACTCACGCACATTGCCCGGCCAATCATGCTGTTTTAACTTTTCCCACGCTTCGGTTGAAATTTTACTCACCTGTCTATTCGCTTTCGCATTGTATTCTGCAACAATCTGCGGCACTAACTCTTCTAAATCTTCTTTAGCACTGCGCAATGAAGGCAAGGAAATTTTAAATACACTCAGGCGATGATATAAATCATTGCGAAACTCACCTTCTGCACTCATTTTTTCCAAATCGCGATGACTGGCGGCAATAATTTGAATATCCACAGAAATTTCTTTTTCACCGCCTAAGCGTCGAAATTTATGATCTTCAATCACTTTCAGCAATTTTGCCTGTAAATCGAGCGGCATTTCGGCGATTTCATCCATAAATAATGTGCCGCCGTCCGCCTGTTCTAATAAACCACGATGCCGCCCTGTTGCGCCCGTAAACGCACCCGGTTCATGCCCAAACAATTCAGACTCCAACAACTCACGCGGCAATGCTGCACAATTAACCTCTACCAGCGGTTGCGCTGCTCGATTGCCGCCGTAATGCAGAATTTTTGCCACCAAACCTTTACCTGTGCCTGTTTCCCCGCCAATAATCAACGCACTAAAAGGCACTTGCGTTAAGCGGGTTAATAACTGGCGAATCTGCCGCGCTTGTTCACTTTGTCCAATGTAAGCTTGTGGAGAATAACGCCGGTATCCTTGTTGCGTTTGGTCTATCACCCGCCGTTGAATAGAGGCACTACGAAACGCACTACTAACAACTAAATCCAGCCGCTCCAAATCACACGGTTTTTCCAGAAAATCATAAGCTCCCAAGCGCAACGCTTTCACCGAATCTGGCACGCTGCCGTAGCCGGTTAAAAACAGCCACTCAGCGTATGTCATATTTGGCTTAATGTTTTCCATAAAATCCAAGCCATTACCATCGGGCAAATTCATATCCGATAAAATCAGCAATGGCTCTAAGCGTTGCGTGATAAGTTGCTCTTTCGCTTCTGCCAAACTTGCTGCTAACACCACCTCCCAACCCAATTGCCGATAATGGCGCGATAATTCAGAACCAAGCAATTTTTCATCTTCAATAATTAATAACGTTTTAATCATAATCTTTTAGGAGTTAAACATTCAGGAGGGAAAATAAGACTAACCGTTGCACCATGTGGTGCTTGATTACTTAATTTAAGACTGCCACCAATACTTTTTACAAATCGTTGCACCATCGCCAAACCAATCCCTGTACCACGTTGCCGACTACTACGAAAGGGACGAATTCCGTATTCCAGCATTTCATGTGGAAAACCACTGCCATCATCACTCACATTAATCATCAACTGCTGTGAATGACTGATCACTGAAAGCGAAATTTTTCCGCTTTGTTGTCCTATTGCATCGGCAGCATTCAGCAACAAATTCAGCAAAGCTTGCCGCACCATACTCTCAGGCAAATGCACCATCACTTCAGCCACAGCAATTACTTCCAAACTAATTTCTGGATTAATTTGATAACGCGCTAAGGTCACTAAATCACGCAATAACGTCACCATATTAAAATCCGCAGCCGCTTCAGGATGATGACGACTTTGATCCAGCATATCATTTAACAAAACCGCAACGCGCTTGAGTTCACCATTAATCATATCCAAGCGTTCCAATTGTTCAGGTTCTGCAATTTCTCGGCGAAAATTAGCAAACGCCATTTGAATGCCAGCCAGCGGATTGCGAATTTCATGCGCCAATTCAGCCGCCACCTCGCCCACTGCTGCCAGCCGTTCCGCACGCGCTAAACTCGCTTGTTGTTCTAGCAACGCATGAGTCGCAAGGCGCACTTCATATTGCAATGATTGTGCATGTAAGCGTTTCGCCTCTTCCAATTCCGCCAGTCGCTTGACCATATCGTTATAACTATTAAAAACAGGCAGTAATAACGGGTCTAAATGTTCAGTGGTAAACGGGGTAAATCGCTCTTCTGCTAAATGCTCTAATAGGCGGCGCAAATCATGCAGAGGATGCAAAATGCGATGTTTTAAAAAAAATAGTGCCAATAAAATCAACACTGCAAAAATAGCTGATGTCATAATCAATTCAGTGCGCATGGTTTTACTAATATCTTGCAACAAATCCTCACGTTGCATTGCCTCATCGTCCAGATTTTTACTCATCACTTCTAACGCACGGATTAATCGCGTGTTTTTCTCCACTTGATCCACATTTTCTATATCCGCTAACAGTTGATTCACCGTTTTTAGGCTTTTGCGAATGTTTTTCGATAAATACGCCTTATCCGTCGTCAACATATCCATTTCCAACATGGTTTTATGAAAATCATGGATAGGAAAAGCCGCTTTAGGTTCGGTCAAATGTTCAATTAAAATTTGTTGCAGACTAATGGAGAGATTTTGAATGCGGTGCGAATAGTTGATGTAAGACAAAACGGATTCAAAACGATGTAAATTCCACCACATCATGCCGCTTAATACGCCTAAAGCGAGCAATAACAAACCTAAAAAAGCCAGTCCGCGTAGTTTAACGGGACGATAAAAAACTGTTCTCATAAGGAAAGTACCTAAATAAAAGTTTTAAGCTAACAAGATAAGTATTCATAATAGATGTTATCCAGTGTACACGGAAAACACTCAGCCTTCCCACGAAAGCTATTCAGATGTAAATAATGGAAAATTTTTAAAGACGACTGGTCGTATTTAAAAATTTTACTCTATCTTCTTTGTGTAGAGATAATTCCTCATGATTGCCCCACCCTGATTTTCTTAATAACTCATGTTACGCAATTACCCATTTTGGATTGGGCGTGGCTTCGTAGGTTCTTAATAACGCGGTTTGCATGTGGCGCGAAACCACGCCCGTCACCAATAACACGCCCGCATGACGTGGCGAGGCAACAAAGTGAATCCCGAATCGTTCAACGTCATAAAAAGGATTATATTAAACGCTAGAAAAACAAGTAAACGCAGTTAAATGCTTTGTAGTCTTACGATTCCGTTATGATGGTAAAATTCCGCTTTTTACTGTAAAAAACAACCTTTATGACCACCACGCCCCAGCTTCAAACCATTCTCAAAGATTCTGCTTATAAACTGACGCAATTTAGTCCCGCACAAATTCAAACATTAGAAAATAGCATTATTATCAAACAACTACGCGACAAAGCCACGCCTTAGGTTATGTGTTTAGTGCGGGGTAAAGAAATCAAACTCACGCCAGAAGAAGCCGTGCGGCAGTTGTATTTGCTTTAACATAACTTTGAAATTATCATCCTCTGTCAAAATTTAACAGGCGTAGCACATGATTCATGAAACAAAATTAGCGTTTGATAATATCAGTAGAATGCTGGCAATTACGCGCTACGACATTGAACATCACCAAGTAATCAACGATCAATCGCTTAATATTCATGGGCAAAACTACTTTCGAGATGTATTTAATTTTGTTTATGGTTGTAATTTTGTAAGTGCTGATTTTGAAACTAAAAATGCACCATGTATTGATTTGATTGATAAATCTAGGAAATTAGCTTATCAAATCACCACCACTAGAACTAAAGAAAAAATAGAAAAAACATTAATTGCGCTTGAAAAGATAAAGTATTCCGGTTATGAAATTAAGATATTTTATCTTTTGAATAAAGCCAAGCCTGATGAAAAAACCAGAGTTGATCTTGAAAATCGTTTTAGGATTAACTTGTCAGAATCTTTATGTGATTACACAGATTTAATTAAAAGTATAGAAAACCTAGAAGAAAATAGGCTTATTGAGTTAGATAAAAAATATTTTAGAGGAATAGGTTACAAATACACTGATGATATTGTTTTAAATCTTATTTTTAAACACCTTATTTCTGAAAAAAAATTTGTGAAAAAACGTTATGACGATGATTTTGGCACTATAGATACTGATGAAAAAATCACACTTAATAACATTAATAGCAGGATAGCTGCGGATATTAATAAAGGACTTGATTACACAAAAATCATTGAAGATATAGATAGCGAAGATAATTTATTAACTGACTTGCGTGCTTTAATAATAGATGATTTATATAAAGAAATTTTGATTGAAAATTTAAAATCAAAAGTTTCAAAAAATCAACTCGATAGTAGAACAGTTATTGATTTACATGGCTTGGCTAATGAGCACAATCTTAATTTCAATAAAATAATCAGTAATCTACATGAGACTATAGAAGATAACACAGAAATTAATGATTTCAACACTATGAATATAGCATGGGTTATAGTTGCGTACTTTTTTGAAATTTGCGATATTGGAGTGCATCAGTCATGATTATGCCAACTAAGATAGTAAAGCCTGTTGATTGCTTAGTAAGTATCTCATCGGCTATTTTAAAAGTTATCCAAAAAACAGATATTTCTATTGATGACTTGTTGGAAGAAGTCAATAAGATTTACTACAAAAAAATAACGATAGATAAGTTATTGCTTTGTTTAAATTTCCTTTATTTAATAGATAAAATAGAAGAAGATAATGAAACTATTAAGTTTAAGCTCAACTAACCCTAAATTTAGACCTTTAATTTTTAATGACAATGATGGTCTAAATATTGTTGCTGGCTTGCAAAAAACTAATGAGCAGAAAAAGTCTATTAATAGTGTAGGCAAAAGCTTGTCTCTTAAATTAGTTCATTACATGCTAGGCGCAAAACTTGAAGAAAAAAAGCTAAAAGAGTATTTAGCAGGTTATGGCTTATTTTCGCTTAAAATTTTACATAATGATAAAGAGTACAATATAGAAAAAGATTTTTCTAAGACAGATTTTTATATCAACAGTGAGAAAATAAATCAAACATCATATCCTAATAAATTAAATGAAATTTTTTTACCAAAAGAATTTAAAATTGGTTTTAGACAAGTATTTAATTGTTTCGCGCGAAGATATGGTGGCACATATTATGCGGATGTATTAACCCAACAAGGGTTATCAATCCATGATTATGAACAACGCTTTTCAAATTTGTTTTTGCTCGGAATAGATACATCGTTGGTTGAAGAAAATTTTAAAATAAAAGAAGAAACATCTAAACTGGATAATGCTTCAAAACTTATAAAAGAGTATGAAAAAGAACTGGATAAAGGTAATTTAAAAGACCTACAGGATGAACTTATTGCTTTGAAAGAAAAAAAAGACAAATTTATTATTGCAGAAACTTATGACCAACTAAAAAAACAAGCCGATAACTTAACATCTGAATTAAATGGTTTACGAAATAGTAAGTTTTCTATTGAACAACGATTAGAAAAAAAAGAAACTGCGCTTAAAAGCATAGATAATATTAATGTAGATGTTGAACAAATTGAATCCATTTATAATGAGGCTAAATTCTTTTTTGACAAAGAAATTACTAAAAGACTTTCCGATGCTCAGTCTTTTCATAATTCACTCATAGCTAATAGAAAGAAACGACTTGTTTTAGAAGTAAAAGAGCTAAAAATAGAAATACAGAATATCTCAGATAAAATTGAACATCTTTCAAAAGCAAGGGATGCTATTTTAAAAAATTTAGATAACCAAGGTGCGCTTGAGGAATACAACTCAATTTCCGAAAGAATAAAGTCATTGGAACTTGAAGTACAAAGTTTAAAAAAATATGAAATTCTTTTACATGAATTTAAAATAGAAAAAAGTAGTTTAAATACTAAAAGCACTCAAATTAAAGAACAAAGTATTTTATATTTAGACCAACAAAAAGAATATTTAAATACTATCGAAGATAAGTTTAGAGAGCTGGTAAAACGATTTTATGACAATCATGGTGGTTCTCTTGAGATAAAAGATACCAAAGATGCCAAATACTTATTTAATATTTTAGTAAATATTCCTAAAGGTGCAGGACAAGCATTTGGTGAAGTAAAAATATTTTGTTATGACGTTTTATTATACTTATTAAATCAACAATTATTAGGATTTATGGCACATGATGGCTGTATATTTTCTGGAATGGATGCAAGGCAATCATCAACTATTTTAAAAATCATCTTAGAACTTACAGCTAATAACGATTTTCAATATTTTTTAAATATAGGGCAAAATACGTTAAATGAAATTTTAGACGTTGAAAATAAAATAAATATTTTATCCTTAGAAGAAAAGCAAAAAATAGAAAGTTCGATTATCTTAAAACTTTCTGATGAAAATCCTAAAAACTGGTTATTTGGTGAAAGTTTTAATTAAAATCAAGATTAACTTTAGTCTTCGTTAAAAAAAATTGCCGACTTAATCCAACAAAGTTTTCCTTTAAAATCAACCAGCGAACATTTATTAGAAACCGCCAAACGCGCATGTGAAATCGCCATTGAAACGGATGAACAAACCGCAATGGAATATATTAATTCACAAATTGGAGAATAATTATGCAACCACAAAAATTAACCAACTTACAATTAGAACTCTTAAAAGTTTTTAGTTATCAACTCAATCAACAACAATTAAGTGATATAAAAAACTTGCTGGCTAATTACTTTGCGCAACAAGCCACGCAAGAAATGGATAAACTTTGGGAAGAAAATAATTGGGATGACAACACCATGAAAAGTTGGGCTAATGAACATTTAAGAACAACTTATAATCCATCATGAAAGTTGTTTTAGATACCAATATTCTGTTAGTTTCAATTCCTAAAAAATCACCTTATCGAATTATTTTTGATGCGGTATTAGCTGGTAAATTTGAACTTATTATCAGCAAGCGTTGATTCGTGAGCAGTGCAAGCACTCCTGATGCAAGGCTTAACAACACTGCGAGATAAGCAAAAAATAACATGGTGAATCCTCTTTTGATTTAGACCTTCCATGTTTTTAAAACCTGGAAGGTCTGGTGAGGTGAGAACGAGAAAATAAATTATTTCTGGGGTCTGCCCGCCATAATTCGTGCGGCTAACGCATGTCCAGAAAAGGGGATAATCGGTGCGCCTTCTTGTTGGCAATGTCCACCAGCAGCTTCGTAGTTGTGCATAAAATCATGCAAAAATTCCATTACCGTGTGGTCAATTAAAAAACCTTCTGATAAATCAAGAATCACAGTTTTTCCATTTTCTAATTCGCTTAAAGCTTTTTTCATCGGCAAAAAATTTGAGAAAATTGCCGAGCCTTCCAGTTTCAGCGTGTAGGTTTGCGCATCGGTTTTTTGCAACTCAAAATGAATTTTGAACAAATTATTCAACGGCACACCGCGAATAATATGAATCGCCAGTTCTATTAAAATGCCGATGAACACTCCGACCAATAAATCCGTTCCCAAAACACCTATAATGGTAATCACGAATAACGCAAACTGGTCTGTACCGACGCTTAACACATGTTTAAACGATTGCGGTGAAGCAAGCCGATAGCCGGTAAAAACCAAGAGTGCTGCTAATGCCGCTAATGGAATGCTGTGAATTAGTTTGGGAAAGAAAGCCACGAAAATCAGCAAAAACATGCCGTGAAAAAAGTTCGCCCAACTGGTTTTTGCACCGTTATTCACATTGGCAGAACTCCGCACGATTTCAGCAATCATCGGCAAACCACCGATACAACCTGCCAAAAAGTTACCAAAACCCACTGCCGCCAAATCGCGGTCTAAATTGGAATGACGTTTATACGGGTCTAATTTGTCCACCGCTGTTGCACTGAGCAAACTTTCCAAACTGCCCACTAAACTAATCGTAACAACTGATTCCCAAAACTCTAACGTGCCAACTTTGCCAAAATCAGGTAAATAAAAACTGGACATAAAATTTTCAGAAATGGCGACCAAAAATTTAGGGCCTACGGTTTCTTCATGGTGGGGTAAAAAATGCGCATCCGGCAAAAATAAATACATGTGCTCATGGTCAAGATCAAAGTATTTCGCGAATGCTATCCCGACTAACACCACAACTAACGGTGCGGGAATCATTTTTAAGGTTTTGTTTTTTATCACCGCCCACACAATCAAAATCGCTAAACCACTAAAACCGATAATCGCAATTTCATGATTGAGATTCATCAAGCTATGCGGAATCTGCGCCATGCTCTCAAATAATGAGCCTTTCACACTCACGCCTAGCATCACATGGATTTGCTTGGTCATAATAATGATGCCAATCGCAGCCAACATGCCGTGTACAACGGAGGCGGGAAAAAAAGAGCTTAACGAACCGGCTTTGAATAAGCCTAATAAAATTTGAATCACGCTGGCAACCACAATCGCGGCTAAGGTGTAGCGATAACCCGCCATTGCATCGCCTTGACCTAATTCTTGTACAGCACTTAAAACAACGACAATTAAACCAGCGGCGGGGCCGTTAATCGTGATGAAAGAACCGCTAATCCGTGACACCACCAAGCCGCCGATAATGGCGGTGATAATACCCGCAGAAGGCGGAAAACCCGATGCCATTGCAATACCAAGGCATAACGGCAAAGCGATTAAAAATACTAAAAAACCGGACAGTAAATCAGACTGCCAGTTTTCTTTTAAACCGGCGAATCCGGTTTTGGGTAAAGAAGATAAATTTTGTTGTGACATTATTTTCTCGAATTTACTGACTAAAGATGTAAGGATTAGAGCTAATATCATGCCAATAAAAAAACACAGATAACCATTTGATAGTTATTGATTTTTTATTCTCAGAAAAATTAACGTAGAAAATAAAGAAAAAGGGTGGTTGATAACAACCGTTTAAAATGGTTCTTATCAACCATTCGGATGGGGGGAAATCGCTATTTATGAAGTTGTCGCTTGATTTTGTAGCGAAATTTTAAAAAACGACCGGTCGTCTTTAAAAATCTTTGAGCATCATACATCTAAAATCAGTTTTTATACGATAAATTGTAGGTGGGAAAATAAAACTCTGCGTAGAGACGCGAATAATCGCGCCTCTACAAAATTTTTCTTGATTAGAAAGATACTTCAGCTAACTTCGTCATACTGGCATGGATGCCAGTATCCAGTCACAAGGACGTGATAGTTTGATTAAAACTCACCATCCCTGGCACTGGATACCCGCATCCTTGCGGGTATGACGTTTTAGCTGAGACATATTGCTAATCAGGAAATTTTTTAAAATATCTTCAATGCCCGTGACAAACTTCGCCGTCTTTATGCTGATGTGAATGCTCGTGGTGTTCGTGATCTTCCTGATGATGTTTATGGCGATGATTCAAATCACAATACAACACATCAGGATTGCAAACTTCGCATTCCAATTGCAAAGTGCAGTGGTGAATATTGTAGTGATGACTAACAACCTCATTAATTGCCTTTTGAATCGCCGCCCCATCACTGATATTCATATCCGCTGTGACCAGCACATGCGCCGATAAAACCCGCAAATTTTGATTAATACTCCACACATGCAAATCATGCACGCCCCCTACCCCATTCACACTCATCAAATCGCGCACGATTTCGCTCATATCAATATCGGAAGGCGTGCTTTCTAATAAAATCACAATCGACTCGCGCAAAATTCCAATCGCATTCCACAAAATCAACAATCCGATTAACAAACTCACTAGCGGATCTAACCAATTCAGTTGCGTGTATAAAATCGCAATCCCTGCGAACACCGCGCCAATCGTGGAAATCACATCCCCCATCAAATGAATAAACGTGCTGCGCAAATTCAAATCATGCTCGCTGCCGTGCATAATCAACCACGCAGTGCCGGCATTAATAAAAAACGCAATGCTTCCCACGCCAATTAAAGTATTCGCATCGACTGGCATCGGCAGCAAAAACCGTTGATACGCTTGATAAAAAATCCCGAAGGCAATGAACACCAAGGTCATGGAATTTACCAAAGCCACCAAAATTCCAGCGCGGTGATAACCAAACGTTTTTCCCGCATGGGCTGGCTGAGTGCTTAAACGAATCGCATACCAACTTAACGCCAACGCCACCACATCGGTTAAGTTATGACCCGCATCCGCTAACAAGGCGAGACTGTGCGCTTGATAGCCTGCAATCGCTTCAAAAATAACAAAACCAAGCGTTAAAACCAGCGAAATAACAAGGCGCAGACTAGATTTTTGCGCAATATCGCCAAAATGAGAATGAGAGTGGGCTGAGTCGGACATGATGTCTGTATAGATAGATGAAGTTGCCGTATTTTAGCGTGATTTTCGGGCGCGTGATGAAAATGCTGCTTTTGCAAAATTGCATACGCGGAGTTTTGTGGTTTTAACGCTATAATTCCTCAGTTATTTTTTTAGTGATGATATTTATGATTATTCAATCGGACTATGCAACCGATCACCGAGCAGCACAGCGAAACACGCAGCCTTCTTTATGGAAGCGATTGAAAAGCCTGCTGTATTCTGCATTTTTGATGTTTATGGCAACCTCGGTTGTGATTGTGATTTTATTGCGCTGGTTGCCCGTGCCTACTTCTGCATTTATGTTGTATCGGCATTTTGAAGATGTCACCGAGCAGCAAACCTTTAAACCTATTCGTTATGATTGGGTGAGTTATGAAGAAATTTCGCCACATGCTTCTCGTGCGGTGGTTGCTTCTGAAGATCAAAAATTTTATTCGCATTCAGGCTTTGATTTTGAATCCATTCAAAAAGCAATTGCAGCGCGGGCGAAAGGTGGCAAGTTACGCGGTGCCAGCACCATCAGTCAGCAAGTGGCAAAAAATTTGTTTCTAACGCCCACCAAAAGTTTAATTAGAAAAGGCGTGGAAGTTTGGTTTACGTTTTTGATTGAGAGTTTTTGGAGCAAAGAGAGAATTTTAGAGGTGTATCTGAATATTGCAGAATTTGGCGATCATTTATTTGGGATTAATGAAGCCAGTTATAAATATTTTGGGGTAACGCCTAAGCGTCTTTCACCAGCACAGGCGGCATTATTGGCAGCGACTTTGCCAAATCCGCTGCGTTATCAAGCGAATCATCCATCGGGTTATGTGTTTAAACGGCAACGCTGGATTTTGCGGCAAATGCGAAATTTGGGTTCTTAAGTTTTGTGAGTATTTCCCAATCCTTCATTCTTTTCAAACCTTTCAGGTTTTTAAAACCTGAAAGGTTTTTTTTAATTATCGCTCAATATTAAAATACGGCGGCATGTCGTTGATATACGCCATATACATCGCATCCGCCATTGTCCACAACACGTCCAGTTTAAATTGCAGAATCTGCACCATCCGCTCTTGCTGTTGGCGGGTTTTGTACCAATCCAACGTAATCGCCAAACCGTGCTGTACATCGCGCCGCGCTTCGGTTAAACGTTTACGGAAATAAATATAACCTTCTTGCTCCACCCAAGGATAATGTTCTGGCCAATTATCAAGGCGTTGTTGATGAATTTTTGGTGCGAACATTTCAGTTAAAGAAGAACTTGCCGCTTCGTGCCATTCAGAACGGCGGGCAAAATTCACATAAGCATCCACTGCAAAACGCACACCGGGCAAAACATGTTCTAACGAGGTGATTTCTTCACGAGTTAATCCCACTGCCATGCCTAATTGAATCCATGCTTCAATGCCGCCGGGGTCGCCGGGGTGTCCGTCGTGGTCTAAAATTCGTTGAATCCACAACGCACGAGTTTCGCGGTCAGGGCAATTTGCCAAAATATTTGCGTCTTTAATCGGTATCATAATTTGATAATAAAACCGATTGGCAACCCAGCCTTGAATTTGTTTTTTGGTGAGTTTGCCTTCATTCATCAGCGTGTGATAGGGGTGATGGATGTGGTATAGCTTGTCCATGCCGCGCAATTGCGCTTCAAATTCTTCGCGTGTCCACGCAGGTTTTTCTGTGGTCATGTTTGACTCCTTTTATTGTTTAATTCTATTTTGAGCGGTAAATTTTTTAAGATGGATTAGCGACAACTTCTGACCATTGAATGATTTATAGCGTTTTCAACTCAACAAGATATAAAATTAAAAACACAACTCATTTAAAATCAACGTGTTGCAATTTTTTACTATATCTCAATGAATTAAAACCGCTATATTCCGATTTATTTAATTCTTTTAATTAATCAGAATTAATTATTTCAAAAGAGGTAATTTTTTTCATTATTCTAGGTTGATTACCAGCTAAAAGTATTCCTTTAATTTGAATATAATTCTTTCTGTCTTTATGAGCTTCAATCGCTGATTTATACCATTCTTCTTTTAAACTTGCTCTTGCACGAACATTTTCCCTTTCTTCTTTTTGAAAAAGGTCTAGTAACACATCTCCTTCTCTTTGCTCATTTTCATTAAAGTCACCTGCAAGTGCTTCAACCGTGCCAATAAAAACATCCTCTCTATCTTTTTCTTGTGCTTTTAATTCTTGCCTAATTTCCTCAATGCGACTGTAGTAATCTTTTTGAATTTTGATTGAATTTATAACACCCAACGGTTTTTCAATAATACTTGCCCATTTAAAATTCAAATAAAGATCGGCTTTATTATTTTCCTCTTGAAAATTAATTAATGCCTTACAAATATTGGATGACAATAACGGTTTTTCTTCTAATTTTATTTCTGTTATCAGCTGCTCTATTTTGTCAGTTTGAATAGCTGTAACCAGTTGGGATATTGAGTTGTTTATAATTAATGTAGCTTGGCGAACAAAAGGGATATTTTCAAAAAAATCAGTTTGCAAATCCATCGATTTAACCGGTGTAGATACTTTTATGATGAAACTACCCGCTTCGGTATGTCTAAATCGTGACTTTTCTATTAATTCCAAAGCTTCTTTGCGATTCATCCTCGGATGATAAATTTGTGGCTTTAAAGCACTACATGCCGCCGACAACAACATGTCTTTCGCCCCATCAATTGCTTTGATAGCATAATTCAATGGAATAAACGCATTTTCATCACGATAATCAACAACTCTATAATTAATCGTATCATCTTTCATTTCTGATAATTCGGAAGTAATAGAGCGAAGAGACGTATTTTCTATATCAACTAATTTGTTAATTGCTGTTTCTATACAATCTTTGTAATCCAGCTCACTATCATTAATAGGAAAAATAAGCTGCCTACGCTTATATTGCTCATGATTAAACGCATAAAGACCGTCCTTAAGAGCTTCATCTATTAGTTTCCAGCCTCTTGATTTTAAAAAATCTTTTAAATCGGTTGGCTCAATCCCCGCAAAAATAGTATTGTTCATGGCTTTAAGTAGTTTAAGTGTTCATTTTTCGCTAACTTTGCAAAAACATCTCGCAAATTTTCAGGTGTAAGCAATTGCTTTTTCGGAAGATAGACCGTTTGCCCGCTCTTGTTGCCACTCATTTCAGCTCCACGCAAGCTTACCCAATAGGCACAGTTTTTTAAAATTAGCTGTTCTGGATGCACACCGAGCCATTCTTCTGACTTTGTGGGCAAAAACAACACAATCAAAAGCCTGTTTATATGTTTTGTTTCTTCGCGCAAAAGGTCATAAGGGGCTGATGATCCATTATGAAAATGAAAGAAATAAGAAAAATGAGTATCTGTTTGACTAAGCTCTTGAATTGTCGCTTTGAGCTGGACTTTTAAATCAATTTCTTCTTTGTAAGTATCTTGAAAACGTTCCCAACACGTTAATTTAGCATCAATACCTCGGTTATCTTCATGCCGAGTCGTAATTTCGCAACCTATACCGACTTTAGAAGCAACGGCGTGTAAATAAGCATAGCTCAATTCACTTTCAATATCTTTAGGGTCTAATGGATTCATAAAAAATTACACTTCAATTTCTAGTAAACTCTGGCACTTGCACACGCAACAATCGCATAATGATATTCTCCTTTTCCCGTGAGGTGTTCAGGACTGGCAGTCCTCAAAGGACTGCCAGTCCTAAGCCAAGCGATAACTATAAATCTATTTCCAAACCATCATAAGAAACTTCAATTCCATTTTGCTCCAGAATTTTCCGCTCCTCTGATTCTTCATCCAAAATCGGATTGGTATTATTAATATGAATCAAAAACTTACGCGCATTCGGCACTTTATTTAACATCTCAATCATCCCACCTTCACCCGACTGCGGCAAATGCCCAATCTCCCGCGCTCTTTTATGACTAATCCCTTGCGTACACATCTCATCATCCGTCCAAAACGTGCCATCCACCAGCAAACAATCGACTTGCAACATCGTTTCCATCACCCGTCTATCCACTTCACCCAAACCCGGCGCGTAATAAACTTTTTTGCCAGTGGAAATTTGCTCAATCACCACACCAATATTATCGCCATCATGCGGAAAATCACGGTGTGGCGAATACGGCGGAGCTTTGCTTTGCAACGCATGAGCATAAAAACGTAAATCTTCAATTTCTGGAATGGTGAAACTTTGTCCACGCAACGGAATTTGATGATAATTCACCGTGCAATACGACTCCAACATCGTAAACAAAGGAAAACCGGTGGTTAAATCCTGCTGAACCATGTCTGTGCAATAAACTTCCAAAGGATTGCGACTTTCACGCAACATCAACATGCCTGTGGTGTGGTCGATTTGGCTATCAATCAACAAAATCGCTTTAATTCCCGTATCGCGAATCCCTTCTTTCGGCTGAATCGCAGGAAACGCTTCCAATTGCGCCCGAATATCCGGTGAGGTATTAAACAACAGCCAATTTTTATTGTCGGTGCTGACGGCAATTGAAGATTGTGTGCGAGCTTTGCCTTTCATTTCGCCATGCCGCAAACGATGGCAGTTGTGACAATTACAATTCCATTGCGGAAAACCGCCGCCTGCTCCAGAACCTAAAACGCGAATTTTCATAATAGTGGTGTGTTAGTTAAGAGGAAAACCGCAATTGTAGGGGATTGCAGCACGCTAAGCAAAAGCTCAGCACATTCAATTTTTTGCTGTTCCGTATAAATCCCTACACTTTAGTATAGTATTTTCAGCTCAATTGCCTTAGTTTAAGTTAGAATTCTTATTTTCTACTGACAGCCTGGAAATCAAAATGAGTTACGCCATCACTTTAACCACTCAAGACGGCAAACAACTAGAGTTTGTTTGCGCACCGGAACAAAATATTCAAGACGCAGCCGAAGCCGCTGGTTTTTATCTACCCGCCGCCTGTAATGTTGGCAGTTGTGGCTCGTGCTTAGGTCGCTGCATCAGAGGTGATTATCGTTTAGAAAGTTACACGCCTTCTTTATTACCCGCCAATCCAAAAGAACACGGCGATGTTTTGCTATGCCGCACATATCCAAACAGCGATTTGCAACTCACCACATTTTATACTGCCGCACAAATTGGCAGCAGTCAGCAAGTGGCACGAGAAGCTGAAATTATTCGCGTTGAATTGATTGCCGAGCGCACGATGTTATTGGCGTTAAAACTATTCCCCGATGCGCAAAACAGTGTTGCGTTTGAATTTGAACCGGGACAATTTGTCGATTTGGAAGTGCCTGAATTGCAACTAAAACGTGCCTATTCGATTGCCAGCACACCCAATTGGGATGGTAGATTAGATTTTTTAATTCGCCTGCAACCTCATGGACAGTTTTCTACTTATTTAGAAACCGCGCAAGTTGGGCAACATTTAATGGTGCAAGGGCCTGCGGGTAGTTTTGGTGTGCAAGGCAAGGGATTTAAACCACGTTGTTTTGTGGCAGGCGGCACAGGGCTTGCGCCGTTTTTGTCTATTTTGCAACGCATGGCAGAATGGGGCGAAGATCATCCAACACATTTATTTTTGGGTGTGAATAATGAACGGGAGATTTTTTATAAGGATGAATTGGAAACGTTAGCGGATGCTCTACCACAGCTTAAAGTGGTGATTTGTGTCTGGCAACCGTCAGAAAAATGGAAAGGTTTTCGTGGTACGCCAGCGGATGCGTTAAAAGCACATTTGGAAACTGCTAAGATGATGCCCGATGTGTTTTTGTGTGGGCCTCCGTTATTGTTAGAAGCTGCCACGCAAGTTGCTTTAGCGACTGGTGTAAGCTCAGAGCGGATTTTTTCTGAGAGTTTTGGTTAATCTTGTAAAGTGAAGGTTTGGGCGATAAAAATCGTCGGATGTCACGACTGGCAGTCCTCAAAGGACTGCCAGTCGTTATGCTGCGGGAGTTATTTTATGCTCATTCCTAAATAATTGAACTTCTGTTTTCAGATATAAAAAAACCTTCCAGGTCTTAAAGACCTGGAAGGTTTGGGCGATAAAAAATAATGCACTTAGCGTCGTTTTTTTCTTCTGCTGATTATGTAAAAACCACCATACAGCACATGCGAAAGCCCTTGATACAAGAAAAACTCGCCATAACTGTCTTCAACCTCCATTTGATTGGTAAATCCATAAAACTCAAAACCGCCAATCATCACCAAATAAAACAGCCCAACCCCTACAAACATGTTTTGCTTTTCTTTAGCCATACAATATGCGGCAACATTCGCTTCTGCAATCGCCGCGTACACTAAAATCAAACGCAAATTATTCGCTAACGGCCCGTATAAATCTAAATCTGCATTATCTTCAAACAAAGCAACATCATTTGTCATGCTTAAAATAGCACCAACACCCAACAAAATCAGTGCAACCGCAAAATTAGCTTTTATCAGAAATTCAATACCTTTTAAGGACATATCTTTAAAATTCATCATTGTCGCATCGGTTGTCAGTGAGTTGAAATCTGCCTTTAGTTTGCTATAGCTCAGTTTTTTAAACTAAAGACCGCGTTTAATTTTTTACGAAATAACTTCACAATGATAACGAAACACTTGCAAAGTTGTTGACCAATAATGGCTCGGCAAGCCGGTTTTCAATTTCAGCTGTTGCAAAAACTGCACAGGCTCTGGCAAGGCATTCCACACCATCGGCAAAAATGTACCACGCCGCGCACCTTCCTGCATAATCAATCCATCTACGCCGGGCTGCAATTGCCTAATTAAATCGTCTTCCGAGTGAAAACTCATTGGCTGCGCTGCCGTCAAAATCGACAAATGAATTTCCAACTGCGGATATTCTGCCGCAGACACAGGAGGAAAACGTGGGTCTTTAAACGCGGCTAAAAACGCATTTTTCGCAATATCCACCACCAACGGCTGCGCGGCTTCCAGCGTACCAATGCAGCCGCGCAAACGATGATTGATTTCTAACGTAACAAAGGTGGCTCGAACTTCCTGTAATTCCTGCGAATAATTTTTCACGTCAACGGCTAACGCTGTTCCATGCGCTAAACCGTGTGCAATCGAATCTTGTGTGATTTGCAATAAAATTTGCTGTTGCTGCTTAGTCAACGATGTATGCGCCATAACCTACCACCCGTTTTTTATCGCCTGCGGTATCACCAGAATTTCGTAAATCAATGTTTTTGACGGAAAATAATTTTTTTCGCGCTAACGCTAATAGACCTTTAACAACCACGCGCCCACACGCTTCACTATAATCAAGTTCTTGATATTCCAAGGCTTCTATTTTGCGATTGGTTTCTTTATCCAAACGATTCGCCGTATCGTAATCGTGATAATGACTTAAATCAGAGCTAATCACAATCAGAGTTTCTGGGTCATCATAAAATAATTCAATCACATCAGAGACTTGCTCTGCATCGGCTTCGCCAGCCACAATCGGAATAATTTTAAATTCTGTCAGCACGGTTTGTAAAAATGGCAATTGCACTTCTAAACTGTGTTCCAAATAATGTGCTTCGTCGATGTATTTTACAAAAGGCAAGGTCAACAATTTTTCAATCGCCTCCATGTCTAACGGAATTTTGCCTAAAGGTGTGTTAAAAAATTCGGCATGAGAAACCGCCAAACCTTTAAACCCCACGCGGTGTGAAGGGCCCAATATCACCACTCGTTTAATGGTGTCCGCGCCGGCTTTTAATCGCGCATAAGCACTGGCGGCAATTTCGCCTGAATAAATGTAACCAGCATGAGGCACTATCATCGCTTTAGGGATTCTGTCGCTGCTTTTTGCCGCGCTGATATAAGTGCTCAGCATCGTCTGCAACTTTTCTGAATCCGCAGGATAAAACATGCCTGCGACTGCCGGTTGTCGAATTAAAATCATTATTTCTCTCCAAAAAAAGGTTTTTATAAGCTATGCGCATTATACGAAGCAACTGATAATATATCCTAATCAGACTAACTGAATAATCTCAGCGTCTATCTCGTTTTAAGCCGTTTTGGAGCAAAAATATGAAGACTCGATTAAGCCTAGATACCGTGAGTACCGAATATTGGCATGGTTTAGCCGATGGGCGGGTGCAATGTGATTTGTGCCCCAGATTCTGTAAATTGCATGTTGGACAGCGCGGCTTGTGCTTTGTGCGGCAAAATCAAAACGATCAACTTGTGCTCACCAGTTATGCGCGTTCCAGTGGCTTTGCTGTTGATCCGATTGAAAAAAAACCGTTGAATCATTTTTACCCCGGTTCAGCGGTGTTTTCATTTGGCACGGCGGGCTGCAATTTAGCCTGCAAATTTTGCCAAAATTGGGATATTAGCAAATCGACTGCAATGGACACGTTAATGAGGCGCGCTGAACCGGATGCGATTGCGAAAAAAGCCTTGGAATTGGGCTGCCAAAGTGTGGCGTACACCTATAACGATCCGGTGATTTTCCATGAATATGCGATTGATACCGCAATCGCCTGTCGCGAATTTGGCATAAAAAATGTTGCAGTTTCAGCAGGTTATGTTTGCCCTGAGCCGCGTGCCGAATTTTATCAACACATGGACGCTGCCAATATTGACTTAAAAGCCTTTACCGAGCGGTTTTATCATCAGCTCACCGGCTCGCATTTGCAGGCGATTTTAGAAACTTTGCAATATCTGTATCACGAAACTTCCGTGTGGTTGGAAATCACTACGTTGATTATTCCGGGCGAAAATGATTCGCAGACGGAATTAGAACAACTGACGCAGTGGGTGGTAGAGAAATTGGGTGCGGATGTGCCATTGCACTTTAGTGCGTTTCATCCTGATTGGAAAATGCGTGATAAACCGGCTACAACCTTGGCATCCTTATTATTAGCGCGAGAAATTGCTTTAAAAAACGGCGTGCGTTATGCGTATATTGGCAATGCACATCATAAAGCCGCCGATAGCACTTATTGTCATGGTTGCGGCGCGTTGTTGATAGGACGCGATTGGTATCAGCTTTCAGAATGGGGATTGAATGCGGCGGGTGCGTGTTTGCGGTGTGGCACAGTCTGCGCTGGGAATTTTGCAGAAAAAGCAGGGACTTGGGGAGCGAAGCGGTTGGCGGTGCGAATGTGATTTTTTCAGGTTTTTAAAAAGTTGCTTTGATTTTTAAATTGCCGATTTTGCAGCGAAATTTTTCAAGACGACTGGTCGTATTGAAAAATTTCAGTGTAAAAAATAACAAAGCGAATGTGTTTTATGATGACTTCGGTAGGGGTAATTTTAATCATCTAGGGCGAATGAATTCGCCCCAACATCAGTATTCAGATTTTATTGAGTCAATGGTAAGCGCGGTTTTTTCTGACTGATTAAAAGCAAAAAGGACAAAAAACGCGTGGCTTTCTGTCCTTTTAATGTGTTTGAAATGTCAGGAGAGTTTACGAAGCGGCTTGCACAGGAATGGAGTTTGTAGAATGGGTAATTTCATTCTTGTTGTTAAAATAAACCATTGTGGGTTTATACGCGCTAAGTTCTTGTTCATCAACAAGAATGTATGTGCAGACAATAATTAAATCCCCAGGGCAGGCACGCCGTGCTGCCGCACCGTTTATCGAAAAAATCCCTGAACCGTCTTCTGCACGAATCGCATAAGTGGTAAAACGCTCACCGTTGTTGATGTTGTAGATTTGAATCTGCTCGTATTCCCTAATTCCAGCAAAATCCAGAATCTTGCCGTCAATCGCACAAGAGCCTTCATACCCTAATTCAGAATGAGTCACACTTGCTCGGTGCAACTTTGCTTTAAGCATTGTGGTCTGCATAATAAAAAATATAAATAGCAATAGACCCTGCATTATGCCTTAATTGCTACGGGCTATCAACTGTAAGGGCTTTGATTTTAAACTGAATATTATCAATTAGACGTGTTTTTCCCAATTTAGCTGCCGCCAAAATCACTAAGTCATTATCGCTTGGATTAGCGGGTAGTAAATCTGTTACGCGGCAAATCGAAAAATACTCCACTGCAAAGCCGGCTAAGCGTAAAAGTTGCCGTTCATGTTGTTCTATATGCGAAAAAGCATGAGTGCCTGCCAAAACGCCTTGCTGCGCTGCACGCAACGATTGATAAAGTTTCGGGGCAATTTCACGCTGTTCTGGGGTTAAATAACTATTGCGCGAACTCATGGCTAATCCGTCGGCTTCTCGCACAGTGGGAACAGAAACAATGATGACTGGAATATTTAAGTCGCGAACCATTGTGCGAATAATCGCCAATTGTTGAAAATCTTTTTCGCCAAAAAAAGCAATATCCGGTTGCACGATATTAAATAATTTACAGACGATGGTGGCAACGCCGTCAAAATGCCTAGGACGTGAAACGCCGCAATGCAAATCAGAAATAACGGAAACAGAAACTAAGGTGCGGATAGGGCTAGGATAAATTTCTGTGACACCGGGCAAAAATAATACGTCAACATCTAGCGCGGCTAACAAGGCGGCATCTTGAGAATGGGTGCGCGGATAAGTGTCAAAATCTTCGCCCATGCTAAATTGGGTTGGATTTACAAAAATGCTCACAACCACTTTATCGGCTTTCGCTTTTGCCTCGGAAACTAACTTTAAATGTCCGGCATGTAAATTTCCCATTGTCGGGACTAACGCAATACTTAAGCCGAGTCGCTTCCAATGTTTAATCACCGCAGCTAAATTTTTAATGGTTGTTACAGTTTGCATGATTGTTGTCCTTGCAACTTTTCATTGGTTGATACAACGTGATTATATTCTAATTCGTAGCGAGGCATTCTTCCAAGTCATCCACCGCAGTTTTTATAGCGTGAAATAGCTAATTCCATAAATGGCTAAACCGATGGTCATTGCTAGCAAAATCACTTCAATCACCGTGCGTTTGCAATGAAACAGCAACACCGCCATTAACAACGAAACTCCTGCCGCCGCCCAGTCAAATGTGCCAGAAAATCCTGTTTTCCAAAACACATGATAGGCAAAAAATAACAACAAATTGATAATTACGCCTACCACAGCAGCGGTAATCGCAGTCAGTGGTGCGGTGAATTTTAATTCATTGTGCGTCATTTCAATTAACGGCGCACCGATAAAAATAAATAAAAAAGACGGCAAAAAAGTAAACCAGGTTGCCAAACTTGCGCCAAATGCACCAGCCCAAAATAATGAGTCAGCACCAAATAAACCTTGCAGGTAAGCTCCAACGAATCCGACAAACGCCACTAACATAATTAAAGGCCCCGGCGTTGATTCACCTAACGCTAGCCCATCAATCAATTGTGTAGGTGACAACCACGCATAGTGCTCAACCACACCTTGATAAATATAAGGCAGCACTGCATAAGCTCCACCTAAAGTTAATAATGCCGCCTTGGTGAAAAACCAACCAATTTGGGTTGGCATTCCTGTCCAGCCATAATTTTGAAATAACACTAACATTGGCACTAACCACAATGATAATCCAATCACAGTGATTGTTATTAATCGCGACCAACGAAATTGAATATGCGCTAAGCCGACAATTTCATCATTGATTTCATCGGTTGCATCACTGCTGCCATGTGCTGATTTTGCACCTTGAAATTGGGCAGGAATCAACTTGCCACCGATAACGCCTAACAGTGCCGCTATTAATACAATCAGTGGAAAAGGTGCTTTCAGTGCAAAAATTGCTGCAAATGCCAAAATTGCAATTGCCCACAATGCGGGTTTCTTCAACACACGCGAACCAATCCGATACGCCGCATGAGCCACAATTGCTGTGACAGCCGGTTTAATGCCATATAATAAAGCGGCAACCATTGGCACATGTCCAAAAGCGATATAAATCCATGATAAACCTATTAAAATGAACAGTGATGGCAGCACAAATAATGCACCTGCGGCGATTCCACCGCGTACTCCGTGCATTAACCAGCCAATATAGGTTGCAAGCTGCTGTGCTTCAGGGCCGGGCAATACCATGCAAAAATTCAACGCATGTAAAAAACGCCGCTCGCTAATCCAACGACGGTTATCCACAATTTCTTGGTGCATGATGGCAATTTGTCCGGCAGGCCCCCCGAAACTGACAAACCCTAGTTTTAACCAAAAACGCAACGCCTCACTAAAACTGGGGAGTTGAGATGTTTTTTCCATATTGATAACTCGTTAAATAATCGCTTGCGAAGCATTTAGGATAAAGTGCGGATAGTAATCATGCAAATAATTGTAGTTTGCTATTGAGTTTTAGAACAAGCGAGTGATAACACAGTAGTGGAAAACCACTGAATACACTAAAATGAAATTTCAACCTGTGTGATTGAGTTTATAAAAAGTGACTCGTTCACATTTAATCTTAAGGAGAAAACCATGGCAATTAGTTTACAAAAAGGGCAACGCATCAGCCTAGACAAAGGCGGACAAGGTATCGAAAAATTATGCGTTGGGGTGAATTGGGGCGCAATTGAGAAAAAAAGTTTATTTGGCGGCAAAAAACACGAAGCCGTTGATTTAGACGCATCAGTTGGACTTTTTTCTGCTGACAAACAAAAAGTTGATATTGTGTATTTTGGACAAAAAGTTTCCAAATGCGGCTCAATTCGCCATTCAGGTGATGATTTAGTGGGCGATACAGGTGGCGATGACGGACTCGATAATGAAGTCATTACCGTTGATTTGACAAAAGTTCCAAGCTCTATCGACCAAATTGTGTTTGTTTTAAATTCATTTCGCGGGCAAGATTTTGCCAATATTCCTTATGCTTCCATTCGGATTTACGAAGGCACACCAGCAAAAGTGGACAACGTAGTGGCAACCTTTGATATTGCTAACGATGCTACATTTAAAGGAAAAGTATCCATGATCATGGGAAAACTTTATCGGCACAGTGGCGCATGGAAATTTACGTCTATCGGTGATTCAACTGAAGATAAACGCTTAGAACAAACCTTGCAAACAGTGGCCACTAAATACTTATAAACACAATGGAACAGCTACAAAGTTTATCAGGAAAGTGTATGAAACAACTTATGCAGGTCTATTTGATGTAGGTGCGGATTTATCCGCACAGGGCGAATGAATTCGCACCTACCGTTGTTGAGATTATTACATGCACGTTCCTAAGCACTTTAACTCTCGTAGCTAAGATATGTGGATAAGTAGCTTTTTTTTACAACTACAGTAAACTGCGTAACAGAGTCATATTGTATATTTCTCACGCATAAAAATTTTTTCAAAACTCACAACAATACATACAGGAGCAAGCAAATGGCTGTTTCACTTTCAAAAGGCGGAAATGTAAATTTAAGCAAAGAAGCCCCCGGCTTAACGAATATTTTAATTGGCTTAGGCTGGGATGCTCGCGCAACAGACGGCGCGGCGTTTGACTTGGATGCGGTTGCTTTCATGTTAAAAGCAGATGGCAAAGTCGCAGGCGATGGCGGTTTTATTTTTTATAACAACAAAACCTCGCCTTGTGGTTCTGTGGTTCATGCAGGCGACAATTTAACTGGCGCGGGCGATGGCGATGATGAAAACATTCGCGTTGACTTGCAAAAAGTGCCAGCAGAAGTTGAAAAACTGATTGTTGCCGTTACGATTCACGACGCAGCAGCGCGTAATCAAAATTTTGGTCAAGTCAGCAATGCGTATATGCGCGTTGTAAACGACGGCAATGCAACAGAAATTGCTCGCTATGACTTGTCAGAAGATGCCAGCACAGAAACAGCGATGATTTTCGGGGAAATTTATCGCAATGGCGCGGACTGGAAGTTTAGAGCAGTCGGTCAAGGTTTTGCAGGCGGCTTAGCACCTTTGGCATCAAGCTATGGTGTAGCAATTTAAAAAGTCAGACGTAGAGACGTTGCAACACAGCGTCTCTACACTACTGCATATTCTCTGCATCTTTTTATCAAAAACGTATGCTAGCGTAAAAAACGATAGCCGTTGCAAACAATAGCGTCTTTCGCACAGCCCTCCTCAAAAGTACAACCGCATATAATGCAATGTTTACTAACCCTCTCTCCTTTTTAATGATACTCATCAGCTGTTTGAAACAACTGGGTATTGCTACGCTTTATTTTTTATTCGGTTATATCATTCATCATTATTTGATTAGCAATGGCATTGTCAGTGTGCTGTGGCCGGGAAGTGGTTTAGCACTCGGAGCTTTGCTAGTGGGTGGCAAGCGATATATTGTCGGAGTTATGCTGGGCGCATTCACGCTTAATTTTATCTCCCACGAGTCAGTTTGGGCGATTGCAGGGATGACTCTTGCTAATGGAATTGAGGCTTTTTGTGGTGTTTGGTTACTAAAACACGATAACAACTTTTCATCACTCGACAATCTGTCGAGTTATTTGCAATTGATTATCTTAGGCGGCGCGTGCAGTGTCGTTGGCAGCATGATTGGTGCGATGTCTTTGTTGCTGGCAGACGTTATTACCACAGAGCATTATTTTCAAAGCATGGTGCGTTGGTGGATGGGCGATACTTTAGGCGTTGCCTTAATCACACCACTTGTCCTAGCTTGGTGTCACCCCGCTTCCGAAACACTTTCGTATAAAAAATCGCTGGAAAACTTTTTTTTAGTCAGTATTACCTTTGTGGTTGGGCAAATGATTTTCTTAGGCTGGTGGCCACAAGAAATTCTGATTGTGCCGCCAAAAGGATTCGTGATGTTTTTATTTATCAGTTGGGTAGCCATCAGAGCAGGAGTACGCGCCACTACATTCACGTTAAACATCATTGCTGTTCAAGCCTTAGCGGGTGCGTATTTAGAAGTGGGCTATTTTTCAGCCGATATTCAACTATACAATCTCTACACTTATTGGCTTTTTACTTTGATTATTTCGCTGGTTGGTATGGCATTAACCACTTATGTAGAAGAAATTAAAACAGCGTTACAAGGACTGCAATTAAAAGATAGTGCATTAAATGCCGCCGCCAATGGCATTGTCATCACAGATATAAAAGGGAAAATTGAATGGGCAAACCAAGCTTTTAGCGAATTGACGGGGTTTAATATCAAAGAGATTTACTCTCATCATCCGCAAGAACTGCTTGAGTTAGGCAAACAAAGTCCAGAATATTATCACGCCCTGTGGGAAACAATTCTTGCGAACCGCGTGTGGCATGGCGAGCTAACCAATCGCCGCAAAGATGGTTCGTTATATGATGAAGAAATGACCATTACGCCGTTAGCCAATAAAAAAGGCAAAATCACACATTTTGTCGCGGTTAAACAAGATATTACCCAACGCAAACAAACCGAATTGGCATTAAAAGAATCACATCAACAAATGTTTTCTTTGCTCAATTCATTGGCAGAAGGAGCGTATGGCATTGATACAAAAGGCAATTGCACCTTTGTTAATCAATCCTTTTTGCAAATTTTAGGCTACGACAGCCCTGATGAAATTGTCGGCAAACATATTCATGGTTTAATTCATCATTCACGTCCAGACGGCACACCGTATCCTGCTGCTGAATGTAAAATTTATGCAGCGTATCGCGAGAATCAAGAAATTCATATTTCTAACGAAGTGTTTTGGCGCAAAGATGGTTTATCGGTTCCTGTTGAATATTGGTCTCGCCCAATTATTATTGAGGGCGTAATGATGGGCGCGATTGCCACTTTTATTGACATCACCAAACGCAAACGTGCCGAGCATGAACTGCGCATTGCCGCCAGTGTGTTTGAATCGCATGAAGGCATGTTTGTCACCGATGCTGATAACGTTATTTTGCGAGTCAATCATGCTTTTACCAATATCACAGGATACTCCGCAGCAGAGGCGGTGGGAAAAAATCCCAATCTTTTAAAATCTAACCGCCATAACAACGCATTTTATGCAGCAATTTGGGAATGTGTGCTCCACGCCGGCAGTTGGGAAGGCGACATTTGGAATAAACGCAAAAATGGCGAGGTCTATCCACAGCATTTGACGATTACCGCCGTTAACGATCAAAATAACGTGCTGACCAATTACATTGCGATTTTCAATGACATCACCGAAAGCAAAAAAGCGATGGAAGAAATTGAACGCTTAGCTTTTTATGATCCTCTGACCAATTTACCCAATCGCCGCCTGTTGCGTGAGCGTTTGAAACAAGCATTAAACGTCAGTCACCGTAGTGGCAAAAAAGGCGCGGTATTGTTTATTGATATGGATAATTTTAAAACCCTCAATGACAGTCTAGGGCATGACATGGGTGATTTGCTGCTAAAACAAGTGGCACAACGCCTAAAAGACTGCGTGCGCAAACATGATACGGTGGCACGATTAGGCGGCGATGAATTTGTGGTGATGTTAGAAGGCTTAAGCCATCAACACCCAGAAGCGGCTCTGCAAACCGAAAATATCGGCAATAAAATCTTAGCTAATCTCAACAAACCATATCAGCTGGTTAAACACATTTATCACAGCACCCCCAGCATTGGCGCAACTTTTTTTAACGGACTGGAAAAAGAAATCGACGAACTGCTCAAACAAGCCGATATTGCCATGTATCAAGCCAAAACCTCAGGACGCAATGCCCTGCGCTTTTTTGACCCGCAAATGCAGGTGAATATCAACGCGCGAGTCGCACTGGAAGCCAATTTGCGCTTAGCGATTACAGAACAACAGTTCGAGCTATATTATCAGCCACAAATCCAGCACCATCATACCATCATAGGCGTTGAAGTCTTTTTGCGCTGGCATCATCCAGAACAAGGCTTGCTAACGCCAGCAGACTTTATATCTCTGGCTGAAGAAACAGGTTTAATCTTACCGATTGGGCAATGGGTTTTAGAAACTGCTTGCGCACAAATAAAAGACTGGGCAAAACACCCCTCCACAGCGGGGTTACAAGTTGCCGTCAACATCAGCCCCAAACAATTTCGCCAAGCCAATTTTGTAGAACAATTGTGCGAAACGCTCAGTCGCAACGCCATCAATCCTGCAAGATTGACTTTAGAGCTCACAGAAAGTTTAATTCTGCATAATGTGGAATTAAACATTCATATTATGAATACCTTGCGAGAAAAAGGTATCAAATTTTCCATTGATGATTTTGGTTCAGGTTATTCCTCATTAGCCTGTTTAACGCAATTGCCACTCGACCAACTCAAAATAGATCATACTTTTATTAATAATATTGGCATCACATCATCTGACTCCATGATTGTGCAAACCATTATTGGCATGGGCAATAATTTAGGGATAGAAGTGATTGCAAAAGGGGTTGAAAACCAAGAACAGCAAAAATTCTTGGAAAAACACGGTTGTTCGCGTTGCCAAGGCTATTTATTCGGTCAACTCGCCCCGCTTGCAGAATTTAAACTTGAACTTAAAGGAAATTAAAAATGCACCACTACACATCAGACAATGCCATTTTTTCTTATTTCCAAGTTATGACTAAATGGGTTAGAGAAAGCTTTTTTTATCAGGAACTTGCATGAACACCGTTTATTCCTCAGGACTTGAAAAAATCAGTACCTTCCGATTGTGGCTATTGGCAATTGTTATTTCAGTGCTGCTTGCTGAAACCGTCACCGCCATCATGGAAATCTTACTTAAAGGTGTTGTCACTTATGATTATCTATTAACAGGACTTGTCACTTCGGTATTAGTTGCTGCATTGGTGGTTGGCATGGTGTGTGATTTTCTCAATCGCTTATCTGAAGCCCAGCAAGACAATGCAAACTTACAATCCACGATTAATGATCTCACCTTGGCTAAACATACTTTGCAAGAAAACGAAGAGATTTTGCAAACGTTTATGGATAACACCAATACCTTGATTTTTATGAAAAATTTAAAAGGAGAGTATATTTTTGTCAATCGCAGGTTTGAAGAGTTATTCGGGATTTCTAATGTGAATCTTAATGGGAAAACTGACTGTCAGATGTTTTCTGAAAAAGATGCCAACACTTTTTCCGAAAACGATCAACAAGTTATCTCATCAGGAGAGGCAATTAGTGTAGAAGAATCGGTTTATGATGCGCACGGCGTTCTGCGTACTTATGTGTGTGTAAAATTTCCACTGCGCAAACCCTCTGGGGAAATTTATGCCATTTGCGGTGTTGCAACCGATATTAGCGTGTTAAAACAAAGTGAAGATGAGTTAGCTAAAAACAATAAACGCTTGAATGCGTTGATTGAAGCCATTCCTGATGCCATATTTTTAAAAGATGGCGATAGCCGCTGGTTGATTACCAACGAGCTTGCCAAACAATTATTTCAACTGAATTCCATTCCTTGGCACGGCAAAACAGAAATGGAATTAGCAGATTTACATCCCGAATTTCGCACCGCCCATGAAACCTGTTTAATTGATGACGAAAAAACGTGGGAAGCAGGCTGCCTTACCTTGTTTTCTGAAACAGTGGTGCAAGAAGATGGTTCGGAATTGTATTTTGAAGTGCGAAAAATGCCGGTTTTTGATAAAAATGGCGACAGACAAGCTTTGGTGATTATTGGTCGCGATATTACAGAACGTAAACGCGCCGAAGATCAATTGCGGATTGCTGCTGCAACCTTTGAAACCCATGAAGCGATTATGATTACCGATGCTAACGCCAATATTATTCGGGTGAATCGCGCATTTGAAAAAATTACCGGCTACAGTGCAGACGAAGTGATCGGCAAAAATCCAAGAATTCTGAAATCAGGGCAACATGACCGAGCCTTTTACGAAAAAATGTGGCAAAGCGTTTTATCCGGCTCATGGAGTGGTGAAATGTGGGATAAACGCAAAAACGGCATTATCTATCCTAAGCAAGTCACCATTACGGCAGTTAAAAATTCGAAAGGTGAAATTACGCAATTTGTCTCTATTTTCAATGATATAACTTCCCGCAAACTAGCAGAAGAAGAAATTAAATATCTTGCCTTTTTTGATCCACTGACAGATTTGCCTAATAGACGGCTATTGCAAGATAGATTAAAACCCGCGCTTGCCAGCAGTCATTACAATCTTAAAAAAGGCGCGTTATTGTTTATAGATATGGATAACTTTAAATCCATCAACGATACGCTGGGGCATGATATGGGCGATTTATTGCTGCAACAAGTTGCCCATCGTCTGGATTCCTGTGTGCGTGAATCGGATACGGTGGCGCGTTTTGGCGGCGATGAATTTGTAGTGATGTTAGAAGGACTTAGCACGAAAACGCTTGAGGCGGTTGCACAAACCGAAGTGGTGGCAGAAAAAATTTTAGCAGTGCTCAATCGCCCTTATCAATTGCGCAATTATGATTATCATTGCACACCCAGTATTGGCGCAATTTTGTTCAGCGGGCACGAAAAAAGCATTGATGAACTGATCAAACAAGCTGATATTGCCATGTATCAAGCCAAAAATTCAGGACGCAATACCCTGCGTTTTTTTGACCCACAGATGCAGGCAACAGTCACAGCGCGGGTCACAATGGAAGCGGATTTGCGTTCCGCCTTAGCAAATAATCAACTTGAGCTGTACTATCAACTGCAATCCACACACGATAGATCAGCGATTGGCGCAGAAGTTCTGCTACGCTGGCATCATCCGCAACACGGCATGATTCCTCCTGCTAATTTTATCCCTTTAGCCGAAGAAACAGGTTTGATTTTAGAAATTGGGCATTGGGTGCTGAAAACAGCGTGTGCTCAAATCAAACTGTGGGAAAAAAATGAGCATACTCGGCATTTGCAATTAGCCGTAAATGTCAGCCCTAAACAATTTCGCCAGCCCGAATTTGTTGAGCAAGTTTCACAGATTATTGTTGAAAGTGGCATTCAACCGGATAAGTTGAAACTGGAGCTTACCGAAAGCTTGTTATTAGACAATGTGACTGAAACTATTCAAAGAATGCACGAACTGCGTGGAATTGGGGTGCGGTTTTCTATGGATGATTTTGGCACAGGATATTCTTCTTTGGCATATTTAACCCAACTGCCACTCGATCAGCTGAAAATAGATCAATCGTTTGTGCGCAATATCGGCGTGAAACCTTCCGATGCGGTGATTGTGCAAACCATTATTGGGATGTCACATAACTTGGGGATTGAGGTGATTGCCGAAGGTGTGGAAACCGAAGCGCAACGTGCTTTTTTAGAATTACATAACTGTGGATTATGTCAGGGCTATTTTTTCGCAAAACCGATGTTGCTTGCAGAATTTGAAATTGTCATTGCCTCTGCTTATCTGGATAGCGAAATCATCAAACGATCCTCAACTTAAATTCCCCCATGAAAACACATAACCTCTTCGTCAGAACACTGATTATTGTCACGATGATCTTATTAACAATCCTTGAAATAGGCCCTATTCCCATTACTGCTATGCTAGGTTTGTATATCGCTCTGTTTAGACCGCTTTGGTTTATTAATTTGATGGATACCCTTTACGACCGATAGCTCAAAAAATCGCCGCAGTCATTCGCTATAATCTGCTTTTTCTCCTCGCAAAACTTAAATCACCATGTCCAATCCTTCATCTAAACGCCTGATTTTAATTGATGGCTCTTCCTTTCTATTCCGTGCGTATCACGCAGTCCCATCGTTAAGCAATAAAGCCGGAATGCCGACCAATGCGATTTATGGCGTAGCGAATATGTTGCGCAAACTCATTGCCGATTATCAAACCGAGTATTTCACGGTGGTTTTTGACGCAAAAGGCAAAACCTTTCGCCATGATTTATACCCTAAATATAAAGCCAATCGTCCGCCGATGTTGGATGATTTGCGGGTGCAAATTGAGCCGTTACACAACCTTATTCGCGCAATGGGTTTGCCGTTAATTATCGAATCAGGTGTCGAAGCCGATGACGTGCTGGGCGCATTAGCACAACAAGCCGCAGCGCAAGGTTTTGAAGTCATCATTTCAACGGGTGATAAGGATATGGCGCAATTAGTCACCGAGCAGATTATTTTGGAAGATAGCATGACGGGCAAAGCGCGAATGGATATTGCTGGCGTGATTGAAAAATTCGGCGTGAAACCAGCGCAAATTGTGGATTATCTCGCGCTGATGGGCGACGCTTCCGACAATATTCCAGGTGTGCCAAAAGTCGGTGCAAAAACAGCGGCAAAATGGTTAGCGCAATATGAAAGTTTGGATAATTTGATAGCGAATGCCGATAAAGTGACCGGAAAAGTCGGTGAAAATCTACGCGCCAGTTTGGAACAACTGCCGTTATCGCGGCAATTAACTACGATTAGAACCGATTTGAATTTACCGTATTCGTTGGAAGATTTGAAAAGTCAGAAACCGAACCATGCCGAATTAAAACAAATGGTTGCCGAATTAGGTTTTAATTCTTGGTTAAAACAATTGGAGACTGAGCCAGACCTTCCAGGTTTTAAAAACCTGGAAGGTCTAAATAGCGAGCCTACGCAAGAAGAAGACCTGACAGGTTTGCAAAACCAATCAACTGTAGAAATAACCAAAGATTATCAAACCATTCTCACTCAACAACAATTGGATGAATGGTTAGCAAAATTACACGCCGCGCCGTTGTTCGCATTTGACACTGAAACGACCAGTTTAAATTACAGTGAAGCGCAAATTGTTGGTATTTCGTTTGCGGTGGAAATCGGCACGGCGGCGTACTTGCCCTTAGCGCATGATTATGTGAACGCACCGCAGCAACTTAATCGGGAAGCGGTGTTAGAACAATTCAAACCCTTGTTAGAAGATGAAACGAAGCCAAAACTCGGACAAAATCTGAAATATGACGCGCATGTGTTAGCCAATCACGGCATCACCATGCGCGGGATGTTGCACGATACCATGCTCGAATCTTACGTTCTGAACAGCACTGCGACTCGGCATAATATGGATGATTTAGCCAAATATTATTTAGGCGTGGACACCATTAGTTACGAGGATGTTGCTGGAAAAGGCGCAAAACAGATTTTATTTTCCGAAGTCGCGCTGGAACAAGCCGCACCTTACGCGGCGGAAGATGCCGACATCACTTTGCGTTTGCATGAAACGTTATTCGCTAAATTACAAGAATTTGAGTGTTTAAATAAAATTTACCATCAGTTAGAAATTCCATTATTGCCTGTTTTATTGCGGATGGAGCAAAACGGCGTGTTGATTGATTGCGATATGTTGGCACAACAAAGCATGGAACTTTCCAGTCAGATTTGCTCACTCGAACAACACGCGCACGATTTGGCCGGACAAGCCTTTAATCTAGCCTCGCCGAAACAAATTCAAACGATTTTTTACGAGCAAATGGGCTTGCCCATTCTTAAAAAAACCCCGAAAGGTCAACCTTCGACTGATGAATCGGTTTTAGAAGAATTGGCGTTGGAATATCCGTTGCCAAAACTGATTTTAGAACATCGAAGCCTTAGCAAACTCAAATCCACTTATACGGATAAATTGCCGCAACAAATCAATCCGAAAACGGGGCGTGTGCATACTTCGTATCATCAAGCAGTCGCAGCAACAGGGCGACTTTCTTCGTCTGAACCGAATTTACAAAACATTCCCATCCGTACCGCAGAAGGACGTAAAATTCGCCAAGCCTTTATTGCGCCGCAGGGTTGGAAAATTCTTGCCGCCGATTATTCGCAAATTGAACTACGCATCATGGCGCATTTGTCGCAGGACGCGGGATTGCTCACGGCGTTTTCCAATAATCAAGATATTCACACCGCAACCGCAGCAGAAGTATTTGAAGTTGCGCCGGAACACGTCACCACTGATTTGCGCCGCTCGGCAAAAGCGATTAATTTCGGCTTGATTTACGGCATGTCGGCGTTTGGTTTAGCGCAGCAATTGGGCATCGGGCGCAGCGAAGCGCAAACCTATATCAACCTGTATTTTGAACGTTATCCGGGCGTGAAAGCGTATATGGATAACACCCGCGAATTGGCGAAACAGCAGGGTTTTGTGGAAACAATTTTAGGGCGGCGGCTGTATTTGCCGGAGATTAATTCGCGGAACAATGCCTTGCGCCAATATGCTGAACGTACAGCGATTAACGCGCCGATGCAAGGTACAGCTGCGGATATTATTAAATTAGCGATGCTGGCAACCGATGCTTGGATTGAATCCGCGCAGCTACCCGTGAAAATGCTGATGCAAGTGCATGATGAGTTAGTGTTTGAAGTGCGCGAGGATTATTTAAGCGCGGCAAGCGATAATATCAGAGAAATCATGTGTGCGGCGTTGCAACTGGATGTGCCGCTGGTGGTTGATATTGGCATTGGTGAAAATTGGGATGAGGCGCATTAAAGTCTCTGTTATCTAAAACTTTACATACATACATGCAAAAGACATAATCCTCTTTTTTATCACAATATCAAGGGGGATATGATGGCGTATATAAAACCGGAAACAGTTTTAAGTCCTAAAGGTTCGGTTGCTAATTTGAATGTGTTGCACAACAACGGCTCTTGGTCGGTGGCGGAGTTAAATTGGAATGGTCAACCCTCTTTAGGTGTGCGTTGGAATGGCAGCGACAATGAAACTGGCGTAGGAACGCCACAAAGCCGCGGATTGCCAATGTGGTTTATTGTGCCAACAGAATTAGCCTCTGTAATTAAAGAATCTTTACCGAAAAAAACGGATATGGAATTGGCTTATGAAGCGATGGCACACGATGAGTTGCGCGAAACGCAAGCATTAGACTGGTGTAACTCATTGATTGGAGAGAGTGATGCAGCGCGGTGAAATTTGGTGGGTAAATTTTGACCCCGCGATTGGCAGCGAAATTAAAAAAACGCGCCCCGCCATTATTATCAGCAACGATATAGCGAATCGTGTTTTAAATCGTTTGCAGGTAATTCCGTTAAGCACGCAACAAACCGATAAAATTTATCCTGCTGAAACCTTAATCATGCTGGATAACAAACCCTGCAAAGCCATGGCTGACCAAATAATGACCGTTGATAAGCGGCGGTTATCAAATAGGGAAGCAAAACTCACCGCCGATGAAATGCGTGCGCTTGAAAAAGTGATTTTATTGCAATTAGGTATTGGGTAAGTCATTAAAGATAAGTGTTTCGGAAAAATTTTGGAGTCCAAACTCGTGAGTTTGGACTCCGGTTTGGTAACCCATAGCGAAAGACTTTTACGCATTCAGTTAAACAGTTGCATTTTCCGTGCATTTTTGCTTTCACGCATCAATCTCCTTCCATAAAAAATTCCACAAACAGATAAAAATGACAGATAAATCGCTTGGCACATTTATTAATCCCTTCACCGATTTTGGCTTTAAAAAATTATTCGGCAGTGAAGAAAGCAAACCTTTTTTAATCAGTTTTTTAAATGATTTATTGCCAATTACAGACAAAATTATTTCATTAGAATTTAAAAATATTGAAAAACTCGGCGTGGTAGAAGAAGACAGACGCGCGGTATTTGATATTTACTGCTGCGATGAAAAACACAATGAATTTATTGTGGAATTGCAACGCGCTAAACAAGAGTATTTCCAAGATCGCGCGGCATATTACGCGAGTTTTTTAATTCAAGACCAAGCGAAAAAAGGTAAATGGAATTTTGAACTTACGCCGATTTATTTTATTGGCATTTTGGATTTTTCGTTAGCCAGTTTTAACGATAACAATTATCTCCATTTTGGACAAATCAGCGATATTTATACGAAAGAAGTGATGTTTAAAAAACTCAACTTCATTTATATTGAAATGGCGAAGTTTAAAAAAAATGAGGCAGAACTCGCTAATCATTTGGAATGGTGGTTGTATTTTTTGCGCGAATTAGTCACGTTTGATGAAGTTCCGCTTGAATTTCAAGGTGATATTATTGAAGGCGCGTTTAATCTGGCTAAATTGGCAAATATGAGCCATGAAGACCGCCATGCTTATGAATTGAGTCTTAAATATTATCGGGATTTCGTGAATGTGATGGATACAGCAAAAAAAGATGCCAGAGAGGAGGGAAAAATAGAAGGAAAAATAGAAGGCATAGTAGAGGGAAAATTAGTAACCGCTAAAAACTTGTTAGCGATGGGGCTTGATATTGAATCTATTGTTAAAGCCACAGGACTGACAAAAGAAATGATTTTGCAATAACTGTTTACAAATAATAGCAAGAGATAAAAAATGCCAAATAATTTATCAAATCCTTCAATTAATAACAGCCATGTCAATGATATTTATGAGAGTGCGGTTTTAAAGCTCAATGAATTAGCAGCAATGAATTATGAAAGTGAATATGCGCGGGCAATGGCGTTAAAACCTCATCGGGATTTTATTAATGCTATGGATACAGCAAAAAAAGAAGGGATTAAAAAAGGAATTAGCATAGGAATTGAAAAAGGAATTGAGACAGGAATTGAACAAGGTAAGTTATTAGTGCAGCTTAAAACCGCTGAAGTTATGTTAGCAGAAGGCATTGATATAAAAACGATTGCTAAAGTAACAGGATTGACAGAGGAAGTAATTTTGCAGCAAAAGGTAAATTACAATGAGTTTTAAAAAAAGCCGTTGAAAAATCAGCGGCTTTTTTGTTTGTTCTCTTGCGGCGTAAAATTCTGAACTAGAACAAGATTTTATTCTGTCATAAAAATTCAGAGTATGTGTTTTTTTTACAATTTGATGGGTTTCGTTATCACTCTACCCATTTTACGAGTTATAAAGTTTTGAATGTGCAAGTTTGACAAAAAGTTCATGATACTCAATAAATTTTTTAGCTAATTCATTAATATTTTTGGCATTCTCCTTAATATCATTTGGAGTTTCCCCTTGTATTTCATCATGCCTTACACATCTCATATAATTACCTTCACCAATAAAAAAAGTACACTCTGCTATTGTTTGTCCAAGTAAAAAAGCAGCCGAATACACATTTTTGTGGGCATCATTTAATTTTTTGTCTACAAATTCATATTCAATAGAATTCCAAAAATCTATATAGTTAGACAATGGTGTCCAATATTCATTTTTAAATGAACTTTGAAATTCATGATTTTTGTAAAATCTTATCGAGCCATTTTCAATAAGTAACTTTTTATACTTGTCATACAATTCAATATCGTGTTTATTTGGCTTATGAAACTTATACCAAATATTTTTGAGAAATCCGAAAGTGCTAATTATTGGTATTTCCATGATTTAATTTTTTAAATTTAGTTAAAGTTTTCTGTGATTTTAATGTTTTCTATAGCCACAACCACACGCACCACAATTACAAGTAATTCGTAAAGCGCAATAGTAAAACGTATTGAGCCGCATGAAAAGAGGGAACAAGAAACAGCACCAAAGCCCACGCCGCTTAATTTCCTGTTACAACGCATCTAATAATCCTTGCGCTTTTTGTGCATTCGGACTGCCAATGTATTTAAACAACTCAATGGATTTTTGATAATAACGTTTGGCTTCGGCTTTGTTGCCTTTTTTTGCATAGGCAAGCCCTAAGTTGCCGTACACAGCCGCCATTTTTTCTTTATTGCCTAAGCTTTCGGTAATCGCTAAGGATTTTTGATACATCTCAACGGCTTTGTCCAACTCACCGCGTGTTTGGTACACCAGCCCTAAGTTGTTGTATTGATTTACTGATATTTCTTTCATGCCTAAGCTTTCGGTAATCGCTAAGGATTTTTGATACATCTCAACAGCTTTGTCCAACTCGCCGCGTACTCGATATACTTCACCTACGTTGCCGTAAACCCACGCTATTTTTTCTTGGTCTTTGTGCGATTCAGCTAAAGCCAATGCTTTGTTGTAAGCGGCAATGGCTTTGTCCAGTTCGCCAACCGTCATCAAAGCCGCGCCTACTTCATTCCATTTTTTAGCATCATCCAAGTTTTGTTTTACTGCCTGTTTATAAGCCTGAATAGCGTCCTGTTGCGGTGTTCCAGCATTAGCAGAAGTCATGGCTACCAAACTGAATAAAACAGCGATGGTTAATTTTTTGAGTGTCATTTATTTTTCCTTTGATGGCGGTTGTTGTTGGCTTTCATGTGTTGTTTAACAGTTATGTTTGGCGGCTTGCGTAGGATTATTTCACAAACTTTCAAAATAAGTCGATTCAAATTTTAACATTTCAAAATCTTTGCTTTTCAATAGGTTGATTAACTGGATAAATTACACGTCACCACCCGATAAAACCAATCCAAATTTGTTAGCGATAAGACTTGATATGGAATCTATTGTCAAAGCTACATGACTGACAAAAGAAATGATTTTGCAATAACTGTTTACAAATAATACCAAGAGACAAAAAATGCCAAATGATTTACCAAATCCTTCAATTAATAACAGCCATGCCAATGATATTTATGAGAATGCGGTTTTAAAGCTCAATGAATTAGCAGCTATGGATTATGAAAGTGAATATGCGCGAGCAATGACATTAAAACCGCATCGGGATTTTATTAATGCTATGGATACAGCAGAAAAAGAAGGAATTGAAATAGGCATTGATAAAAGAGAACATAAAAAGTCGCTTGAAATTGCTAAAACAATGCTGGCAAAAAATTTTGATATTCAAACAATTATGGAAATTACCGGACTGCCAGAAAATATAATCACAACCCTTTAAATTTCACCCTTTGTTTTTGCCGCCAACGAATAAACCCCGTTACATATAAAATCAGCGGAATAAAACCACTGAAAAAAACCAGCCAGCGTCCCGTTAATCCCGCAATTTCGCCACTGTGCAACGGATGCAACCAGTTAATAAAGGTATCGCCGCCGCTGTTGTCCTGCAATGGATTTCTCACCGACAAAACTTTGCCGCTGTATTGCTCTACCCACACCATCGTTTTAGGAAATCGCTGACTGGGTTCGCCCTGCTGATACAACATAATCCGATAACTGCTTTCTGGATTTTTTGGTGTTTCAATCCAGCGCAATTGTGCTTGCGGATAAACGTGTTGGGCAATTTTCACCGCGCTATCCACACTAATGCGCTGACGACCTGCTTGATAATAGGAAGCAGGTTTTGGCATTTCATAAACTGGCGAAAGGCGATTAATCAACGGATTAAACGTATCGGGCAATTCCAACAAAATCCCGCTGATCAGCAACACCAACATCAACAACAAACCATACATACCGTTGACTTTGTGCAAATCAAAAATAAAGCGCGTGTAACTGCTGTGGCGTTTAAAACTCAGTGCGGCTTTTAATTTATGCAGCGGCGGCCACCATAAATACACCCCTGTCAGAGTCACAATCAACAATAAGCCGCCGATAATCCCCATCAGCAATTTGCCCGTCATATCTAACAGCAAAGTGAAATGCAAATCATAAATCCATGTCATCAGATATTGTCCCCAAAAGCGACTGCTTACCACTTGCGCGGTATAAGGATTCACCCAGGCGATATACGGGGCAAAGTGCAAATGCGCCGTTTCTTTCGGTTTGTAATAACGCGCCATTAGCATGGCTTGCGGGTGACGCGGCAACTCCATTCGCCACGCGCCGTTACGTTCAGGATGTGTTTTTTGCAGCGATTGCAACAGCGTTTCATAGGTTTGCGGCGGTTGTTGGGCTTGTGTCGCGCTGATTTGCAATTGTGGATTCAGCATTTCATCAATTTCGACATAAAACACGAGCAAGCTGCCTGTTAATCCGGCTAATACAAAAATTAAGCCCGCAGTTAAGCCCAAATAAAGATGAAATTTCAGCCAAAGTTGGCGTAAATGGGAACGGTGAGAGGCTTTCGGTTGGGTAGATTTTGACAAGTTATTGTTAAAAATCATCAGTTGAATTTTGAGTGGCGAGGAATTTAAGCACTGCCAGTCCTCAAAGGACTGGCAGTGCTAAGTGTTTATTTCATAAGGTCATAGTTTGCACTAATCGCACCGTAGAAGGCACGACCATCACCGGGTGCGTGTAAGGTTTGAGAACCATCATTCCACGCATATTCCCAATAAGTATCAGCTAAGTTTTTCGCTTGAAATTGCAATTCAATGTTTTTGTGAATTTTATAACTTAAATCCAAATTCAGCAGCGCGTATTCGCCAAATTGCGAACCCGTGTTTGCCGTATCGGTAAAATAATCACCTTGTCCGGTTGCCCACAGCGATGCTTTCAACTCAGGGGTTGGTTGATAATCAATCCCCGTTGAGAACACATAATTCGGCGTATGATCCACTTCGTTACCTGCAAATTTCGGTGTCGCAGGTGCAGGTTTTTTGATAATTGCCTCTTGCAGTGAATACGTTCCCCAAATGCTAACTTGTGAAATCGGTGACAGTTTCACTTGAATATCCACCCCACGCCGATTGGTTGCGCCAATATTATCGGAATCGCCGTTTGGACTGTTTAAAATCCGTTGCCATTCATTGGTCGCTGATTGTTCCCAATACGCCACCCTACCTTCGACCCAATCTGCGGGTTTGGCTTTAATCCCAATTTCCCAACCTTGATTGATGGATGGTGCTAAGTCAGTGGCTGTCGGTGAGATTTTATAGCTTGCAGCTCCCACCGCGACTTGATAGGTTTTTCCCCAGTTACCATAGACGCTATAGCCTTCTAAAGGCGTTAACACCACGCCGATTTTCGGTTGCCAGATAGAACCATAGTTGTTAATCGCCGCAGTTCTGCCATTAGCTTTATTAATAAAACTGCCACCCACTTGGTCAACGCGAAATCCTGGGGTAATTTTTAGCCAGTCAAACGGTTTCACCATCATTTGCACATAACCGCCATAATCATAAAAACCAAATTCTTGGTTGCGTGTTTGTGTGGTGACAACCCGATTGACAGTGTTGTAACGATAGCTTTTGTTGTCTTGATATTGCACATCCACGCCTGTTTCGACTGAAAAATCTTTCAGCCATGCAACGGTTGGGTGATAAGTCAACGTGCTCATTGCACCGTATTGAATTTCCTCGTTAATACGATTTTGTTGTGACACATTCGCACTAAATTTAACAAAGCGATTATCATCAAAGGTATTCACATAACTTTTAGTTGACCAAAATAAATCATCGCGTAAATTCACATCAAAATGACCACTGAGTTGCCCAATTTGCCGTTTGCCGCCATCGGTTTGATTATGCGGCATAGATTGCGTTGGATTCGCCCGCGATTGTGCAAAGGTTAAATAGCCAGGTTCTTCTGCATCCGCATCACTCCAACGCGCGATTAAACCGACTTTGTATTTTTTATCTTCCGGCGTGTAAAACCATTTGCCTGAAAAACTATTTTTCTCAGAATGCGAATGGTCGCGGTAGCCGTTGGTGCTGCGATAATCAATGGTGTAGTTTTGCGAAAAACCATTCATTTCATAGCCTGCGCCTGCTTGAATGTCGTAGGTGTCAAAACTGCCGTAGCTGGTACGCGCTTTTAAATAATTGCCGCCTTGCGTGGTGTTAATCGTGGCATTCCCTGCAATCGCATGTAAGCCGTAGCGTGGGTCGTTAGTGCCGCGCACCACTTCAATTGAAGAAATATCTAACGGGAAAATTGCATCAATAAAAGGCATATTGCCATCATTGGTGTTGCTGGGAATGCCATCAATCAACAATTTCACGCCGTTGATATTGCCTTCGCCGTTAAAACCGCGAAACGAGAATTTTCCGGTGGTTGTACCTTGGTTAAATTGGGTGATTTGCACACCCGGCATCCGGTGGAATAAGTCAAAACTGGTTAAGACGTTTTGATTCTGAATTTTGTCGGCATTCATAATGTCAACCGAGCTAAGAATATCGCGGCTACTGAGTTTGCCGGAACGCGCCGCACGCCCTGAACTGACTGTCAATTCGCCTAATTCAAACACCGAATCATCTTCCACTTGCGCTTTTTTCGCTTTGGTTTTAGTTGTGCTATCGGCTTGCGTGGTTTTGTCTGTTTTTTTGTCATCTGCAAAAGCAGGCTGCGTAATCGCAAGACTAATAAAGGGTGCACCGAGCAAGACGGCAATCGTATTTGCTAAAACTTGTTTTTTACGCATGAAGAGTCCCATTGTTGTTTTTAAATGATGTGTGATTTTTTTAATCGCAAAAATTTGTAATTATTTTTTTCAAACTTCAGTTACAGCAATATGTTTGCCAAAAAATAAATCATTTAAAATCAACTAACTAGCGACATATCTTAATATAAAACTAGGGCAAATAACTTATTTCTACTCTGTTAAATAACATTGTTTAATAATCTCTTGCGTTTTATTCTGTTGTGAAAATGCACTATTTTTTGCACTTCTTTCTCGCAAATCACGCTTGATTTTCTATTTCCCGCAGTACAAACTTAATTTTGCGCACTTATTTTTTTAATCGGATGCACAAAAAAATAACGATACCTGTTGAAGTTGGTTAAAAAACGAGTGCTGCATTGCTGAGTTTCAAGCTATGCAGCGTACATAGTCTTGAAATTATTATAATTTTTTTAGGAGATTCTTATGTACGCCTCATTATCTATGACTAATTTGCGCTGGGGAGCGTATGCGTTTACCAGCTTTTGGGGAGCTTATTTACTGTTTCAACTCGAACCATTGATTGGCAAATTTATTTTGCCCTGGTTTGGTGGCAGTCCTGCGGTATGGATTACCTGCATGTTGTTTTTTCAAGTGTTTTTATTAGGCGGTTATGCCTACGCACATCTGAATCTGAAACGGTTTTCTGCCCGTCATCAAGGTGTGATTCATACCCTTTTATTGCTGCTGGCGGTATTAGCTTTGCCAGTCACGCCCGATCCATCCTTAAAACCCGATAATAGCGATCAACCAACCCTCGACATTCTGCTGCTGCTGGCTTGCAGCGTCGGTTTACCGTATTTCATTCTCGCCACGACCAGTCCGTTGCTACAAGCATGGATTGTGCGCATCAATCCAACCCGCTCGCCTTACACGCTATACGCGCTTTCCAACGTAGGCTCGCTGTTAGCATTGTTAAGTTATCCGTTTGTGTTTGAACCTTACTTTCGATTAGGACAACAAACTTCAGGTTGGTCAGTCGGATTTGTCATTTATGTGCTGTTATGTGCTTGTATCGCTTTAGATTTTCGCCGCTTAGCAACACAAAATGCGATTGTTGCCGAACCGATGGCGATTGATGATGAAATCCGCCTTTCCGATAAACTCTCACCGCGCGTGTTATGGCTGTTTTGGTTAGCATTGCCCGCCGCATCCACAACCTTACTGTTAGCCGCAACCAATCAACTCTGTCAAGACGTGGCGAGTGTGCCGTTTTTGTGGATTATTCCGCTGAGTTTATATGTGTCATCGTTTATTTTTTGCTTTGCAAAACGGGATTGGTATCAACGGAAATTTTTCATCCCCGCGCTATTTCTGGCAGCTTTGGCTTTGACGGTGGTTTTGTATAATCCGGGAAAATTTACACTGGGTGCACAAGTGATGATTTACAGTGCGAGTTTATTTTTCTGCTGCATGACTTGTCACGGTGAACTGTATCGTTTGCGACCGCAGCCGAGTCATTTGACGGCGTATTATTTGGCGATTTCAGTTGGGGGCGCATTAGGTGGAATTTTCGTAGCATTGTGTGCGCCGTTACTTTTTCCCTTATATTTTGAATTTCACATCAGCCTCTTCGCTTGTTGCTTGCTCACTTTGCTAGCGGTTGCTGTGGATAGTCAACTCTCTGAAAACAAACGTGATAATCGCAAACTTTGGTTGTTATCCGTTGGCGTTTTAATCGGTTTAGGAGTCAGTCTTGCGAATCATGCTTTTCAAACAGCGACTGCAAAAGCGCACATTAGTCGTAATTTTTATGGTGTATTGCGAGTGGAAGAGCGTTTTTTAGAAAACCCCGCTTTAGCGAAACGGTTTTTGCGACATGGTGTGATTGATCATGGTTTTCAATTTTTAGCTCCTGAAAAAAAACATATCGCCACCGCGTATTTCGCCAATGATTCAGGCGTGGGTTTAACGCTGAATAACTTTTGGCGTGAACACGGACGGCGCATTGGTTTGGTTGGTTTAGGAGTCGGAACGATATTGAGTTATGGCAAAGCGGATGATTATTTTCGAGTTTACGATATTGATCCGGCGGTTGTGGATGTGGCGAAAACGCATTTCACTTACCTGCAAGACACGGCGGCGCGTTATGACATTGTGGTTGCTGATGCGCGTTTAGCCTTAGAGCGCGAAGCCCCGCAACAATTTGACGTTCTGATTTTGGACGCTTTCAGTGGCGATGCGATTCCGATGCACTTGCTCACCGAACAGGCTTTGCAACTGTATCTGCGCCATTTGCGACCTGATGGCGTTTTAGCAATTCACATCAGTAATAATTATTTGGATTTGCGCCCCCTAGTCACTGGCATGGCAAGACGTGCGGGTTATCAATCGTTATTGGTGGAATCAACGGCTGATAAAAATGCAGGCAGGTATTTATCTGAATGGGCATTGCTGAGTAAAAATCAGGCGTTTTTGCAGCAACGGGTGTTTCAAAAATTTAGCCCGACCAGCGCGACAGCACAAGAAGCGATTGTGTGGACGGATGATTTTTCCAATATGTTCCGCTTATTAAAATAATTTTTTAAGCGCAAAGCTGATTACGACTTCCAGTTCTCAAAGGATTGGAAGTTGTTTTGTACCGTGAAATTTATCTTCAATCCGCTGAAATTTTTTAAGACGACCAGTTGTCTTGAAAATTTTTGCTGTAATATCATCCGATGTAGAGATGCAAAAATAGCTAAAGCTATTTTACTCCTCGCAGCGACTTTGCTTTTACGCTCCGAAAACTCACACGCGCACGCTTGAATTAAATTCCTTCAATCGGCTGGCAAGTGTCTGATGTAAAATACACATTATTTTAACTTTCTTCTGGTAAACATATCGTGATTAACAAACTCTGCGGATTTATTCTGCTGGCTGTTTCTGCAAATGGGCTGGCAGCGCAAACTATCAAAGTCATGGCATTGTTTAAGGATAAAGCCATTGTCACCGTTGATGGAAACCGGCAAAAGCTGGAAGTGGGAAAAACAGTCAATGGCATCACGTTAGTGTCCGCGAATAGTCAACAAGCGGTGATTAAACTGGACGGCAAAACGCAAACCTTAAAACTCGGTTCAGGAATATCGAGTTTTAAAGATGAAAGAAATAGCGGCGAGATAATTCAAAAAAATGGCATGGGCATGTTTGTGACGGAGGCTTCTATCAATGGCAACGCACCGATACCCGCCTTGATTGATACCGGAGCGGTTGCGGTGGCAATGAGCAAAAAAATGGCGGATGACCTGAAATTGGATTACAGCTCAGCAAGGGAAATTTCAGCAAGCACCGCAAATGGCAAAGTCAATACGCATTTGGTGAATCTAAGCTCGATTAAAGTTGGCAAAATCGAATTAAAAGATGTTCAAGCTTTAGTTAGTGATGGCGAAATGACGCAAATTTTATTAGGAATGACTTTTTTAAATCGTTTACAAGTGATTCACAACGCTAACAGTATGACGCTGTTGGCAAAGTAATTAATTCTTCTTATAACATTGATTTTTCAGAATATTATGGCAAAACTAACTTTACAAGAGCAGTTATTAAAAGCGGGTTTGGTGAGCGATGCAAAAGCAAAAACCGTTAAAACTGAAAAGCGCAAACAGGATAAATTAAAACTCAAAAACAATGTTGAGGTTGTTGATGAGGCGAAAGCATTGGCTGAGCAAGCGAAAGCGGAACAAATTGAAAAAGACCGTGTGTTGAATCAGCAAAAAGCGCAGGAGGCGGAGAAAAAAGCGGTTGCGGCGCAAATTAAGCAGTTGATTGATGAGCATAAGCAGAATCAAGACCCTGAGGGCGTGGCGTATAACTTTACCGATGGCAATGTGGTGAAAAAAATCTATGTCAGCGAGACTATGCGTGATAGTTTGATTCGGGGGCGGTTGGCGATTGTGAAATTTGAGAAAGCCTATCATGTGGTGAATTGCGAGGCGGCGGAAAAAATCCGTTTGCGCGATGCGGCGTGTGTGTTGGTGTTGAATAAGGTTGTTGAAACGGAAGTTAAAGAAGATGATCCTTATGCGGATTATCAAATTCCTGATGATTTGATGTGGTAGACTAAAAAACTGATATTTTTTAACGCGGATTGCAAATGTTTACAAAAGATTTTTACAGCGTGATTGATAATGAATTAACTAATCTCGTAGAAAAATACGGCGAAGATGAGTATATTCAAAAACACAAAGGGGCGAAAAATAATCAAAAATCTTACGCTCTTTTAATTTGGTTTTTAGAGTTTTACGGCAAAAGGCAGAATTATAAAGACTATATTACCGATGGTGACCCTGATAGTTCCTGCGATATTGTTTTTGATAACGTCAATAATCAAGGGGAGCGCGTTTTTTATATTGTGCAATCAAAATGGAACAACGCTGCCAAAGCCAGTCCAGAACAAGAAACCAGTCGAGATGAAATTTTAAAAGCACTTGCTGAGTTTGAAACATTATTGCGTGGTGAAAAACGTCATGTTAATGAAAAATTGCAAGCTAAATTAAATGAACTTGATAAACATCGTAAAAATAATGGTGCAGTGAAGTTTGTTTTTTTGTCGCTGTCGCATTATAAAGGTGGAGCGGATGATAATATTCGAGGCTTTGTTAAACAAGACGAAAAAATACAATGCGAAATTATTGATATAGACCGTATTAAAAGTGATTATATTGATAGATTCTATAAAGGGATAGAACCTGTCAATCCTTTAGAATTTCATCAAAATCCTGAAGAAAGTCAATTTTCGCTAGAAATTATTCAAGATAATGGCAAAATAAAAATAGAAAAGCCGTTTGAAGCTTATTTGTTTTTATTACGTCCTAAAACCATTTATGACTTATTTGATAAATATAAGTTTTTATTATTTTATAAGAATGTTCGTAATCCCTTGTTAGAGTCCCAGTTTAACAGAGACATAGAAAGAACAGCATTAGAAAATCCCGCCTATTTTTGGTATTACAATAATGGCATTACCGCAATTACTTCTTTATTGCCAACCATTGGTGCAAAAGCTAACAAAATAGAATTAACCGGTTTGCAGATTATCAATGGCGCACAAACTGTTTATTCCATCTACCACGCTTATAAAAATGCTTCTCCTACAAAACGCAAACAGATGGATACAGAGTCTCTGATTACATTACGTTTGTTAAAGTCAGGGGGAAAAGATTTTGATTTAAATGTGACTCGTTATACTAATTCTCAAAATCCAGTGGATGATAGAGATTTTTGTGCGAATGATGATATTCAAATTCGCTTACAGAATGAATCATTTAATACGAACGTTTGGTATGAAAAACGGCGAGGGGAATTTAGGGAAGTTCCTGAGAATATAGAGGTTGTATCAAATGATATTTTTGCAGATGCTTATTTAGCTTATTACTTGCAAGAGCCTGTAACCGTGTTGAAAAATAACGGATATACAAAAGAAACTGGTAAAGATTTGAACTTTATTTCTTACAAAGATCATAAAGATGGAATCTATGAAAAAATATTTAATGAAAAAACAAACTTTGAGGATATGTTATGTTCTTTTTATATTTTGAATATTCAGATGACTCTTTCAGAATCATCTTATGAGGAGATGATTAGAAGTCCTTACTTTCATATTTTGGCTCTGTTTAAGACAGCTTTTACAAAATATTTACAAGCTAAACGTGGCGAAAAAATTAATGTCACAAAACATATTATCAAAATTTACGAACAAGAAGAAATAGATACGATTTTACAAACACTAATTTTTGTCAACGACTTTGTTCATCAAAAGATTGTCATTACTGATAACGAGGAAAAAAATAGAGAAATATTTTTCGATTTTCTCCTTAAAAATTTTCATTATGAAAAAATTAAAGAAGAATTAGAGAAATTAGAAATTTCTGTTGATGATATTGAAAGCATTGTTCTTGAAAAAGTAGCAGAATAAAATGGCATTCACAAATCAATTCAAATCCCTCGCTCATGTTTTAAAACATTATCAACTTCATTATCAAGAAAATGAATTTGAAATTATTAAAAAAGCGACAATCAATGATGCGGTGCGAGCAGATATTTTGTTTACACTAAAAGAAGTCGCTTACAATGTTTCCGAAGCATCCATTTGTGAAAACCTGATTTATCCGATTCTAAAAGATGCGTGGAAAAATTATGCGGATATTTTTTCAATTTGGAGTCATCAATCGTTGGAATATAATGACGAATTAACAGGTATTCCTGATTATTTAATTTCTAAACGGTCAGCGTTTGGAAAAATTATTTTTGATTTTCCTTTATTAGCCGTTGTTGAAGCGAAAAAAGATAATTTTTCGCAAGGTTGGGCGCAATGCAGTTTAGAAATGATTGCCATTCAGAAAATTAATCAAAATGAAAATCTTGCGGTTTATGGTTTAGTTTCAAATGGTGAAACGTGGGAAATGGCAAAGCTAGAAAAAAATATTTTCACGTTTTATCCGCAACATTTTATTATCGGTGCATTAGATGATTTATTTAACGCTTTGGTTTCAATGTTGGAATTATGCAAATTACAACTTAATAACAGCAATTTAGTAAACAAAGCTGATTCGCAATGAAAAAATCCTACTCCCAATTCACCCACGAAGACCTAGAAGAACTAGGCTGTAAAACCATTCGCGGCTCATTATTTTCCAAGATTCCCAATATCACCCCGACAGATTGGCTTGTCACCACGTTAGCGATTAATCACAAAATCCCCTCTGATTCCAAAAAAGCCAAATCCGAATTATTTATTAGCCCGATATTAACTAATATCACTTTACAAAACCCAACTAAACTCACCTATTTTTCCGGCTATCAATTTAATGTGGACAGCAAACGCGGCTTAAAAGGTTTTTGTGATTATCTTATTTGCCAAAAATACAACGCTGCTTTTATCGAAAGCCCACTCGTTGCAGTCGTTGAAGCCAAATACAATCAAGACTTAGCCGATGCCACACCACAATGTATCGCTGAAATGTTTGCCGCGCAGATTTTTAATGAGCGCAAACAAAAAACCGTGAAAACCATTTTTGGCACAGTCACCAATGGCTACGAATGGTTGTTTGTGAAATTAGAACAAGACACCGCCACCATTGATATAGAACGCTATGGGCTGAATAATCTGCCGCAATTGCTAGGCGTGTGGCAAATTATTATTGATGAATTTAGCCAAGCATAAAACTTAGCGTTTCATTTTAAAAAATGAGGCATTCACAAACCGACTCAAATCGCTTGCTAATGTGTTAAAAGATTAGCAAAATCACCATAACCACACTGACTTTAAACGCTGAAAACCAAAATACTCTCAATTTGTCATTGAGAATCCCCAAAATCTTAGCCCCCTAATCGGAAAATTTAATAATCTATGAGAACCATTCAAGTAGGCTGCGATTTAACCTATATAGTCTCAACACCTACCAGCTTTTTGTTTAACGTAGCGGCTGCGCGTACTGCCTACCAAACAATCAGTGCGGAAACTTTGCAACTATCACCTGCTGTTAATTACGAAGAAAAAATCTTAGGCTTAGAAGCGGCAAAACTGCATCGACTCACGGTTGAACCTTGCGAGTTTCGCCTGCAATACACTGCCACCATTGAGTTACGCCATGAACGCTATGACATTTCAGAAATTAGTGAAAGCGAATACGCCGAATTGCCGATTGAGGTTTTACCCTATTTAAACCCTAGCCGTTATTGCGAATCGGATCGTTTAGGACATTTTGCTGCACGACTTTTTGACAATGTGCCGCCGGGATTTTCCAGAGTCACCGCCATTTGCGATTGGATAAACAGCAATATTGATTATCAGCTCGGCACGTCCAATGTTAGCACCAGTGCTTGCGATGTCTTGATTCAACGAGTTGGCGTATGCCGCGATTATGCACACCTTGCCATCGCTTTTTGTCGCGCCTTGTGTATTCCCGCCCGCTATATTTCTGGTTATGCTGTTGATTTGCAACCACCTGATTTTCATGGTTTTTTTGAGGCTTATTTAGGGTCGCGCTGGTATTTGTTTGATGCCACCCGCAAAGCTCCGGTGGAAGGTTTTGTAAGAATTGGCACAGGACGCGATGCCGCAGACGCTTCGTTTGCAACACTGATTGGCTGTGCAAATTTAATCAATATGGCGGTTTGGGCAGACCAAACTGCGCCGAATTTTATAGATATTAAATCTGAGCTACAAGCAGCTGTTTCAACAACATTGTAATTTTATCAAACACTTGCATTGCATTTAGGCTAAGTCAAAAAACGATTTTTATCACTCTAAAAACAGGACATTTATTATGTCAGACGAAAATCAAACAACCGCTTCCACGCAAAATTTAACGGCTCTTTTAGAAAAAATAATTCCGCTTGCTGAGTTACTGTCAGCAAAGATATTGCGGTTTGCAATTTTTACAACATTAGTTGCGATTTGGTTAGGCGTTTTTTGTTATCGCCTGAATGCTATGTCAATCACGACTAGCGCGATTATTGCTGGCGTGAGTTTGATTCCTGCGGCAGTTTTTTATACTTATTATTTTACCTTGCAAGATATTGTGGAACTTACGCAAAAAACCCCAGATTTTCATGCGGAGGTGAAACAGTCTTCCAAAGATTTTGCCGATGATCTTAAGAAAGTCAAAGAGATAAAACGTGAAGATATTAACGCGCTAAATTTATGGAGTACAGGGCGCAAAGTGTTTGATTTGATTGGTTTAGTGAAAGCAGGGAAAGGTATTTTAGGGCAATATTTAAATCTGACTTTTTTACTCAGCCCAATTTCACTGATTTTGTTTGTTAGCTCTTTGCTAGGTTTAACCACATTAGCGTTGATATTTGTGGTGACGCTGATTGTGGCGATAGCGTAAATTCTTTGCAAAATTCGCTGACATTCCTAAGTTTTAGGGCATAAAAAAACCTGTCAGGTCTCAAAGACCTGACAGGTTTAGCTAGCAGAGCTAAAGCTCGATGCCTGCTCACAACACAATCTTAATTATTCACTTGCAGGAGGTGTTGTTTCTTCTTCTTTAGCTGACTCAGCTGCATCGCAAGTGTTTTTATCCATAGCGGAATAAGCAGGACACCAGCCAGTATAGCCCGTTGCTGTTAATACCAATCCTGCTAATAACAAAATAATGCTTGCAGTGAAAACTGAAATTAATAAAGCTGCTGCACCTGCCATCAAGCGCATTTTCGCTTCTTTTTCACCGATATTGTGTTCAAACTTAACCAGCCGTTTATAATCAAAACTCATTTTAAAGCCTCTTTAATGTCAATAAGATATAGGAATCCCCGTTATAATACCCAATGCTTAACTTTTATAACGTTGTGATTTTAATCACTGGGTAAATTTTAATTTTAATTGCCAAAAAATGATAATTAATAAAATCAATGTGTTACAAAAAAAGTTAAACATCGCCTATTATAATGGAAAGTTCTGTAATTGTTCAGAAAATAGTTACATCACAATAAACAGTCAAAGGTAAAAAAATGGATGTTACTTCATTACTTGAATCTTTAAACGACGCACAACGCCAAGCGGTATCCGCGCCGCCTCATGCCATGTTGGTTTTAGCCGGAGCAGGCAGCGGCAAAACACGAGTTTTGGTACACCGAATTGCTTGGAAAATTCAAGTGGAAGGCGTTTCGCCACACAGTATTTTGGCAGTGACCTTTACAAATAAAGCTGCAATGGAAATGCGGGGGCGAATTGAGTCGTTGCTAGAAATTTCCGCAGGTTCAATGTGGATTGGCACATTTCACGGGATTGCACATCGGTTGTTACGTCGTCATGCGCAACAGGCGGGTTTATCCGAAACCTTTCAAGTGATGGATTCGGATGATCAATTACGGGTGATTAAACGTTTGCTGAAATCGCTGGAAGTGGATGAGAAAAAATGGCTGCCGAAACAAGTACAAGGCTTTATTAATAAACAAAAAGATGAAGGGCTGCGGGCGGCGCATATTGCGGATAACGGCGATTTTTACCAAAAAAATATGCTCAGGTTTTATCGCGAATACGAAGAAATTTGCAATCGCTCTAGTTTGGTGGATTTTGCCGAATTGTTGCTGCGGGCGCATGAATTGCTGCGTGATAATGCCGATTTGCTGAAACATTATCAAAATCGGTTTCGGCAAGTGCATGTGGATGAGTTTCAAGACACCAACACCATTCAATATGCGTGGCTGCGTTTATTGACTGAAGATCGCGACAATTTGTTTGTGGTCGGTGATGATGACCAGTCAATTTATGGTTGGCGCGGTGCGAAAATCGAAAATATTCATAAATTTCAACAACATTATCCGAATCATCAAGTTATTAAGTTAGAACAAAATTATCGTTCCACCGGACATATTCTAAACGCCGCAAATCAGTTGATTGCGCATAATGAATATCGGATGGGCAAACAATTGTGGACGGACAGCGGTTCTGGCGAGTTGATTTCCCTTTACACTGCATTTAATGAACAAGACGAAGCCTTTTTTGTCGTTGAACAGATTAAAAAATGGCGTGAGGAAGGCAAAATCGGTCAAGACGTGGCGATTTTATATCGCTCGAATGCGCAATCGCGATTATTTGAAGAACGCTTAATGACGGCGGGAATTCCGTATCGGGTTTATGGCGGATTGCGCTTTTTTGAACGCGCGGAAATTAAAAATGCGTTGGCATATTTGCGTTTGATGTCGAATCGGCATGATGATCCGTCATTTGAGCGGGTGATTAATTTTCCGACGCGCGGAATTGGTTTAAAAACGCTGGATGAAATTCGAGAGTTAGCCAGAACGCAAAAACAATCGCTGTGGCATAGCGCGATTGCGTTATTAAATCAAAACACGATGTCCGCGCGGGCGGTGAATGCCTTAAATGGATTTTTATTATTAATCAAAAGTTTAGCGGATACTGCCGAATCTTTACCTTTGCATGAAAAAGTGAAATTGGTCATTGAGCAAAGCGGTTTGTTGGCGGAGTATAAGAAAGAAAAAGATGATACAGGCGAGGCGCGGGTTGAAAACTTAGAAGAGTTGGTCAACGCGGCGCGATTGTTTGATTATCCTATGGATGCAGAACTAAACTTGAGCGAATTGGATATGTTTTTAGCTCATGCGTCATTGGAGGCGGGTGAAAATCAAGTTGGTGACGGCACGGATTTTGTGCAATTAATGACGCTGCATACTGCAAAAGGTTTGGAATTTAAAAAAGTCTTTTTAGTGGGTTTAGAAGAGGGGTTATTTCCTTCAGAGCAGTCGCTTTATAACCCTGAACGTTTGGAAGAAGAACGCCGTTTGTGTTATGTGGGTATCACACGCGCGATGGAACAACTGTTTATAAGCCACGCCGAATTGCGGCGTTTATACGGACAAGAAAATTATCCGAAACCCTCGCGTTTTTTACGCGAAATCCCTGGTGAATTAATGCAAGAAGTGAGAGTTCGCGCTCAAATTGTTCGTCCTGGTACTGTCGCAAAAGCGAAAGTGGCAGATAGTTTAAAAAATAATACTTATAAAGCTGGGCAGAAAGTTAGCCATGCTAAATTTGGTGCAGGTATCGTTTTACAAACTGAAGGAGAAGGTAGTCAGGAAAAAATTCAAGTCAATTTTAAAACCGAAGGCATCAAATGGTTAATGTTGGCGTATGCAAAATTAGAGGTGGTTTAACGGGGGTACGAATTAGAAAATATACGGAATAAACCGATATTTCACTTTTGCCATATAGTCACGATAAACCGCGTGATGTTTCAAATGCCGCTCTTCTGTCAAAGCCCGCATGATATAAATCGCAGCCCAAGCCAGATAACCGAAAATAAACTCAACGTGCCAAAAGGCTTTGTAAAAAATGGCGGATAACAGAAAGTACAACAGTTTTAACGTTGTTCCCGGATGACGAATGATGCCATAGAAACCGCGCGTTTGCAGTTTGCGCAACGTGATATTTGCAACCGCGGATCCTAAAGAAACATCGGTATAAATGTGGGCGACTAGCATTAAAACTTCAGTGATTTTCACCGCATAGAATAAATCCAGACTGGGTATCACAAGATCAGCAGGATTATCGGTTGCAACTGAAGGTGCCCAAGGAAAGACTGTTCCGGTCAGACTATTTAAAGGCGCGTAACAGGACAAACATACCAGCCAGCCGCTAACCGTCATATCAATAGAGCGTGGACGGTTTTCCAGCCAGCGCGATTCTATCGCATACGCTAAACTGGCATTAATCGTGTCCATCAACCAAAGCATGGCTGAAACAAAAAATAGCAACGATACAAAATCGTAGTCATTGTAATTTCGTTGCGTGATGGCGATGGCGTTAGACAAGTTGCCATACACCTGAATAATCAGGGTGGGAATAAAATATGCCCGCACCAGTAATATCAACAATACTTTGCGATTGTATTGTTTTCTAAACACAAACAGGATGGAACGCAGGTTTTTTCGTTGCAAAATTCGCGTTGCAACTTGCTTGACGATATGAATCAGGCGTATCGCGGGGTCGTAATAATCTTCAATCCGCGAGGCTTTAAAAATCAAAGTCAGGCAAAAATAGGGCAATCCGGCAAACCAATACCAACTCAGGATTTTTTCAAAAAAAACATGCGCGGCGGTAAAGTTAGATTCGCGGTAATAAGGCAGATTGAGATAAAGTTGTTGTGCGGCATAAATAATCAGCAGCCAAACCAGATAGCGGACAATTGCACGGCGCAGTAATTGAAAAATTTTTATGTTCCGTGCGATGTGGTAATAATCAGGTTGTTGGCACTGGCGGATAAAATGGATTGCTGCGTGAAAAATCGCCAATAACAGTACCGGAACAAAATAAAGTTGTGGGTTGACTTGATAGCGATAAAACATAATCAAGCCAATCACAGCACAGATAAAAGTTGTTAGTACATACAGGTGTGGGGAAGTATTGGTGTTGTTCATTATTTACTTAGGAGTGCAAGCTTTGCTTGCTAATCAATAACATAGAAAACAAGCAAGCAAAGCTTGCACTCCAGATTTAGAGTTAAAAATCAATCTGCATTACGCACTAATCGCAAAGGAAACGTGTCAGCTTCATAATTGGCACTGCCATAACCATAACCAAAATATAAAATCCACGCATAATGTTTGCTGCCTTCTATCGGGCTGTCTGTCCAATGCCAGCAAATATGCCCATTACTGTTTAAACCCGCGCCAGTTTGTTTGCCTTGGCAATTGGGTATCGGAAAAATTTGATTATCCAAATAAAATTTTTCCAGTTCTGGCGGGCTGCTTTTGCTCACCGCTAACGACTTTAACTCTTCCAAGGTTGGCACGCGCCAATCAGAATAGCCTGCATAATTAAGGGTTTTGACCACATCGTGAATTTCTTGCCAACCGTATTGCGTAGGTCTGCCTTCACAGGTTGTGCCATTCCAGCTTGCGCCTAATAAGCAGCGCGACCACATTAAATCGCTGCTTGTATCAATCACAGTTTGTTTTTGAGCTAAAAATCGGTTGGCTGGTTCTGTCGCGGTTGGTAATGAACTACAGGCGAGTGTTGATAGTGAAAGTAATACACTGAAAAGAGTTTTGTATTTCATACAATCGGGGAAAGAAGGTGTAAAAACGGATAGAAAAAAGGAGTACAAACGAAAAGTTTGTACTCCTAAACTTTGCTAAAAATCAGACTCTTGTAGAGACGCAAAATTTTGCGTCTCTACGAATCGTGCTAGTCGCCGTAAACGATTTTTAGAACGTCACTTTGCCATACACAACACCATTGGTGTAAACCGGATAAGTGCCATCCGCATTGGCGCGTAACTTTTTATACGTCACTTGCGGATACCATGTGCCAGCGGTAGCAGGCGTTGTAGCAATCAAGTCTGCCCGTTGTCCTGGAGAAATATCCAAACTGGTGACTGTTTTTGCTACAGGCAATGCTCTACCGTCACGAATATAAACGGTAAACGATTGCGCCACACCACTGCTGTTTTTAATTTCAAACGTTGAATTGGTTGAATGCAAACCAATCAAACGAAACGCCACTTTTGCATTTTTCGCCGCTGCTAAAGTCATTGCGGGTGCAGCCGTTGTTTTACCTTCTTTGCCAGCAATTAAAAAATAGACCGGATTGTAATCAGCAAACACGGTGGAATCGCCCACTGCTGTGTGATAAGCGGGATCAACCGTGCTTAAGATATAGTTTTGCGAATACGCATAAGCTGTTGCAACGTTTGAGTTTAATTGATTGATAAACGCGCCACTGGCATTTTTAGGGCGCACAATAATTGTGCTGTACATACCCATTTCCAAATGCTTCACGGTGTGAACATGGCAATGATACATGTGGCTGCCTTCGTGACCCGCTAAAGGCGACCAAGTGTAAGTATCACCATTCACCATGTTGCCATTGGTTTCCGGTACGCCATCTTCACTGGTTTGTACATCCGCACCGTGTAAGTGAATGGTGTGACCGTTGTAAGGCGAAGCTTCCTGCGGAGTCATCATGTTGACGCTTAACGATAAATTTAGCGTATCGCCCACACCCACTTCAACCACAGGGCCAGGAACAGTAGCAGTGCCGCCCATGCCTCCCATACCACCCATACCACCCATACCACCACCGCTGCCACAATCGCTAAAGCCCCAAAACGGCACCGATGTTCCGCTTAGGGTTTTGCTTAACGAACTGACACAAAAGGTTTTAGAAATGGTTGCTGCATGAACGTGTGCCGCGCCTAAACTTAAAGTTGCCAATAAAACGGCTTGAGTTAATTTTTTCATAATAGTTTTCCTTCCCTTGAATTATTGCATGTCAATCATAGTCGCCGCACCGTTCAAATACACGCCGTTTGCGCCTTCGGCTTGGGCGGTGTGAACGTGCATTGGATAATGACCGTACTGGTTAATGGTGTACAGCACTTCAGCTGTTGACATGGGAGGCACGTTAATCGTATCCCATTGTTCAAAAGGAGTCGGTTGTCTAACGCCATTAATAGTCAGCACTTGAAAATGGTTGCCATGAAAATGCAATGAATGGCTAAATTGTCCGGTATTGACAATCCGCACTAAGGATTTTTGGTTCAATGTCCCCATCACCATCGTGCTCATATTCATCATCGCATCAAAACCGCCCTGACCATTGATGATGAAATAATTGGGTTTATAGGTTGCTGTCGCCACCGTGCCGCCAGTTGAAGCGACATCATTCCAACGCGGTTTGTCCATTTCACTGACTACCCAAACGTTTTCATTGTTATAGCTAGGGCCGCCTGTCCATGCCGTGTTGCTGTTGTCAGCAGGACGCACAATAAACGCGCCATACAAACCCATTTCACGGTTGATATTATTGTTTAAGGTGTCGCTGTAAAGATAACTGCCAGCGGTGGGTGCTGTGAACGAATAGACTTTGCTGCCGCCTGAGGCAATAGCCGCTACATCGGTGGTGACATTTTTAATCACAAAGTTGTGACTGGCACTGCGATGGTTGTACACAGTAATCGTCACTGTATCCCCTTCGTTCACCACCAATTTTGGCGCAGGAATCGTTGGCAATCCTTGATTTGCGCCATATCCCCAAACATTTAACGATGTGCCGCCAGTACCGGTAATGTTTAATGTGCCGTTATCAATATGCAGGGTGAAATTGCGCACTGCCGCCTCTGCCGTACTTTGCCCTATCAGCAATAGAGCATATAAAGCTAATTTTCTTATCATTGATATATATCCTAAAAAATTATTATTATGTGTGTAAGCTTTTACTTACACGAAAATAATTTTTGGCATTTATTGTGCCAAATTAGAAGACACTAAAAAATCAATTACCTACTAATAAAATAATGCGCTAGATTTATGAAAACAAGTTAAATGCCATAATATATACAATCTAAATAACATAGTTTTTTAACGCTTTGTACAAACTGATTCATTTATGTTACTTAAAAATATCAGAATCAACTTAAATTGAGATATAAGTTACAAATAAGAATCATTTGCAACAACTTGCAAAACTCATCTATAATCGAATCACAGAATTTTAGTGAGTAACTTCAAATGAAAACAAATACCCAGCAATTATTAAAAGGCGGTGTGTTAGCAATATTGGCAGTTTTAAGCTATTCGGCTAATGCGTTGGAAAAACCGAAAACAATGGATGATATGTGGAAAATCATCCAAGCGCAGCAAAAACAAATTGAGGCTTTGCAAGCAAAAGCAGCTTCTGCTACTGCACCAGCTAAATCAGAAAACACAGGCGATGTGAAAGTTTTGGAGCGCAAAACCGATGTATTAAGCCAAGAAGTTGAAAAACTACGCACAAACTTGGCAATTCCTGAAGAAGCGAAATACAAAAGCATGTACGGCTTAGGGCCTGCGGCTTCTAAGATTTACTCAGTCGGAAAAGGTTTGTCGATTGGCGGCTATGGTGAGGCTAATTATCAAGCGCAAATTAGTGACAGAACCGGAGCTAATAATAACGCTGACTTTGAAAGAATGGTTTTGTACGCCGGTTACAAATTCACTGATAATATTTTATTCAACAGTGAAATTGAATTTGAACATGGTGTTACCGGAGGAAATAACGGCGGAACTGTTTCGGTTGAATTTGCTGCACTGGATTTTTTCATCGACCCAATGGTTAATATTCGCACGGGGATGTTGTTGATGCCAATGGGCTTTATCAACCCAATTCACGAGCCGCCCTTTTATTTTGGCAATAATCGCCCGGAAGTAGAACGACAAATCATTCCCAGCACTTGGCGTGAAATTGGCGTGGGGTTATTCGGACAACTCACACCTGAACTCTCTTACACTGCTTACGGTGTTGGTGGCATGAATGCCGCCAATTATGGAGCTTCTGGAATTCGCTCCGGTCGGCAAAATGGTGCTCAAGCCAGAGCTGAAGATATTGCCTTTGTCGGACGCTTAGACTACGCGCCTGAAGCAGTTCCTGGTTTCTCCGTTGGGGCTTCGGCTTATTTAGGCAATGCCGGACAAAATCAACTGTTTGAAAACAAAGTCACTAAAGTTAAAACCAAAGCTGATGTATTTACTCAACTTTATGAAGCACATGCTCAATGGAAATATCACGGATTTGAAGTTCGAGCATTAGGTTCGTGGGGACATATTAGCGATGCAGATGTTTTGAGTGCCGCAAAAGGCACTGAAACCATAGGATCAGACAATTATGGTTGGTACGCAGAAGCC
>ERZ1034361.21-NODE-21-length-115848-cov-4.447677_pt1 | contig 115848 bp, 91 predicted proteins | sample MGYA00520617_ERZ1034361 | MGnify/ENA primary metagenome ERZ1034361 (study PRJEB33736, sample SAMEA104284507) | Azolla filiculoides | biome: Urban; feature: Water surface; material: Ditch water | place: Netherlands | collected 2015-10-28 | depth 0-0.1 m ... | reverse complement strand
ATTGTATGAATGGTCGCCATCTATGAAACACAAATCGTAGTGTTTATTAGACAACCATTTTTTAAAATCTTTACGATGACTATCACCTTGATAATACTCAAATGGGAATACGTTGTTGTATTCAACTAGTAACGGTGCCTGGAGTTCTAAATCTACAGCAGCAGCTTTGTTAAAATTAGAGTTAAAACGTTTTATATATTCGCACGTTAAAACAAATGTGCCACCGTGTCTACACCCGACTTCGATATATGAATTAATATGACTAGCATGTTCGGCTAACCATAGCAGGTATGGGGCAAACTGATTAGGGTATTGCCACACTTTCCAACCAAAGCCGCCACCTAAATATTCTTGTAATGCGCTGCTTTGTTCTTCTGGATATTCTGGACATAATCCTAATTCTAATATTAATTTTGTTTCTAAAAATTCACGAGACAATAGTTCCTCTCTCGTAGCATTTCTAATTAATTCGATTCCTTTATTGAGCATACTTTTCCTTTATTTCTTCTGCGGCAGTTATTGCTGCGCCTATAACTTGATCCATATTATAATAACGATACTGTGCTAATCTTCCTACAAATGTAACGTTATCTAAATTTACCGATTCAGTTTTGTATAACTGATATTGTTTTTCGTTTTCTTCTCTAGGTATAGGATAATACGGATCACCTTCGCTTGTTGGGTATTCCTTAACAATTGATGTTCCGTTAATATTTTGTCCTGTTAGATATTTAAACTCTGTAATTCGTGTGTAATCGTAATCGTTGGGAAAGTTTACAGTTCCAGTCGGTTGGTATGTATCTTTCTCTAAATGCTCGTGTTCAAATCTTAAACTTCTGTAAGCAAGGTGCCCGTGTTTAAAATCAAAGTATGCATCAATAGGGCCTGTATAAACAAGATGATCATACTGATAGCTGTTACGATTTGATAGAAAGTCTTCATTAAGTTTTATAGTTATATTATCATGGCTTAACATTTTTTCAAACAACTTATTATAGCCATCTGCTGGCATAAACTGATAAGTGTCTGTAAAATATCTATCATCATCGTTTGTTCTAGTTGGGATCCGAGCAGCGACACCGGCTGACAATTCTGACAAATCTAAACCCCATTGTTTCTTTGTGTAACCCCTAAAGAACTTTTCACAGAGATCCTTGCCCACTGAACTTAATACAACATCTTCAGAAGTTTTAATAGTTTCTTTTTCTAAAGTAACACCATAGAAATGTGTTTTAACTTCATCCTCTGTATAATTTTTATTATACAATTTGTTAATAGTTGTTCTGTTAATCGGAATAGGTAATAGTTGCTCGCCAACTTTGCCTAACACACGATGCTCGTAAAATCTCCACGTAGTAAACCTTGATAAAAATTCAAATATACGCTTGCCGTTGGTGTGAAATATATGAGGACCATATGGATGTATCAATACCCCATGCTCGTCATAAAAGTCGTGAGCGTTGCCACCTATATGATTTCTTTTATCAACTATTGTAACAATATACCCGTGCTCTGCTAGTATGCGAGCAGTAACAGCACCAGCGAACCCTGCACCTACAATTAAAACTTTTTTCATTTTTCTATAACCTGATTATTAAAGTCATAATATGCAGCAACATGCTTTGAGCGTTGTACATTATACTTTTTCATTAACTTTTTCATTTCGTGTTTTGGATTTTCTCTGCTGCCACCGTGACCTGCTGATCCAACTGGGCGTGTATGCACTATCGGTGTTTTATCAACAATAATAATGTTATCCCTATCATCGATCATGCTTGGCCATAGATAATCTAATCCCCATCCCGAGGCATTTTCTGCAAAGGTATGTTTTGCTGCGTAAAAGAAATCACGCCTGAAGCACGGAGCCATCACTTCTACAAAGTTTGTTTTTCTATATTTTACATCAGGTACCTGTAAAGTTATTGGGTGTGTAAAATAACTTTCAGGAGTTAATGCTGGTTGTGACAACGCCGGTTTTAACTCGTGTACAATATCAAAGAATTCATTCCATGTATCAACACCTGTACGCAAATCGTCATCTGGAAAACAAATATAATCGTAATCTTTCCAATTTAATATTTCACCGTTTAATTCCGGACTATTCATTACTAGAGTTAAACCTTCCCACTTCGATCCTTTATGATCGATCCGAGTAACACCAGTTCTGTATATGTCTGGTTGATTTCCAAAATAGCTAACAACAACATCAAAGTTTTGATTTGGACCTAACCATTCCGGGTGTAGCGAATTATCGCCGGCTCTCACTACTATTAAGTTCTTTTTCATTTCTTTAATAATTCTTCTATTGTATAAATTGTTTTCATGTAAGACGACACGTTGTCTAATACAGTTTTTTCCAAGTCGCCGTCTCGACGATCAACTAGTTGAACATTAAACGTTGCGTGATTTACTTGTTTATATAGCTCTACAATTTCCTGTACAGTCCAACCGATACCGTGTCCTAGGTTTTCTAACTTGTTAGACGGACTTTCAATTGCTTCCTTTAATGCGTGACAGATTTCGTTAACATGAACATAATCACGAACACACGTTCCGTCTTTGGTATTATAATCAGATCCAAATATTTTAAATGTTCCAGTAGTTTCTGATTTAATTAAGTTATAAAATAACCCATCTGGATTTGTTGGAGGGAATCCATCTGTACCAATTACATTATAAAATCTAAAAATTGTAAAAGTTTTATCATTGTCTTGGCAGTACTTTTCAACTATATCTTCTGCTACACGTTTTGATAAAGCATACGGACAAGTTGGTTGACTTGCTGTGCCTGTCGATGCAAATACAAAGTTTTTATATTGAATATTCTTTAATACGTTTAATGTACCAGTTATGTTTGTTTGATAATACTCTAACGGTTTACTGACAGATTCATTAACATTAACTAGTGCTGCTAAGTGAATAACTGTGTCGTAAACGTGATTAAAATCAGAAGTGATATCGTTGATATCAACAATATGTAATTTAACGTTGTTGCTTGAATTATAATCCAGCCCTTCGATGCTGTAATGTTCTTTGAGGAGTTGTACTAGATGTTGTCCAATGTAACCGCTAGAACCTGTTACTAGTACACGTTTCACTTGATATCCCTCTGCTGACAATATTCTGTAAAAATTCTTTCGCGATGCCATTCATCGCCCATTGGAGTTGTAGCAAATTCATGGAAGCTAGGTGTGCCTAGAGTGTAATGCAAAAGTTTAGCATTTGGGTTAGGACCAAACTCATCTGGCAACCAATTCCATTCGATAGGCAATTCACCCACTCTAGAATCGTCTGTCCATTCGAATCTGTGCAGATGTGCGCCAGATGACTGTTGAATGTATTCCGGTGTTAATTTGCGTGTTGGAAAATTTGAACAGTTGTATAACATAACACTGCTCCAATTCTTTCGTGGATAGTTTTCATTCTTTGCACCAAGATACTTTTCAGTCATCTTAGTTTTGTAATCATGTTTAACTACCTGCACATCCTTTGTGGAGTCTCTTAAATCCCAAAGTTCAGTAATATCACCACGCACAATCATGTCGCCGTCGATGAAAATAGCGTGTCCACTAAACCCCATTAAGTGAGGAACAAGGAATCTTGAATAAATGAATTGATTGCTACCGTCGGTGTGTGTCTCGGTATAATCTTTGAATAGGTTTAATGCAAGGGGAATAATCTGAACGGGCTGACTAGCATGTCTAATAATGCTATTTGAGCAAACGTGAAAAGCAATAGCTTCACGTGGATCATACCCAATAAAAATTGGAATCATCTAAATATCCTTAAAAAAAGTTCCACACCATATTTAATGGTGCAGAACTCCTAAGGTTTAGATCGTGGCGTCTTCCAATCCTGCTGTACGCAGTTTGATGATGTTAGACACTTGCCATTGTTTAATGTCGAGTGCCTTAATAATGCCTAGCCACTTGTTACGTAATAGGGCGAAGTCGTTAATAATCTTTTCAAAATCTACAACATCTGCTTCGCCTTCTACAAACTTTTCACAGTCTCTAGAACTTAAAGCACGTTGGTAATTTTCAAGATACTTACGAAAATGTTGACTACGTAATCGTCGCAATTCAATGTTAAGATATTCTAGAATTGCTTCGATTTCTTGAAGTTGGTGAAATCGGTTTTCCACAATACCGGGCATATTGGCAGCTGCCTTTTCTAAATTTCCCGCTATGCGAGCATCTTGCTTTGCTGCCAATAATTCGGCTTCGTAATATGCCGCGGCATTGGGTATGTTACTAATATCCTTGGAAACCTTATCGTACCAGTTCATTATTCATCTTCGTAATAGTCGTCTTCAGAATATTCCTCTCCGTCGATGGCGTAATTAATTGCGTCATCTAAGAAAGGGTCTACACCCAACAGACTTTGGATAACTGATTCCTTAACACCATAATCTAATAATGTGTTAACAAAATCAGCAGCCACGTCTTTACGTTGTTTTTCTGGAATGTGCTCAATTACAACATTCCAAATATCAGCGATCAAATCTTCTTTCATTCCAAGCTCTCCGTTTCAGGTTCACTTGTAGTTATCTCAGCTGTAGAAATTTCACCATGTTTTGAAATATCTTCCATCATAATGTTAAGACCGTCTTTCTCGTTCTTTTCCCAAGCCTTACGGAACTGCTTAATAATTTCGCCATCGCTAGTTGTATAGACTAAGCTGTTTCCTTCTTTCTTGAGCATCCCTTTAGCTTCGAACAAGTCGACTAATCCACTGTATGGACTCATACCTGTTTCGTAAGGAATTTCAACTTGTACACTTTCGAATGGCTTTGCGTAACGAGTTTTCATAATCTTACAGGCTGCACGAATACCGTTAACAGTTGTAGTCTTATTACCGTCTGCATCAATCTTAAGTTTAAGTTTACGCATTGCGACAACGATTGAGCTGGCATAGATGAAACCTTGTCCACCGCTAATCTTATCGTCTGGATCGAACATATCTTGACTTGCGTATGTATGGTTAGTTGCTACTAGACCAATGCCCAATGAACCAAACATGTTTACACAGTTACGAACAAGTGCTGTAAGTGCTTTAGGCTTACGACCCATATCACCTTTCAAATCACCTGCTTGGAATTGGTTAACATCGGTTGGTGTTAACAACATACCCAACGAGTCAATAATGAACAATACCTTTGGACGTTCATCTTCGGGCATTAGTTTGTATTCTGCAACAAATTCTGTAATAGTCTTTGCTACATCGTCAATCATAGCCATGTTAAGTTTTAGCAACTTATCTGGACTAGTGTCGACATCTAATGCTTTGAGCCAGTCTTCGTCGAGCGCATTTTCTGTATCGATTAAGATTGGAAAAATGCCTGCTTTCTGTGCGTTTGCTACTAAGTTACCTGAACAAATAAATGACTTGCCTGCGCCCGACTCACCTGCAAACACAGTAACTTTACCTAGCGGAATACCTCTCTTAAAGTCGCCACTAATAAGATAATTTAATGCGTAGTTGTTTGTACTAACCCAATCAGTTGGGTCGTTAAAGCCAATACTTAAACCGTCAATTGATTTAGTAATTGACTTTCTAAATTTAGAAATATCAAATGCTTTTGCCATAATGGTTCCCTGAAATGAAAAGAGGTGTAGGAGTTTCCCCCTACCCTCTTAGTTTTTTACTTCTGACGATTGCGAATCATTGCCAAGATGTCTTGGGCACGACTAGCATTACCATCACCTGCTGGTGCGGCTGAAGCTGCTGGTGCAGATGCTACTGGAGCAGATTCTGCATCATGTTCATCGTCAGCTACAGGAGCTGCCACTTCTTTTGCAGGAGAACCTGCGCGACCTACAGGGTCACCAGTTGCCTGGCCCATACCTGCTGGTTTGAAGTATTGACCCCAACGTTCTGGATCATATGCTTCGCCGTCTACTGAAGCTTCGAACATTTCTTTCATTACTTTTAGTTCAACGTCAGTTGGCTTCTTAGGTAAGAAGTCTGACAAGTTAAACAAACCGTGCTGTGCGATTGCCGCTTGTTCTAGCTCAGTTAGAGCACGTTCACGACGACTCCACTTAGAAGTAGAATAGTCAGCGAAGCCGCCTTTGCTAGTTTTAGCAATCTTGAAGTCTACGCCACGTAGGTAGTCTGTTGGTAGTTCTTCCAACTCTGGATCCATCAATGCACCCTTAATAAGTGTAAAGATTTGTGGGCCGATAATGAAACGGCGGATTGGATTTTCTGGAGTCTTATCTTCACGGATAGGATCGTCAACAACGAAACCTTGGAAAATGTAACTACGTTTCTTCCAGTACTTACGACCCATCTCCTCTAATGACTTGTCCTTGAACCAGCCACGCACCTCAGAAAGGATTGGACATGTTTCATTCGGACCGTACATCTCTACGCAAGGGACTTGGACTTGAACTGGACGTGAGTCAGTTTCACCTTTAATACCTGCGAATGGGAGTTTGATCATTGCACGTTCTACCCAGAAGAATGTGTTGTTACCGTTGCCGTCTGGTAAAAAGCGAACTGTTGCTTCTTTGCCTTCTTGCATGTTCCAGTGTGGGTAAATTGCGTTGTCGCCACCGCCAGTCGATTGACCTGTGGACTTACCTTGTGCTTCTTGAAGTTTTGCACGAATTTCTGCGAGTGTTGCCATTTTGTATGCCTCCTATAGCCTTAAATGTAAATGGTTTATATGCCTTTATGCACATGTTTTATTATGCGCTTTTTATTTAGTAGAGTCAATAAAAAACAACAGTAATCTTGACTAATTTTGCCAATAAAAAAGTCCAGGTATTAACCGTGGACTTCTTTATATTTTTCCAGTGCCAACGCTCTTATTTGAGCTAGTCTGTCTGTAATATGCTTAGGTAATTCTTCGTCATCATCATAAAGTGTTTTATTCTTTATGAGTTCCGGACGACGATAAGCAACTTGAAGATCAATCTCATCGCCAAAATCATCGTCCGAATCGTCTAACCCTAAATTACTTGGACGCTGGCTTAGTAGCTGGAACTGCTGCCTTTTCGTCCTTGGCAGGAGTACTTTTTGCAGGCTTTGCTTCTTTCTTAACTACAGGTGCCTTTGCTGGTTCAGCAGCAGGTGCTACAACTGGATTAGGAGTTGTTTTAAGATGAACTGGTTCACCCTTGTCTGCGGCAAATGCTGATACTGCTACTGATGCTAATAGAGCTACGATTAACTTATTCATATTATTTTCCTTTGAAAGTTTATGAAATTACTAATTGACAACAATTAGTTTGGTACCAATGCTAGTCTGTAACAATTACAGTTAGCATCGAGAATTTGTTCGTAATGATAACCGTAAGGTACATTACTAGGATACACTATTTGCGGCTGTTGGACAATCACCGGTTGCTGACGACTTGCGACAATCGCAAGGCCCACTGCGCTTCCTATCACAATTGGGGCAAGCCATTCTGTACGAGTATGTCCCCCATAATGTCTGTTCCCATGATGATTCATGTGATTCGGATTTGCTTGGCTTGTCGTTGCTATCGTCATTAAGGATAATAAGATTACTGATATAACTGCCCGTTTCATACATAGTGCCTCCTGTGGCTTGTATAATATATTAACGTGCTAGCCAGAGGTTTCGTTGACAAAAAAAGGCTCCGAAGAGCCTTTTTTGGAAGAATAAATCTTAAATGCCTGATAGTTTCTTAATACGTGATAATTCAGCCAATTCTGGATTTTGTTCTGTACTTTGATGTGGAGCCATTCTTTCAACAAACTTACGAGCAACTTGCTCAGCTTGTTCGCCAAATTTCTTACCAACCATTACAGCAACGCCCTCTGGTCCTTTAGGGAAGCTCTTAGTATTCTTGTCATAGAAGCTGTTAATAAAAGCAGCAACTTCTTGAATGTTTGAAGATTGTTCTGGTGCTTCTTCTGTATCTTCGATACTTTCTCTATTTGCTTCCCAACGATCGATAGCTGCCTGATCTTTTTGGTCTTGTGCATAGTCACTAGCTGACATAATGTTACCTTGGTCATCTAGTGCTTTTTCAACAGCTTCGTGATCAACTTGATCTGTAATATCTTCGCCCGTGTCCAAATCGATTACACGAGTAATGTATACGTTGCGGTCTGCATATTCTGGTGGCTCATCCCATGATCCTGGACGATCCTCTCCATCGTATTCTACTTCGTAATCAACTCCTACATCGATTTCCTCTGGTGTATCTTCGTCTTCTGGATCAGTACTCTTTGGATCAAAGAACGGATTCATGATAGTTATAGTCGAATCAAACTTACCGGCTTTAGCATAGTGTGATTTTTTATTTTTATTTTGAGCCGCAAAATGTGCGTCGCGATCTTTAGAAAACTCTTTGTATTCTGGTTGAGCATAATAGTCTTTATCGTTCTGATCCCACCCAGCTTTAGCTTCAGGATCGTCAAACTTATAATCCATTTGGCCTTTATAAGATGGATTTTCAGACGGGCCGCGAGTATATTTTGGATAAGGCTTGCCAGCATTAGCATTTGGTTTTACTCCAAAATCTTCTGGTTTCTTACCATGGTCTTGCCACCATTGCATCCACTTACGCTTCTTCTTCTCTTCCGGAGTGCCGCCTTCTTCGCCGGCTTCCTCAATGCTTTCACCTTGTTGTCCGTATGCTACCGCATCTGCATCTGCTGCATCGTTAGCATATTGTTGCGGATCTTCAATGTCTTGTTCTGTATCACCAAAATCAAGTTCTTGAACAACGTCTGGAGCATTTTCATCTAACCAGCCCTTTACCATTGCTCTAACATCTTTCTCTGGATCAGTTTTAGCAACTGCTTTAATACCTGCTGCTAGTTTAGGATCATCAATGATTCCCTTTAGGCTTTCGATAGCGTTTGTACCATCTACACCTGCAGGGAATGGGTTAGTAAGTAATGCCTGTAGTTCTTTAACTGCCTGTGCTTTTTCGTCATCGTCTTGGCTTTGAATAGCACTTGTTTCGCCTAGGCTCATTGCCCATTGTTCGAACTTAGTGAACGGATCTGAAGCAACGGCTTCGAATTCTTCGTCCATACCTTCGTCTTGTACGCCTGTCATTTCGACTATGTCGTCATAGCCTATTTCAGTGGACTTCTGTTCTTCACTCATAAGTCTGTATAGGATTGGAAATACTGACTTAATGTCCTCTTTAAAATTCTTAACTGTAAATTGATCAGTGAATGTTTCTACTACGTCTTGTGGTACTTCTAATTGTGCGCCTGCTTGGAAATTTTCTCTGTATTGTTCGTAGTAGCCTTGCTTAGATAATTTTGCAAGTTGTTCACGTAGGCTGTTTAGGTATGTATTGCTGCGTTCTACGATTCCGTTGTTTGCGGAGTTCATCAAATCATTACGGACAACATAGTTGCCAAAGCTCTTTAGTTGAGCAATTTCTTCACTCATACCAACAATGCTTTTACCGATGTCGTCATATGGAACGCCGCCGTTAGCAACGTGACGTTGCATAGCACGAGCGCCTGCTAAGTGAATGAATGGATATTTAAAACGTTCACCGGCTTGGTTTTCAACAAACAATGCAGAAATATTTCTACTTCTAGCGCCTGGTGCTTGATCATCAGTTAGTGCATGACTATGCTTGATGATTAAACGTGTATCCATTAATTTTTGATAGCTCATGGTCTTAGAACCATACATACTACTTTCACTCATAATACTTTCTCCAACGGGATTCTTTTTTGATTGTGCATTTTGTACTAGGAATTGATAATCTCTTTTATCGAGGTTATCTTTAGCAATATCTCTAGTGTCAAAGCTCATTAGTCTGCGTTTAGCAAACGATCTTAATTCTTTTAGAAAATTGTACCAACCTTCTTTTTGGCTGATATTCATTCCTTCTGTAATACCTGTGCTGTAGTACACCTTCATTGAAGTTGGTTCAGCAAGACTAACTGATACGTGTCCAATCGGGTTTTCACCATCCATGTAATCGAAATCAAAGAATGCTGCTTCCATTGGGTCAATGGTAAGTTCGCCGGTTTCTTTGCCTAATTTAAGGCCCGTAAACCTGCTACGAATTTTATAAAATAGATCTTGGCTTATGCTGTTCATATCGTATATTTATCAATAATTGCTGCTAACGTAGATAGGCATAGGCATTTGATCCTCTGACAATTTCTCCGTCATTTTGTCGTAAATCTTAGGATCCCAGTCTGCTAATACTGCTGCCATACGTATTACTAACAGTACAGCGGATACTAAGTCGTCGTGTTCTCCGGGTTTTGCACCAAAACCTACACCGTGGGCGATAAACGTTTTAAGTTCGGATATTAACGGTTTAGAGTGTAACTTCATTTTGTGCATTTCGATAAGATTTTTTAATCTACTACATGCTGTAATTTTGGTACGATGTGTAGTATTAAAGCCCTTACGGAATTTGCGTACATGTCCTTTACGCATCGGTTCACTTAAGAATAAGCCCGGAATTTGATCCTCGCCGATGTCACTAATAACAACTAATGCCGCTTCGCCTAGTGTGTTGTTTTCTACAGAATAGTAAATCTGCGGAGTTCCGCCTTTTTCTATCCCACGATCCATAATGTATCTATTAATCTCTCGTAGGTGTTTAATCTGTGCTTGAATAGGAGTTAAATTGTGGCGCCATTCTGCAACTTGATCCATGCTTGGCATTTCGAATACTTGAATAGCGGCATAGTCGCCGCCTGTACCTAAGCTAGGGTCTAGACTTACTAGATAAGTTGCTCTTGGGTCAACATCCTTATACCATCGTGTTTGACCCATAGTCATTATAGGATCGACACCTTTAAGTTCTGTTAATTTTACTGCGTTGATTAATGTTTCGTCAAAGATTAAGAATTCACAATCAAACTCTCGGCGGAAACGTTCATTACCAATCTTACTACGTTCCATGTTAGCCCATGCTTCGTCACGATCTGGATGTTCACTCCAGTGTGCAAAGTAAGCATAGAAACCGTTTTGTCCCAACGATGTTTCGTTACCGTGTTCATCAAACTTCTTATTAGCTTCAGTCCAAATCATAGCAAATTGGTCTTCGTCTGAGTTTGGTGTTGATGTAATAATACACTTACCGCCTGTTGATAGTGTTGGCGATAATGCAGTCCAGAACTCTTTGGCTTTCTCTGGTGGTTGCACGAACGCAAACTCATCACAATAAATTAATGAAAGAGACTTACCGCGTCCTGTGTTTTCTGTAGTTGTTGTTGCTTGAATACGTGCGCCGTTGTCGTATTCGATTGTATTTCTGTTGTATGAATAAACACCAGCACGGATAAAGTCTGGTAAGTTCTCGTAACCAAAACGGTAACGATTCATAATATCTTGAGCACCTTCATATTTGTGTGCTGCAATTAGTACCTGTGCTTCGGGAACAAACATTGTATACCAAAGCAAGTATGCACAAGCACAAGTTGTCTTACCCATCTGACGTGGTAACATAGCAATACATTGCTTATTATTATGATACGCTTCGATTAGTTTTTCTTGATACTCGTATGGTTCAAACGGAATACTGCCGCGAACCGGGTGTTGAATTTTTAAGAAGTTTTTAGCAAAGTACAGTGGCCCATTAACTGGATCCATACACGCTTCTAAGTGTTTAACTTCTTCAAGGGTGTATTTCTGCTTTGCATGGGCTTTCTTAATTAAATTGCCGTCTAGTGATTTTGCCATACTTTTATTTAATGAAAAAAATAGGCTCCGAAGAGCCTATTTGGATGTTACTTAATATTACTGAGCTTTGTAAGCTGCTAATGCTGCTGCTAACTCTTCCTTAACTTTTTGCATTGGGTTATCGCCACCTGCAACTTTAGGGAATGTTTTCTTAGATTTGTTAAGATCGTTACCATCGTGTGTAACTGCATCTACACCAGCGGTTACTTCGTCTGGCTCGTTAGCGTATGCTTCATCTTTTTCTTTAGCTTGTTGATCGTCAAATGGCTTTAATTCTTTATTAAGATGAGTCATGATATCATCTTCTTCGCCTTCTGGTTCTACCGATTCGTCATCTAGTTCAGCACTGTCCATATCTTCTGGTTCATCTAAAGAAATTAGCTTAGACATGTTTTTCTTAATGTCGTCAGCTGGACTGCTAACTGCAACGCCTGGACCACCAATTGTTAATTCTGGGCTAGCGTGTGGTAATTCGTTACCAACTTTAGGCATCATATCTGGATTAACTTTAGTCCAAAGATCCATCATGCTTTTAATATTTTCGATACCCTGAGCATTAATATTAACGCTCATCGATACTGGAGGTGTCGACGGTGCTGCTGGAGCAGGCATTCCCATCGGTTCGCCACATTCCTGTACAACTGACTCGTTTAATACGCCGTCAATTTGTGCAATCTTTTTGTAAACTTCATTGAAATTCATATCATTATCCTTTTGTTGGTGTAGGGATCTCGTTTTGGGTTGAACCTAAAGGACTGTTAGCCTTTCCACCAAAATCAGGTCCGGAATCTTTTGCGTCACCCTTGACGTCTTTTTGACTTAGTTCTTTCTTACGAGCTTTTGCTGCCTTCTCTAAGTCTTTTAAGAAATTCTTGTTAAAGTCTGCGCCAAAGTAATCTTTATGTTTAACCTTTGCAGCATCTTTGTAATTAGGATCGTCTAATAATGCTTTACCTGTTGGTTCAGCATCTAATAGAGCTTGTTCTTGTTCTGTTGGTTCGTTACTTCCTCTAACACGGAAGCAATCGTCATCAATACCTAGTGCTTTTACCTTAACTGAAATTTCAGGAGCGGTAATTGGATATTCTAAAACCATTTCGAACACTGTTACTTCACAGTTAGTTTTCGATGGAAAATCTAACGGGAACTTTTGAATTGGCGTAGTTCCAATATTTTCAAAAGTAGCAACGCTGTGGCATTCTAATGCTGATTTTAGTTTATCAGAAAAGCCCTCTGGCAATTCGCCAGCAACTTTAACCTTAAAGCTGTAGACTTTTTTATTTTCGGCAAGGTATTCTTTAAAAGTTTTCATAGTAATATTTAGTCCTTTTGACCCAATCTTTTAAGGAGCTCGTTGCGGTCCGTAATAACATAACCATTACCATTAAGTACGTCATTAGGGTCAGCATCACCTTTATCGTTGTCAATTTTTAGTTTTTTAAGTTGTAGATCAACTGATTTTAGCTTTTTATCAATCTTTGCTGTTTTGGCATTAATTGCATTGTTTAGCATACTGCTAGCTACTTCAAATATGCGACTAGCATAACGTACTTCTACGTTCATACCTAAGTCCATTAAATTGTCATAGGCTTCTTCTGCTTTAGTTGCTAAGTTGTCTAGCTCTTTTTCACTAAGATCGTTCAGTTCTGTAATTTCAGGAAGTGTTCTAGTGATACGTCTAACCTGTTCAAAACTTTGATCTAGTGATTTAATTTCTTCTGGCTCATGATGCTCAACGGGAACCACCTCAACCTTTGCAGGTTCAGAATCGGCTAAATTGAACAATTCTTCGAGTTTTTTAGTCATAACATTACTTATCGTCTTTTGGAGCCTTGATGGAAAATATCACCCTCATTTACGATTCGAAATTTAATTCCTTGCTGCTTACACCAAGCATTAGCAGCTTCCCATTTTGCCATATTCTTAACATATTGTTCTTGATTATAACGGCTCTTGCCCACTGCTTCTAGTTTGGTCTGGCTCTCTGGCTTTACCTCAACTACTTCAGCGTGTTTAGCGCCGGTTTTGTCAACGTATACGATGAAGAAATCTGGGACATAAATTGTGCTGCGTCCCGTGAGCGGATCTCTGTAAGGTATTTGAATTGACTCGCTAGCCCAACTTTGTACACCAGGATGTTCGTCGAGCATTCGCATAAAAACAAATTCCCAGCTACTTCTAGCCAACGGTGTTTTCTTACCCACATATTTTGAAGGGTTTTTGATTTCAAATTTACCCTGTGCAAACTTAGCCATTATGCTGCTATGTTTCTAGAACGTGGTAAACTAACAGCGTTTGATACTTTAAATCCTAACGTGCTAGTACTCGGACGATTGTTGTTTAAAATTTCACCAACTAAGGCACTAATTTGTAAACTGTTGAATCCTGATAATGTATCCAGGACTTGAAAGATCGGTTGATTTTCTAATTTTGCTTGCTTTAACAAAGTCATACCTGTAACTGTTGCAGCATCTTTGTCAAATCCCCTTGATTCAAAAAATGCAATCGCTGCTTCAACATCGTTTGCTAAAAATTCTAAAGGTTGTTGACCATAACTATCAAAGAATAGACGTGTGCCAATGCCACTATCGTCTATACTGGTTGGTGGTAAATTAGTTCCCATATTATGCTAAGTTTCCTGGACCGGCTGAAAATCCACCAACCATCGGCTTTGCCGCTGCTGGAGTTGTGTCGCCGTTTGTTGAGGTGCTCGAGTTCTTGGGCCATACTGATCCAACAACACCACTAATTGTTCCTGCAATTGTTGAAATCCCTGCAGGACTTGCTAAAATATTAATTGCTTCTTGTTTAAGTCCGGCAGCTGAAAGATTCTTAAGATTAGAATAAGTGTTAACTGCGGCTATCGCTGTACTTAAGAAACCGCCCGGACTATCAAATAGCGAACCACTACCGATAACATTAAACACCTGTTCAATACCTGCTAAGACACCGCCTTCTCCGGTTAATGTTGAAGTACCGCCACCTTGTACACTTAACGGGCTTGGTACTAAGTCATAGTGTAGAGTTGCAAATCCCTTTGGACTACCTTGTGTTACTGCACCCGAAGAATATTGTACCGCCTCGTAGGCTACTGTCATTGTGTGATCTAATGATTCGTTAGCAGCATAATCCATTGATCCATGTTGCCAACTTGTAATCTTAGGATTAATTAGAGTGTATCCGTTAAAACGTTTTCTCGACATTGTATAAATCGAAATAGATTTAATTAACGGAGCTGTTGATCCATTGTCTAACCCGTATCTAAAATTACTTAACGGTGTGCCTGCTGGTTGGTAATGCGTTGCACCGTAAGCAGCAGTTGGATTACTTCTATCTGCGAAGTAGTACCCATAATAAATTGCCCACAACGCATTGATAACTCCAGTATTGTCATCGTGAAATGTAAATGTTACAGGATCGTAATTAATACCTTTATATACAATCTTCTTTCGGTTATATTGATTCTTTGTTGTTTGATCAATTGTAAATTTAGGAAGGTCGGCAGTTTTAACTAGTAAACCAATTTCGTTGGCATGCTTTGATGTAAATTGCGGTGCTCTTGTTACACTAGGATCTAATTCAATCCTAACATAATAACTGAATTTTGTTCTGGGAGCGAGCGCATAATTGTTGTCTACATACAGTCGTGTAGCGTGACGCCAGTTTCCCATCTGCCCTTTCGGGTGGGTTAAACCGGATCCCAATCCTGATGCGAAGCCAGAAAGATAACGTATAAATGGAGATGCCATAATAATATTTATGTCAATAAAAAAGCCCAGTAAAAACTGGGCTCTTCTGTGTTTGCGGCTTATTAGCCTGTAGTTGTACCACCTTGTGTTACGTCAGTTTGTCTTACTAAAGCTTCACCAACGCTACGACCGATACCAACTGCGTTACCAACGTTACCAACTTCACCACCTTGATATTGGATAGCGTTATCGAAACGGATTGTTAGTGCAATTTGAGCAGCTTCGTTTGTACCGTAGTTCAAATCACCGTAGTCGGCGTTTTGTAGGAAACAGCCCATTACGTGGAATGTTTCTAGTACGTTAGCATCAACGCCACCGTTACCGCCGTCTAAGACTTGGATTTGCATTTCGAATTTGTAGTCAATACCAGAACGTGCGCCAGCTTGTTCATGGAAGTCAAATTGTTTCTGAATTTGTTGACCGATAAGTTTCTGTACATTGCCTGAAGCATCGTCACGCAAGTTAATAGACATAGTTTCCCATGTGTACTTACCTGCTAGGTATACTTTAGAGTTGTACACAGGAACTTCGATTTCTTCGAAAGCAACCTTCGGTCTAGTAACATCGACCACCTGCTTGGTTAGCTCTGTGCTAGTTTCTACACCAAAGTTTAAGAAAATCACTCTAAAGCGATATTTCAACTTTGGCATTAGTAAACCTTGGTTGCTGTTAGCACCCGCTGGTTGTACTGAATAGTTGTTTAATGATGTAATAGCCATATGTTATGCTCCGATATTGTATTTATGTTTGGGATTGACCGAAGCCAACCCCATACATTAATCTATCTTAGATCTCTCCTGTATTTTTAACACGTAGTGGAATGTAGATGAATTCAACTGCCTTAACTGGCTCAATTGCTACATCAACATACAACTCGTTTCTGTCAATTCTTGCAGGAGTGTTATTAGACTCGTCGCAAACTACAGCAAAGTCATAGATAGCACGTAAGCTGACTAATTCTAATAGCAAGCTCTCTACTGCTGACTTAACTTCGTCACGTGTAATCTTATCGTTAGGTTCAAATACATATGGACGAGCTAACTTGCTTAACTGGCTACGTAAGTAAACTGTTAAACGAGCTACGTTGATACGATCTAAAGCACTAGCGTTCTTACCACGTGTCTTCTGACCGTAGTTAACTAAACCAACACCGTTGAAGAATGTAATTGGGTTAACCTTGATATCATATAATGTATCACGTTGTCCTTCATTCAAACTAACTTGTTGGAATTCGCCTGTTGCTGCGTCGATATAACCAACTGCTGTTGCGTTAGTAATACCACCACGGCGTGTACCAGCTGGAGCAAACCATGGATAGCTAACTTGGTCGCTTAGAGCGATAGTTTTTAGCATCATGTGTGAGCTTGGAACAACTGCGTATGTGCCGCTTAAATCAGTTGTGTAACCATTTGGATAGAATACTGAACAGTATTCGTCGTAAGTTACAATACCTACTTCGTTATTATCTAGGGCGCCATTAGCGTTAGTACCCCAGTTTGTTAATGTTGTAGCATCGCTAGCTAAACGGAATGGTGTATCACCAACTACGAAAGCTGTAATTCCACGGTCAATGTTCAAGTTAACCAAGTTGCTTAATAGCTCTGGGTATCCAGGAGCAGCAATTAAGTTAAAGTTACGGCGTTCTTCGTCGCGGATTTCAGCACTTGTATCAACAACACTCTTAAGAGCTGCAACAACAACTGCATGTTGTGCCTTACGACCGAATGTACCTGAACCATCTTCTTGGTTAGCACTTGCTGTAGTCCAACGATCAGTAGCATAGTTTTCTGTGCTATCGCCGTCAGTACCTAATGGATTGTAGCGTGGGTTATTAACTGTTGTGTCGATGTAATTGTTGTTATACTTCTTAACATTACCACCGCTACGGCGTGTGTTCCATAGCAACATACCTTTTGGATATAGTGCAGGATCTGGAGCGTCTGGATCTAAGTATGTGCTTGTTAGCAATTCTTTGATCGAAGCTGCTGTATTACCAGTAGCGCCACTTGAACCGCAACGTGCATCAGCAAACAATACACCTTCTTCAGATGTTTGGTCTGTCTTGTCAACTAGTTCCCACTTAAGATCTTCAATGCTCCAACGATAAATTGTTGGGAAGTTTTCTAAGTCGGCTGTACTGATCCAGATTTGCTTATCAGCAAAAGAAGTTCCTGTTGGAGTAGATGCGCTTACGATTGGACCGTTTGCATCTGTACCGTAACCTGGGCTTGCTGCACCGAAAATAGCTGCTTCGCTTGGATCAGCTGGGCTATAACGATATCCTACCCATGTTGTACCGTTGTGTACTAATAAGTCAACATCGCTAAACTCTGGATTGTACCATAGTTGTCCGTCAACTGGCTCACTTAATGGAGCACTTGCGCTAGAAATAAATGTTGCTACGCTTAATGGTGCCCAGTTAGAAGCAATGTAATCATAGCCGCCAGCAATGCTAGCACCCGAATAAACATTTGCTGATGTACCAAATAAACCTGAAATAACGTTATCTGGATCATCAAAACGGATTTCGCCGCCTGTACCATGTGATAAGATCAATTCGTTATCAGAAGTAACGTCTGCTTTAACATGTGTAAATGCTGCACCGTTAACTGCTGCTGCAATTGTTTGTGCATCATCATCTAAACCTGTTAGTGTTAGAGATAATGTTACTGCTGTACCCAATGCTGCTTGTCCTTTTACAGACTCGGAAATTGTAATTTCTACTGCACCAGATCTAGTGTTATCTACGCCAACTGCACCAGAAATAATAACTGTTGCACCTGCGTTAGCACGTCTCCATAATTTGAAGTTTGCTGCTTCTGGAGTAGAGTCAATGCCTGAATTTTCTGTTGAGTTATATTGAACATAAACAGCGTTTGTAGGAATGTTTAAGCCGCCACCGCTACGATCTAAACCGTATAGTGCTGATTGGCTGTTTCCGTACAATGGAGCTGAAATAACGTCCCATACCTTTGTACCAGTGTTCCACTTCTTAACTCTCCAACGTGCGCCGTTGTTGAATTCAGTTGTCTTGATCCATACAGAACCTGTAGGACGCGGAGCTTCGTCTGTTGACTTAAACTCTGGAACAACTGTGTGTGCAGAAATCTGCAATGCTGGACCGTAGTATGTTTTTGTTGTTGTAGCTGCTGGCAATAAACCAACACCTTGTAGCACATCGCCTGCCATATCTTCTAAGATGATAGAGTTAGCAATTGTTGAGCTAGCAACACCGCCTGTTAATGTATTAGTAAACAAGCATAGTTTGTTCTTAATAACTCTAGCAGATACACCGTCGATTGCTTTAGCGTTAATATCGCTAGCAATAGCTTCGATGTTTTTAGTTGTAACAGTAATTGTCTCACTGTTAATAACAAATGTACCGCTGAATGTTGTTGAACCGCTGAATGATTTAGTTGCTACTAATGTTGGAACACTTTCTGACCAATCATTAGAACCAACAACATACCATGCGTTGTCAATGTTTTTGTAGAAGAAAGCTACATCGCTGTTGCTTTGTGCTACAACTGCGTAGTCACCTGGTACACCAACTGATTCTTTTGGTTCGCCTGATGTTACTTTTGAACTGTCATCAGCAGATAATACGATTGGAGTCTTAGCAACAAACTTTTGTCCGCCTAGGCTCTTAGCAGCACTATTCCACTCTTGGATACCCCAAGCTGTGTTTTGTACGTCTAACCACCATTGGTTTGCCTTAGGTTCTGCTCCCGGGGCTGTTGCTGAGCCTTCAAGTTGTGCTAGATCTACATCTGCACGAACAATAAATGCTGAGTTGCTTACGCCTAGATAGCTGTAAGCTGCGAGTAAACCGTACTCGTTGCGTTCACCACCATGAACTGGTGTACCGCTTGCGGTCTTCTCAAAAAATGGTACGCCAAATAGATCGACTAGATCTCTCTGACTTGTAATTCTAAATGCTTTGCCAGCTTGTGCCTTAGTTGTTCCTTGGGCTGTGCCGGTTCCTGCTCCGTTTGTCTTGTCCTGTGCTGTAGCTACGACAATAAGTGGAGTTGTACCTGGTTCTGCAGGTGTGTAAAAACTCTCATCTATTACTGTTACGGCTACGCCTGGTGAGTTTAATGTTGCCATTGATAAATCTCCTGGATTAAATCTGCTCATAATATTTAGCGGTAAACTCAAAAACCAAGCAGTTATAACGTCACAAAAAGGGCACAAAAAGGGCGGTTAATAAATACAGTATGCGTCCTTTATGTAAAACCTGCGGAGAGAAGCCTTGCGCTATAAACTACCACAAAGGTAAAGATACCTTTTACAGGAGCCAGTGTGATAGTTGTGCCAGGGGAGCAAAGCCTAAGAAGCCACGATGGCATCAGTTAGGCTATCGCAAAAAAGACTTTTGTGAAAAATGCGGGCACCGTAGCAAGCACCCGGAGCAGTTTAATGTGTATCACATAGACGGCGATTTAAACAATTGCCGTCCTGCGAATCTTAAAACAATATGTGCGAACTGTCAGCGCACACTGCAAAAAGAAGGTGTTAAGTGGAAGCAGGGCGATCTGATAGCAGACTTTTAACTTGACTATACAGCGAATCAATACTGCCATTGTTGTCAATTACTGCGTCAAAATCCGTACCTAACCAACTCCATTCGCTAGCATGAACGTTAAATTCGCTAGACATTAATGCTTCAGATTTAGCATCGCCTGCACACGCAGATTGGGCAACTCGCAACCAAGCAGGTTCAGGACCACGAACAACACGAACAATGATTCCACCGGCTTTTTTAATAGCTTCAACTTCATTAGAAAAGCGTACATCGCTAATAACAATGTTGTCTTTAGTTTGACGGAGTTTATTTTCTAGACTAGCAACCCACATATCATCGTGGAAGCCTTTGCGGCATACTTCTGTTCCCCAATATTGTAGAATCCAACGGGGAGTTAATGTAGGCATTGATAATTTTTCTGCCCACCACGGATCGATTTGTTCTCTCCACTCTCGAGCTTCTTTTGTGCGCCCCTCTAGCAATGTTCTGTCCCAGCCAAACACTGCGCCTACTGCATCCTTTAAGGTAGATGCAAAGCTATCTCTGCGAAATTCATGAAAATTAACTAGGTAATCTGCAATGGTATCTTTACCACTGCCAATAAAACCACACACGCCTACGATCATAATTATTGTTCTCCTGATAAGTTATATTACTATAACACACAGGAAAAGTCAAAAATTATTATCCAATAATTAAGGAGTACCCGATGTTGCCGCCGCCTACTCCAGTAGTTAAATCAACCATTAATTTGTCAATTTCGGCTTGTGCTTCAGTTTTCATTGCGGCACCGTTTAGGCTTGAACCGCCCTGTGGTCCTGCAATTTGAGCAAATTTTTCACGGGCTTGTCCTAGCATCATTTTGCAATTAGCTAAAGTAAAGTCCTTGATCCATTGCCCAGCATAGGTATCATTTATGATAGCAAAGTCAGGTTTAGTATTGTAAACCCACAGCAATACTTCTTCTTCACCGCGTGGGCGTTGATTAATTAGTAGCTTACGACTTTGTGGATTATAAGAGTAGTTGATAAAACTACCAAACATTCTACCAACCATTTCTTGATATTGTGAAAATAGTTCGTATGTTAAGAGCCCACCCATATTTGTTGAACTTAGCAAATATGTGTTTGTGTAAGCCATATTAAACGGCTCAAAAACAGTTCCGCCCATTCCGTTGCCTGTTCTAGATCCAACGCTACGTCTAAACACTTGACGCACTTGTTGTATCTCTTTTGGAAGTATATATTCGTTTTGGTCCGGTTGTAGGATTAAAAACGCATAGCTTTCTTCTACGGCATTATCACCGCGCTGACGGAACACTGCTAGAGCACGATTTAGTGCTGTTTCGTAGTGTGCAGGATCTAGCTCTACATCAATCATGCCTTCGCCAAGCATTAATTTGCAGTAGTTGTAGACTTCTTGTTTAGATTGATCAATTTGGCTCATACTGTTATTTATAAATATATGACTATGCCAAGACTCAGTTTATACCGCCCGCAAAAGGGCAACGATTACAAGTTTATCGATAAGTCCGTTTGGGAGATGTTCCAAATCGGAGGTACGGACGCCTTAGTACACAAGTACCTAGGGCCAGGAGATCCGCTTCCGGGCGAATCTAGTCCTACAAAACCGCAATACGATGCTTCTAATCCGTTTCAAATCCAGGACTTATTATTCCTGGAAAATAGAGATAGAAAATATGACCCAGACGTCTATGTTTTGCGTGGTGTATATAACTTGCAAGACATTGACTTTAACCTAAGTCAATTTGGATTGTTTTTACAAAACGATACAATCTTTATTACATTTCACATCAATGATACTGTAGAAAAACTTGGCAGAAAAATTATTGCAGGTGACGTTATTGAGTTACCACACTTGCGTGACGAATACGCACTCAACGATTTAAACTTTGCTCTTAAACGTTTTTATGTTGTTGAGGAAGTTAATAGAGCAGCTGAGGGTTTCTCTGTAACTTGGTATCCACATTTATACAGAGCAAAATGCAAACCTCTAGTTGATAGTCAAGAGTTTAAACAAATTCTTGATATGGTTAACACAGATTCCAACGGTGATGCCGATCCGTCTGGTAGTACTCTACGAGATATTATGAGTACCTACACAAAAGAAATGGAAATTACACAAGCCATATTAGATCAGGCAGAAGCAGATGCTCCAAAGAGCGGATACGAAACAGGACAGTTCTTTACACTGCAAGTCGATTCAGCAGGCAAACCTGAATTGGTAACTGTTGATACAACAACTGTTGATGCAACAAATCAAACACAAGCAACCGATGTAGACGGAAACTTATTGTTTAATGATAACGGTGATCCGATCTATGTTGAACCAACATCGTCGGCAATGCATCAAACTGTTGAAGGTACAGGGTACCCTGGTTACTTAGTAGGTGACGGTATTCCGGATAACGGAGCACCATTCTCTGCAGGAATTACTTTCCCCGCAGGACCAGTCCAGGGGCAATTCTGTTTACGAACAGATTATATGCCTAAGAGATTATTTAGATTTAGTGGCTCACGTTGGGTTAAGGTAGAAGATGATGTGAGAATGACTATGACTAATAACGATGTTAGAAACACATATAAAACTGGATTTATTAATAACACCGAAGATACAAATATTAACAAGATGCTGTCAGACGTGTTCTTTGTTAAATCGTCAAATATATTTAGAAATACAGATCCTGTGCAAAGTTTTGAACTATCAAGTGGATTAGTTGTTACTAAAACAAATTATAATCCTAAGTTTGGTGTAGAAGTGTTTGTTAACGAAGTTGCAGTTAAATCAATTACTTCTAACGTAGCAGGAAGACTTGCGTTTACTATCAAACACAAACTTAAGATTAACGATAAAATCGAATGGGTACTATACGGCGAGAAGATTGAACAACGTCAAGCTCTTTCTAAAATACTTAAACCGAAGGCTGATTTATAATGGAATATTTTTACGATGGTCAGATAAGAAGATACGTAACACAGTTCATGCGTATTTTCATTGGGTTTAAATACCAAGCAGGCGATGGTACACATACTACTGTGCCTGTTATGTACGGTGACATGACTCGACAAGTAGCGGCAATTATTCGTGAAAACAGCGAAAATAAAATGCCATCTGTTCCTAAAGTTGCATGTTATATTACAGGTTTAGAATTAGATAAAACTCGATTAGCCGATGCTACCTATGTTAGCAAGATGAATATTCACGAAAGAGATTACCAAACAAACGCTAACGGAAAAACAGAATACAACAATATCGGCGGGCAAGGATATACCATTGAACGCTTAATGCCAACTCCATTTATATTAAAGATGAAGGCGGATATTTGGACTAGTAACACTGATCAAAAGTTACAGCTACTAGAACAAATTTTAGTTTTGTTCAATCCGAGTATTGAATTACAAACCACAGACAATTACATCGACTGGACTAGTTTAAGTGTTGTTGATTTAGAATCAACAAATTTTTCTAGTCGTAGTATTCCTGCAGGAGTTGAATCAGAAATTGATATCTGTTCCTTGGAATTTAAAATGCCAATTTATATAACACCTCCTGCTAAAGTTAAGCGTATGGGTGTTGTTCGTGACATTGTTATGAATGTGTTTGATGCCAACGGCGATGTTGGTTCATTGAACTCATTAATTTACAACAACAATAGTTTTACCGGCGGTGCAAACGGCTCGTCATTGTTTAATTTACACAACACTCCAGGCGGATACGGAGTATTGCTATTGTCGGCAAACGATCAAGCGCATCCGGAATATTTTAATGTAAGCGTTCTTAATCCAAGCGAAGCTGTAAATGCTCTAGGATTAGAAGCACCAATTAAACAAGGTGCCCGTTTAGATTGGAACTTAGTGCTGAATCAATACAGCGGCAAACATATCGATGGTATTAGTTTAATTCATTTTATGCAGCCAAGTGGCTATGAGATTAGTGGAACATTTGTTATTAATCCGTTTGACCCAACAATTCTTGTTGCTAATCTAGACTTAGATACAATCCCTGCTTCGGAATTAGCAGTTAACGCAATTATTAATCCGTTAACATTCAATCCACGTCCGAACTTAAACAGTTTACCAGTTGATGGTGCTACTTCTACATATTTGTTAATTGATGATATCGGCGGAGGTGTTGACAAAACATTTATCGCTGATACTTCTACAACAATTATTGATACTGGTGTACTATATGGATCAGTATATGACGACGAATTTATCGATCCGTTAGCTGACCCTGATAGATATAATCAACCGATTAGTGGTGGTGTTCTTCCAAGATTTGAAGTTTATATCGATGGTACATTAGTAACTGGTACTAAGGTAACTTCAAATAAAAAAGATAGCACTCTACGTATCTTGTTAGATCAGCCTACTCAAATAGGCAAAACAGTACGTTACAAAGTATATTCGAACTTCAATGGTGCAGATGCATGGGCATCATATCAAGTCGGCTCGCCAGCTAGAGATAATACTAAGACTGCTGAATTAGTTGCAAAGGCTAACAGCATTGTTCAATTTGATAGCAGTACTAATGGTTGGAAAGTTATTTTCGATCCAGACCAAAATGTAGAACTTGACAGCCCATTATACATGACTAACAAACGTACAGGGATTCAATACAAGTGGGACGGAGTACAGTGGACTAAGAGTTTCGAAGGCGAATATCGCTCAGGAATGTGGAGATTCACACTACCGTAATAATAAGTACCTGTATGCAAAAACGTGCAGGTCTATTATTCCTAACACCCAAAACAGGTCGCATTCTTCTAGTACTAGAAGATTCAAAATGGACTGTTCCAACTTTCAAACGAGAAGACGATCTGCTTACAGATGCAACTCCGTTAGTGCAACGCTATTACGGAAAGCCTGCAAGAATACTACCTATTGAACTTTATCTCTCCGAAGACAAAGGATTCGAATACGGTACGTATGTTTGTATTGTTGGGGAAGAGTTTTTAACCCAGGAAAGTGAAACCATATCCTGGGCTAATTTAGATCACCTGCCTAAGCAGTTACATTCGGGATTAAAAAGTACGTTATCTAACTCAATTATACGTTCTAAAATAGATACGATAATTGCACTTCAAGAAGATTAAACTGCTGCCTTTGGTGGTACAATTGCCGGGTCAACTTCAATCAGAGCAAATTTAAAATGCTTGCCTGTCTTGTTATTAACTAAAAATAAATCTTCTTCGCCTTCGATGATTGTGTAATCACCAATACCGTTACTTAGGTGTAAGTCGTTTGTGTAAACGTTTGCCCATGCCTGCCCAGGTACTCCTAAATTTCTAGAAGCATTTACATCCGGAGTTAGGTTTCCTGCTACTGTTGTTGCGGTTATAGTTGCCATCTTATTTTCCTTTTAATTGATCAATTTCAGATTTTAAATCTTTTACGCATTCTACAAGATATGCGATGATCTTAGTATATTGAATACCTTCAACAGTGCCGTCTGCTTTCTTGCTAACAACGTTTGGTAATACTTCGTTAACATCTTCAGCAATAAACCCTGGTTGGTTCACTTGTGTTTTGTCTTTTCTGTCATACAACACGCCAGTTAACTTACTAATAACGTCGAGTGCGTTTTCAATTGGGTTAACATTTTCTTTATAAACAATAGATGATTGTTCAACTAACCCTGCTGCTGTTAGTGTTCCTGGGAATTGTGTGTTACCACTACCATCTAAAAGTGTTGCTGTTCTTGCAACAGTTGTAAACACGCCAGTGTATTGTCTTACATAGATAGGTTCAGTGCCATCATCGGCTGTGGCAATTTCAACATAACCTGCATTAACACCAGTACCACCAATTCTAATACGGAACTGATCATTATCAGCCATTGCACCGTAGACTAAATCCAATGGTGTTGTGCCCGGTGTGCTACCGACAATCTTACCTGCTTGTGTTGACGCACCATTTAGTGTACCGTTAAATGTGCTAGCGTATACGGCTCCTGCTACACCTAAACCACCGTTGATTACAACAGAACCTGTTGTTGTACTTGTACTTGCTTGTGTTTCTAAGAAGCGTACTAGACCACTAGCAGTTAATGTTGTAAATGAACCTGCGGCTTGTGCTGAAGTACCAATTGGTGTATTTTGAATACTTGCTGCTCTTAAAATACCCGAACCGTCTCTTACAGCAATTGTATTAGCACTTGCACTAATCGATGCTGATCTATAATCTGTTCCGTCAACTTGTAATAAAGTTGCTTGGGTTACTGTACCAACAATGCCGTTAACGTTAATGTTACCAGCAGCATCACGAACAACAACTGTGTTACCGATTGGTTGTACAGATGCTACACGGTATGCTCCGCCGTCTGCTTGTAAACTGTTCGATGCTGTAATTGTACCGTTAACAAAGTTAACACTAATGTTACCGCTTGAATCACGTGCAACAATAGTATTTGCTGTCGGTGCTGTTACTGCGGTTCTATAACTTCCGCCATCAACACGCAATGCGTTAGACTGTGTAGATGTTCCGTAGAAATTGTTAGCATTAATATTGCCTGCACCATCTCTAAGTACAATAGTACCATTAGAAGTTGCCACTGAGCTTGCTGCACCATCTAAACGGAAAGCGTTTGCTGCTGTACCGGAAACGTCACCGACAACGTTACCAGTTAAGATACCAGTAAACGAACCAGTAAATTTGCTTAATGCTGCATCAAATACTAGTGAATTATCATTTGCTCTAACATTACCCTTGTGCTCGCCTACTGTGTTGCCAGTTACATTACCGGTTAAATTACCAATAAGTGATGTAGCATAAACGTTTGCCCATTTGTAATTAGTTGCACCTAGGTCGTATCTGTCGTTAATGCCTGGCAATGCAGCACCGTTAGTTGCAGATGCTGGAACGAATTCCATAACATCGTCTGTTGTGCTGTCTTCTTTAACAATACGAACTGTAATCTTTGATGAATTACGACTTTCAATAATTGGCAAGCTACCTGTATCAACCCAGATACGCATTTCTGCGCCACCGCCAACTGTAAAGCCTGCGTTAGGGAACGAGCCTTGCCCTGTGAATATTGGAGAATTCTTTAATACAACGTTGTTAGCTGCGATAAATTCGCCAGCTGTATTAACTAAACCTTTAGCGGTACTTGCTGTACCCCAGATGATATCGCTAGTTGTAGTGATACCATATGTATTATCTTGAGTATTAACTAATGTAATACCCTTCTTGATGAAAGAGAAACCTGTTATCGGAAATAGTGCAACGTCTAGTTCAAATGCATCAACGCTGACAATAGCCATTGTGTCGCTAGAACTACCGGAAAGTAATTTAACAATAGTATGGTTAATTCCATCAACGTCCTTAACGATTGCAACTTCGGTAGCACTTGATCCTGCACCAACACTAGCTTGCGGACCGACTAACACAAATTGATTGCCGTTCCAGATATAAACTTGGTCAGCAGTTGTATCATACCAGAAATCGCCCTGATTCATTTTCACAGGAGCAGTTGTATCGATTTCGATATTTGTAGCAGTGCGCCACTTATTATTATCGTAATCGTAGAATTTTAAACGTTTTTCTGCGCTATCAAACCAAATCTGTCCGTTAATAGCTTTTGGAGGAGCTGATGTGTTGGCAAAATTTTCTAGCAAGTGTAGGAAGTTCTCATTCTGAACTTCACCGTAACCAGCATAGTTTTTACCTAATAATCGTAGATCAGTCGTAGTATCTACTGTACCGTCCGCTACAGATACTAGGAATGTTCCGTTAAATTTATCTACTTGATATGCCATTGCATTGCTCCACGTTTACTATATTTATTCGTTAATGATTATTATCTTTGCTGCTGCTTCTTGACGCTGTGTTTCTAGGGCAATATACTCTTCATCGTTTAAAGTTGTAGGAATTCCTAGGGCCTTTTGACGGATATGACGCATTACTTGCCAATCAGTTGAGCTTAAAAACGCTCTTAATGTAATATTTTCTTTTTCTTGCTCTTGTTTATCAAGAACAGCTTGTGGCATTGGTTTTACTGTGCGGGAATCTAAGTCAAAGAAGTGAGTTTGATCTTTGATTTGTTTATCTTGCTCATCGGTAATCTCTACAACATCTACTGTTTCGGGAACGTTAGGCTGGTAGTTAAGAACCGATGTTACTTCATTAATTTCTGTATCTATACATACGTAAGTTGTCATTATTATCTCCAAACGCACAGCCAGTTTGCTGCGGGTGTACTTCTTTGTTCTGTGTTTTGTACGTACACTCTAATACGGCCTGATCCGTTGTAGAAATACCCGTATGTACAAACCAACGAGTCGTCGCCGTTTACTCCGCCTGCAAAATGAATAACTGCAATACTTGGAATAAATGCCACTAGGTTATAAATTGTCTTGCCGTACGGTGGATAAATGTCAAACCAGTTACGGTTAAAGTTCCAATTTCCTACTTGGTTAGTGTATCCTGATTGACTATAGGTTTGTCCGTAAGTAAATGTATACTGAGCGGCTGTTCTAGCATCAACATAGTCCTTTGTAGCAGCATGGTTGGGACTTGCAGGAGCGCCAACTAATGTTAAGTAGCCACTCATTGAGTCGCCGGACTTTGCTACTTGCTGTCCGTTTGCCCAATCAACATAATTCTTTGTAGCTGCATGAGCACCATTTACTGGATCTCGAGCAAGATTTAAGTCTCCACTCATTGTATCGCCGTAACGGCTAATTCTGCTATCAGAATCACCAGCTGTTGCTACCCTTGTCCATGGACTCCATTCACTAGTATTTGATGTGTCGTCGTTTACTCTAAAATATAAACCAGACGGTGCGCTTTCTTCTGAGTTCCAATTGAAACCAATTTGTCCAGAATACACTGCGCTTGGTCCAGTTACAGTAATACCACCAAAATAGTTTCCTGGGAAATCCGTATTGCTATATGCACTGAACCCACGGATTGTTCTGTGCGGGAATGCTTGCGGTCCAGGACTCTTAACGTATGCTTGGAATTCGTCGTAATTTGTAATATTCCCGATCGACGAATCAACATATTGTTTAGTCGCTGCATGTAATCCAGCTACAGGATTTGCAGCAAGTGTTAAGTAACCGGTCATTGCATCACCGGATCTATAAATGTTAGCAGATGCGCCACCAGTTACGTTACCAGTTACGTTACCCGATAAGTTACCAGTTACGTTACCAGTTACGTTACCCGACAAACTTGCATAAACAATTCTAGCAGCTAAGTCACCGTTTGCATTTCTAGCAACAACCTTGTTAGCAACGTTGTCCGGCGTTGCATCAACTGCCCACGATACCGCAGAAGCACCAGTAAAGTTGTCGCCTGTTAGGTATGCACCTCTTACATGCGGGTTAGGAGTTTCTGCTTTAATTGTAATACTTGTTGTACCGTTAAATGCAACACCATTGATATACCTATCAATTAACAGTCTGTTTGCAGAACCTGCGTTACCAGTTGCATTACCAACTAGTGTTCCTGCAAACGTTGTAGCATTGACTGTACTAAATGTACTAATGCCCGTGGATGCTGTTACATTTCCTGTTAGGTTGCCAACAAAGTTGGCTGTAATAGTTCCGGCATTAAAGTTACCGTTAGAATCTCTAGCAACAATTTTGCTCATTTCGTTGGCAGATGTTGCTAATACATCCCACGTTCTATTAACCGATCCGTCAAACTCACCACCGATTAAATGTTGCCCAGGATACAACGGTAGATTAGTATTTGCTGTAACGGTGATATTGCCAGTACCGTCAAAGTTGATACCGTTAATCTTTCTTGATGTTTCTAATTTTGTTGCAGATGTTGCATTACCAATTACGTTACCTTGTAGCAACGCTGATATTTTATTAGCAACGACCTGGTCTAATGAACTTACACCACCTAATGATGTAATGTTACCTTGCACATTACCGATTAAGTTTGCTGAAATTTTTCTAGCGGCAAAATCACCATTAGCATCACGGACAACAACTTTATTAGGATTGCTTTCTGTTGCGGCATCTACAGCCCATGTAACATTTGCGCTGCCGTCGAAATCACTACCTGTTAGGTATGCGCCCCTTAATAAGCCAGCTGCTGCTGTTGCTGTAACAGTAATATCTTGAGATCCGTCAAAGTCAACACCGTTAATTTTTCTTGGAGTTCTTAATGTTGACGCGGTTAACGAATTGCCGTCAAGGTTTCCTTTGAAGTTAACATCGCTGGAAATTGTAATACCCGGTTTAATTACACTAAATCCAGTAACAGCGTTTGTTGATTTAATTGTAAACAAGTCGCTTGAACAAATTGCTAAAACTACACCGTTGGCAATAAGTTCAATAACAGCATGTGATACGTCAGCAGTATCAATTAATGCAACTGCTTTAGCTTGTGTTGCGCCAAAACCTTGAACAGCCTCTGGGCCAATTAATTGCCAACCATTATTATAAACATACAATTGTTGGGTCGACGTTTTTAACCAAACTGCACCACTTGTTGTTGTGCTTGGAGCGGTACCAGAAACAACAGCATTGCCTAATAAATTCCAATTAGTGCCATCGTATACATTTAACTGATTTGTATCAGTGTTAAAGTAAAGCTGCCCAGTAAGACTTCTTCCTGCTGGAGGTGCTTTGCCTGCAAAGTTTTCTAACAGATGTACAAAGTTTTCATTCTGAACTTCGCCGTATCCGATAGTGTTTTTACCTAACAGTCCGACACTAGTTTCGGTATTAAGTCTACCGTCTTCTAATGTTAATAACAACTCGCCGTTGGTTTTATTAATATTGTATGCCATTATTCGCTCTCTTTATTAACCGCTGATGTTTGTCCAAGCCCAAGCACCGCCAATGCCTTCTTGAACTCTGAACACCTTAATAGTTCTTGTAACTGTTAATGTTTGTCCAGGGATTGTAATTGTTGATACAGCAAAATCTTGAATAACGTTTGCAGTTCCTGATGGAGATGTAAATGCTGTTGCTATATTCTTTGTAATATTTGGATTAATGTCAATTAAGCTCATATTGTTAGAATACTGTACACACAATAATCTAGCTTCTGTGCCTAAACGATATGAAGTGGGTGGGGCCAATGTTGTTAAGTAGTTGGCAATGTCTGCGTTGGTTAATCCAGAAATATCAATGCTAAACACCAACGGCATTCCACGAATTGTGTAATCTGCATAATACTTTGTTACAGCATCTTGATCTGCTGCTGGGTTAGCCATATTCTTAATACGCTTTGTAGAAAGATTTACACCACCAGTTCCGCTTGGTGCTAGGAACAAATCACCGTTAACGTTTGTTGTTGAAATAGTATTATTGTTGATAAAAATGTCATCAACTGATAATTCAGATTGAACACCGAAACTAGTAATACCAGGGGCACTAGTAATACCAGTACCTAACGCTGTTCCGCTTAATACTTCCACACCGTCGATTTTAAAAGCTCTACCAGCTTCTAAGTTAATATGTTCGGTACTGTTCCATGCATCGGAGGCGTCTGTCCAAACAAATTCGTGATCAGTGTCTCCTTTGAGGATCATACCGCCACCGTCTGCATTAGTATCTGTCGGTGTTGCGGTTTTTGCTAATTCGATATTTTTGTCAACAACTTCTAACACAGTAGAATTAACAGTAGTAGTTGTACCTTTTACAGTTAAGTCACCGTCAACAATAAGTGCGCCGCCGGTACGTACAATACTGTCGGTGTTTGAACCGTATAGTTCAAGTGTTCTTTCAACTGCCTTGATATTAATTGCTGTGTCTGCTGTGATGCCTTTCTTAACAATAATTTTTAAATCTTTATCTGATGCAGTGTTAGCAATGAATACGTTTCCTGCACCGTCAACAATTAATGAACCGTTGCCAGGCGTTGTTCCAAATTCAATGGTATCAGCTGATACACTCAAAGTACCATTAATAATTGTATCTCTATCACTAGTTAGGTACAAAGAAGCTGCTTTGCCTGCTAGTTGTTCTGCATTGGTAGCAGTTCCGTTAATTTTAATTCCAGTAATAGAACCTAAGTTAAATCCAGGAACAATAGAACCACTAAATCCTTCAATCGCAGTTTTAGGTGTAAATGATTCCTTGCTGAATATTCCAACAACAACCCCGCCTACATATAATGTAGATATTGAACGAGTTTGGTTAAATGTATCAATAATGCTTTCAACTCGAATACCGCTAATACCTTGTAATTTACTATAGATAGGACCAATAAGAATTGTATCAGTACCGTCAAAAAAGTAAAGTTGTTCATTAACGTCATCAAACCAGAAGTCGCCTGGGTTTAATGTTGTTGGTTGTAATGCAGAAATTGTTGCAGAACCAACAGTAGCAAAGTCAACACCGTTGTAAACTTTTAATCTAGATTCAGACGAATCAAACCATATCTCACCCTTTAATGGGTTTGCAGGAGGCGTAACGCTGGCAAAGTTCTCCAGCATTTTAACAAAGTTTTCATTAATGATTTCGCCAAAGCCGCTGTAGTTTTTACCAATAAGAATAACATCGGACGACAGCTCGTCTTTTTGTCCATCTGCGACCGTTGTTAAAATTGAACCGTCTGTTTTATTAATTGTATATGCCATATTTTAACCTTAGAAGTTTGGAGGACCTGAACGAATAATGTAGTTGATTGTTAAGAACGGATTCATAATAGCAACTGGTTGTCCTAGCGAACCTGTAGTTTTAATACCGCCCGAGTCAGGCAAGTATTGCATTTGTCCAGCAAGTGTTGGACCTTTACTACTAAATGAACCGGTATCCAACGGAACCGCAGTATCCAATCTTGTCACATAGTATTGTGTATTTGTCGGATCACCACGTAAATCGTGTACGTGGTCTGGTAAGTTTGATGTAGTAAGTGTGGTATTATAATTACCGCTCGAGCTTCCTAGGTTATCAGCCTCTGTACCCGGAACCCTATCAGCATTGCCACCACCTGCATCAACGAAGTTACCTTGTGTAGTCGGAACAGTACGACCGTTATCCATGTTATCTTTGCCTAGTGGAAATCTACCACGCAAGTCAGGAATCTTAAATGTGTTAACACCAATAGATGGTGTTCCGTAGGTGTTACCGATAACGTCATATAATGCACTAAAGCGTGTTCTTTCAACTTCAGAACCGTCACATAACAAATAACCTGTTGGAACAATACTTCCAGCAAATGGCATAATAGCACCAATTGGAACAGCCAAGTCGCCCACAAAGTTGTTACGAGTCTGTTTTAATAGACCAGCACCGCCTCTAAATACTAAGATTTGATCGCTAGCAAAAGAAGATGTAACTTCTGTTTTACCACTAATAATAGATGCTGTCAATACGGCATTTAACGCAACTGATTGTTGCGTACCGTTAAATGGTAGTGCTGACGCTAAGATGTCGCCTGATATTGAAAAACTTGTTGTTGTTTTTAAACTTGTTGCAGTAGACGCATTACCTGAAATGTCACCAACTAATGATCCGTTTAAAACAGTAGCATTAATTGTTTTAGCGTACACAGTATTCCAGCGTTGTGTTGTGCTACCTAAGTTATACGTTTCGTGTTCTTTAGGAACAGCTAACTTTAGTGTACTAGTGCCATCAACTGATAGGTTTGTACCTACAATTAAATTTTTACTAATTGCAACACCACCTGCTGTACGAATAGTACCGTTGTTTAAGTTAGTACTTTCGGCAGTTCCAGTAACAACTAAACTACCAGTAAGTCCAACGTCACCATCTACATCTAAAGCGTTATTTGGTGCAAGTACATTAATACCAACTTTTCTATCAACAACACGCAATGTAGTATTAGCAATACCGCCGCGGTTTAATTGGAAGTCGATAACACTACCTGGTACAGAGTTGTAAACTTTTGTACCTGTTGAAGTTGTTGCAATGTTTAATGTTCCGTCCACACCAATGTTAATACCGGAGTTACTACGAACGTTAAACTCGTAGTCAGTAGTGTTAACAACGTCTGAACGTAAAAATTTAGCACCTTCTACTTCTAACGTGCCTACCTTTAAAGAATCAGCACTTGTAGCAGTACCATAAATCTTAGCAGCAAATGTAGATCCACTAACGTTAGATGTTGTAACGTTCATACCTGGACGAATATACTTAAATCCGTCAATGGAAATTTTTGGTGTAAAGCTATCTTTACTAATAATTGTTACCGGAACATCGTCGATGTAAAATACAATAGCGACTCGGGCAATGTTATCAGAGTCGGTGATTGATTCAATAATTGGGCCGCTTCGTAGTCCAGAACTAAAGTTAGGACCAACTAAAATCCAACGGGATCCGCTGAAAATATATAGTTGTTGGCTGTTAGTATCAACCCATAGTTCGCCATTCTTTGATACTGCTGATGGCGGTTCTGTAGGACTGCGCTGTACGTTACCTGCTGCTTTCCATTCATCGTCGCCTGGAGAAATACAAACCATTAATACCTGGTTTTCATTATCGTACCATAGTTGCCCTTCAGTTGGGTTAACTGGTTTGGCTGAACTTGCAAAGTTTTCTAATAAGTGTAAAAAGTTTTCAGCAATAATTTGCCCATACCCTGTAACATTACGTCCTGGGAATATTAAACTTGTATCTGTACTTGAGGTATTATCGAAAACCGTAATTGGTTGACGGTTTTCTTTGTCTGTAAAATTAACTTGATATGTCATCTATTATACCTCTGTGAAACCAGTTAAGCTCTGGATACGGATTGTGTAATCAATCTGTAAAAGTCTGTTTAAAGATTTTTGTACAGGGTGGAAAACAACGTGAGTTAATAATTTTCCAGTTCCGGCAGGATCGTATGATCTTAATCCTAGTTCATCAAATACAAAAGAACCGCTCATATCTTGACTGTTGTCAAATGCCTCTTGTCCCGACGGCTCACCGTAATCCAACGTACATGTTACTAAAATATCGCTGTATGTAGCACCGCTCACGTGGCGGATTTCCATCTTGTTACGCACTGGGTCTAAGTTTTCTGTAGCATTTTGATCCACTACTTTTGCGTATGTTTGGTTGTACAAACTAGTATTAACGCCAGTAGTGTTAGGTGTTAGATATGTAATTAATCCTGTAGGATCAACTGTTGTACCACCTGTGCCAAACGCCATTTGATAGATAGTTCCTTTGCCCTGATTAGACAAGCTGTTTACCATTGCAACGGACATATTCTCATAGTGAATAGCGTTGCGCTTGTCAATAAACACTTCTTTTGTTTCAGGATCGAAGATTTTAATGTGACCTTCAAAGTGGAACCCACCTGTTTCGTTAGGCGTTGATTGCGGTGTTTCTTGCGGTTTTTGATTTGGCATAATTGACTCTTTATCGTTCATAGTATATTTATTATGGTAGTTTCGTTGACTTTTGTTCTAAGAATTTAATAATAACAGTATCGTTATCAAGCATTGTTAGACCCTTACTAGCGGTTGTAGCGCCTGGTTCGTACCATGTGCGGCCAGTGCGTTTAATTACAGTAATTCTAATACCTGCAGGAACTGCGTCTGTTAAGCGAATATACGGAGTTAACCCGCTAACGCTAAACTCAGCTTCAACTTGAATATCGGCTTCTGGGCTACTTGCTGCGTTAGACTCTTCGTAAATTGTTACAGAATCCTTGTTTAATCTACGTCCACCAACAAACACTTCTAGTTCATCACAGCGTCCGTGTGTTGTAGGAATACTTGGATATAATACAGAAGTTGTACCGTCTTCATTTGTAATAGATGCTGTTGTTCTATAGAATGTTGAACCTGATTTCTTTGGAACAAACTCAAATGGTCCAATATCTACAGTTGTTCCGTCACTAACAAAATCAAATTTTTCTTGTGTTTCTGCGTAAGGAACTGATTCAGATGTGCTTACGTCAACTACACGAGATCCTTCAGGATGCAATTCTGCAATTGCTGTACCTAAACTTCCTCTTCTTAGTTGTCCTAATACATTTCCAACTTTTGTAAAGTACTCGATGCGCTCGTTGTTAATTTCAACAGTTCCTGGAACTTTACGTCTAGCATTTGGTATTGCTAATTCGCTGGCATCGGTAACTGTAATTGTTTTATCGAAATAATTCAACGGAGCAGCTAATGTCACTTCGTTAATGCTATAACGCTTGAAGTGATGTACGTTTAACATGTCTTTGAAAATTTCGTAACCGAGTGTTTGTCTATAAGGATCTGATCCAAACTGTACAATCTCAATCAAGTCACTAGGATCTGTATCAATTAATAACTCCACAGTTCCTTTTTCTAATGATAAAACATATTCAACGTCTTGGCTCAAACGATCTCCATTTCTGTAAACCCAAATGTAAGAAACTCCAACTGGTTTTCTAGATAACATGTATTGTACTTTGTTACCAAAGAATACTTCTTTAACAAGGTCCACTGCTGGATAATTGTTAAACCATGTTACTACTAATTTATCGCCGTCGTTGACTGCAACAGAATTACTTAGAACAATTTCACCGTTGACAATATTGAAATTTGCTTCTACGTTTTTCTCAATTCGAACTTTTGCACCGTCTGGCAACACTTCTGGAAGAATTGATAGGATGTTTGTAATACCACTAAATGTCCAACCAGTAATGTATGGAATCGATACGTCATTAACATAAACTTTGATATCGCTAATTGAGATAGAACCCGGAGCACTATACGGATCAGTGCCAATATCAACTTTAATTGTGTCGTCAAAAACAAACTCACCAATTGCTGGATTGTAAACTCCTGCTGAGTTATTAACAGATGCGCTGTCAAATACAAAGTAGACTGTGTCAGACGATGTAATGTGTTGTCCATTTAACTCAACTAAGATAGCACCACGTGCAGAGCTTGTACCCAAGTCAACAAAATTGTCTAAGGTATAGTGTCTTGTACTTCCGTCAATTGTGATAGTTTGTTGGTTAACACGAACCAACGGTTCTTGGTTAGTATCAGTATTCAATGCTGCACCAAAGCAAACAACTTTAACAACTGTTCCTTCTTCTGGTGCTATACCTAATTCTACTAAAGACTTATTAACATCGTTAATCTTGCCATTAGAGTTGCTAAATCCGCAATCAGTGTAATTACCGTTTACAGTTACTAATACAGATGCTGTTGAATTATAATCTGCACTAGTTAAGAATAAACGAGTAGCACCATCTGCAACAAACTCTTGATAATCAAGAATCATTATGCCACCAATACCGATAGAAACAATTTCTAATAACTTGTTATCGGCAAACGGTGTGTTAAAGATTACTTGGTTAGTATCAAACTTAATATAATAATCTTTGTCTGTACCTTCTTCTTGTTTAATCTTGTCGACATAAACAACTACACTGCTTGATTCTAAAATATTTTGTCCAATGTCGTAGATGTATTCAGCAGGTGATGTCATAGTAACTTTAGACATAACAGTTGGGGATCCAGACTGCTTAGAATGGAATACTTTAATCGATACACTTTCAAGAACTTGCCCTGGAACATTTTCTTCTGGACTTGGTACTTGATCAGGACTGATAAATTTCTCACCATCTACAATAATTTCATCGGCTGTTTTACCAGTAGCAGTGCTATATGCGCCGCGCATTGTTTCCAATGTGCCGCCGCTTAGGTTAGTATCGATTAAGTTTACATCAGAAATGTTTACAGTACCGTCGCTATCTGCTGTACGGAAAATTAATACGTCATCTGCTAACACTCCTAGCTCGTTAGGGAAGCGTACAGACTTTGTAACACCGTCACCGATAAATGTATTCATTACCGCAGTTGCAGGAGCAGTTGTTCTACCGTTTGGCTGTACTGTACTACCATCATAGTTGTCAAAGTACGGATCGTCTACTCGTGTATTTTTAGTTTCGCCAGCACGTTGAATATAGATAGAAATCTGTTGATTCAACAATGGTGCAGTTGGCAGCGTTACTGACTCGGTGCTGCCGTCAGCAACGTGGTAATAATCTGAACTTGTCTCAACACTGTCCCATCCATCTGTAAACCATGGAAGAGCATCCCAGCCGCCGGTAACATCAAATGGGTTGCCTTGGATCTGAACACCACCAAAGTCTAGACCTGTCATTAACTGATTTGGCTTGTTAGTTGTAAATGTTAAGATAGTTTTTGCACTTAATGTTTGTGCAATACTTAAAACAATCTGCGTATCAGAAATAACTTTTACTACTCTACAAGAAGTTACACCGTTGCCAGTAACTCTCATGCCTGCGACAATTTCTTTAGCAGTTGATAATTCAACAACTTGCGAATTAGTAATTGCTGCAACAATTGGGTATGTCATTTCTTCTAAAGCAAAACCCAACATACCAGATGTTGGTGTATAGAAACGTTCAATTCTGTTTACAGCATCTAATAACAAGTCGTTCTTGTTGTACATTATACGGATTGAATCACCATTTTCGGGTGCTGTAACAAAACGTAGTTTTCCTCTTAGCAGGCTGTAAGTATCGGTAACTGAAGTGAATAAATCAATGTTGTATTCGTTATTCAACATTAATTCACCATTCTTAAGAATAGTAATCTTCGACTTGTCTCTGGTAGGGGCATAACTTAATTGGAATACCGATGTAGCACCAGTAGCAATAAAGTTTTCTTCATGATCCAATGTTGTATAGATACCTTGTTTAGAAATTCTATCGAACTTCATACTAACATTAAAGTTTCTAACTTTGCCGTCACCTAAAATAGCCACTGCCTTCGCAGGAGTATTACTACCGTTACCACCAACTAGCGAAACTATAGGTGCTGTTAAGTATCCGCTACCATGAGAAATCATCTCAATTCCAGATACTCGTCCGTTTGAAATATATGCTTTTGCTTCGGCTCCAGAACCTGTTTCGCTATCAAATAATACTGTTGGAGGCGATGTATAGTTTTCGCCCTTATTAGCAACGACAACTGAAGTAACAGAATATCCACGATTATCTAACCAGTGTTTCCACGGATAGGTGTTAATTAATTCTGAATTTTCATATACTGGAATTACCTTGCCGTCTTCTTCTGAATATATAACAGGGCGATCAAAGTCAGTAACGTTGCTGTTAGCCGATTGGAATTCAGTATACTGTGCTGTGTATTCTCGGATCTTAGTTCTATATGGTTTTACTTCATCTAGATAATCCTTGAAGCTTTCTAGGTTGTCATTTTTGTAATTTGTTTTTTGTGCTAGATCACCAACGTGGTGAACTGCTGACAAGAAACTTGTTTTAAATGCCCAGTCAATGTATAGTTGTTCAGAGAACGCATATCCAACACTAGCGAAGAATAAATTATTCCATTCAACTTTTAAATCGTTGATTAGAATGTCATACTTAATAGCATCAAAAATGTTTCTAATTTCTCTAATAGGCTGTAAATCGTAAGGAATACTATCGTATGTTCCAACGTTGTCGTAACCTACATTGTTAATAGCAATGTTGTAAAGAGTTTCTTTAAGTTTAATAGTACCAGCTTCACGCCCAACTAAACGATACTTGCCTAGTATTTCACCATCAGTAGAAACTTTTTCTAATATTGCCCAACCGCCTGTGCCGTATTCTTTAACACGTACTAAATCTTTGTCTTTAAGAGAAAGTTTAGTTTCTTCTGCAAGGAATGGAATTTCTTTAACAACTCTATCTAGTGAGTCATACCCTGATAACCAGTAGTCAACAGTTTCCCAATAGTTTGTTGTATTATATTGTTGTGTTTGTGCTCTGTAGAATACTTTAGATTTTTGATCCCAGGCATACACAGTCCATAAGTTGCTCGATGTGCTATCAGATTGTACAAGAACAGAATAACTTCTTACACGGATAATAACTGTGGTATATTTCTTACCACCTTGAATAATTTTAACAGAAGTAATTCTACCTTGGCTATCTATTACTGCTTCTGCTTTAGCCCCTGTTCCTGTTCCTTGGATATCAATAGGAGGTGGAACTTTGTAACCAAATCCAGAATCAACAACGTCAATAGTATCAACTTCTCCGTTGATAATATTTGCTCTTAAAATAGCTTGACGTAATCTTGCAGTACCAACTACTTCTAGATCAATAAATTGTTCAACAGTTTGATCATATAAGTTTAATTCGGCATCTGGAATTGGATCTACTAAGTTTAATCTGCTGAAGTTTAATAATTCAACAAATGGTTTAGTTGCTAACACTGCGTTAACACGGTCAACAACGATACGCAATGCACTTGCTCTGTTAATGAACATGCTTTGACGTGGGCGGAATTCAATGCCATACTTTTGTTTAGCAGGTAAGTTAGGATCCGGTACTTGGTTGCCAGCTAAATCAAAACCAATTAAGCTGTCAAGCCATTTAGATTCCAGTGATTCTGCTAATACACTTTCTGCTTTTCCTTCTGCAAGTAACTGATATTCTGTATGAACTTCGTTTAGGTTTCTTCTAGATTTTACGTACTGGATGTTTAATAATGCAGTATCGTTCTCAATTACAGATCCAAAGTTGTAAGCTAAGATTTTGTCTGCATCTATTAATGCAGCAACAGGATAACCAAATCCAGTTGGGTTAATAATCATTGCAGCAACTTCTGATGCAGAAACTCTACGTTGTGGATTGTTTGGAAGAACTGTTTTATTCTTAACCCAATAGTAATATAACGTACCTGTTACTTGTTCTGTAACTGGATTAACCTGAATCTTATAGTTGTAAACAGTATCATCTGCGTACATCGGTTGTCCAGAAATACCTTCAGCAAGCCCTTCGTTAGTATCTGCAAGAATGCTCCACTCACTTGGTAGTAATGTTGATTCTACCCATTCGTAGATATCAATGCTTGCACCTTCAGCAAGTTGGTTCCAGTTACCTGTTCTATAAGCAACATCGCCTTGTTCATACCAAATCCATTTAGCAGTGTTTACGTTCCACCAAATCAAACCAACGTTTGCTTCAAACCATGCTTGGTCTGCATCAACTACTTGATTGTCAGTTCCGATGATGTATGTCGCAGGATCGTACGGTGTTTTAAATTTAATTTCTTGTTCAGCTAACCCAAGTACTTTTAACTTGAAGTGATCAATAATGTCAACATCGTTAATCTTAACATTGTTAACAGGATCGTAAAGTGCAATGCTCTTTAGTAAACTAATATTAACCGATGCAGGCTGCGATGAAATAGAAGTCCACGAATCAACAGATTCATTTTTAGTAAAGAATCTAACTTTACCAACAGCAATATCATTGATTTTGTAATTAGGTGAGCCAACTACAATTGCAGAATTACTACAATCAACGCTGCTACCAAACGATTCTAAACTTTGTAAATCAGCTTCTAATTTTTCTGCAAGTACATAAGTTGTGTCTTTCTTCTCAAATACATAAACCTGACCAGTTGTTCCAATTGGGATATTAAAACTGGTTGCTTGTGCATCAAATGTTGTTGTTGCTGTATCAAATTCTACAGCATTGTAATCTTCGCTGTTTTGTGCTCCAACAACAATACGCTTACCGTTTGCGCTGATAGAAATACTATCGCCAAAGTTTTCATTATTAGATGTTCTGTAACTTTCTAAACGTTGAGTAAATTGATATGCCCCAGTTGTTGAATTTAGAACAAATACAAATACCGCACCTTGATTTTGATATTCAAAATCTGCAAACGGACTTGACACTACAATTGTGTCGCCTGCTGATGTAATATCTACACAGTGACCAAATCTGTCACCGATAAGAATTTCTTCAATCACCGCAGTCCACGGATTTGGATTAACTGCTGGACTTTCATTAATACTTAATGTTGTTGTTAACTTGTAATATGTTCCATTCAATTTAACAACTTCACCTAATTGGTAACCGTAAGTAGAAACCCAAACACCTTTGTATTCTGGTAAAGTTTCGAATATTGATTTTGCTGTAACAGTTTGACTTAATACAAAATTTCCAGCAGTTGTTTTCTTGTAAACAAACACCTTACCCTTTTGTGTAGCAGCCGGGGTTGATTGTAGATCCCATGCAGCGGAATCGCTCGGTGCTGTTCCACCTAATATAGACGAAATATTTAATTTGTAATATAGGTTATGATATCTTACAACATCATTTTCAAAATATTCTTGATTGCTGCCATGCCATTCGCCTTTGTAATTTTCAAAGTAGATGTCATCGCTTAAAGGAGCGCCAACTACTAATGTGCTACCTGTAGTTGATAATGCAATAGAATGTCCAAAGTTGTCGCCTTGCTTAACCATTTCAACAATACTTGTTGAATCTAATAATCCAGCAAATGTTGTGCTGTCATCATCTGCAACAGCTGGGCTAGATGGTAGCGAACTTTGTGTTGCTACATCACTTAATCTATTCCACGATGATGAAATATTAGGTGTAGCTACACCGTCACCTACAAACTTAACTAAACATTCCCATAGTCCGGCATCGTGCCAAACAATTTGCCCAACGTAATATGTTGCGTTAGCATCAAACACACCTGTATAGTTTGTATTTTCTAACTGGCTCCACGCTTCACCATTATTTTTGTATAGATAAACTCTGCCGGCACCGTTATTTGCACCTTCTGCTGAAATTGCTAATGTGTAGTTAGTACCACTGCCAGCTACTGACACAGACGAACCAAAGTGTTCGTTTGCTTTTGGACGTGGGCTAATCAGAGTCGTTACTTCAGTCCAGCGACCAGTTACAATGCTCCAAATATTATTATCGGCAGGTGTTTGTCCAGGCAATGTTTCGACTAAAGATATGTATCTGCGACCGTTATACTTGACAACTGTTCGAATTGGATATGGAATAATTTCGTTCCAATCTACAGCATAATAATCAATGCTGCCCCATTCGTAAATGGTAACCATACCTTGTTCAAAGTAACCGTCGTTGGTTCCGTCAACATTTCCTGTTAGAAGTGTAGTTGGACTCCATTTGTAAGTATCGATATCGATAACACTTTGTGAACTGCCATCTGCGATCACATCAATGGTTGCAGTCCATAGCGAACCATTGTACAATACCGTATCGCCTGCAAGATAATCTTGAGTATAATCATAGTCACCTTGGAACTGTGATGGAACTCCACTTGCTAATGGTGTGCCAACAATCATCCATCTATTATCAGCACTAACTGACATTGAGCCACCAAACACTCCCGCTGCTGCTGTAGCAAATGCATCGTTAGGTGTTAGGAATTGTTGCGGACTAATATTTGATTTAGCAGCGTTATACACAACTACATAAGTAGATTCTGGCATGCTTACTGCTAGTTGTTTTAAACTATCAATGTAAAGAACTTTTGAACCAGCCTTTAATGGATCAGCAATTCCGTAACTAGTAATATCAGTTGCGGCAAATTGATTGTTCTTCTCAATAACTTCCCAACCTGATGTTCCGTTGCTGTCAATCCACAATTTAGATTTGTTTCTTAACAATGCTACTTGCATCTGATCAATACTTTCATATGTGCGATATCTTGCTTCGGAAAATACTCTCAATGAGATTCTAGTATTTGTTCCGTATGCAGGATCGTCTGTACCATCTGCAACTGTAACTGTGATTGTCTTATCAGTAACTTCTGTAATTTTAAAGAAACCAGTTAGATTGATAATATCTTGAATACCGACAATATCACCAACGCTTAATCCATGACGTCTATTTAAATTGATAGTTACATCATTATCGATCTTAGTAAATGGAGAACCTGTCTCGATTACTAATATTTCATTTTGATATACTTCAACCTTAGTTGGAGCAATCATTAAATCTGTTAGGTTGTATCTTAATACAGTCCAGTCGATACCATCAAATGTTACCCAAACATGATCATTTTCTTTGAAATTTTCAATATTAAGATTTAAAATATCGTCGCGAGTTTTAACAACAAACTCAACTTGATCGTTTCTTACGTATCCAGCACTTCTGCCAGGAAGCGGATTAACAAATGTAGGGTTAATACTTGTATTAAATGGAGTTGGGGCAATTGTAAAATCGCCTCTAGTAATTCTAATATAGTCGTCGGTACTTTCTTGATTGCCTACAGAATTTTGAATTAAGATCGGTTGTGGGTTGATACTGAGCAACGACTTATTAAGTGTCATTTCAACTTCAGTAATTTGATCTACTCCGCCAACACGACCAACACGGAATGCCCACTCTTCATTTAATGTTACGCTATCGCCGCCGCTGCGACTTAGTTTATCAAACACCTTAGTAATAGCATTTGATGTACCCTTTTCACGGATAAACCCTTGATAAATCTTAAATTGACTTACTTGATCCTCTGCAATGTTTTGCAGATAATCACGTTGTTGGTAACCAATACCGTGGCGACTTAAATCACGTTGACTTGAGCCAACACCGTCAGCATCTAAATCGTAGTAGTCGTCAAACTGATTAATTTTATAATCAAAGTTTGGTACTAATCCTTTAGTTGGGGACGAATCTAATTTAGTCCAGTTTGTATTGTTGAATTCAGATGAACCAATTTGGTTCACTAGACTTGTCCAATTAAATTCGCGGTAAGCAACAATGTCGCCTAGCTTGTAATCTGTAAACGGTGCCCAATCTTGAATATTAACGTTATCAAACAAGAAACCAGGGCTAGTGTAATCACCGTCCCAGTCAGTTGTGCGGAATCCGCGCACCTTAATGCGTCCTTGGCGATATCCAGCAGTCTTATCATAGATAACATCGTTGAACACAGTTCTATCTGAGAACGTAACAACATGTTCTTTTAGAACAAAGTTAACTTTTAAGAAATAGATGCCGTCAGTTGTATTTGTTTTGCTAACTGTAATTTTTTGAATGTCGCGGTTAACGTTAATATAGTTAGGTAATAGTGGATTACCATCACTCTTGTAAACTTGATATTCGTAAAAATTATCTAATAAATTATCTGCAACACCAACAGAAATGTTAATAACAACTTCGTCGGCGGCTGGACTTAATGTTAACAACGAGCCTTCGGCCCAGTTGTGTTTTGTCCAGAACATAAATTCTTTAGCACTAGTAAACCAGTCTTTGCTTGTTTGTGAAGTTGCATCATACCCTTCAAAAGTCATACCAAGACTAATTAGATATTGTTCATATCCTAATAGGAAATCTACAACTTGTTGAATTGTGCTTAGTACAGTACCGTAACCTAAACGTTTTGTAACTGTCTTATTAAAGCTTCTTCTCTTTAATGCTTCTACAGCGCCAACTTGCGGCAATTTAGCAAGTTTCTTGTACAAAGTATTATCAAATGTAGCGCCAGCAGTATGACTAGTGATTGTTCTATAATAAGATCCAACTTCTCTAACAATTTGTCCGTTGTTATAATATTTGCCGCTTGTCCAGTCAACAAACCCTTCAGACACACCACCGACAGCAATCAACGGATCTGTCTGCCCAGGTGCTGCTTCGAAGTAAGAGAAATACGGGGTTAATGAATCGTAACCAGTAACTCGCCATCCCTTGTTTGTTTTTTCAAGAATAACACCGCTATAACTAATTGAGCCAATAGGCACACTTACATTAAAGAAAATGTCATAGTTTTCTGGTGGAATGAATATACTACTTGACGAAGCTTTTGGACTCTTAGAATCTAAGAGATATTTCTGTTGTGCTTGATCTACAAATCCAGAAATTCTGTTTGTAATATTAACGTCAATGCTGTCAAATTTATCACGAAGCAATGTAGCTGTTTGAGCGCGACTTCTTAGATAATCCATTACCCAGTTTACTAAACCAGTAGTAATAATTTCTCCAGCAACCGGAATGTTAATGTCGGAAACTTTTTCAAACTTCATAGTTGAAGTATTAACATATTGTCCGATGATATTTTTTGTAAGCTGCGAACCATCTAAGAACTTAGTAATAAATTCAAACGGACGTAACAAACTTAACGCAATAATAATAGCGTATGGGTATTCGGAACTGCGTCTCCAAGCATACTCTGCTGGTGCAATGTCACCTAATAAGAAATCGCCTTGATTGTTAATCAACACAAAGTCTTGTGCTAGTCCAGAGTCTAGTGGACTTAATAGCTTTCCGTTGCCATCAACAGGGATATGATCCATTAATGTTGGACGCTTATATCTATCGTACTCGCCTGCTCTATCGCCTTGGCGCACAATACCATCACGTAAATCTTCCCAAAGGATTAAGTTATTACTTGTGTAAGGTGCTGCACCGTATTCTGCTTGCCACCATGTTGGTTCTTCTGAAAAGCCTAACATTTCCCACGGACGCAAATGCGGACGTTCTGTATCATAGAACCACAAGTAAACACCTCTCCAGTAACCTGGGAGTTTTTTAGTTCTTGTTGGATCCGACATGTTGCTATAGGTATAGGTGAAACTGTTTTCACTGTCAAACCAATCATTCGACACGTAGTCAATGTCAGTACCGGCTGTCCATTTTAAGAACTCGCTGTTAATAATAGAATCTAGCTCTGGTTTGGTGTAAACAGCATTGCCGTAGTAACCGCCAAGGATTTTATCAATATCAAAGAAATCTGGATTGTATTCTTTCTTGATATTATTGTAGATGCGCTTTTCTAATTCTAATAATACATCATCGCGGACGTCACCGTATGCAAATGTTAAACTTCCGTCGTGCCCTTGGATAACTTCCGCTGGCGTTTGGTAAGTGTCGTCAACATATTTCATAGGTGTATACTTTTTGTATAAACCTAAACTTGTTGGAGTTGCAGGAATGTAACTGAATGCCGTAGAAACATACTCACGTATTTCAATTACATCATCAACTACTAATGGTTTAGAAATTGTAACAAAACCAAATGTGCTGTTGAAAGAATAATCTTTTTCAACAATTAATTGTACATCATTGATGTAAACGTAAACAGCACGTCTGTTTAATGTTGATAAATCAAATTTTTCGTTAAGTGCAAATGTTGTAATGCCTTCGTCTTCAACAAGGTATTCAATTTTAGTATATGCACCACAACCAATCATGTCCGAATCAGAGAACGGTTCAATCTTTGCTTTTGCCTTGGTCATTTCGGCAAGAATATCGTCAACAAAGTCACTAGGATTCTGATCATAGAATAACTCTGACGCAAGCGTCATGAAGTTATGTTTAAATTCTGTGTAAGACTTCTTTGAGAACTGGATGGATCTAATTAAGTTAGCATCCTTATCGCAAAGCATTGTGATAGGTACAGCGGCCGATGCAGAGTGTTTTAAGAATCTGCGACCATTTGCTTGATACCCGGATAAATCTCGTAGGTTGCTAACGCCTGGGAACGAGCCTTTAAAGTTGTCAGCAAGTTCAACCATCGAACCTGCATGGTCCAACGCTTGTCCTAATGTAAATGCTTCAACATCTTCGTTTAACGGATTACGCTCTAAGCCCAACGGAATTTCGTAATATCCTTGGTCGGGTAATTGATTCGTGAAGATTTTAATAGTTAAAACATCGCCGGCTGCAAATGTTTTATTAAAAGTAAATGTCGATAACGGATCTCTAGTATATGTTGTTACTAATAAATCGCCGTTAAGGTAAAATACAATAGTTTCTTCACTACCAGCTACCCATTCACACGCAGTGAATACAACTGTGTTTGTTGCTGTTGTAATTGTTTGACTTTCGATGATCGGTTGTAAGAATTCTTTTCTAGTTAATGTCCAACCATTTTCAAATATTTCTTCAACAGGTGTATTAACTTTATAGAAACCGTTATTGATTTCTACAGTAATAATTTCTTGGCCATTTTGCCATGTAATTTTATCAATATCCCAGTCAAATTCAAACTGGATGTCGCCTACGTTGTCAATGTTAAGATAGCTAAGTTGAAATCCTAATTCAGTATCAACAACACCTGTGCCAATTTTATAACTTAAAAGTTCTGTACCAGTAAAGCTGCTTACTGGGTATGTTGTAGTATCGCCGTAGCTAACACCACTCACGTCAAACACATCAAACTTAGGTGGCTGGTTAACGGATGTTTTTACCTGGCTCTTAACCCAATTTGAACCGTTAAAATGATACATCAAGCCAGCAGCGTTGTTTCCTCTGCGAACAAACACCCCTTCACCAACGATTGATGTAGAATCAGCTGTCTCAGTTAAACTGATTTGTGTTCTACCGTTGTGCTTGATAAAGTTAACTTGATAAATCTTGTTGTTTGCCCATGTATCTGTATCGGCTGCAACTAATATTCGTGCGCCTTCAAATAATTGTTCTCCATCAACGTTGTAACCTAGACTACCTTCGATGTTAGAAAATACATCTTTTGTAAATGTATCAATGTAGTCAACTTCAACTTTAGCTTTTGCGCCGTGGTTGAATAATTGTAAGTCCGGACGGAATTCAATAATAGGACGCTTTGCTCTAGAACTTTCTGGTAGTTCTAACGATGTTCCTGCTTTACTGTGAGCGTATTCTAATACACTTCTGTGGAACCAACGGTTGTAACGACTCCATGGATTCGAGTCTACACTACTTCTATTGATAGTAATGTAGTCTTTCTTAGTTGGATATCCTGTAGCATCATCGAATGGTTCAGTATCAAACCCGGCATCGTCAAACAACACGTCTGGAGTGTCTTGATTAATCAATGGAGGACGTAGATCGTTAAATCTAATTAACTTGATTCCTTCACCAACACCTTCAACAAGCCACAAGTCTTCGCTGTATTGTTTAGGTGTTGTTTGTCCTAAGAACTCGACGATTAACCCGTTAGTAAATTCTACACCGTTACTACTTGTGTAGGTAATCTTTCCAATAATTTCTTTATTGATATCAATCTTGCTGTTCGATTCAACAACATCGATTAAAATTCTACCAACACGATCTGGTTCTTCTTGGCTTTGGTAGTATAAAACATCCGGCGCATCTAAAGGAACTTTAAATGTTAACTTGCCGTTTTGTGTTCCAGAGTTTGTTACACCCTTGGTGTAGTTTGCTGTTGGGCCAACATCTGGAGCAGAACGAATATAAAAACTATTACGTGGTGAATTAACATCAAACACATAAGTTTGTCCACGGTATAGAGTAATAGTTGGATTATTTGTTAAACCGTCTGGAGTTAAAATCCAAGAGTTAATATCGCCTAAACGAACTTTGTATGTGCTAGTTACTGTTTGTCCTTGTCCAAGAACTTTAACAGTAGGAGGTCCCATTGGAACCCAAAAGTATTCGCGATAGTTAGTAAACTTATCCCAATCAATTGGAGGGTTCCAAGTGTAGTGATCTTGTTCTGTAATTAAATTATCGTTTTCTAAAGTGTTGCCAAAGAATCTTAATTGATTTTTAAAATCAATATAGTCGTAGAAGTTTTGAACCTTGTCATTCTTTCTAATAACAACGGCAGGTTCAAGCTGGTATCTACTACGAAGCGTTGCGTCTGTATCAAGATAGATATCGCTGCTTTTATATGTTTTACCATATCTTCTACCAATGTAACCAACTGTCTTTTCTAATACGCCTGGCTGAATTAATGGATCAAGAACGCCGCCTAAAAATTTAGAATTCGTTTCGGTTTTAAAAACTTCAGGCAGGAAATCTACACTGCGTCTAATTGGAAGTTGGCTTTTAGAAAAGATTTTATCTGACATAATTATCCGTTAGTACTTGTTACTACTTGTGAAATGTTAGCTCTAATTTCTGCTGCTGTAATAGCAGAAACAATTTCGATATCGTCAACAGTTGCACCGCTGACAAATATTTCATCTGCTCTACTTTGTATTTCAAACAGGCTACCAAATGTCTGTGTTGATTGTCTTGGTACGATAATCATATTACTTATGTCTGGTGAAACACTGTTGATTACGTAGGTGATTAATTCACTAATGTAAAACTTGTCACCAAAGTCCCAGTTGGTAATATTAAAAAATTCATTGATTGCAGATACTACTCTGCCTTTTAAATCGTTGTCGTTGATGCTCTTGCCCGGGTTCTTAACAATTTTAAATTGTGCTTGAAGCTGCGCTGCTGCTGTTTTTCCAAACAATACTTTGTAAGTAACTGGATGGTAAACAATCTCATCGCTAACCGACTTAATTGCATTTAATGAAGAGCCGTACGCAATTCTCAACGCATCGCTTGAAGGAGCTTCCGGTGCAGATGTTAATCCACCCGATAGATACTTTCTATATTCGGTATCGTAGCTTCTTGGTAATACAAAAATATCCATAATGTTGCTTACGCTTGGATCGATTCTTCTATTGATACTTGCGTTGTGTACGTATTGGAATTTTAAATCAGCACGGCCGATGTTTGCACGGTATCCGCTTTCTAAATCAAATGTATTAGTAGAACGATTTGCTCTCTTAACTCTATTTTCATCAACGTCATAGAAATAAACTAGCTGTCCATTAGTAAAGTCATTGATGCTTACCGATGATTCTTTACTTCTAATTAAAATAACAGATTGGTTAGGATTAGCAACATACTGATAAACCTTTGCACCATTTAAATCTGTAGTTTCTTTAAAGAACAAATAATTTAAAGCAATATCGTCGCCGACAATTTGTTCAAACGAGTCTGGGTTATCAATCACACCATCGTCGTCGCTGTCTGAGAATTTAATCTTAATTGCAGAAGTACTTTGATATCCGTCGTCAAAGCGAATGCTATCACTAATTTCAAAAGTGTAATCTTGTTTTAGTGGGACAGTTTCTGTACTATCAACGTTAATACCTAATACCTTAATAATGTCTTTAGCAACTGCGTTGTTTTTAGCATCATAGGTTTTTTCGTTTGCGTCGAAGTAGAATCTATTTTGTTCTAAACTTTCAAAAATATAATCTAATCCACGAATGCGTACAACATACTGCGAAGGTTCTTTAACAAATGCAATAATCCATGAACTATCTAAATTGTTGTTTGTAATGTCGCCGGAACGTCCTAGGCTAAAGTCACTAACTAAATCTAAGTTAGTTGACAAGATAACTTTCCAAGCACGTTCATCAACACTGTATCTTAATCCAAAATTTAAATTGTTATTAACAATGTTAACAATTTCCGATTCAAGTGCTGAAGGAAGGTTGTTAACAAATTTAGGAACAATACGTTTAGCAATCGATCCTGCAGGAATAAAATCACTAAATGACACTGGTCCTTTTCCGTTAGCCAATACTCCGCGGCCTGCGTTAGTGCCATCACCTGTTACACTAATAACTTTTGTCCATAGTCTATCTTTTTGTTGATAGTCGGCTAGGTTTTTAACAACTATCTTGTCGTCTTTAAACGCATAACCTTCTGGAGGATCGAAGCGGATTAATGCACCCGGTTCTAGGTAACGTAAACTACTTGTTGTATAAGTGTAACCCGCTTTAGTTAGTGAGTTATCACGAGAATTTTTAAAATACCCAGTGCAGTTATTAACGTCACTTGTAATTTGTTCCCAAACAGAATTGGTATCTGTAAAAATAATCTTATCAAATTTTGTAATATAGAAATTGTAGGTATCGGCTTGTGTAAACACCGGCTCAATATAATTTCTAATAAAGTTAATAATATCAATCTTGCTGGCAAACTTAAAGGAAAGACTATTTTCAGTTTCTTGTTTATAAACTAACCCGTCATCTGCAAACACGTTAACTTTACTGTAACGTCCGCTGGCATCAATAATATCAAAGTTACGGCTAATTCCACTCGATGTTCTATTGATAGATTTAATTTTTAAAATGTCTTGTGAACCGGTTAATGGTGCAAGATTATAATCTTCACCGGTGATCATTCTGTTTTGTGTATAATATGCAGCTGGCGCATTTGTTCTAATAGAATCAATTGTTTCAGACGCTGAAGAATTGTTAACAGTATATTTTAAACTTAAAGTAATTGTTAATGTATGTGCAACACCTTGCTTGTTAAGATAAGGAACACCGATAGTAATGCCGCGCATGTCAGCTGGGGCAATACTATAAGATAAACCGTTACTTACACGATAATAAGTGCGGAATGCACCTTGTGGTAAGTTACCGTACACTCCATCAGCAAATAATAAATCAACCTTGTCGTTTTGTTTAGTAACAACGCTATAAATGTTTCTGATATTATTTGCAATACTGTTGTAGGTAATATTGTTACCTGCAAGATTTGACACCTTAGTCCATTCGGCTTGTTGGGCACCGTTGGATGCTAGACCATACAACCATACGTCTGAGTTGTTAATATTCTCAGCATCAATACTGACTTTTTCATTAGTAGTAGGAACTGCAATAGCAAAGTCAGCAAGTTCTAACGAACCTTGCTTGAACATTAAGAAGAATCCGGTGTTAGTACTTCCAGCACCTTTTCCGTCTTGTTTAAAAATATAACCAAGTTGATTACCCGGAACTGGGGATTCTTCGTAAACATCTTCGCTGTCTTTAAATGTAGTGCTAACAAGCTCAAAGCTCATGCTTCTGCCAGCAACTAATTTGTTGAATGTAAAAATAGGTACATCGTTAGATACTGTGTTAACACGATATTGATCCGATGTAAAACCTTGAATAACTTCTGTACCTTGGCTACGGCCAACTTCAACGTTAGGAACCATAGAGTTATTAAGAACAGAAACAAATTGTTCTAGCCAGTTAGGATTAGTTGGGTCATTCCAAACAATTGTTTGATTGGCTAAGTTCTTACCGTTACTATCTAAAATTGTATCTGTTGTACTAATAGCATCAAACTTCAAGAGTCCGCTGCCTGCAATGTTACGCTTAGAATTGTATGCTAGCATTCTAGCAATGCGTAGAACACTTTCTTTAGTTTCTGCTAATTCAATAAAGTTTTCGCGGCTAGCTAAGTCGATACGGAACGCAAGGCTTTGACCTAGGAAAGCTACGGCATCAATTAAGGCAAGGTATTCAGAACTTTCAATGTAGTCATTGAAATCCTCTGGATAATTTTCACGGAGGTATGTAAGAATTACTCGACGTAAATTCTCAAAGTCATACGATTTAAAATCAGCATTTCTAAATGTCTGATAAATTCTTTTCCAATCTTCCGCTAGGATTAGATTATTTTGCCTTGCTGTTGTTGTCATTTTCCGTTCCTATACTGTATTTACCCAATAAATTAAGTGGGTATTTTATTGTATTCCAAAGCTCTTCTTGTCAAAGTCAAACGTCATTCTTTCGTTAACGTTAAATGGCAAGTAAAGTAAATCTGCACTAATTTGTATTCCCATGTCTGTAGCATCAACGCTAACAGCCTTAACAGCAATTCTCGGATCGTAGTTAATAATTGCTTCTACGTCTTTAGCTATTAATTTTTTAACTTCTTCAGTCATTGGTTCAAATAATAAATCCCAAATAACTGTACCAAAGTCTGGATTTTCTAATTTTTCACCTTTGCGAATATAGAAATGATTCATTAAGTCTTGCTTAACTAAGTCTATATCATAAAGTTTATAATTTGATTTTGTTTCTTTAGAACTAAACCCCTTGTAGGTAAAACTGCCGCTGTTGGCATTGCCCACTGATGCTTTGTTCTTTGCAACTGTTTTTTGATTATATAAGCGATTTGCCATATTATGCGTCCCTATCTGTATTACCAGGTGTTAATAAATTTGGTGCAAGGTTCTCATGCAAGATCCACGGTTCATGCATCGGAACACGTTTCATAATGCTGTTCATAGTTCCGTTTTGATACTTTGCTTTCCAGCCAGCAGTTGTTGCCGTAACTGGATTTTCGTGTGTTCCTAATGCCGTAGCAGCAGGTGCTTCAGCAGCAGGAGATCCGCCGCTGTTTAAGTGTATTTGTGCGCCTGACTGAGCAATATTGCCGCCGGCCTTAATGTTTGTTACGCCGCCGGATGACAGGTTATTGTTTGTTCCGCTCTTAACATTTAGTGCGTTAGTTGTCGTAATGAATCCGTCAGCACCTACTAAAATTTCAGTGTTATTACCAGACTCTGTATGCAATTTGCCACCGGCTTTGATGTTAACATTACGTCCAGCTTCAAAGTTAATATCTCTATCTGCCTTAACGTTTAAATCATTTTCAGTGTGGATACTAATACTGTCTTGAGCGTAAATGTCAATCTTGCCGTTGCTGGTTAATTCAATCCATGTTGTACCTTTAGCATTGCCGATGTAGATTAAATCTTCGCTATTGTGCATCAGAATTTGATGTCCAGTGCGTGTACGGATACGGAAATGTTCACCATACGGAATGTTTGGTGTGCCTTTTTCTTTTTTCAACAAGTCTGCATATTCTGGACTTGCTTCGCCTGCAGGTTTTTTACGTTGGTACTGATCGTCACCGTCGTCCATAACAAACTGTGTGCCGCCCATACGGCTTGATGGCACTGTATTTGTAGATTTTGTCTGTTTCTTGCCAACACTAACACGCTTGGCTCCTTCACGTCTATCATAAGGACCCGGAGTGCTAATACCAAATACCATGCTTGGAGAATTTCTTCTCATGGTGCTTGTTGTAATGCCTCGCACGTCATCTTCTAGCAGCCCTTGCTCTAAGTAAACATCAGCAATTGGATGTACCGGACGTTTAACTTTGTCCATGTCTGCACCAGTTGTGCTTTCGTTAGCAAGACGATTAATCTCAGCAACTGGCAAATATTGTGTGGCAGTATTATTGTACTTTGTTTTATCTTCTTTTGAGATATCAACAACGGTAGTAGCTCCGATAGCAGGCACCATATGGTTTGCAAATCTATCAGGAACGCAAGCAAGCCAAAATCCTTCTGCAGGGTTTCCTTCAACAAACATGCACAATACAGTTGCACCCACATCCGGCGGTACAAAGCTCATGCCATATGACTTTTGTGCATCGTCCCAGCCGGCTTGTGTTCCGTTCTTTGCTTGAGTGTTGTTACCTTGGTTGTCGTAGCCAGTTACACCATAGAATGGTGGGGCATACTTTACAATGTAAGATTGGGTGTTATCGTTAATCGAGTTCCCAGTTGAACGAAGTAAAGTTACTTCTAAACTTCCCATAAAGGACGGATCCATGTGTCCTACAATACGAGCCATATAGATGCCCTTGTCTAGCTTTGCTGACTGATTTTCGGGCTGTCTAGTATTTTCTGCCATTAGGCTTCTCCAATTTTAATATCAAGGATCCGGAGGTATGTAACCATCTGATTCTGTGTTTGTTTCGACCGGCTTGTCTGGTTGATTTCCAGGAACAACTGCAAACGGTTTGGTATCTGGTTGTATATTCGAACCGCTTCCTTCGAAGTCGCTTGGTTGTTTCTGCATTCTAGCCAATTGAAGCACCTGTCTAAATACGCCATCTTTAAATGTGCTTTCGACTTTAATAATTTTAAAAATTCCGCTAAACGGACTTACTGCTGTACCTTTAAAGTTATATAATCCCTTTTCCGGTAATACATCTGTTGGAGTTCTAAATGTAATATAGATATAAACATCTGAACCATCGTAGGTCATAGTGCCATCTGCATTAATTCCGTCTTGATACTCTGGCGCAAAGTAATTATTAATGCTGCTATCAACTAGGTAATACGGATCACCTAAAATTTCCAAGTTTGCTTTGATCATGTCGCCGCTGGAACCTTTTAAGAACGCATCTTGGAATTGTGCCGCTACTCTTTTCTGAACAGTTTCTTCACCGGTGGCATTTGGTTTGCCATCGTCGATGGTTTTACCAACTGGCGCTGCACCAGTCCTAGATACTAATCCTGCTTTCTTAGTATCGCAATTAATTTCTGTAGATGGCTCTGCATCAGTTGCTGTATTTTGTGTACCTTTATTAACAATACTTCTACTATTTTGTTCTTTGCCTGCTTGAACTCCGGTAAAAAACATATTATTAAATTGTAAATCAAACTTAATAATATCTTGATTTTTTCCTGTGTAGATATAGTTGTAATTTTTTACAATCTTTTTAGTTAGTTGATTATAGCCCGGCGGAACTGCACCAGGTGCTGAGAAAATACTAGAGTGTACCTTATAAGGAATTACTCTATAAATGATGTTTTTAGCATAGTCGCCTCGACAACTGTCAAATCCTTTTAGTTGGATTTGAACGTCTACCTTAAACCACCAAACTTCGCCCGTTGGAGTTTTCTTTGCTTCGTCAAACACCGAGTAAACATACTTGCTGCTCATGATAACTGAAGTAATCATTTGAGTAATAGTTTGCCCTTGCGAAAACATCAATGTTCTAGCATTCGGACTAATCTTTATACTTCCTCTATCGATAACACCGGTACTAGAATCAAATACATCTCCTTCGTCAGACATAGGGTATGTACCGCCACTTTTAATATCAAAATCTAATGTACTTTGTCCAATTGCGTTAGCACCAAACAATTCAGGAGGCGCTGGATCTGTTCCCGGCAACGGATTGCCATCGTCATCGTTAACAATTTTTATTGCCCTATCTGGAGTTGCTGGTTCCGCTGGCGGTGGATTATCCGAAGGGCTCGTTGGAAACCAAACAAAGTATTGATCAGCAAGGTCCTGCTTGCGATCAACTACTAGTTGCTTTTGTTTGTTATTAAGAACGTTAGTTAAACTTTTCTCGCCGCTAATTAGGACTTCCTTAACGCTGCCGCCTTCTAGATTAATATCAGTATACACTTGATTGATTAATGCACTATATCCTAAATGGCTGTAAGGCACTGCTTCAACTTTATAAACGCTGCCCTGTTCGTTAACATCAAATGTTACCTTTTTCAACTTACAAACATAATACTTAGACAATTTCTCTTGTCCTTTCATAGGTTGCCCAGTTTCGTCGTACCCTTGGAAATCTATCTTAGAAGGTATGGACAGTTGTCCATGTAATTTGCGTAACCTGCATTAATAGCAGCAACCTGCATACTTTCTAAAAGCAAACCCATACTATAAGGTTCGTAAATATCCCACGAAAAGCTAATAGCGGTGCTATTACCTGCCTTTGTAGATGCAGCTAAGTGGGACATCATAGTAAAGTTGTTAACATAATACTCAGGAGCGCCGGAATCAGTGCGAACACGCTGACTGTCGTATCGGCCTGCTGATGAAAATACAATGTCTTTTAACGCACTTGGCTTTCCTCGATAGCTAAACGGATTATTAAATTGTTCCGGAGTTAACACAGCAAACGTCCATAACGGAGTATACGATGCAAATTTTTCCAACGGATTCATGTAATGTTGGATATTAGAACTTGCATCGCCGCCGCTTGTGTTCCCACTAAATCCAGCAAAGCCAATATTTTGATTGCCTGAAAGAAATGATATTGCAGATGAAAAATCTTTGATGCCCGTAGTGACCGCAGCAACGCCTTGATTAATTGACGTTGCTAAACTTGTTAAGCTAGATACTGCGGAGCCGTCCGGTTTTTTAATTGTAATGTTCCCACCGGTGTCTCTAGCAGAGGTAGTACCGTCCGAATAAGTTATTAATCGAGATCCGTCGTCGAACTTTTGTACTATTCCTGAAAGATCGTATTGAGTTGCCACCTTATACTCCTAGATATCTTTCAAGGTTAACTTTCTTTGGAAGAAAAATTACTTTCCCTGGTAAAAAGTCAAATATAGGATCTCGCAAGACACTCATGTTGCGCTGAACAAACACCCACCATAATTTCGAATCACCGTACACATCATATGCTAATAAATCTGGGCGATGTTTGTAGTGAGCTTCGATAGTATATGAATAATCATCGGCCTCAACAGGCACCGGGCGAATCTTGAGTAACTCAAGGTACATATTATTTTGTGGAGTAAATGCCCAAGGGCTGGATTTAGAATATGAAGCCATATTAGATCATTCCTACTTCTTTGCCCTTGGCAAAGTTTTCTAAGCTGAATCTGCGTAAACGTTCTCTGTTGTATATTGGCGATACGGTAACACTAATTGTTGACATCACCGGAACCCAAGTTGGCTCGCCATATGACGAACAACGAATGTAGTTAGTGTCGTCTTTTAAATCAACTGAAAAACTCTTAATGATTACAGGAACAGAATTGAATACCATCGAACCATATCCAGTAAGTTGACAAATAATTGGAGGATTACCTGCATACTGTCCTTGTCCGTAGAACATCTTTGTTGCGGTTCTTAAGAACATAGTAGCGGCAATCCAATAAGCTGCATCGTTTTCTGTTTCACACGAGAACTCTCCGCTAATTTGAATATCTTCAACTTGACTGTTCTTGTATGCCTGGAATGGAAAGTTATTATGTGTTGGGTCAACTTGCGTATAGTTTGCCTTTGTTGACACAGTGATGTTTGGCAAATATGGCCAAACAAGTCCGTTAGTGTTTACAAGTCTGCTAAATGTTCCAGACCCAAACAATGTATTGAAGTCGCAGTTTAATCGTACACGCCAATCATTAGCAGCTACAGGTGTTACTTTAACCTGTGCTCCAGTTTGTTGGAATAAGTCTGCACCACTAGGAATGTTTTTACCGCGGAATAAGCTCAACAAGTTATTAATTTGTCCAGCTGCTGCTGAAATGTTTCGAGCAATGCTTAATAATCCTGATCCTAGTCCGCCTGCTGTAGCAACGCCGCCGGTGATTGCACCAATGCCATTACCAACAGTTGCAGCAATATTACTAACAGACCCCGCAATTCCACTAACCGAACTAGTAATGTTACCTAACGCACCTTGTGCTCCTGCTACTAGATTCTGGGCGCCACCTGGCAAGTTAACATTGCCCATTGCGCTCTTTGCATCTGCTAATGTTGCGTTTAATCCGGTGCCCATAGAGTTTAAACCGGCAGTTGCACCGTTTAATGCGGATCCGATTCCACCACCTAATTGGTTAACTTTGTCAGTTAATGCTGAAGTATTAAGTTCTGAGGCAATACTTCCTGTGCCTGCGGTAAGTGATTTAAACGCATCTCCAGCAGACGATGCAGCAGAGCTAATCGAGCTCGATGCTTGTGTAATAAGTTGTGCTAATGGGTTCGGTGGTAGCGACATAATGGATATCTTTTCCCTGTTTAATCTATTTATTTCTTTAAAAATGTGCTATTATATAAGTACTAGAGGATTCTAAACTAATGTCGATAACTACACCACCGAAGATTAAGTACTTAACAAACAAAGATTTACTAAGAGAAATACACCTAAGCAAGAACACATACTGTTCATTTTTGCAACCAGAATATTCGGAATATGACTTAATTGTTCCTAATTTGGACAAGCTCAATATCCGTACAATTGCAGAAGCTAAACGAAATAAAGCAGCAATGCTCAGTAAACGAGCACACATCGAAGCACAGCTAAAAGATAAGAAAGCTTCAGCTAAAGATTTCGAAATTGATTACAAAAAAATTCAAAAGCAGGATCTTGTATTTAGGGTTATGACTTTTGAACATATCCCGCTGGCGCCTGGACGAAAAAAGACGCTAAAGAACACAGCTGATAGTCACGAAAAGATTAACTTTCCTCCATTTCAACATTGGAAATTTGACGAAAACGACAATTTGATTTGTGTTGGCAAAAGTCACTGGAAAGGTGATATTACGTTAGGCGAATTCTGCAAAGAACACGGACGCATGACTGATAATCTAGCCCGCATGTTCTTAAAATTGTGTGAGCGTTATGCTACTAGAGGCAACGTTCGTGGCTATACTTATAACGATGAAATGCGTGGGCAAGCCATTTTACAATTAACACAAATCGGTTTACAGTTTGATGAAAGTAAATCCAATAATCCCTTTGCTTATTATACTGCTGCTGTTACAAATTCGTTCGTGCGGATCATTAACATTGAAAAACGAAACCAAAACATTCGAGACGATATTCTTGAGATGAACGGAATGAATCCTAGTTGGACTAGACAGAACGCAGGAGGTGGTAGCGGACCAGTTGTTACTACGGACTCCGGAGGTGGCGATTGGGATTGACTTTGTGGTTACAAATATTGTAAACTAACAAAGGAGACCATATGTCATTATTCAAAAAAGTAGCTTGTTTCACCGATATACATTTCGGTTTAAAATCAGGAAGTAGAACACATAATCAAGATTGCGAAGACTTCGTGTCTTGGTTTTGTGACACGGCTAAAGCCGAAGGTTGCGAGACTGCAATCTTCTTAGGCGATTGGCATCACAATCGAAGTACTACCGATGTGAGTACAATGAACTATACTGTCAGTAATTTAGAGAAGCTTAACAACAGCTTTGAAAAAGTATACGTCATTATGGGCAATCACGATGAGTTCTACAAAGACAAACGTGAAATTCACAGTCTAGAATTTGCTAGATTGTTCCCTAACATTCATGTAGTCAACGAAACTATTAACGAAGGCGATGTAACTATCATGCCTTGGTTAATTGGAGACGAGTGGAAGACAGTTCCGCATCTAAAAAGTCGTTATGTGTTTGGACATTTTGAATTACCGTTGTTCTATATGAACGCTATGGTACAAATGCCAGACCACGGACAGTTACAAGGTTCACATTTTACTAATCAAGAGTATGTTTTCAGCGGACATTTCCACAAACGTCAAAGCAGTGGTAACATTACCTACATCGGTAATGCTTTTCCGCACAACTATGCAGATGCAGGCGATGACGAACGGGGAATGATGATTCTCGAATGGGGTGGCAAACCAGACTATCGTGCTTGGCCTGCTCAACCAACGTTCAGAACATATAAGCTAAGTCAGATTATCGATAACCCAGACGGGCTATTAAAAGAAAAGATGCACTGCCGTGTAACTATCGACTTACCTATTAGCTTTGAAGAAGCAAACTTCATTAAAGAAACGTTCATGCCACAGTACAATTTGCGTGAACTAATGCTAATTCCAGAAAAAGCAGAAATCACCGAAGGAGCATCAACTCCTGCAGACTTGTCATTTGAAAGCGTAGACACAATTGTTATGAATCAGATTACAAATATCGATTCAGCGACATACGACAAAACATTATTATTGGACATTTACCATAACCTATGATTAAGATTAAGAATTTAACTGTCAAAAACTTTATGAGTGTGGGCAACCAGACTCAAGCAGTAGACTTTGACAAAGGCCAGCTTACTCTTGTCTTGGGAGAGAACTTAGACTTAGGCGGTGACGACTTAGGCGCACGTAATGGTACTGGTAAAACTACCATTATCAACGGGTTAAGCTATGCTATCTACGGACAAGCCCTAACTAACATTAAACGTGATAACCTTATTAACAAGATTAACAGTAAAGCTATGTTAGTTACTGTTAGTTTTGAGAAAGATGGACAAAGTTATCATATCGAGCGTGGGCGTAAGCCAAACGTATTAAAGTTTAGCATCAACGGGCACGAACAAGAGGCAGCTGATCAAGACGAAAGTCAAGGCGATAGCAGAGAAACACAAAAAGAAATCGAAAAAGTGTTTGGTATGAGCCACGAGATGTTTAAACACTTATTGGCTCTTAACACTTACACTGAACCGTTCTTATCAATGAAGGCAGGTGATCAACGTGCTATCATCGAACAACTCTTAGGTATTACAATTCTTTCAGAAAAAGCAGAAGCGTTGAAAGAAAGCATTCGCATTTCTAAAGATTCTATTGCTACTGAAAACACACGTATCGAAACAATTAAAATTTCCAACGACAAGATTCAACAAAGCATTGATGCCCTTGAACGTAAGCAACGCATGTGGGAAGAACAACACGAAACTAGTGTTACTAACCTTGCTAAAGCCATTGACGCATTAATGCACATCGAGATTGATGAAGAAATTCAAGCTCACCGTGCGTTGGAAGCATTTAATACCAAACGTAAAACTATCAACGAGTTAAACAGTTGGGTCAAACGCTGTGAGTTAGACGAAGTTCGAGAACAAAAACTAATTGAAACTCTTAAAACAGAGATTGCTAGTCTTGAAAATCATACATGCCACAGTTGTGGACAAGGGTTTCATGACGAGAAGCAAGTTGCACTATTAGAAAAGAAACGTAAAGATTTACAAGAAGCCGCGCTCCAAGCTCTAGCAACCAATTCTCAATGGGTAGAACATACCGCCGCACTTAAAGACTTAGGTGAGTTAGGTGATTGTCCATCGGTAACCTATGATAGTTTAGAACAAGCATTAAATCACAAGAACACACTTAGCGGTCTTGAACGTGATTTAGAAATCAAGTGTGCAGAAACAAATCCGTATGCTGAACAAATTGAAGAATTGAAACACACAGCCGTTCAAGAAATTGACTGGAGTGCTGTTAACGAACTTGCTCGTGTTAAAGAACATCAAGAATTTTTATACAAGCTGTTAACAAATAAAGATTCGTTTATTCGTAAGCGTATTATTGATCAAAACTTGAGTTACTTAAACACAAGACTAACTTACTATCTAGATAAAATCGGATTGCCACATTCTGTACAATTCCAAAACGATTTATCTGTAATGATTACACAGTTGGGACAAGACTTAGACTTTGATAACTTGTCACGAGGTGAACGTAACCGTTTAATCCTATCGTTGTCATGGGCATTCCGTGATGTATGGGAAAATTTATATCAAAGCATCAACTTATTGTTTATCGATGAATTAGTCGATAGTGGTATGGATGCTAGCGGTGTGGAATCTAGTATCGCAGTATTAAAACGAATGACTCGCGAAAGTAATAAGAACGTATTCTTAATTTCACATCGTGACGATTTAACAAACCGTGTAAATCACGTTTTAAAAGTTATCAAAGAAAACGGATTTACAAGTTATGCAACAGACATTGACATTGTAGAATGACAACAGAAGCTCATGACAAACTAATAGAAGCCTTCCAAGAGTATTTTAAGTGGCAGGACAAGTTCTTTTATAACGGCTCAGATATGGCCGCTATAAAAGCTCGCTATTGGTTGTCTGAGATTCGCAATCAGGCAAGTACTAGGCGTGTAGAAATACAAGAAATTAGGCAAGAACGTAAAGCAGCCAAGAAAGGCAAGCTAGGGAGACCACCTAAGATAACTAGTTGATGCAATGGACCTATCAAAATACAATAGTCGAAGATTTACCTGAAGATTGTATTGGGTTCGTGTATCTAATCACTAACATTATCTCTGGTAGAAAATATATAGGCAAAAAATTAGCAAAGTTTTCCAAGACTACATATAAAACTGTAAAATTGAAGAATGGAACTAAGAAGAAAAAGAAGATTCGAAGTAAAATTGACAGCGACTGGCGCGATTATTATGGCTCTAGTCCTAATTTAACTAAAGATATCGAACAATTAGGCACAGAAAACTTCTCCAGAGAAATCCTATACTACTGCAAATCTAAGGCAGAATGCAGCTACATCGAGGCAAGAGAACAATTTTCCCGTAAAGTTTTAGAAAGCGATGACTATTACAACGGGCATATACAAGTTCGAGTACACGGCTCTCACATACTAAAATCTTAAAAAATAACGCTTATTTCTAGACACACGCACTACACTAAACACACACTAGGCTCAATAATTCCAGGCAAAATACAGCGGTTTTTTACAGCTCGCACCAGCTAATATCGGGTGCCCAAGACAACTGGACCACGGGTCACAGGGACGGAAAACTACGCCGCAGTAGTGCTCAGCAACTATCCTTAACAGGACGACGATCACAAAACGCCAGTGATTTTGCTGTTTGAATAGAGTAGATGAAGGCTAAAATGAAGGGAGAAAAACCCTTAGGTTAATGTATATGTTAGCGTATGTGCATTAATCCACCGTTGGAAATTAAGACAAAGCTCGAGGTACCGGCTAACCGCCTCTGTAATCGCTTTAACGCTAAGTGTTCTGTGCAACTCACATAATGCTTCTTAACCCTTGTCTGGGTTAAGTGTGACTGAACAATCTACATAATACTTAAAACTGCTTCGCAGTAAATAATATCTCTATATAAGAAAATTCGTTGAGCGATAAGCGATAACGAATGTGAGCTTCAGCTCACAGACTGTAATAAATATACAATGTTCGGACTTATACAAAAATGAAAATAACTGACTTAATAGTACAAAACAAAACTCAAGTTGATGAAGCTCCTATGGGATTCTTAAAGACTATGGGTAATAAAGTAGCATCGACTTTTGGTAGTGGACAAGCTCAAGGGCGTTTAGATACTGGCAAAATTGCTAATAGTCTTAAGAACGAATTTGATGTATATCTAGGTAAAACCGGACAAGAGCCAACTGGGGAAATGATATTAGGTTTCCTTAAGAGCAAAGGATATCCAACAGCTGGAGCAGAGAAAGTACTCAAAGCCACTCCTGCTCCTGGCATTTTAGATAAAGTAGGCGGTGCTGTTAAAGATATTGCCGGCGCTGCTGCTGCGGGTGCTAAAACACAAATGGCTAAAGATGCTGAACCTGCTCAACAGCCACAACAAACACCAGCTGCCCAGGCAGCGCAACCGGTAGATCCAAATGCTGATCCTGCAGGAAGAGTTGATCCTACTATGGATCCTGAACAACCACAAGCTGCACCTGCTGCAAAACCTGAACCGGGTGCAGCAGCATTTGGACAAATGGCAAAACAACTAGGTGCTCAGGGCGAAAAGCCAGCAACTAGTCCAGTTCAAAAGCCAGTGGCTGCACAACCTGCACCGGCTCCTGCTGCACAAACACCGGCAGCAGCACCACAAGCAAGCCCTACAACAGCACAACAACCACAACCTGGTAACAAGGCACTAGGACCTAAAGGTCGTGCAACGTTGGCACGTTTAGGAACTCAAAAACAAAAACGTGAACAGCCAAAACAAGGCGCATTAGACTTAAACAGTCGTAACCCAGTTGGTAAATCTGTATTCGAACAAAACTTAAACTTCTTTAGAATGCTTAAAGAAGGGTTAAGTGCTAAACAAATAGATGCAATGTTCTTAGCCGCTGCACAAGACAAGGCAAGAATGGGTGATCAAAGTGCTGCTCCTGCACAAGGCGGAGCTCAAGCACCAGCTAGTGCTCCTGCTACTAAAGCAAAACCTGATAAAGATCAAGTTGTAGAGTTTGATGGTGAACAATATAAATGGTTAGGCGCACAATGGCAAAATCTTAAGACAGGTAAAGTTGCTGAAAAGGGAATCGTTCCTCAATTAAACAAACTTGCCGGTGTTGGTGCAAGTGCTCCTGCACAAGGCGGCCAAGTTGCTCCCGGAGCAACACCTAACGGCGCACAACAACAAGGTGAAAAACCTGGTGCTACATTATCGCAACCTAATGGGGGCGCACAGCAGCCAGGCGGCGATGTATCAACTGGCATGGACCATATTCGTGCAGCATACGACGGACTTCGCGGAGCAAGTTACGGTGCTAGCGATCCGGATAAGGGTAAAGTAGGCAAAGCATTAAAAGACACATCAGGCCGTGTACCACAGAATATTATGTCTCAGCTTAACAAACTAAGCGATGGTCAGCGTAAACAACTTAGAAAAGAATTGGACAAGGGTTAATCAAATGAAGTTAACACAAATTTTAGAAAGCAAACAACAACTCTTAGAGCAACATCGCAGAAAAGGGTTAGTTACTCTTGTCGAATCTTGCCAAGGCTTAGACAAACAACAACGTCGAGTTGTTGAAGGCATCTACAAAGAACTATTGCCATTAATTGAAGCTGCAATGAGCCCTGAACAAATTAAACAATTGTTTGGTGAGGTTGAAAAGGGTGTAGCTGCTGGCGGCAACAATCGCACTATGCTTGGCAAAGGTAAAGATACTGCTGTAAAAGCCAACGAAATTATCAACAACATTGGTAAATGGTTACAGAACACAACTCCTGTTCAAGCATTTGATCAGAAGTTTGAAGATTTAAAACAAAAGATTTCCGCTGGGCTAGGTGACGATAGCAAAATTAAAGCAGGCATTGAGAAAATGGGTGCGTTTGCTAAAGAGAATCCCGGCAAGACAGCAGCCATTATTGGTGTGTTAACCGCTATTGCTGCTATTGCAGGAGGACCGGCAGGCGGCGCTATTGCCGGTCAAGTACTTAAAGGTGCTACAGAATTACTTAAAGGTGAAAAACTTTCAACAGCAATTGGTAAAGGTGCTAAAGCTGCTGCAATTGGTTGGCTTACAGGCAAGGCAGTTGACTTCATTGGTGATGCGTTATCTAAACCAATTCAAATGGTTGCTGATAAAACGAACCCGGAGGTATTGACTGCAACATACACTGATAGCATTTCAGAAATCGGCGGCAAGTTTGGAAATAGATTTGGTGATTTCACTACAGGTCAATTAGTAGGTAGAACCGAAGACGTTCGAAACATTGGCAGCGTTTATACAGATGCCGTTCAGGCATGGAAAGCTGGCGACATGCAACAAGCATCAATTGGTTTCCAAACTGCACAACAAATGGCAGATAAATTAACTGATCCTGCGTACTTGGCAGAATTAGGTGCAGAACAAGCTAAAGCACAACAATGGGCAGATGCCGCAAAAAGCACAGCAGCCTTCTTTGGTCGTATGGGGGAAGTTGCCCAAGGTGCTGCTACTGGCGTAGCAAGCAATGAACCTAAGAAAGAAAGTCGAATCTATAAAACTAAAAAGTTGTCTGAAGGTCAGGTTTACATGTTGTTTAACCGAATGGACATTGCTCAAGACTATCTTGCAGAAGCAGGTTTCTTAAGCAAAGCAGGTTCTGCAATTAAAGGTGCTGTAAAAGGCGCAGCAGGTGCAATTGGTAAGAAGCTTTCTACAGTTGGTAGCAACTTAACAAACAAAGTTACCGCAGACAAATTAAATTCAGCTTGGCAAAAAGCAGGATCACCGACTGATTCGGACGATGTGTATAATTTCTTAACACAACAAGGTGTTAGCCCAGAAGTTATTAAACCAGTGTTTGATACAATGAAGTTGCCTAGTCCTAAGGCAGCACAGCAGGCATGGGACAAACCAGAAGCTGGGCAAGATGCTGCACCAAGTAGTCAAACTCAAACACCTACAACAACTCCAGATGGTAAAGACGTTGCCGGATTAGCAACTACTGATCAAGGGCAACCGCAAGCACAACAAGGCGGAACACAAGCTGCTCCACAAGGCGATAGTGCTGCTCCTGCAATTGATGTAGTTCAGTTAGCTGCGGAGATTAAATCGGCTAAACCTGATATTGTTAGTGATGTTAAAGCAATGCTTGATGCTGCAACTGCACCTGTGAAAAAGCCTGCGTAATGCAGGCTTAAAAGAAAGGTAATCCGCTTTTCTTAGTTGTTTCTAAATTGTCTTTAATTATTTCTCCGACAATCATTCGATCTTCGTAACTCATAGCCATTGCCTCCGAGTACGCTAAACCTCTCATATACCAGCAGATTTTTAGAACATCTTTTTTGATGTCCCTGGCCTGCTTGTCGAGTTGTTCAACATACTGTAGGATCTCCGGCCTAGGGAGAGTTAAGATCCTACTGCGAAAAAATTTGCTTGATCCATAGTAACTGGCATTTCAAATACATGGTTACATTCTTCACAAGTAACACCTTCTACTTTTAATTCAATTTGTTTTTTCATGTTTTGAACATGATCGTTGATTGTATTAAAAACATCTTTAGGTGCATTAAGAATAAATTCTTTAATCATTGCAGGGTCTTCAACAATACCTTCCGGTGATTGTATTTTAAAGATAGATCCTGCAACAACATCTACGGTAAGTTCTGTTAATTTAACAAAACTCTCTCCAAATTTTTCAATTTTGATTTCGTCTGACATGTTGTCGTCATTGACGATATTAAAAATCTTTTGTTGCTCTAACGACTTTAATGCAACTTTAGTAGATTCTTGATAAGTGTACGGACGAATAAACACAATTAGCGGTCCAATTTGTAATTCACTTTGGTAATGGAAGTTTGCATAATTTTCAATATAACGTACTAAGTTTAAATTGTAATCGTTATGGTGTCCGCAGCTAGGACAATTAGCACCGACTTCCATTTGTTCACCGTAAGTAGCGACACGGATAGCAATAAGAACAGCATCAACGTCAATGCTTGGCATCTTCCAAGGTTCTTTGATCGAAGGTACACAGCTTTTAATAACTTCGACGGTTGCTTGCCCATTCATTAATGCATCTGGAGTTTTAAACATTAGTTCGTCTTTAGCAGTCATGGCGTACACTGCATACTCGCTATTTTGACTAGTGTCTAATGCGTTAGGACCGTAAAATCTGCCCTCGCTAGGCAACCGAATATAAATTTTAGGTTGTCTAAAATAATTTGCCAGTGGATTAACACTAGATTTTGGTAATTGTTGAGGGATGTCTTGTTCAGCCATGTTTTTGTCTCCGATAAATAACTTGTGTACTGATATATTTATATACGCACTTTTCTGGGATTTTAATATATGGCAGAAGTAACCGGCGATTTAGGCGGTCAACCTATAGAGCTTAATAATGCAGCAACAGAGTCAACTCTTAGAGAGTTGGTTAATGCCATGGGCATGATGGCTGTTAAGCTAGGTACAAAAGCTAAGAGTCAAGCAGAATTAGAAAAAGAATTAAAAAAATTCCAAGAGCAAGTTAAAAAAGCTACAGATACTACTAAGGATCTAACTAAAGAGCAGAAAGAAGCTATTGCTACTGCCAAGGAAAAAGCAAAGAAAGAAGCAGCTGAACTAAAAGCTAGAGAAGAATCAGCTAAGAAAACCTATGCTATGGCTAAAGGTTTACACGAATTTGGACAAGCGACATCGAGAGTTGTATTGGGCATGACGAATTTATTAAGCTCGTTGTCTAATGTAGGAAATAGCATGACATCTGCTGCATCAACAATGAACGCTATTCCTATTGTTGGCGGCGTTCTTGCAGGGGTGTTTGGTGCAGTAGCAGAAGCTTCGGAGAAATTATTAAAATCATATCAACAAGCTGCTACAGTTGGTGTGACATTTGGCGGCAGTATGTCTAGTATGGTTAATGCTGCTAGTGGTGCAGGTTTAACTATTGATCAATTTTCTGGACTGATTGCTAAAAACGGAGAAGCCCTTGCCATGTTTGGCGGTAATACAGAAGCCGGTGCAAAGAAATTTGCAGAGCTAGGTAAGGAAATTAAGAATAGCCAGATTGGTAAAGAGTTGCTTCGTATGGGTTACTCAACAGAGCAAGTTAACAGCGGAATGGCTGGATACATTGGACAAATGTCAAGACTTGGTTTAACTCAGGGAAAGAGCACTGCTGAATTAGCCGCCGGTGCAGGCAAGTACTTAAAAGAATTAGATGGACTTGCAAAATTAACAGGTCAAAGTCGTGAAGCATTACAAGCAGAGCAAGATGCTCGCTTACAAGATGCACAATTTAATTCGCTATTACAAGGAAAAACTAAAGACGAGATAGCAATGCTTCAAAACTTTGTTAGTTCGTTCCCTAAAGCGCAACAAGGTGCTGTTAAAGAAATGCTAGCAACTGGTAATATTACTAGTGAAGCTGGTGTAAAATTTAATGCTATGTTCAGCGGTACTTCGCAAGAAGTTATGGCGATGGGTAATCAGATTCGTGCAACTGGTAGAGTAAACGACTCGGCACTAAAACAAACATACAAGAATAGTGTGCTTGAACAGAAAGCATTCCAGAAGTCTGCACAGTTCCAAACAATGTCGCAGTATGCAATGGAAGAATACGGTGACATGATGGTTGCATCTACTAAAATGGCCGCCAATGATGCCGATGCCTGGGGTAAAATTCAAGAAGAACAACGCAAGACAACTGAAAAAGCAAATCAAGCACAGGAAATGGAACAGTTTAAACAACGTCTTGCAGAAACAAGTAACGTGTTTGCACAAATTTTAGCACAAAGCGGCTTGTTAGAACATCTTGAAGATGCGTTCGACATGCTAGTTAATTTTACATTAGATTATGTAGTTCCTACCTTCCAATGGTTAGCTGATCACTTTACAGAAGTTGCTACAGTAGCAGCTATCTTGGGTGCAGGATTTATGGCACTTAAAGCAATTGTTTTCTTAGCAGAAGTTCAACAAGGACTTGCAGTGTTAGGAATGACCGCCGAAAATGTGGCACGAATTCCTGTTATCGCTTCATTGATAGCAATGGCGGGTGCAGTATGGGCCGCAGTTGCACCGGTACTTGCTGCCGCTGCTCCATTTATTGCTATTGCAGTTGCAGTAGGTGCAGCAATTTATATCTTTAAGAAATTTGGCGGCGATATGCAAGTGGTTGCTGACGGATTAAAATACATGTGGAGTGGGTTTAAAACATTCTTAACATATTTAAAATTAGGATTCTTAAAAGTCTTAGATTATCTACCGGGTATAGATATGAAAGACAAAATTAACGAAGCTGAACAAGAATTGCTTGACCAAAAAGAAGAACGTGAAAAACTATCTGATGGTATGGCAGCTAGAATGGCTGAGAACAGAGCAAGAGCCGCTGCCGAAGAAGAAGAAGAACGCAAGAAGAAATTATCTGCGGATCAGAAAGAACGTGACGCTAGAACCAAAGACAGACTAGCAGCAAGAGATGCAGCTAAAGCTGATAAAGAAAAAGCAGCAGAAGCTAAGAAAGCCGCTGATGCAGATAAGGAAAAAGCAGCAGCCGCTTCTGGAATACCAACAGATGTTGGTACAGGCGATCCGTTAAAAGATATAGCGTTATACGGTAGGAAGAAAATAGACGAAGCAGCAGCCGGTGTACAAAGCGCCGCTGGAACTCCTACGACTGGTACACCGCCACCGATGAATCAAGATCAAAAGAAAAACATGGAAATGATCGAAGCTTCATTAAAGAAACAAGGTATTACAGATCCTAAAATGATTGCAGCCATTAAAGGCAACGTTATGAAAGAATCTGGCGGCAAGTCTATTTCGGAAAACATGAGTTATGGCGGTACTGATAACAAACGTATCCGTGACATATTTGGTTCTAGAGCAGCTGGCAAATCAGATGCTGAATTGAACGACATTAAGAAAGACCCAAGTAAGATGGGCGAGATGATGTACGGCAAAGATACAAAGATTGGCCAAGGAATGGGAAATACTGAAGCCGGCGACGGATTCAAATACCGCGGCCGAGGATTTATTCAGCTTACTGGTAAGGGCAATTATGCCGCAGCATCGAAAGCAATCTACGGTGATGATAGATTAGTTAAAAATCCCGATATGGTAAACGATCCGCAGGTTGCAGCGGATGTTTCAGCTTGGTACATGAAACGTGGATCGGCTGGCATGGCTAAACAGTTAGGTGTTGATCAGGGCAACATGACACAAGAACAAGCTAACTTAGTAGCAACTAGCACAATTGCAGGCAGAGCAATTAAACCTGGAGAAGGTTATTTAGGTAAAGAAGCACTAGGTAAAGTTAATATGTATTCTCAGGCATTTGCTAATGGTCAACAACCATTAGATGCATCGGGAAGAGCTACTGCTGCTACCGATCCTAGACTTGAGAAAGGATATGCTGCTATATCTGCTGCTGCTAAAACACCTCCTACAACACCTGCAACTCCTACATCGGCAGCAGCACAATCAGCAACGACAAATACACAAATGGTTATGGTAGGCGATAAATCTTATGTAAAAGATTCGCCAGAACATAAAGCAGCGTTGGCAGCAGAAGAAGCCAAAAAGAAAAATGCTACTCAACCAGGTGCGCCAAAACCAGGCGAGAAGCCTCAAGAAAGCGTGGAAACATTACTAGCACAGTTAAATAGTCAAGTAGGGGAATTACTGGCAGTTACTCGAGATAGTAAACGAGTTAACGAACGTCAACTAGGCGTAATGGCAGATAACAGTTCAAACCTATATGCTATGGGTGCTTAATATATTGGATAATACAAAATGAGTTGGAAAAAATATTTTACTCCTGTTCCTACAGGACAGCAAGCTTCGTCAATGAGTCCATTGGGCAACGGTGGCCGTGCTGGTCCAGCTCGTACTAACTATTCAAGCTTCTTACCAGATGTATATGCTGGTACACCTAATCGTTTAGAACGCTATATTCAATACGATACTATGGATATGGACAGTGAAGTTAATGCTGCACTTGATATCCTAACAGAATTTTGTACTCAAAAGAATAAAGAGAATGCAACACCATTTCATATTTTCTTTAGAGGACAGCCTACGTCGACTGAAGTTAAGTTGATTAAAGAAAGTTTGCAAAAGTGGTGCAGACATCAAGAATTTGAAACTCGAATTTTCCGTATTGTTCGAAATACATTTAAGTACGGTGATTGTGTTTTCCTACGTGATCCAGAAACTAAAAAATGGTATTATGTAGATCCGACAAAGTTAACAAAAATTATTGTTAATGAAAGCGAAGGCAAAATTCCAGAGCAATACGTTCTTAGAGATATTAATTTTAACTTTAAAGAAATGGTTGCTACAACAATGCACGGCACAACTAATACAAGTCCAAGTGGTACTTCTAGTTACACTAGTGGTGGCGGCTTTGGTCGTGGCATGGTTGGGCAAGTTGCACAAACTCCGGGTACACGTTTTAGCCTAGGCACTAATGAAGTTGCCATTGATGCTAAACACGTAGTTCATTTAAGTTTGTCAGAAGGATTAGATTCAAACTACCCATTTGGTAATAGCTTACTTGAATCTGTATTCAAAGTATACAAACAAAAAGAATTGCTAGAAGATGCGATTATTATCTATCGTATTCAACGTGCGCCAGAAAGACGTATTTTCTACATTGACGTAGGTAATATGCCAGCACACATGGCTATGAGCTTTGTTGAAAGAGTTAAAAACGAGATCCATCAAAGACGCATTCCTAGTAGTACAGGCGGCGGCAGCTCTATGGTTGATGCTAGTTATAACCCATTAAGTATTAACGAAGATTATTTCTTCCCGCAAACAGCAGAAGGTCGTGGATCTAAAGTAGAAACATTGCCAGGCGGTACTAACCTAGGTGAAATTACAGACTTACGATTCTTTACTAATAAGCTATTCCGAGCTTTAAGAATTCCAAGCAGCTATTTGCCAACAGGTATTGACGAAGCAAGCAATAATATCTCCGACGGTAAAGTTGGTACAGCTTATATCCAAGAATTGCGTTTTAACGAATATTGTATTCGTTTACAAAACTTGTTAATTCAAGAATTTGATTTAGAATTTAAACTATGGTTGCATGATCAAGGCATTAATATTGACAGCAGTTTGTTTGAATTAAAGTTCAACACACCACAGAACTTTGCAGCGTATCGTCAATCAGAACTTGATAATGCTCGAGTAAGCACGTTTGCAAGTTTACAAGAAGTTCCATATATGAGCAAGCGTTTTGCTATGAAGCGTTTCTTGGGATTAACTCAAGAAGAAATCACAGAAAACGAAAAAATGTGGAAAGAAGAGAATGGCGGTAAACTAAATCCAGCAGGTGATGCAGCAAGCGAAATGCGTAGTGCTGGTATTACTCCAGGCGGAATTTCCGCTGATATGGGAGCAGAAACAGCAGAAGCTCCTATGGATATGGAAGCACCGCCAGCAGAAGGTGAAGCACCGCCGGCAGCAGGCACAGCACCAGCGGCACCTCCTACAGCATAATGATATAAATACACTATGCGCCTTTTAGAATTTTTTAATTTCGATAACAATGCTGATGCAGACAAGAACGATCGCCGTTATGATGCACAGCGTGATAGTTCAGTCCTAGAAAAAAGCGATACTCGTAAAGTTCGCTTAACTCTACGTCAGATTAACGAGTTGCGTATGCAGAGCGAAGCACATGAGAGCGAGCAAGAATCTGAGCTAGGTTTTATTCGTCAAATGTATGGCCAACCTCCTGCCGAACCCGCAGCCCAATAAACCCGCATTTATTTTAGGTAATGGAGTTAGTCGTTTAAAGGCTGACTTGCATTCTCTTGCGAAATACGGTGTTATCTACGGATGCAATGCACTGTATAGAGAGTTTGAACCAGATCATTTAATTGCAGTTGATGTAAAAATGATTAATGAAATTATAGCATCTGGCTACAATAAAACGCACCCTGTGTGGACTAATCCTAATAAAGGAGTATCTTCTTTTGACAGTATTAACATTTTAAATCCACATAAAGGTTGGAGTTCTGGACCTACTGCATTGTGGTTAGCAACAGAATATGGACATAAAGAGATCTATATTTTAGGTTTTGATTATGAAGGATTGAAGGGTAAATTTAATAATGTTTATGCTGATACTCCAAATTATAAATCTAAAGAGCAAGCGGCAACATTCTTTGGTAACTGGAGTGCCCAGACAGAGAAAGTGATTAGGGATAATAAAGGTATAAAGTTTTATAGAGTAGTTGGGGATAACATGTTTGTACCCCCAAACTTTAAAGACGACATGACTAATATTACTCACATCAAATATTCGGATTTAGAGGCAAGATATCCAAGGATATAAAAAATACCTAAAAACGATCAAAAAACTACCATTTTAAGCCATTTTTTAATCTGCGTAGTAAATAAAAATGACAGCCAAACTATATTTCTAAGGAGACCATTATGGCAGATAAGAATACTATCCAACAAATGCTCGAAAGTTTAGTCAACGATGACCAAGCTAGAGCAGAAGAATTATTCCACGAGTACGTAGTAGAGAAATCTCGTGAAATTTACGAATCATTAATTGAAGCTGAAATCGAAGACGAAGATCAAGACGTTGAAGAAGCTGAAGAAAAAGAAGAAGACGAAAAAGTTGAAGAAAACTTCGACGAAATCGCTTACGAAGGTGACGACGAAGAAGCTGATGCTTCTGACAACTTTCTAGGTGATGTAGAAGCTGACGACGAGTTCGGCGGCGAAGAAGAAGGCGAAGAAGGTCCAGAAAGTCTAGAAGACAAAGTTATGGATCTAGAAGACGCTGTTGAAGAATTAGAAGCAAAGTTTGCAGAACTTCAAGGCCAAGAAGAAGAAGAAGGTCACGAATTCGGTGACGAAGAAGGCGAAGAAGGCGGCTTTGGTGGTGAAGAAGAAGAAGTTGTTGACAGCTTCGATCAAGAATTAGCAACTGTACGTGAATACGTTGAAAAAGTTGCAGGCGGCCACGGTGCAGAGAAAAAGGGTCAAGGCGAAAAAGCTGACAACACTAAGAGCACAGTAGCTAGCAAGAACGATATGGGTGGTACCGCTGCTAACATTTTAGGTGGCAGAAACGGTGTAGATGGTGGTGAAGTAGGCGCAGCAGGCGGACAATTGAAGGGCAGTAGCTTATTCAAGGGCAAGCCAACTGAAGACAATGCAGGCAACATCAATGTTCCAGGCGGCAAAGCCGGTAATGCTTTCAATAAGAAAGAGCCAGGACATGGTGCTGAGAAAGCTGGTTCGAAAGAATCTGCAGACAACAAGCAAAGTCTTTTCCGTAAGTAATCGGAGCGACATAGGTGAAAAACTGTCTAACTGAACATTTAAACTTTGACCAGGCACAAATCGTTCTTGAGCGTGCCGAAGATGGTAAGAGTATGCACCTCAATGGTATTTGCATCCAAGGAGACATCCGCAATGCAAACCAAAGAGTGTACCCAACTTCTGAAATTGGAAAGGCTGTCAAGACGCTTAACGAGCAGATTGCTGGCGGTTACAGTGTTCTAGGCGAAGTTGATCACCCCGCAGATCTACGTATTAATTTGGACCGCGTTAGCCACATGATTACTAAAATGTGGATGGACGGTCCAAATGGTTATGGAAAATTAAAGATTCTACCAACTCCTATGGGAAAGCTAATCGAAACCATGTTGGAGAGTGGAGTCAAATTGGGGGTCTCGAGCAGAGGCTCTGGTAACGTAGCAGAAGACGGTAGTGGTAAAGTCACTGACTTTGAAATCATTACTGTTGATATTGTGGCGCAACCATCAGCACCAGGTGCTTACCCAACCCCAGTTTATGAACACATTATGAATAACACAGGCGGATACCAGGCATACAGAGTCGCTCAAGAAGTTCAAGGCGATGCAAAGGCACAGAAATACATAGCAGAGAGTCTGAAACGAATAATTTCAGGTCTCAAATAACAAGTAGGAGAATCACATGCTAAATTTCGTTAAACAATTGTTTGAAAACAATGTGATTTCCGAAGACATCAAATCGGAAATTGAATCAGCTTGGCAAGGCCAGGTTCAAGAAAACCGCGATCAAGTTACTGCACAACTTCGTGAAGAGTTTGCTCAGAAATATGAGCACGACAAGACTACGATGGCTGAAGCTGTAGAGAAAATGTTAGGCGATCGTTTAACAGCAGAACTTTCTGAGTTCGCTGAAGATCGTCAAGGTTTAATTGAAGCTAAAGCCAAGTATGCTGCTAAAATGAAGAGCGATGCTACCACAATGGAAGCATTTATCCTCAAGAAGCTTGGTTCTGAATTATCAGAACTACACGAAGACCGCAAGGCAGTTGCAGGAAATGTAGCTAAATTAGAATCTTTTATTGTGGACGCACTGGCGAAAGAAATCGCAGAATTCCACAGCGACAAGAAAGACCTAGCTGAAACCAAAGTTAAATTGGTTCGCGAAAGCAAAGCTAAGTTCGAATCTGTTAAGAAAGATTTTATTTCTAAGTCAGCAAAGATTATCGAAGAAACAGTGTCGAAAGGCCTACGTTCTGAGATGACTCAGTTGAAAGAAGACATCGAAGCTGCACGTAAGAATGACTTTGGTCGTAGAATTTTTGAAAGTTTTGCTAGCGAATACTCAGCAAGCCACCTCAATGAGAAGTCTGAAACCTCTAAACTATTAAAAGTAGTTGCAGAGAAAGAAGCTGCTCTTGCAGAGGCACAAGCTGTAGTGTTAAGTGCAAAGAAATTAGTTGAAAGCAAAGAGAGAGAAATTCGCGTTGCGAAAGATCTCGCAGCCCGCAAGGACGTTATGAGCGAATTGCTAGGCCCTTTGTCAGGAGACAAAAAGTCAGTCATGGGAGAGCTTCTAGAAAGCGTCCAGACAGACAAATTACACAGCGCATATGACAAGTATCTACCAGCCGTTATGAACGGTGGTGCACCTGCCAAGAAAGCGTTGACAGAGGCTAAAGAAGTTACAGGCAATAAAGAGGCACAATCAATCAGCGGCGAGGAGAAAACCGCTGAGATTTTCACAATCCGCAGGCTTGCGGGACTAAAAGTTTAAGGAGAACTACAATGTCACAATTACTCGAGTCACGCTGGTCGGAAACCAAAGACGCTCTTTTAGAGGGTCTACAAGGTACAAAGCGTTCAGTAATGGCTACTACTCTTGAAAATACCCGTAAGTATTTGTCTGAGAGTGCCACTGCTGGAGCTACATCCGCCGGCAACGTTGCAACACTAAATCGCGTCATTCTACCAGTTATCAGACGTGTAATGCCAACCGTTATTGCTAACGAATTGGTAGGCGTACAGCCAATGACTGGCCCAGTTGGCCAAATCCACACTCTACGTGTTCGTTATGCTGATTCAGCAGGCGGCGCAGTAGCAGGTGATGAGGCACTAAGCCCATTCAAAATCGCTTCTAGCTATTCTGGTAACGCTGCTGGTTCATCTAGCACTGCTGCTAAAGCTAACAGCACAGCAGCACTAGAAGGTGTAGCTGGTAACAGAATGAGCATCCAAATCTTGAAACAAACAGTTGAAGCTAAGACACGTAAATTGTCAGCTCGCTGGACGTTTGAAGCTGCTCAAGATGCACAAGCCCAACAAGGTATTGACATCGAAGCAGAAATCATGGCTGCTTTAGCACAAGAAATTACTGCTGAAATCGACCAAGAAGTTCTAGGTTCTTTACGTAACCTAGCAGGTTCTGGTACAGAAACTTATAACCAAGCTGCTGTATCTGGTACTGCTACATTCGTTGGTGACGAACACGCTGCTTTAGCTGTTCAAATCAACCGTGTTGCTAACTTGATCGCTCAACGCACACGCCGTGGTGCTGGTAACTACGCTGTAGTTAGCCCATTTGCACTAACAATCCTTCAATCTGCTACTACAAGCGCATTTGCTCGTACAACAGAAGGTACTTTCGAAGCTCCAACAAACACTAAGTTCGTTGGTACATTGAACAGTGCTATGAAGGTTTACGTTGACGGCTATGCTGCTGACAACGCTCCTGTACTAGTTGGTTACAAGGGTTCTAGCGAATCTGATGCACCAGCATTCTACTGCCCATACATTCCATTGATGAGCAGCGGTGTTGTATTGGATCCAGCAACATTCGAACCAGTCGTATCATTCATGACACGTTATGGTTATGTTGAGTTAACAAACACAGCATCTTCTCTAGGTAACGCAGCTGACTACCTAGGTCGTGTTGAAATCAATAGCGACAACGTTAAGTTTAGCTAATCAAAACTTTTCACAAAGTTCAAAGGGCTCTTCGGAGCCCTTTTTTATTCATAAATATTTCTATGCGAGTAGAAAGCGAAAAAGACTTTAAAGTTCTTAGAGAACGATTTGGAGAATGGCGAAAACAATTCCCAATGTTTGTACATGATGTTAATAGAATAGAACATGCTGTAGAAGGATATATTCAAAATTATAGCATAGCATTGGTGCATTATAGACAATCTAAAAAGAAAAATCATTTGGAAAAAGCCCAGCAACAATTAGATAGAATTAACAGTCTTATTGACACAATAGAGAAAATTGAGTTAATGGCATTGCTGTCTCGTGGATAAATAAAGTATCGAAAGAGATTTATGCAGAACCCCACTGCGTAGACTTAGAACGTCAATACAGGAGAAACAAATGGGTCGTCCATTAAACAAAAGATTGTTTGGAGCAAATTCAAACAATAATATCAAAGTCCAGTTTCACAACGGTACTGCTAGTGTAAGAGGTTACATTGTTAAGCAAACTGGCTCAAAAAGATTTGTGTGCAAAGACGAAGATGGCAATACTGCCACTTGTTACATTGTAGATAAAGATTCGGCCGCTCTTGCAGCAGGCGAAATGACAATTACTGTTAAGTACGACAATGGTGATATTGATCAAATTACAAAAATTGCTGCACATATTGTTACAGTTAAAAATCATCAAGAACCGTGGAACTTTAGCACAAGTACTACAGACGGTGCAGTTCAGTTTGAAGAGGCTGGTACCGATGCCGCAATGGATAGTGCAACAGACTTAGAAGAAGATGATGTACCGGCTGGACTATTTGATAAGCCAACACCGGGTTCTGGTACATATGAAACTACATTATCTGCTGATACTGCATCGGCAGGTACCCCTTATGCTCCAGGCAGCGGTGTAGCAAGTGTAACGACTGCTACATTAGGTCTATGGCGTAAGAAATATCTTGGTAACTTCGGTACAGTAGCAGGAGACGGATGTGATGTTACATTTGTACGCAACACACAAGGATTCTTCGGCAAGCCAGATACATACGTATCGTTTGGTTTCCAAAACGATCCTAGCGAAGAAAACTACACATTTGAGTGGACAGGATATTTTAAAGCACCATCGAGCGGTGACTTTAACTTCTATGTTAACTCAGACGATGACGTATTTTTCTGGATTGGTACTAACGCATTAGGTACTGCTAACACAGAACTAAATGCTCACATGGGTGTAAGCGGTGCTAACGGTGAGAAGAACACTAACTCGGTTACTCTTGTAGCTAATCAATATTATCCAGTACGTATCCAATTTGGTGAATACACTGGCGCTGAAAACTGTCAGTTATTCTACGCTAAGGTAGGAGACGCAAACGCAGTAGCTGGTAATGATGGAACAACTGGCACACAAGTATGGTACCATAACGGTACAACTAAAGGCCACTAAATACAAATGTCCGCTAATATAGGTCCGGACTTATGCAGAAACCAACTGCGTAGACCTAGAACGTCAAATTAAGGAGAAACAAAATGGGACGTCCATTAAGAAAAGATGTAAACGGAGTCGATGTTATCGGCACTTTTACAGGTGATTCAGGAATTAAAGTGCAAGCATATAACGCAGGCTCGTTGAGTACTGCCTCTTATATTGTTAAACAACGTGGAGCAAAAACATACGATGTAACTGCAAACGGTACAGACGTTTACAGATGTGTTCTTGTATCAGACGAGCCAGCAGCAAACGGCGAAATGAGAATCTTAGGTTCCACAACCGGCTTGCTACCAGCTACTACAGCTATTGCTAAGTTAACTAAACGTGTTGCTACTGATTTCAGTGGTAATCGTTACACATGGTACTTGACACAATATCAAGATTCCACAGGTGATGTAATCAAGTTAACTGCTATCTAATCCGGAATATTAGACCATGAGTCAAGTAATACAAACCAACGGTAATTACACAATTAAAACCTCTCTTGGGGGTGTTATAACGCTTAACACTGGCCCAGAAGTAGGTAGTGTTGTTATCACAGGTGATTTAACCGTTCTCGGTAACTCAACTACAGTAGATGTTGGTAATTTAAGTATTGAAGACAACGTTATTACTCTTAACAGAAATGAAACAGGAACAGGCGTTACCCTAGGGTATTCTGGTTTTGAAATTCATAGAGGAACACTAGCTAAATCGTCTTTTGTATTTGAAGAAGCAACTGATACTTGGTTACTAGCATCTGGTTCAAATGGCTCATATTATTTTGCTGATCAAAGTAATTTAAAACTTCGCACTATTGTTTTCACAGATCCGTCGGATGCTGATTCTGTAGATTTAACTCTACAAAATATTGGCGGTCCTGGTACAGGGGTATTTAGAGTATCCGGTGCTACAGGCTACGAAGACAATGTATTAGATGACGACGACATCCCAAACAAACGATATGTTGATAGACGAATCTTCGAAAAACCAACTTATCAAATTGTTCGTGATGATTCGAGAGTAACAGTACAGGACTTACAAGATCCTGATGATCCGTTATTGCTTGAAAGCCGTGTTGTAACGGTTGTCGATGATAATTTAATTTTTGCTGCTTATGCAAATAGAGTTGAGATTCAAAATCTTCAGTTCTATACAAATGCAATTGAAAACCCAAGTACTAATGAAAACATTCATTTAGTTACTAGCGGTACTGGTAAAGTTGAGATAGACTATGCAATGCAATACACCCACGCTCCAGGTACTCCTGCGTTCGTAGCGGGTGCTACTGTAGTGTATGGTGCAACTCCAAGTCCAGAAGGCGGCAGCGGTGTGTATTATTCAAATGAAACCAACAATGGAGAATTGATCAGTAAAAGAAAAGCATTAACATTTAGTATAATATTTTAAGGAAATAGAATGGCAATTAACAGCACACGATTAACGACAACAGGGGACACAGTCCTCTACACCAGCGGCGGTGTTAATGCTATTACTTTGATTATTGTTTGTAATACCGGTGCACCTGACTTGCTTGACGAAACAGTCAATCAAACATTTATCCAATTGAACTTGGTTAAAAACGGTCAGCTAACTAGTGACAGCAATGTTATTGTGAAGAATTTATTGATTCCACCTGGAGAAACTGTATTCTTTAGCGAAGAAAGAATTGTTTTAGATAATGGAGATTCAGTCCGTGCAACGGCAGAAGATCCAAACTTATTAACTATTACTGTAAGTAGTATTAGCGTATGAAATATCTTAAAACTGGTACTCTTTCTGATTTTAGCGGCAGCGGTCGTAGCTTCGCTATAAATCCATACGGCAGAATTACAACAAATTCTAAAAATAGTATGCAGTTGCCAACTGGTAACAGCAGTCAGCGACCTGACAGTGGCGTTGTAACAAACGGTACTGTCAGATTTAACACAGACACTCAATCATTTGAGGGTTTCTTAGACGGCGGCTGGGAAGTTATTAAAGCCCCAGCAGTTGATTCTATTACAAAACAAACAATAGCTGGACATGCTACGGAAACTCTTTACGGCCCGTTAGCGAAGTCTATCGCAACAATAAACAACATGTTAGTGGTTGTAGAAAATGTATTACAAATTGGTGGTACAGATTTTGAACTAACTGACAATCCCCCGGGTACGTCACCATCGCGTGGCACTGATTACCCAACAGGTACATACATTCGCTTCCCAACGCTTGCGCCGGGTGTGTATGAGCATGTACCAGTCGGAGTTGACGTCACAATCTACTTTGGTTTTGACTTGTAAACCTGACACAAATCCCCCCAATCTTTTAGTACGCATAAATACATATGATTACCGAACTGGCCAAGTTCGGTATGATTAAACTGTGGTAAACCAGCAAAGAGCCTTATAAATCATAAGGATGCAGACGTAAGTCTAAATTAGGTTAACCGTGAAACACGGGGTATACAGGAGAGTACAATGGCTATTGGTCGAATTTCTGGGCCGCTCTTAAAAGCAAATCTATTACGCCAAGGCGTAGATTTAGCATTTGAGACCGACCTTCTTTATCTTGATGTTAGTGATCCGAATCCTGCCAACCACAAGGTTGGTATTAAGAAATCCGATCCTAGTCACACACTAGATGTAGCAGGTAGCATTCGTGCTACAACAATCTCAACACCGGGATTCCAAGCTGACAATTTAGATGTCGACAAAGTTATCAGCGATTTACTTCCGTCTACTCCGTATACATATACTCTAGGTAATAACGATTACGAATGGAAATCATTAACAGTTGGTGAAATCAACGTTGATGCATTTAACATTAACGGCAACACAATTTCTATTATTGATAGTAATGCCGATATTGAATTTGAACCACACGGTACTGGTACGGTTTATATCAAAACCAACACAGCTTTAAGAATTCCGTACGGTGATGAACTTTCTCGCCCATCTGGCGCAACAGCGCAAATTCGTTTCAATACAGACAATAGCCAGTTTGAAGGTTATAACGGATTAGGTTGGGTTAGTTTAGGTGCTACTCGTGACATCGACGGTAATACAAGAATTACTGCTGAACTAACAACTGGCGCTAACGATAATACATTCCGTTTCTACAACGATGGAACACTAACTGGTGTATGGGATATCAACGAACTCGCCATCCATAGACTTACTGTAGATAACAATTTAATTTTAGATCAAAATTATATCACGACAACAAGTGGTAATACAAACTTAGAACTACGTGCTAATGGCATTGGTAAGATTTGGTTACCAAACAACGATTTAGATGTTGACCACAACTTGAACGTTGATGGTGTAACAAATCTTAACAACACAACAGTTAACGGTGCATTAGCAGTTAATGGACTTGCTTCAATTGATGATATTGAAGTTGCAAACGATTTGCACGTTACTGGTAACATTTTTGGTGATTACTTACAAACTACCGATATTCAAATCTCTGGTACAGTAATTACAACAACAAACGGTAATAGCGATTTACAACTACGTGCCGCAGGCACTGGTGAAGTACGTATTGAAGAGAACGCAACTATCACAGGTAGTGCTGTAATCAATGGCGACTTAAGAATTGATGGACAAGATTTAACATCAACAACAACAACATTTAATTTAGTTAATACAACCGCAACTACTGTAAACTTTGCAGGCGCAGCTACCGCTATTGAAATTGGTGCGTCAACAGGCACAACAAGTATTAACAACAACTTAACAGTTGACGGGAATGTTACACTTGGTAATGCTTCCGGTGATACAGTATTATTAAACTCATCAACAGTTAACGTTCCTAATGCAGTTACATTGTCAATAGACGATGCAAACAACACATACATTGGCTATCCGTTAAGCGTAAGACATACTACATCTGGCACACCATCAAATGGTGTAGGTACAGGTATCCGTTATGTAACTGAAACAGGCAACGGCATTAATAAAATCGGAATGTCACTTGATGCTGAAACAACAGACGTTACATCAGCTACAGAAGACTTTGATTTCGTTGTCCGTTTAATGGATGACGGTAATTTAGCAGCAGAAAGATTTAGAGTTAGCTCGTTAGGCACTGGCACACTTGTTGGCGATTTAAATGTTAACGGTGGTACAATTGCTACAACTGCAACCGATGTTGAACTTGTTAATCAGAATGCAACTACTGTAAACTTTGCAGGCGATGCAACATTAATTAATATGGGTGCCGGCACAGGCCAAACAAATATTAATACTGATCTTAAGGTATTGGGTAATCTTGAAGCAGACGGCGGCAATATTACTACTACCGCTACTACAGTTAATGTATTGAATGAAACTGCTACGACAGTTAACGCATTTGGTGATGCAACAACTATTAACTTAGGCGCAACCGGAGGCCACGTAACAATCCGCGGTGCTCTAGAAGTTGTAGAAGGTATTACAATTGATAATGACGTACCACTAAAACTTAGAGAAAATATTGCCAATGGTACAAAATTTGTTGGCATTAGTGGTCCGGAATTTGTTGAAGAGTCATACGAAGTTCATATGCCGCCTAGACAAGGCAAATTTGGTCAGCTTTTAACAGCTGGCGAAAACGGATACTTACAATGGTCACCTGCTGATACATTGGTTGGTAACAGACTATATGTATCTGCTGCTTATGGTAATGATGCTAACAACGGTTTCGACGCTCCGGTTAAATCAATTCGCCGTGCTGCTGAATTAATTAACGAACAGATTTACACTCCTAAGAGAACTGTATCTGCTGCTGAAACAGATGTTAAAACTATTTTATTAGCAAACAAAGATTACTTGAAATCTCAAGTAACTGGTTATATTGACAACAACTTTGCGTTTGTTTACGACAAGGTTGCTTGTGCAAGAGATACTGGACTTATTGTTCAGTCATTGGCATTTGACTTATTGTTTGACGGAACAACACAAACTAACTTTGCCGGTTTACAATATTGGGCACAAGCAGCTACTAGCGTTCCTGGACAGGTTGCAGAAACAGTTGCGGCTATCCAACATGCTAAAACTATTTCGATGGCCATTGCTGTTAACACTGCAATTACTAAACAAGTTGGTAATGCACTAACACAAACATCTGGCACTGCTGGATCGGCAGGTGCAGCAACAATTATCGGACAACGCTTTGATTTAATCATCAACATTATTAATAATGGTACTACTGGCGTTACTGGGTCAATTCAAAACAACGGTGACGAAACAGTTGATACTGGATACTTAGATGCATTTGCATTGTTGCAGGCTAACAAGGAATTCATTAAAGCTGATACAATTGCTTATATTAATAATAACTTTGCATTTACATTCCCTGAAGCAGCATGTTCACGTGATACTGGACTTATTGTTCAGTCATTGGCATTTGACTTGTTACAACAAGGTAGTACACAGTCTACATTTGCTGGTTTACAATACTGGAGCCAAGGTGTTAATAACGTTGGTACACAGTCAGACGAAACTATCGAAGCTATTCAACATGCTAGAGCAGTTGCTCAACAAGTTGTTCAAAACATTCCAGTTACAGTTACAGTTGGCAACGCAGTTAGCCAGGTGTTTAACTTTGGAAATCCTGGTTCGGGCGCAGGCTCAACAATCATTGGACAAAACTTTGATCGTGTTGTAAGCATTCTAGACGGTACTGAAACAGATATTACTGGTACAATTGTTAATAACGATATTGCTACAACTTCGAACAGTTTGTTGAACACATATGAATTGTTATTAGACAACGTCGATTTTATCAAAGCTGAAGTAATTGCATACATTGATCAAAACTTTAGATACACCTACGACGAAACAATTTGCCGTAGAGATACTGGATTAATTATTGATGCAGTTGGTTACGATTTAACACTTGGTACTAACTATAATGCTGTTACAGCAGGATTAGCGTATCAACGTGCCAATGCTGCCTATGTTGAAAGCAATCAGTTTACACAAACATTAGCAGCAATCGGACATGCAAAAGACGAAGCAGCCATTAGCCTTGCATCAAGTTCTACAGCAGTTAGCAGATCCAATTCAGCATTCACTGAAATTTTAGATATCCTTGCTAATGGAACAGGCGTAGCAGACGCACTAGTCTTCACAGCACCGAGCGGTGTAACACAAGATAAGATTGATGCCAAAGACCAGTTACAACAAAACCGTTCTTTCTTAAGAGATGAGATTACAGCGTATGTTGACAAATATTTTGTTGGCTATGTTTATGATGCTCCTACTCAAGCTAAGTGCGAACGTGACGTTGGTTACATCATTAGTGCAGCCGCATACGATGCTGCTCTAAACACAAACTATAATGCTGTTACAGCAGGCATGGCATATACAAGAGCAAATAGTGCTTATGTATTAAGTGACCAAAAACCACAAACAGTACAGGGGATTTTAAAATCTTTAGAGTCATCTTTAACTCATAGTTCAGATTCAACATTCGAAACTCGTTATACTAATGCAGTAAACGAAGTTATTGACGTTCTAAACAACGGAAGTGTTAATGCTGATACAATTGTTTTCAACGATCCATCTGGCGCTGCACAAGATAAAATTGATGCTAAGTTCCAACTACAACAAAATAAAGATTTCATCAAAGCAGAAATTACTGCTTATGTTGATGAGAACTTTGTAGGTTACACATACGATTCTGCTGTTCAAACTAAGTGCGAAGGTGACATTGGTTATATCATTGATGCAGCAGCATACGATATGGCACTAGGAACAAACTTTAACGCAGTTACCGCAGGCCTAGCATATCAACGTTCAAACAGTGCGTATGTACTCAGCAACCAAAATGTGCAAACAGTTGAAGGTATCAAGAAAGCTCTTGAACTATCGTTAACATATACTTCAAACAGCACAGCTGAAACTCGTTACACAAATGCAGTAAACGAAGTTATTGATATCTTGTCAAACGGTGAAGGTGCAGCAAACGCATTAGTGTTTACTAACCCAACAGGTGTTAACCAGGACCTAGTTGATGCTAAGGACCAACTAGTACAGAACCGTGCATTTATCCAAGAAGAGATTATTGCCTATGTAAATGACAATAATCCGCCAGCAGGAATCGATACTGCAATTTGTGGTCGAGATGCTGGTTACATCGTTGATGCACTTTGCTATGACATTCTTTACGGTGGCAATAGTGCTACTGTTAAAGCAGCAGATGCATACTTTGTTGGAACAAATGCAGTTATTTCAAACGGTACAGAAATTACCGCTACGGTTGCAGCATGGGCACGTTTACAATCAGTAGTAAGTGATGTTATTCAAGGTAACGCAGTTGTTAAGTCAGCTGGAAACACTGCTACACAGATTACGTCTGGTGGAACTGCTACATCAACAGAAGCATCTACATTATATAATCTAGTACAGATTATCAAGAACGTTATTACAGCAGCAAACGAAAATAGTTTGCCTGCGGTAATTTATCCGGCTACAGCTTGGGTAACTTCAGCAATTAACACCGATAGACTAGCAGTATTAGCAGCTAAGTCAACAATCCAAGGTTCAGTAAGCACTTACTTACTAGATAACTTTGACGGATTTACATATGATTCGTCTAAGTGTGCAAGAGACACTGGTTATATTGTTGATGCACTAACATACGATATTTTGTATGGCGGCAACTCTGCAACAGTTAGAGCAGCAGATGCATATTTTGTTGGAGTATCTGGACAGTTAGGCAACGGTCAAACACAACCAACATTACTTGCATACACTCATTTGCAATCAGTTATTTCTGATGTAGTTAAGGGTATCGCAATTACTCCTACAACTGGCAACGTTGAATCACAATTAACATCTGGCGGCGTTGCTACTTCAACTGAAGCAACTACACTTTCTGGATTAGTTGATGTTATCAAAGAAGTAATTTCCGCAGGAAGCGTAAGCGGATTACCAGTAGTCCAATATCCAAGTACTGCTTGGGTATCGGCAGGCATTGATGCTGATAGAGCCGCAGTTCTTGCAGCTAGCACATCGATTATTAGCGATGTAAGTTCTTACTTAACAACTAACTTTAGCGGATTTGTTTATGATTCTGCTCTATGTTCACGTGACGTTGGCTACATTGTTGATGCATTAAGTTACGACATCCTATACGGTGGTAACTCTGCGGTATCTACAAACGCATTGGCATACTTTGTTGGTGCAACAGCACAACTAGGAGCCAAACAAAAGGCAGCTACATTATTGGCTTACCAACGTTTAAGTGCAGTAGTTGGTGCAGTTGTTCAAGGAACAAGTGTAGCAGTTACATCTGGTAACTCAACATCACAAATTACGTCAGGTGGAGTTGCTACTTCAACTGAAGCAAGTGCATTAGACACATTGATTTCTGTAATTACAGATTACATCACAACAGACGGTGCTACTCCACCTACTGTTACATATCCAGACCTAAACGCTAACAACGTTTCTGGAGAATTGCAAACTGCAAGAACTCAACTTGTTACAGACAAGGCTGACATTGTTGACAGTACAATTGCATTTATTACATCCGAGTTCCAAACATTAACCGGTGATGTAAATTACAGTGCTGTAACTTGTGCTCGTGACGTTGAATACATTATCAACAGCGTAGCATTTGACTTAGTTCACAGCGGTAACAGACAATCAACACAAGCAGGTACTTACTACTATCAACACAATAGCGGTTCAAGTGTAATCCCAACAGAGAAACCACAAACTGTTGCAGCATACACATATCTAAAAACTTTAGTTGAAAAGGTTGTTCTTAACCAAACACCTGCTCAAGAATATCAAACTCTAGTTCCTAGAGTTGCAGGAACCCCTGCAACATCGTCCGAAGCTCTAGCAATTAAGAACAATATCGATATCATCCTTAATGTTATCAATAACGGCCCAAGTGTAATTGCATCAACTGAACCAATTGGATTAGTATCAAGCACTAGCACAAACATTAAACGTGCCTTTGATTTGTTAAGAGCCAATGAAGCATATATTAGAGCAGAACTTGTTGCGTTTATTAATGATACGTTTGCAAGTGTTGCGGGTTACGATAGCACCAAGTGTGCTAGAGATACTGGATACATTATTGACTCTATTTGTTTCGACTTGAAGTACGGTGGAAATAGACAAACAGTTCAGTCTGGTGTTTACTACTATACAAATACTGCATCAGTAACTGTTAACCCAGGCGAAACTCTTCAAACTGTTGCAGCATACAACTACATGAAGACAATTCTTGCAGCGGTTATCACAGAAACGTCATATACACCATTGCAATCTGGTGTATCTCAAAACGTATCGGGTACACCGGCTACGGCAGGAGAGTATACTTTAGTTGCTAATAAAGTTGACTTGATCCTTGATATCATTCAGAACGGACCAACAGCAGCAGATCCAAAAGAAGCTATTAGTTTAACAGCAGTTAACGATGCCGATGTTCAAAATGCGTATGCACAAATTATTGCAAACGAAGCATTTATTAAAGCTGAAATTACAGCATTTATTGATCAAACATTTACTGGCTTAGTTTATAACAAAGCAACATGTTCACGTGACGTAGGTTACATGATTGATGCTGTAATCTATGACTTGCATTACGGCGGAAATGCTAAAGCAATTTACTCCGGTGAAATTTATTATAACGCAACAACTTCTGCTAACCTAGTTGTTAACGATCAGAAAACTGAAACGGCTCAAGCAATTGAGTATCTAAGAACAATTTCTGCTAACGTATTGCGTGATGAAAATCCAACAATTTCTTATTCGGCAACACCTCGTGTTCCTGTTACAAACTTAACAGTAACAACAACTGCCTTAGAAAGAAGTTCTTCAATTACTGCGGTCCAGGCCAGCTTTAGAATTATTTCCGACACACTATCAAACGGTGTTGGATATGTAAGACCTATTAATTATGGTCAAGGATATAATGCAGCAACTGGTTCTATTTTTGTTGCGTCAGGCGACTATACTGAAGATAACCCATTACTAATTCCGGATAACGTATCTGTTATTGGTGCTGACTTGCGTTCTGTTATTATTCGTCCTAAGAACAGTAAGAAAGACATGTTCCGTATGCGTAACGGTTCTTACATGTCTGGCTTTACATGGCGTGACCAGATCGACACAGTAACTAAAGTTCCATTGTTTACATGGGCTTTTGCTACAACTTTTGACGATGTGGCAGATAAACAAGTACCAAGAGGTGGATACTCGGATACCCCATTAACTAAACCAGTTATTTCTCAATCACCTTACATTCAGAACGTTTCGATCATTTCGTTCTTAGGTGGTAGCGGTGCATTAATTGACGGTAACTTGTCTGAAGCTCCAAACATTCCTTCAAATATTGAAGAGGTTGAAGTTGCATTAAACCGCCCAAGTCCAAACTTGTTTGTACCTGAGCAAGGTAAATCATTCGTAGCCAACGCCTATACGATGGTATCGTTTGGTGGTGTTGGTTGGAAACTAATTAATGATGCGTATGCTCAGATCGTTTCGTGCTTCCAAATCTTCTTGCTTGAAGGTGTAGTATGTCAAAGCGGCGGTTACTGTTCTATTACTAACTCTGCAACCAACTTTGGTTTGTATGCGTTAAGAGCTAGCGGCTATTCTCCAAACTCGTTTACGTTTGACCGTGGTATTATTTGTGCTACTGGTATTGCAAGAGGCGCACAGTCTTTAACAATTATTGGTACAAAACGTATACCAGTTAACGAATTCGTTGTTAGAATTAGAAGTAAAGACCAATCAACCGACCTTACACCAAACTACTTTACTGAAAGAGAAAGCTTCTACTTCAATCCAAATGCAGTCGATCCGCTAACTGGAATTTTCAATATTCCGAATCACAGTTTGGCTAACAAACTTCGTGTTACATATTTTAACGGCGGCGGCACAAGTATTGGCGGATTAGAAAGCGGACAAAGCTACTTTGTCTACAACATCGACATTGACAATTTTAAATTGTATTACGATGAATCATTAACTATTCCGATGGAAATTACATCTGTTGGTACAGGTGGTGAAAGTGTTGATAATGATCCAGCGGGTGCAGGACCAGAAGATAGCACATTACATAAGTTTATCTTTATTCAAGAAGAATTCTATATCAAAGATTCTATTGAAAATTCGAATGTGTTCCAATCATTAGTGTTGGATGCTGGATCTTATGACTTTACACCGGGCGCAACAATTACAGCATTACAAACTGTTGACGGAGTTATTAACACTCCAACAAATGCGTATGTATATTCCTACGATCAAGCAACATATACATTGGTTGTTGCAGTTAACACAGTTACAATTAACAATATTGTTCAACGTGTTAAGTTTAACTCGACTTCTATAATTACACAAGACCAATCATTGGTTCCTGTTTATAATATTACTGTAAGCGATGCAGCCGATTCTGTAACAGATGTTACAGATATGTGGAATTCTACATTCACTATTTCGTCAACAATTACAAACAGTTTGTTACAGAATGTAATCGGTTTGCCGACGTTTAGAATTTGGTTACATCGTCCTTCGATTGTTAACAGTTCTTCACACACTTGGGAATATGCAGGTTCTGGTATTGACTATAACGCTTTACCACAAAACGGCGGACAAACAAGAGAAGAGTATGAACAATACTTTGAAGCACCTGGTCGTGTTTATTCTTCCGGTACAAACGAACTTGGTGACTTTAAAGTTGGTGACTTCATTGTTGCTGAAAACAAAACTGGTAACATTAGCTTCCGTAACGAAGTTACAGTTGGACAACTTAACGCATTGCGTTTGAGCTTGTCTGATATTGAAATTAACAAGATTTCAAATGACCCAGGCTTAGGTGACAACGAACCAGGTGGTCCAAGTGATACTGCTCTTATTACCCAATTATCTATTAGAACATTTATTGCTAATAGACTAGGTGCTGTATTAGATAAACAAGTTTCTACTAACGCTAACGCAGGTGCGCTGGTTCAGCTAAACTCAAGTGGACAAATCAACAAAGACTTGATTCCACCAATGAGAACAACAAACTCTATTACAGTTAGAGGTTTTGGTTCACGTTTAACTTTAAGTGAAAACCAACCAGCTATCGATGCACTAGCAAGCGATACTGTTGTTGAAAAATACAATGCCCGTGCAGTTACATTAAGCGGAAACGTGACAGTAGTTCGTGGACAAATTATCAAGCAAAGAAATAGTGGAGCCTATGGTGAATCTACTCTTGACATTACCGGCGATAACGAGTTTGGACTTGCTGACATTATTGGTTCGTTCACAACAAACGTTGCTGATATCTTAACAGATGAAAATGATGTTCCACTAGGTGCAGGCAACGTTTATATTACAGTTCTTGGCGCAGACACAGAATACGAAATTCCTTATGTATTAACAATTGATACAATAAGCCAATTCTTGGTATTATATAACAAGACAACAGGCGCAGACTATTCATTTACAAATGGTAACTTAGTAACTGCAACTGTTAACACAGCAGTTGGACAGATTACTGATTATAGATCCGGAGTTGTGAACGATCTTAATACGATCATTTATAACAAGGGTACTGGTTATACTCCTACAACAGGTACATACACTTATCTAGATGTTCCACTAACAGGCGGAACAGGTACCGGAGCAATTGCTGATATTACAGTTACTAACGGACAAGTAGCTAACGTTGACTTGACACGTGGCGGTACTGGCTATGTAGTTGGACAATCATTATCTGCTAACAATGCAGATATTGGTGGCACGGGTATTAACTTTGCTATTCCAATTGTTGGTACACAACAACGTGTATATGTTAACTTAGTTGACGGCGTTAAATTTATTGGATCAACTTCAGTTCCAGACTTCATTGCTGATAATAATGCTCCGGTATTAACAATTGCTAACTTAACAACTTCGTTTAGCAAAGCATTTGATGCAGCCGCAATTGGATCTGGTGGTAACGTTGATTACACATTAAGCCGTGTAACAATTGTAAATCACGGGTATGCAAACGGTGATGCAGTTCTTTACACTAGTGGTGTTAATCCAGTGGTTGGACCATTGGTTCAAAATTCAACATACTACATTAATGTTGTTGATGCTGATACATTTGAATTCTGCACTGACTATAGTTTAGCTACTAAGATTAACTTTACAATTAGTGCAAGCGGAACTCACGTGTTAGCAATGCTACCGTCGAACTTCTTAAAGAATGTATTCTATGTTCCGGCACACGGATTTGAAACTGGCGATCCTGTAGAACTATCGGGTGCAAACATTCCTAGCGGATTAACAGCTCCAAGATACTATGTAGGTTCTGTAACTGAAAATAACTTTACAGTTCATGAACTTCGTATTGATTCTCTAGCAAGTATTAACGGTAATGCAGTTAACGCTGAACCGTTCATAGATACTGGTACTGGTTCAATGACGTTCACTAAACAGAACGTACAAATTATTGGTAACATTAATACTACTTCGCAATTCCCAAGTTCGTATAGTGTATTGTCAACAACTAACGTTGATGCTGCAAACATTATTTCGGGTATTATTAATACATCACGTTTAGGTACTGGTGCAGCGAATACAAGTACATTCTTACGCGGTGATAACAGCTGGCAAACGGTTGTTACAAGTGCAAGACCAACAACAGACAGCCCAGTTATTATTACTGGTCCGTTTGAAACAGACAGCACAACTAATTTCTACTACGGTGAAATTGGCATTGACGTTGATCGTGTAAGTGGTATCCGCGGTGATGCAAACTGGACCAATTACGGTGTATTGAGCTTGTCGAAGGGTATGTTTGATGTATCACAAGATGGCCAAGTATCTGTTAAATCGGGTCGTATTGATGCGTTAACACTTGGTGGCTTATCAGCAGCATACTTCCTAGATCCAAGCAACTTATCAACACCGGTTCCAGTTAACCGAGGCGGTACAGGACTTACAGCGGTAGCCGCAGGTGCAATGTTATTTGGTTCTTCATCAAGCGCATTGGCAGCATTGGGTATTGGCTCTGCTAATACAGTATTAACAAGTAACGGTACAACTCCTGTTTGGAGTCCAAACTTAGCACTAACTGGTAACTTAACCGTTAACGGTGATGTTGTGTTAGGTGACGTATCGTCCGATGCATTAACTATTAACTCTGAAACAGCAAGTGTTCCAAATTCGTTGTTATTTGAAAGAGACGATGCAGCAAACACTTCAGTAGCTTACCCAATTGCAATTCGCCACGCAACTTCCGGTGTGCCAATCGCTGGTATTGGTACAGGTATCCAAGTTGCTACAGAAACAGCAGGTAACAACTTTGAAACTGGTTTAATAATTGAATCTGTTACAACAAGTGTAACTGGTGGTGCAGAAACATTTGATATTGTTCTTAAGACAATGACAAATGGTGCTACAGCAGCACAGGTATTAAAAGTTAATAACAACGTTATTCAAGTTGGTGCAAGTAACACTGCAACTACATTGACAACACAGGGTTCTAGCAACCTAACAATTAATACTAACGGCGGTACTAATAGCGGTTACATGACAATTGCACAAGGTGCAAACGGTAACATTACTATTACACCAAACGGAACAGGCACTGTTAATATTGGTAAGACTACGAACATCACAGGAGACTTAACAGTCTCTGGTACAACAAGTATCGGTGGTGTATTCTTAACAACAGCAACAGTTACCGGCGTAACAGCAATTGCTAACGTTGATACATTTAACAGAACAATTTACCGTTCTGCTAAGTTCCAAGTACAAATGACATGTACAGCTGGTCCGGATGCTGGAACATACCAAACTTCAGAAATTTTGGTAATCCACAACGGAACAACTGCGTACTTGACAGAATATGCAATTCTAAAAACAGGCGCTAATGAATTAGCAACATTTACAGTTGACATCAGTGGTGACGATGTACGTTTGCGTGTAACGCCAACAGCATCTGATACAGTAAGTGTCAAAGTAGTACGTACAGCACAACCGCTGTAATAAATTAACTGGTGGAGAGTGAAACCAAATGGCAACGAATGATTTTATAGTAAAGAATGGTTTGCAAGTCAATGAAAAGGCTGCAATCAAATCAACAACAGATGCATCTAGCGCAACAGACACCTCGGCGGCAATTAACACCACCGGGGGTGCTGCAATAGCTAAAAAGTTATATGTTGGTACAAACTTAGATGTACAAGGTACAAGTAACCTTGTAGGTAATGTAACAGTAACAGGCGACATTGCCGCCAATGGAGGCGATGTAACAACAACATCAACTACTGGCGCATTGTTTAATGCTAATGCAACTACATTAAACGTGGGTGGCGCAGCGACAGCAATTAGTATTGGTGCGTTAACTGGACAAACAACATTTAACCATGCGGCTATTGTTGTTGGTGCATTTACAGCATCTCCATTAAATGCCAACGTTACACTTTCTCCGACTGGTACTGGTACTGTTACAATTAGTCCTGCCGGCGCACTAACAATTAACCCAGCATCGGCAAGTACCATTAACAATACAAGTATTGGTGCATCAACACGAAGCACTGGTGCGTTTACTACATTAACTTCAAACAACGCAACAACCTTTACTGCTGGGTCGGTATCGACTTCGACTAGCACAGGTACTGTAGTTATTACAGGCGGCCTGGGTGTTAGTGGCAGAATTAATGCTGCCAATATCGATGGTATTATTGGTGCTAACGGAGCAGCCGCAGGCAGCTTTACTACATTAACAGCCAACAATTCAGTTACATTTACACAAAATACAGGGTCTACAAGCACTACTAGCGGTACTTTAGTGGTAACTGGTGGTGTGGGTATTAGCGAACGTCTATACGCCGGTAGTATACAAAATACACCAATTGGCTCTAGCGTAGCAAATACCGCAGCATTTACAACTTTAACAAGTAATGGTGCAACAACCTTTACAGCAGGTACTGCAAGTACAACAACCGGTACAGGTACTGTGGTTGTTACAGGTGGTGTAGGAGTTAGTGGTGCAGTTAACGCAGGCGCTTCTAGTTCTTTTGCAGGATTAACATCTACATCAACAACAACACTAAGTCCAGCTAATGCTTCTGTAGCAATTAGTCCAACTGGTACGGGTTCTGTAACAATTGCACCGGCAACAGCTGGCACAATTAACAATATGTCAATTGGTGCTACAACTAGAGCAGCTGGTGCATTCACAACCTTAAGTGCTAACGGTGCAGTTACAGTTGACACAACTACAAACAACCAGAGCTATACAACAACTGGCGCAGGCACTATTACTATTAGTTCAGGCACAGCCGGTACTATTAACAACATGTCGATTGGCGCCACAACAGCAACAACTGGCCGTTTTACAACAGTTACTTCTACAATAGCAACAGGTACAGCACCGTTTACTGTAGCATCAACAACACTGGTCACAAACTTAAATGCTGACTACCTAGACGGATTAAACATCCATACTGGTACAAACAACGAAGCTAACAAGATTGTTAGAACAGACGGTTCTGGTCATATTCAGGCAGGTTGGATTAACACAGTTTCTGGTGATAACGGCACTACGGCTATTGACCGTGTGTATGCGTCATCCGACGGATACATTCGTTATTACACTCCAACAAACTTCCGTGCAGTATTAAACGTTCCAACAAGAACAGGCGGCGATGCTAGCGGCACATGGGCAATTAGTGTTTCGGGCAACGCTGCTACAGCAACTTCTGCAACTTCTGCAACCAACGCAACATATCAATCATCGTTTGATGATAGAATTAAAGCACCAGCTGATGATGATGCTGGCAAAATGCGTTTTGGTTTCACATCATGGGGTAACAATAACACTTCTCCATATGCTGATTACTTGCATTTAAAGAGCTATACAGATACATCAGGAGGCAGCGATAATTTATTAATGTTCCGTAAAGATGCAATCGGTATGCGCTTATGGCAACAGACACAAGGTTCATCATCTAACTATTCAAACTATAAAGATGTTGCATTTGCAACAGATACATTGTATGTTGGTACAACGTCGATTGCATTAAACAGATCAAGTGCATCCCAGTCATTAACTGGTATTAACATTGACGGATCATCTGGCTCTTGTACAGGTAATTCTGCAACAGTTACAAACGGTGTTTACACAACCGGCGACCAAACTATAGGTGGAAATAAAACCTTTAGTGGTAGTACAACGATGCCGAAGATATTCATCAACCGTTCCGGTAACGCTGGATCGGGTATTAGCTGGTACAGTTCGGGTTATACAGCTTGGGCTGAATATATGGCTACAGGCGGCGCAACAAGTGTCGGGCCAACTGCCAATCTTACAGCACCAACAGGTACCTTTGTTACGGCATGGGCATTACGTAGTGTTGTTGAAGCAAGTACAGGCTACGGTTGGACATGGGAACAAGCATCGTCAACTGGACAACCGTCTATTTCCGCAGAATTACGTTATGACGGACAGTTCTATACCAAAGGCGGTATCTATGCAGTGGGTGACATTTATTCATCGTATTCTGATAAAAACTTAAAAACAATTACAGGTACTGTAGAAAACGCTATCGATAAAGTTATGCAGATTGAAACTATCTACTATACAGCTAACGATACAGCTAGAGAACTTGGTATTGATTCGGGAGATGAGCTCAAAATTGGTGTTACAGCGCAAAGCGTTGAAGCAGCTGAACCCTTGCTAGTTAAGCCAATTGCCGGGCATGATAAATACAATACAGTTGATTATCAACGTTTAACAGTTCTTTTGATTGCAGCTATGAAAGAGCAACAAAAAGAAATCGACATGTTGAAAAGCAAATTAGGATTATAATATGGCATACTTTGTAGGAAATACATCAGTTTACCCGGGAGTACTCCCTACACCACACGAAGCCGCTAGAGGATCTATGCTATACAGCAACGGTTCTCAGGCATTTTGGAGTTATCCAGGCGAAGGTAATTTGCAAGCAGGCGGTGGTTGGAGATACAGAACTATTTTAACACACGGGTATATTGCAGCAGGCTACAAAGGATCTACACCTTGGCGTTCGTTAAACAAAACATGGCACGCTACTGACATTACAGTATATTGTGGTGAACAGCTTGATAGAGCTGTTGCTTACGTTGACGGAACATTTAGCGACTATAATGCTTATGTTCATGGTACAAGCGGACAAGCTGGTTTAAGTGCATATACATGCAGCTATAATTTACACAATGGTGTAAAGCGTCAAGCAAACAGTAGAGCATTTACTATGTTTGGTTCTGGAACAGCACCCTACGGATACATGGGTAATAATCCAAGTGGTGACGGATTAAACTATGGTGATCAATCTAACTTAGCAGGTCACGGCGGTTGGGATTTAAGTGCTAGCCGCGGCAACCACGGATGTGCTAGTACACAAGGCGGCGCAGATAACGGTGCTCAAGCAGGCGGTTGTGGATATGTATACGGTGGCGGTACAACAGTAACAGACAAGATGCATTTTCCATCAGAGACAATGTATGCAACAACAGCTAGCCCAGTAACATGGGGTGCAACTGATGGTGTCGGCGGCAGAAGCAAAGCCTACATTTTAGGTAACAGTACAGCAGCAGGATGCCAAACAATGGCATGGAGCAACGATACATTTAGTACATGGGCATTTAACTCTGGTACATCAGACGGTAACAACAAATCATTAATGTCTAAATATGGACATGGATATTTTAGTGTTGGTGGAAACACCGACTCGAGACGCTGGAAGTTCAACGACGAAACCAACGCATACATTTCACAGTTAACTAAATTAGGTAACTTTGGTGAAGAAAATCAACAAATGGGTCAAGATTGGGGTTACATGTTAGGTAACTATAACAGTCAGCAAAATAACTGGACTACAAAGACAACTTATAGTACAGATATCGAAGTAACTTTGACATTCGCAGCCCAACCAAAAGGACACTACGGAACAAGCTCGGGATGTTGTTCATCCGCAGCAGCAAGTATAGCTAGTGCATGGAGAGCTTAATATATGGCATTTTACGTAGGTTCAGTTAATTACTACCCTGGGGTGTTTGCACCTCCAACATCTGTTTCGAATGGTTCTCCATTAGTTGCATTAACTACATCTTCTACATACTGGGCATATCCCGGTAATACTGTAGTAGGTACAGGAGCAACATTTGCAACAAGATCATTATTCACTCACGGATATGTTGCGGGCGGATACAAAGATTCAACAGCTTGGCGCAGCGTAAACAAAACATGGCATGCCACTGACATCACTGTTTATTGTGGTGAGCAATTACAATATGCTATTGCTTATAGTGCCGGAACATTTAGTGATTTAAATGGTTATGTTCATGGTGCCGGCGGCGGTTATGCTACAGCAAGTACTAACACTTCGAGTTACAGTTTACATACTGGAATTAACAGAACAATGGCTCCGACTCCTGCAGGCGCTAACCCAGGTGGCCCATTCGGATATACTGGTAAGGATCCGTACGGTGACGGACAAGGTGTTACATATGGTGCCGGCACAGTTCCAGGTACAGGTTCTTGGGAAATGTCAGTAGCTAGAACATATTGTGCTGGCGCAGTTAATCAGATGGGACAAATTGGTTACATTACCGGTGGACCGGAATCGACCAACTGCGACAAGTTTTACATGCCAACTGAGATTATGTACACTACAACCGGTCCTGGCTTTGTTGCAACACATTGTACAGCAGCACACGGTGAAACTAAGAGTTACTGGAGTTTGGCAGCTAATTTAAGAACACAAACATACGCAACCGATTCCTGGGCAACATGGAGTCCTGGTACATCTGCATCAACAGACGGTGTATGTAAGGCATTATCAACTAAACTCGGATACCACTATATTGGTACCAGTAGCAATGCTACGGCAGGTTTCCAAAAGTTCAGTGACTCAACAGGATCAACACTGTTAACATCAACCACACAACCTAGTTTAGCAAAACCAACAGCCCAAGGTGAAGAAAACTTCCAAATGGGTCAGAACTGGGGTTACTGTTTGGGTGCATATAACGGACAACAAAACAACTATACATTTAAAGTAAACTATTCAACAGACGTGTGTACTGCTATGGATTGGAGAACCCAACCAAAAGGCCACGTAGGACTGAGTTCTGCTTTATGTAGTAGTGCAGCAGCAACAATAACAGCAATGGGCGGAATGTAATATGGCATTTTATCAAGGTTTATCACATATCACAAACGGATTACAAATGATGTTTGACGCAGGAAACTCGTCATCATATCCGGGAACTGGTACTGTATGGAGCGACTTGAGTGGAAACGGCAATCATATCAACGTTAGGGCGGCAGCATTTAAGAGTGTAAACTCTGGCAACGCTACAGTTAAGTATATGGACTTTGGTGGTAGCAACGGTTCTGCTCACTTTGCCGCAGATAAAACAGTTAGCGACACAAATGGTGTTACAGTATGTGTGTGGACAAGAATGATACACAATACTAGCACATGGCGCACATTGATGCGTGGTTATACAAACGACCACCAAGTAATTGTTGGCACCGACCATAGACTAGGTATGTATGATAATGCAAATGCCACAGGATTTCAAACATCTGGATTTAGTGTTCAAGATTTAGTTGGATACCCGGTAGTAAGTAGTGTTCCGAGTGGACAGACTACTAAAATGGAAAACTGGGTTATGATGGTATTCCAATATCAAAATGCTAGTCCATACATGCAACTTAAAGTAGGAAAAAATCCTCAAGTGCTTGGTTCTAGCACAAATGCCAATGCAAGATTTAAAAGTGGTCTAGGATGTATTGGCGCTGCTCCAGCTGGTACTGATATTACTTCAGTAGATACCCAGTACTGGGGTGACGTTGCTGTGTTTATGTTATACAACCGATTGTTAACAGATGCAGAGATTTCACAGAATTATGATGCATTTGCACCTAGATACAACGGTGGTACAGATGCTAATGCAAATACAGCAACAAAGTACATTAACGTATTTCCGGGAGTGTTTACACCCCCAACGTCTGCATCGTTGGGTTCAAACTTATACACCGACGGATACAATTCATACTGGGGTTACCCAGGCAGACAAACTGCAAACTTTGTAAGATATCCTTATGCAGGATATGCGGGTGAATCAAACGGCGTTGGATCATTCCAGCTTTCGGCAAACTATGACCAAGCAGGTGGCGCAACGATGACGTATGTAACTAACGTCACAAATCCTGTTAATGCTCCGGGCATTATGCGTTACTATACAGGAACTACTGGTTACAAGTATTGGGCAATTAATGTTCCGATTCTTGATGCTGGCACATATACGTTTTCTTATTGGGCAAGGTTAAGTGCAGGTAGTACAAGTAGCAACCTTGGTAACAATCAGTTGTGGAGAGATAACGGGACTGACAGGGCAATGACAGGATCTCCAAACCCAACGTTTACTGATCAGTGGCAACGTTTTACAATTTCATCTACTATTGCAGCTGGATCTCTAAATATGTTTGTTATACATAGCGGAACGTTAACTGGTGGCATCACTGTTGATCTATGTGGATTCCAATTAGAAGCTGGTAGTACCGCAACAAACTTTGTTCCATCTACAATGATCGGTGATAACTTTCGATTTAGAACAATCCTTACACACGGATATCTAGCAGGTGGATACAAAGGTAGCTGCCCATGGCGAGCTGTTAACAGAACATGGCATGCTACTGATATTACTATGTATTGCGGTGAACAACTATCATATGCTGCTAACTACATTGAAGGAACATTTAGTGACCTTAATGGTTACATTCATAATGCTGCTGATGCATACGCTACCGCTAACGCAGGAACACAAAGTTATAGTTTAGCTAATGGTACTATGAGAACACGTGGTAGCGGCACACACAGTCCCGCTGGTGCAAGAGACACAGTAGGCTTCCCAACAGGGACTGGTACAAGTGGTATAGGTGGTTGGAACATGAGTGGTGCATGGGGTCCTTATCTTGGTTGTGCAGTTGACCAAACAGGACAAAATGGATACATTACTGGTGGCGGCACAACTGCAACAAACAAGTTGCACTTTGCCAGTGAAATTATGTACACAACTACAGCTAATCCTGCAGGTAGTGGGTTTACATCAGGTTGTCATGGACAGTTAAAAGGATACTTTACAATTGCCGGTTCAAAACAAGCAATTACATGGAGTAATGATACTTGGGGAACATATACAGCGTCAGTTAGTACAGACGGCTGGTGTAAGATATTATCTACAAAATTGGGCTACCATTATGCAGGATCTGGTGCTAACGTAACTAGCGGTATTGCTAAGTTTAGTGATAGTACAGGTGATAACATTACAACAACAATGACAAAGTTACGTGCCGCTGGAGAAGAAAATCTTCAAATGGGACAGAACTGGGGTTACATGCTAGGTAACTATGATGGACAGCAGAATAATCAAACAGTTAAATACAATTACTTAACAGATACATTAACACAACTAGGAACCGCAGCACAGCCAAAAGGGCACTACGGTCAAAGTTCGGCAGCATGTAGTAGTGCTGCTGCTTCTGTAGCATCGGCAGGCGCCGCTCTTGGATATTAAGGATAACACAAATGAGTGAAATTAACATTAAAATTAGATCAAACGTAGTATTTTCAGATGCATCAGATGATGCAATGTTTAATCCAAATGCCGTTTATTACGGCGGATTTTTAACTACAACAGTTACAACAACTGACCCGGACATTGAGTTTGACACTGACGAAGTTATTGACCAATCAACTACTGACAATGCTGGCAAAGTTACAATTACTGTAAAAATTACCACAGTTGATACTAACGTACACATTGAAACTCAACCAGTGGCTAATGACTATGGTATTGTGTTTAACACTTCGGGTGCAGAAGAAACTGTTGACGGTAAACTAGTTACTACGTTAACAACTATCGCAACAAAAAATGATAGAGAGTGCAGTGTATTCTGTACAACAACAATTGATAAAAAGACAGTAGATATTACTGAACCTAGTTATAGATATCTTATTGTTAGACAGTCTCTAGTTGACGGCATGTTACAAGGAAACCCAGGCGGCGACTATAACATGACATGTGAAGAACTTTATAGTTTGATGAATTTTACATGTGTTAAGATGAGTGAAGGCATGTATCAAACATTACGTGCTAACTGGTGGGAAGAGGAAATTATTGAACTCGACGAAGCAACGGCAGTTGATGGAACTCAGTTCTTTAGTGAAATTCGTCCAGTTGCAAAAGTTTGGGAAGCTAAAACAATTTGGTACGGTGACAAAATCCCAACAGAGATTACACCGGCTATCATTGAACGCATCTTAACAGTTATGAAACATTTTGCTATTGAGATTGTTGAAGCAGAATACGAGCGTAGATATTACGCTATGCGTGGCGCAAGCAATATCGAAGCTGATAGCTGGGTGTTGCAGAAAGAAGAAGCAAAAGAATGGTTGGCATATCAAGGTGCAGACGGGCATGTAACACCGTTGTTAGACTATATGGCAACTACAAAAGGTATTGATAAAACAGTATTGGCTAATAAAATCATTGAAAAGGCAGAAGCGTTTCAAGATAAATTTAGTCGTATGTTAGTTGAGATGCAAGAACTTATAGCCAAGTTTAAGGCATGTACCACTGTTAAGGCCATAAATATCCTATACGAAGACTACTTCGGTATAGCGACTCCAATTAGCCAAGCAGTTGAATTAGGACGTACTATCTCCGAGGAAGATCACAACAGAAAACCCGAATGGAGAGTCAAAGGTAATGGATACTACTTCTAAGATTATCGATACTAACAATATTGTATCATCTGATTTAAACGATATTAAAATATCGCCTGATTTTAAAGAAAAATATAATCTTTCTGATTTTGAAGAAAGAGTTATTAGGAATGCAGTCGTACACGATTGTGGTATGACTGCATACCAGGCTAAGCACTTTGTTGCTAACAGCCAAATTACACCGTATAAGCAAGTACGTCAAGCATTAATGGAACTTGAAGTGCGTTATCACGCATACCAAGAGATCCGTTCTAGCTTGCGTAAGGCTGAAATCGGTCGTATAAAGATGTTACGCACTCAAGAAGAAGTGCAAGATCCCCTAGATAAAGAACTTATTCAAATTGATATCGAAAAGAATGATTACGATATTACTATCTGGAAAAGAAAACTAAATCAAAGTGAATATGAGATTCGTGCATTCTTAGATGTTGTTGAAGAACACGCTAAGACAGACGAAGAATTAGAATATTTCTTAAAAATGAATGAAGATGAAGAAAGACAGTATTGGATTGCTCGTATGGGTAAACAGGCTGCTTTAGACATCATTGCATTTGGTCGTGTTGGTTCAGGCAATATGGATAGTATTGCTATGATGGCACAAGGCGATCAATTAGAAGCACTAACTGTAGCAGTACAGTATTCAGGGTTAATTAACGCAGGATTACATAAAATTAGTTCCGGAGTCCAAGAGACTGTTGATAAATATCTTCGCAACGAAACTACAAAAATTCCTAACATTTTAGATAACCCTAATGAAACTGTTCAGCTTACCGCTCAATCCAAAACTAAACCAGAATCAATTTAATGACTTTGTAACATTCTTACATCATTATAAGGATTTTATCTACGACATTTACTTTACATCTCGTATTGCACCGTTTGACAATGATGCAATGGGGGATGTATTTGTAATACATGATGAATCGGCAGCTTCTTGCATAGATGCTGCCCTTTTTATTCAGCGTGAAACAGGAATTCCTGTATCTGCAACGTTTAACAACATACACGTTAAACCAGATCAAAAGAATTTAGATCTCTTTATTAAGAATTTTCGCCCATTATATGATGCAGGCATTCGAAGTGCAACAATCCCGCATACACAGTGGATCTTAACAGGTAAGATACAGCAAGAATTTCCTGAATTATTCATTAAAAATACAATCTTGCGTGATGTTAATCGTGCAAACGAAGTATACGAACTAGCAAAAGCTGGATTTCACTATGTTAACTTAGATCGCGATTTAATGCGTGACAGAGATGAACTACTTAAGATTAAGAAAGTAAAAGAACACTTTCCTAATTTAAAGATTAGCTTACTAGCCAATGAAGGTTGTGCAGGTAATTGCTCTATTATGCCAGAGCATTATCATTATAATTGCACACGCACCGTCGAAGATCCACAATATTTTAACAGTAGCATTGCACGTATCAGTTGCCAAAAGTGGGACGTTGAAGATCCTGCTATTATGTTAAAGACTGCAAACTTTCCACCGTGGAGAGAAGACTGGTTAGAGTTTTTAGACTTGGGTATTGATACATTTAAGATGCACGGTCGAGAAAGTATCAAACGATTATCCGAATCTATACGAATTATTATTAAGTTTGCTAATAAAGATCCTATCTTGTTTGAAGGTTTTGAAGAATATCTTCAAGATACTAACTTACAAGAGAAGCCAATTGATGCATGGCGCAAGATTATTAAGAATTGTAAGTTTGATTGCTGGGATTGTGGATATTGTGACAAGATATACAGTAAAAAATCCGAACTTGCACAGCCAGAGAAGGTATTACAAGCTGTAAACGCTTTAGCATTCCATGACAATCAGACCCTTACTCCGACGGAGATCAGCGGTTTAACCAGCGAAAGAATGCGTAAATTACTGTTTAGTTTAGGTAGTGTATCTAACAAATATCTAGAAGTTGGTTGTTTCCATGGTGCTACTGCAACATCGGTATTAGATAGTAGCATTAAAGAGGCTATATTTGTAGACCATTGGAAAGAAAACATTCAACCTGCAAATGGTATAGAGTTGCCAGTTAATAACAAACAAGTGTTTATTGATAACGTAAAGAAACATAAACAAAATACCGATATAAAGGTATTTGATTGTGATTTGTTTGATGTTGACTTAACAGATATATCAAATGTTGACTTTTTCTTATACGATGGCCCGCACGATGAAGCAACAACCGCAAAAGCAGTTAAGTATTATGCACCTACACTTGCAAAGACTTCAATTATTGTTTTCGATGATGCAAATTGGGACGGAGTAGTTGACGGAGCAAAGCGCGGAATTGAAGAATCTGGGCTTAACATACTATTTGAAAAGGTATGGTTAAATGACCAGGAATCGAAAGACGAATGGTGGAATGGATTTTACCTAGTAGTTGTAGCCAAATAAAAAGCCCCGGAAGGGGCTTTTTTATAATAAGTTCTTAGTTAGTCCTGCAATATCATCTTTGAGTCTATCCACGTCTAATTGAAAGTCAACTTTCTTAATTGTGTCTCGGTATTCTCTAAATGTATCAACTAGTTTAACTGATAGTTGCTTTGCTTCTACCTTTTCTAGTTGATCCTTTATATTAATTTCCCAAACCCTTCCGTCTTTAAACTCTATTTGAAGTGTATGTAGATAATGCACAGGCATAGTGCTTATCCACATATCTTCGAATACTTCAGGCCATTCTTGAACTAAATTCTCGGGCACCCTAAACAGTACTTTAGGCATCTACTGTTTCGGATGTTTTAGATACTTTTTTCTTTGTAGGAGATAATTCTTCTGCTCTACGGCGGAAATCAGCTGCTTGTTTAGCAAGTTTGTCTGCTTGACTGCGATAATGTTTTGCTTCCGATTCTGGAGAATCAAAAGTTTCAACAATTTCATCCGCTAGTCTTGGAGCTTGTGTAGTAAGTTGTTCTGTTTGCGCCGGAGTTTGAGAATTTAATTCTTTAACCTGTGCAATTTCCTCAACTTTGTTTTTGTCGTCAACTGCACCAATTTCTAATGCTAGTTCGTCAACTGCTAAACCTTTTTGTTCTGCAATCAATGTATTAAGTTGATCCAACGGAATGCGATCAACAGTATTTGGCGTAATAATCACATCAGTGGTCGGAACTTTAATAAGTCTACCATCTTGATGCATAGCAGCTAACATTGGACGTCCGTCTGGAAAATGTCTAATTGACATAATATCACCGAACTCGTTAACATCTTGTGCTTGCGGAGTTTCGACTAACGTAATAATTGCGTTGTGATATAAGTCAGTTAAGTTGGAAGTACCAAGCACTAGGGCGTGATACGGATCGCCTGGGAGCGTCCTAAACACTACTAATACCTTGGCATTATTCGCTTTCATCACTCCTACGTGCTTGATATTCTTCATAATTATTGTCCTTCTGCTTGAGCAGGCTGATTCTTAGCTGCTGCTTCTAAGAAAGCGTTTAGCTTGTTGAATGTCTTGCCAACAACTTCCATCTCTGCGGCTTTGAATGCGCCACGTGTAGATGCAATATCAATGATAGCTCGCATTGCGTTCAAATCATTAATTGTTAGATCAGCAGTTGCTTGTTCAGCAGTTGCTTGTGGAGCGGCTTGTGGTGCTGCTTCTGGTGCTTCAACTTTGTTTTCTTCAGTCTTCATATTTTCTCCTAAAATGTGGACAGGCTAACATAAAGTAAGTTAGCTCTTTTTGGTCCTCAAACCCCACAAACGTGGATAGTTTTAACTGACCGTTGTTATTTGTACTTGGATACTTCACAATACAAAATCTGTTTTTAAGTTTAGTATTGATCCATGTCTCGAGCTCATTATCAAAAATCCCCACATCGTCGGCAATTTTTACCTTACCAAAATGGGGAGGCAATGTGCTAACTTTGCGTTGGTTTAAAATGTTGAGTGGGTTCAAGTCAAACATAGTGTTATTATTTAATGTGCGTAGTTAAATGGATGTGGAATTCTGGTTTAATCTTTTTGACATTGCTTTAGCATGACCCATTTTCTTTACATCGCCGGAAAACAGATAAAGTTCAAAAGCTGCCTTTTCTGATAATACTGTAATTTCTTTGCTACTGATGTGAAACGGACTTTCGATAAATTGATCTAGCCAAATAACAATTTGGGGAGTTAGTTTAAGATCCTTGGGCAGTCGGATTGGATAGGATTTAATATCTGCTGATTCTTTTACAAATTGTAAACCCAAATCAGTTAAACGTAAACCACCTTGAACTTTATCTCGTGTACTATACCACCAAAGTGTTTTAACTTTTTTTACATCTTCTAAGCTGTTCAGTTGATTCGCAGCACGAAGAAACATCATCGTGTAACGATCTTTTGCGTCCATATTAACTTATTTGTTCACCGGATGTTAGTTTGAATACTGCGAAGTCTTTTGTTTTAAAGAGTTTGTTGAGCTTCTTAGCAAGGTTGTGTGCATGTCCTGGATTAGAGAACGAAACCTTTTTATATTTAGGGCCTGGATAATTTGCAACCAAACTACCGCTTTTTAAGTTGAAAGGTTGGCCCTGAAAGAACACAGCCCAAATAGCTTCGCTTTCTAGGATCTGTTCTATCTTATAGTTTTCTTTATTGGCATATTCCAATAGTACTTTCGGTTTTGGTCTACTCATAATATCTCGTCTGTGGCATTATCCACGTATATTATTTAGCCCGGACCGAACCCACCCCCATCGAACTTAACCTCGATTTTTTCATTAGAATTCTGCATTTCCAGCATCATTTGGTGTATTTCACTGATGGTTTGAGCCATTTTGGCTGTCATCATGCTTAATTCAGTAGTAAGCTCACGTGCTTCTTGAATAGTAATACGAATTTCTTTTTGTTGGCTTCTTTCAGCCGCTGTCAAGCGTTGTGCAAGCCTTTCAACACTAGGTAGCGTTGTTGGTAAGTTATTTAGAGACATTAGATAGCACCTGTTTCATTTCGATTTCCGTTTTAAAAGGACCACGATATTCGTAGCGTTGTAATGTAATTAGCTTAGGACAAAAACTTTTAACCCATCCTTTGTCAAATCTAATAACATAGTATCCTGCACAGTATAGACTCTTTGAGTCCTCGCTCTTTGTAAACAGTGGCAATTTTTTGCGAATGTCAAACATTGCATTGTGAGGAGTAGTACTACTAGGATATCCGTGAACCTCACCGTCTTTAGAATCATCGGCTTCTTTAAGAATTTTAGCAACAAAGAATTCTTTACCATATTCGTTAGTAATACTTTCTTTGTTGTCGAAGATTTTAACTCCTGTTTCATTACTCATAACAAAACGGTTGTCTTCGTTCTTTCTGAGAGTAGCAAATTTGCTGCCATCTTTTTCAACAATCCAAAACTTATCTGGAATAATTGGTGTTGCATGAATGTCGTGTGTCATTGTCCGTACCTTGCGTTAAGTGGTTCTGCGTATGATGCTGCTTGTTCAGAAATCTTTTTAAGATCGTATAAGCCGCAAAACTTCATTAGCCTTAAACCAACTTGGCTAATATTTTTATTTGCAGAAGTTGCTGCATTAATAGTCTCTGACATACATGCTCGAATGTCTTCGGGCTGTGCAGACAGATCAATTAATCGTTTATTGCGTTCATAATCTTCTAGTACACGATGTTCGATACCGTTGTGGTCAGTCCAACGTTGGAGCATGAGATTGTTCCAGTTGAATCCTTTAGTACCGCGATCTTCAAATGCTTCTGTAAGACCGACTTTATTCTTTGTACCTTTAACGCGAACACCAGGATACGCTGAAAACACGTTGTCTGACGTGTCGCCTCTCATGCACTTTTCAAACAGTAACCATTCTGGGTTAGGAGGAGTCTTAGGTAAATCTGTTTTCTTGTCAATTACATACTTGCCTTTAGCATCGAAGTAGCCTTCGTGTGTAATTGTAGTTTCACTAACACCATTATATTGTTTAACGTTGGGTGCAATCAATTGCACAAAGTCTGTATCTGTACTGATGATCACGTGATTATCGTTTGGATGACTTTGAATCCAACCTGCAATTAAATCATCTGCTTCTAATCGGGGATGTTGCATTACTGTACAATTAGTCTTTTCAATAATGAAATCTTTAAATGTGTCAAACGCTTCCCAGAATACTTTTTCTTCTTCTTGTTCTTTTTCGTTATGTGCAGCACGGGCATCACTACGATTACGTTTATACGGTTCGTAGTAATCTTTGCGCCAGCTACGACCTTCTAAACAGAAGATAACGTGACTGCCATTAAAGTCCTGCCATGCCTTTCGTACACTGTTTAAGGTAATGTGAAAAGCCATGCCTAGTTTGATATCAGCGTCACCGTTGATAACGTGTCTAGCACGAAAGAATGTGTTTGCTGTATCTACTAAAATATATGTCATCTGTTATTCTTTTTAACATCGTTAATATCAATTACGCCTGTGTTAACTGGAACATTAATTCCCTCGTCAACTACTACGTTAGCGCATAGTTCACGGAACCAACGATCGACGATTTCTTCATCTTTGTCGCCGTCAAATCCGTAACCTTCTTGTTTTAATTTTACAACAAAATGCTCATTCCAGTCAAGCTCAAAAAATCCGTTGCGGATATTGTCTTTGTTAACGTGCGTTTCTAATACAGCAATCCAAGGTTCGCCTTTTCTAGTAGCACGTTCTTTTGGACTTAGTTTAGCTAACTCTTCTGCTTCTTTAGCACGTTCAGCAGCAGCAGTTGCCTCTTCTGCAACCTTAGCAGCAGATTCTGCAGCCTGTAATGCTGCATTGGTTTGAGCTTCTAACTTCTCAATACCTGTTAGTTTTTTAAATAATTTTGTTAACATTAGGTTCCCCATTCATTTTTAAATAGCGGCACTTGCAGTCTATCGCTGTAGCGTAAACCGTGCTTCATTGCTAAATCTGCCACTGTTCGATTGTTCATGGCATAAACACTTTCAACACCTCCTACTGGCATTAGGTAGATATGTCCTGTAAATCCTGCGGCACGATATGCACCGATGGCGCATTGTGCGTCTGCAAAGTCTTGTTCTGTAGCAATAACAAATTTTAAGTATGCAGTGCCAACTTCTTCATACTCGCATACAATCTCTGGACAGATAGCATCTTCCCACTTTTCTCCACTACATGGAAGTTTAGCACTTACACTAAAAGTAATTGCGTTCTTGCCACGAGCAACATTACTGCCCCAACTACGTAAAAAGTATTTGAAATCGTCAGTTAATTTTTGAGTACCGTTTGTTTCAAATGTGAGTTCTTTAAGACTCCACATTTTAGGATGTTGTAGTAGTTCTGGATAAGCACGTTGCCAGCCTAACAACGGTTCGCCTCCTGTAATTACTAAATGTTCATCTTTCCACTCATTAAACGGAAGGATTTCGCAGATACGTTCTGCAATAGCATCGCTTGTGAGCATTGGACTAAGGTTTTTAAAACGAGGATCCCAACTAGCGTAACTATCACAACCTGTACTAACAAGCGGTAGTTCTTCGTATTTAGAATACTTTGTAGGATCAACATTAACAGCCTCTGTACTTAGTTCACCTCGTGGCATACCAAAGCCTGCACATTTGAAGTTACATCCAAATGTACGCAAGAAAACAGACGGTACACCCATGTAACGTCCTTCACCTTGGATACTATAAAACAATTCTGCTATTTTAATTTTACTCATAAATTTTAGACCATACTTTAAGTTTTTCAATCTTTGCTTTCTTAGCAGTGTCTAGATTTTGTTCATTAACAATTCCTAGCTCTTTAAGAATATCAACCATAGCTAGCAAGTCACCTAGTTCTTCTTCGAGGTGTTCGCGATTAGTTTTAGGCTTGCCTGGCTTGAAGTTATCAATACCGAATCGACTAACTTTGCTTACAGCTTGGATTACTTCAGCGCATTCTTCTTGAAGAATGTCCATTACTTCTTTAGATTTGTTATTCATACTTTATTATAACACCTTTAATCTATTTGTTCAACTATTACGTTCGACGCCTTAAGGAAATCCACCCCGGCACTATCCCGATAAGCAATACCAAAGAATACTCGTTTAATACCTGCTTGGTAGATAAGTTTGGCACAGTCCAAGCAAGGAGCATGAGTAACAAATAAATCACTATCGAGGCCGTGCTCACCACTTCTAGCAAGTTTCGCAATGGCGTTAGTTTCTGCATGTAATACTTCTTTTCTAGTTACAAGTTCTGTTCGTTTAGTCTGCGGATCGGTGTATTCAAACTCGCAGTTATTATCCCATCCAGCTGGCATACCATTGTAGCCAATAGAAATAATTCTATCATCCTTAACAATAATAGCACCAACGTGCAATCTGCGAGCGTGACTAAGCTCTGCGAATGTTTCCGCAGTTTTCATATACGCTCGTTTATATTTGTCTTTCATTTTGTTCTTTCTTCCAATGTTCGTAATTGATCCTACGACATTCTTGTTTTACTTCTGTTGGGAAGTCTGGACTAATTTCTGCTAGTCTGCAATCGTACCATTGACCTTCTTGTTTTTCTAAATTCGCAATAGCAATAACAACGAGGATGAGAACAATAATACCAAATAGATATTTCATAAATTTCATCGTTTAAAGTCTTTGGATTCTTTAGGTAATGCATCTTCGCGAATAACAAATTCTCTTCCGCCTAGACTGCCAACAAATGCTTTGGTGCGATCCATGTATGCTAATCGAAGTTTAATAGTTTGAAAAGCAACTTCTAAAAACACTTTAGGCTTATAACCTAAAACGTGCATGTCAAAGTCTTTACCTGCATCAGTACAATGAACCTTAACTTTTTCGTCAATCATTTAGTCCACCAGTCCTCAAAAGGAAAATCAATCCATACATCGCGTTCTGCTTTATTAATTTCTTCAGCAATGTAACTCATAGTAACATTTGCCTCGCTTGCTAAATTATCGAATATTGTAGCAAATCTTACATTGTGTCCAAAGACAGTGTTCCACTCTTCATCGTGTGGAAAGCAACCGCTTGGCCAGTCATTTAGAATCCAATTAATAGTAGCACCTGTGTCGTTGATATCGTCAACAATCAGAATGTTCTTTTTAAGTTTTTCTAAATGTTTGTGGTCGCCCCAGACGTGACGTTGATCGTGTGGAACAACACCTAACGCATCTTCTGCCATCCACAAATTACTTTCTGTAGGATTCTCGCCACCGTGATCACGTAGGCTAACTTTAAGTGTTTCACATGGGATATTAAAATACTGACTAATCATTACAGCAGGCAATAACCCTCCGCGGGTTATGCCTACTACATAATCAGGACGCCAATTGTCGTTGGCAATTTGTCTACAGATATTACCAACTAAGCCTTGGAATTCTTTCCAAGATACTTTGCGTTTATCCATGATATTCCTTAACGTGGTGCAAACTCTTGTTGCAGTTTAATGTTATCGAAAAACTCTTTCTTAGTAGCAGAATCTGTATTAAAAGATCCTTTAAGTACAGTTGTCTGTGTTAGGCTAGAGTGTGCCATAATGCCACGATTCTCACAACATCCGTGTACTGCTTGAATGTAGACTGCTACGTTTTCGGAGTCTGTTGCTTTGCTGATTTCCCTAGCAATGTCATTACAAAGTTCCTCCTGGAGAGTACCTCGTCTTGCACACCACTGGGCGATACGTGTGTACTTGCTGAGTCCGATAAGTTTCTGTGCGGCAATAATACCAATATAAGCAACGCCAGTAACGGGTTGGTGATGATGACTACACATAGAGCGCAACTCACTACGTACAACAAGCATACCTTCATAACGGTCCGCTGAATCGTTTGGAAATGCTGTGGCGTCTGGTGCTTGTTCATATCGTCCTGCCATAATTTCGTTGTAGTACATCTTTGCCAATCGGCGTGCTGTACCTTTGCTGTTGGGATCTGTTTCCCTATCAATAAGCAGTGTGTCAAGCACTCGTTCAAATGCTTCTGTTGCTTCGTCAATTAGTTCTGGCATGACATTTGCATCAACATATTCGCTGATGTTGTCACCTGCCCAGAAACGTTTATTGTCCGCTTGCATACGATTGCGGATTACTTGTGATAAATTTTTACTTGTGTCTGACATTTATTCTCCGATTTAGTGTCGTGGATGACTTTGTATACTATAATACAGGTTTATTTAGATTCCGTCAACCGCAAGATTGTATTTTTCTTTACAGCGGCATCTAACACATTCATTGCTACACCGTGTTGTTCTGCAATTTTTAGTAATGCGGAAGTGTCTTTTGGAAAACAAGCACCGCCAAATCCAAAGGTACCATCAGGTCCAGGTACTTGCATATGGCTATTGCCAATGCGTTGGTCCATTTTGACCATTTCGGCAATCTTGTCATAATCTAAGTTCATCGAAGTTGCTAATTGATGCAACTCGTTCATAAAGATAACCTTTGTACTCATAAATGAGTTGATTGCATATTTGGCCAATGCTGCTTCGCCAATGCTGCAATATCGTACATTGTCTCCTAACGACTGCTGCCCTATTCGGATAATACGGTCTGCTTCGCGTTGATATGCCAATACACTACCGCCAATTAAAGCAAATTTACCATTTACATAATCTCTATTGGCGTTGGCCGCAGTCAAGAACTCGGGGGCATGGATTAAGTTTGGGTATTCCTCATTTAACCGTGTGTAAACATCTGGAGGTGCTGTACACTTGCTGATGATAACACCATTATAGTCAATTGCTTTTAATTCTTTTAGAACACTTTCTAAAATACTTGTGTCGCAACTACCATCTGTGCCTTGCGGGCTTGGTACAGAAATAAACACACCACTGCACTCTTTAAGATCAGCAATGGTGGTAGTATACCCTTTAGCAGGATCAACCAGAACTAACGTGTCTGGCCATAGACAGTCCATTGCATTTTTAATCGCGCTGCCGACAAAGCCCAGCCCGATGATTCCAATTTTTTCCATACTTTGATTTTTAAAAACTATTTTGGCACCGCCGATTGTGCCTGGCATTTTATAAGATGTCATACTGCAAGTATAACAGCACTAAACCATTAAGTCAACGGTTGATCCAATCTTTATTACGATAAGGTTTACCAATAACTGCCTGTGGCAAGTATTTAATAACTTTCTTTTTGGTACGACGAATTATTGGATGATCGTGATCATGATCAAATGCTTTTAGATACATACGCCAACTGTTATGTTTACGGCGCAACCCTTTTTGATCTTCGTTGAGATATTGAATAACCTGTTCTGTATTGTTTTTAAACTTGCTCAGTAGTTCACAGGCAATATTAAAACCGTAAGCATCAATTTCGTCGCTATTGCCCAAATACTCTTGTTCTTGTCGTTTTTTAGTTTTTGATGCTGTACTGGCATAATCGGGCAGTATTTTAAATTTGCGACTACGGTATTGATGCATGTGCATCAATTCATGCAGTATTGTATCTGCCATAACATAACAAATATTTTTATATCGTTTTAATGGTATCTTTATTACGTCCTGTAATGAGCTATATACAAACACCAATTCAATGCATTTCTGCCCTTCTTGATCAAGATCACTATAATAAGTACCTCCTACATATATCCAGTTGGTTGATACTTTTTTATCATATTTCCTTGCTACTTTTATCGGAAGATATTTTTTAAGATATCGTGTGATAGTATTATGAAATTTGAGTATTGTAATTTCTGTATTGGTAACTTTAGGATGTAGAGCCCAAAATTGTTCAATAAGATCTTTTCGATTAAGTGTTGACCAGTTAAATCTACGTGTCATAATATCCCCGAATCAAAGATATTTATGCAATGTTGCCAGACTATTTTAATCAGATAATTGGGTGACTGCAATTCCAGATTTTTCTAAAAACTCTAATCCGGCCATGTCCCGATAACTATCGCGATAGTATACATTAGATATGCCGCTTTGGTATATAAGTTTGGCACAGTCAAGACAAGGAGCAGTAGTAATAAAAATATCAGCATCACGCCCGCTTTGGCTCGATTTGGCCAGCTTCGCAATCGCATTGGATTCAGCATGTAGTACCTCTGGTTTAGTTTTTAGTCCGTATCGTCCAATAAAAGAATTGTCTTCGTCGGAATATGCTTCGTAAGGATATTTGGCAATAATTTCATCTGGGTCAAGCCAGCCGCCTGCGCCCTTGTCCCATACCTTATCCTCGCAATCGTTATCCCATCCTGCGGGCATACCATTATACCCGTAGCTGATAACTGAATCGTCTTTGACAATCACAGCACCTACTTGTCGGCGTTTGGCATGACTCAACTGTGCTGTACGAGCAGCCCAGTCCATATAAAGATCTATGTATTTTTGTTTCATTTTTTTTTTTGGTCGATCCTAGAGGAATCGAACCTCTGTCACTGCGTTCGGAACACAGTATCCTATCCGTTGGACGAAGGACCGAAATTTGGTGTGGCCGGTAGGATTTGAACCTACAAGGGGAATTAGATTCTCCCTGTCCCGTAAATCGTAGGATGATTCTTGGAGCTTTGCCAGTTTGCTCACAGCCACGTGTATATTATAGCATATATTTGTTATTTACGCATACTCGTAGTTTACCGAACCAGGATTAGCTCTAAATATGCTTGCGCCGTTTTTTAAATGAAACCGCTTGGCCATTTCAGTTTGAGGACTAAGAGTAACAAATTTTTTAATCTCTGGTTTACGATTTGGCAACTCTTTTCTAGCCGTACGAATCAAATCACGCCCTGCGCCTGGGTCATAACTCCAGATAGTATAAAACACAGCAACAGACGGTTCGTTAGGT
>ERZ1034361.20-NODE-20-length-117049-cov-16.567691_pt1 | contig 117049 bp, 95 predicted proteins | sample MGYA00520617_ERZ1034361 | MGnify/ENA primary metagenome ERZ1034361 (study PRJEB33736, sample SAMEA104284507) | Azolla filiculoides | biome: Urban; feature: Water surface; material: Ditch water | place: Netherlands | collected 2015-10-28 | depth 0-0.1 m ... | reverse complement strand
TAACCCAACCTACATATTTCAATATCCCATTGATATATAAATATTTTTTTAAACTAAAGATGTGTAGATAACTATGCCTTTAAGGACTCGCAGTCATAACGAAAAAACCTGTCAGGTCTAGGAAGTTTTTATAGTTTATTTAACTCTTCACTCAAAATCTCAATCGTTTTCACAATCTGCTCTTCCGTGTGCGCACTGCTGATAAAAAAACGCAACCGCGCCGCTTTTTCTTCAACAGCCGGATAAAAAATAGGCTGCACATTCACGCCGCGTTTAAACATGAAATCCGCCAAGCGTCCCGATTTAATCGAACCGCCGACAATCACAGGAATTACCGAATAGCCCTGACTTAAGCCCGTATTAATGCTTTTTTCTTTGGCTTTTTGCAAAAACAACACACTATTTTTGCGCAACGCTGTCACCCGTTCCGGTTCGTTTTGCAATAATTGTAACGCCGCCAAAGCTGCCGCCGCAGAAGCGGGTGGAATTCCAACGCTGTATAAAAAACCCGGCGCGTAAGTTCTTAATAACTCGACTAAAGCTTTCTCGCCCGCCACATAGCCACCTGCACTTGCTAACGTTTTACTTAACGTGCCCATGCAAATATCAATATCTTTGGGATTCACGCCAAAATGCGATGCAATCCCCTCGCCTTTCTCGCCTAAAACGCCCAACGAATGCGCCTCATCCACCATCAAAAACGCTTTATGCCGCTGTTTAATTTTGATGAATTCCGGTAAATCAGGAAAATCGCCATCCATACTGTAAATTCCTTCCACCACAATCAACACGCGCTGATAGTCGCGGCGTTGTTTGGTGAGAATTTCATCAACCGCTTCCCAATCATTATGCGGAAACGGTTTGCGATGCGCACCGGATAACAACGCACCTTGCACAATGCTGTTGTGGCTGAGCGCGTCATACAAAATTAAATCATTCGCGCCAAATAAATAGCCAATCGTGTTCACATTGGTGGCATGACCACTGACAAACACCACGCAATCTTCAGTCTGATGAACTCGCGCCAGCTCTTGCTCCAATTGTTGATGAATTAAGCGTTCACCGGAAACCAAACGGCTGGCAGAAACCGATGTGCCATATTGGTCAATTGCCGCTTTTGCCGCTGCATCGACTTGCGGATGTCCGTTTAAATTCAAATAGTTATAACTGGCAAAGTTGATATATTCTTTGCCGTCAATCACACAGAGATTATTCGCAACGCTGGTTTGCACCCGAAAAAACGGATTTGGAATATTCAGCTCTCTGCCTGCGGCTTTGTGCAAAAAAATCTGTTGATAATCAGGATGTTGGTCAAACCGATACCAACTTTCAGGAATCGCTTTTTGCCGAATACTGCGTTTCATCGGCTGCTGCACATCCGCTTCTGCATTTTGGCGTTTTTCCAGCATTTTTTGGATAAGTTTTTCTTTTGCCGCGCCGGATAATCCAAATGTTTTTTTAGCAATATCAGTCATTTGTCTGTTCCTCTAGCGGTTGTTTAATGTTTTCCAAAAACGCATTAACCGCAGCTTCTGGCACATTAATATCATGCTGACTGATTAAGGCTTTCACAGTGGCTTCCTGTTGCGTATTGGCATCGGTCGCTGTATTGCCGCCGTGCATCACTTCAACAATTTTCGCGGCTAGTTTTGCAATGGTCACGCCTTCTGCCAACGACATCAAAGGCAATTTCACTTCAAAACGCGCTTCAATGGCAATCGCCAATTCCATGCCCATCAAAGAATCCATCCCCAATTCAAATACCGATTTATGCAAGTCTATTTTTTCAGCGGGTAGCCTTAAAATTTTTCCGACCTCTTGCGCCAACAACTGCGCAATTAAGGTTAATGCCTCTTCAGCCGGTAAACTTTTCAATAACATTTTGATGTTTTCATTCTGATGATCGCCGCCTAGTCGCTGTGCTTGCAAGATTTGTTGCGTATATTTTGGCGATTTGGCAGCAGGCATAAAACGCGCAATCGTCGACCAATCAAAATCAACCACTGCCGCGCCGTTGCTATCGGTGAGCAAGAGTTTTTCCAGCATTTGCAAGGCAATATTGGAATTCAAAGCTTTGCTGCCCGTCCGCGCTTCTAAGGTTTCTTTCACCTCTGGATTGCGCGTTAAAAAACCTACGTCTTCAATCGCGCCCCAAGCCACATACAGCCCAGACAATCCCTTGTGACGACGATAATGCGCCAGTGATTCCAAATAACTGTTTGCACTCACATAGTTCGCTTGACCGGGATTACCCAAAAATGTGGTGATAGAGGAATACAACACAAAGAAATCGAGCGGCAGTTTTTCCGTTAAACAATGCAGATTGTAACTGCCCTGAATTTTTGGATTGGAAACGCGCAAAAATTGCGCCTTGTTTAATTGTGCTAACAAACCGTCTTCTATCAACGCGGCAGCGTGAACAATGCCTTTTAACGGCGGCGCACAATAGGCAATTTGTGCAAACACTTCGGTGAGTTTTTCATCATCACAAACATCAACCGCATAAACATGCACGCTCACGCCTTGGCTTTCCATTTCTGTAATGGCGTTTAAAGCTTCTGGCGTACTTGCTCCAGTTCGACCTAATAACACTAAATGTTTCGCGCCTTTTTCCACCAGCCATTGCGCTGTTTTTAAGCCAAATCCACCTAATCCGCCTGTTACTAAATAACTCGCTTCAGCAGCAAGTTTCAATGAGCCTACAACAGGCGACTCTGGTGGCGGTTGCAATGAATCTACTTCTTTGAAAGAAATCACAATTTTTCCAATTTGCCGCGATTGCTGCATATAACGAAACGCATCAACCACTTGCGCTGCGGGAAATACACGGAACGGCAGTGGTTTTAATACGCCGCTGGCAAACAGTTTAATCATTTCCTGAAATAAGGTCGCAGCCAATTCTTTACGTTCAATCAATAATTGGTCGGCATCAATCCCAAAATAACTAATATTATTTCTAAACGGTCTTAAACCAATTTTGCTATTTTCATAAAAATCGCGTTTGCCGAGCTCCAAAAACCGCCCAAACGGACGCAAAATACTTAAATTGCGCCAAATCGCTTCACCGGACAAAGAATTCAACACTACATCCACACCCTGCCCGTTAGTAATTTCCATAATTTCATCCGCAAACGCCATGCTGCGAGAATCCATCACATGATCCGCGCCCATCGTTTTCACAAAAGCACGTTTTTCAGCTGAACCTGCGGTGGCGAAAATTTCCGCGCCAATGTGTTGCGCATATTGAATTGCCGCTAAACCAACGCCGCCCGCCGCGCCATGAATTAACACACGCTCGCCCGGTTGCAATCGCGCTAAATGATGCAAAGCATAATAAACGGTGAAAAATGCCGCAGGAATCGTGGCAGCTTGCTCATGCGACCAATCCGCAGGTTTCAGTGTCGTCGCGGTGGTTTCAGTAATGACGCGGGTACTAAAACTGGCAGGGGCAAAACTAATTACCTCATCCCCCGGTTTAAAACCACTCACGTTTTTGCCAATCCGCTCGACTACACCAGAAAGCTCCATCCCCAAAGTTGCACCAGCAAAGCCGTTTTCAACCGCTTCATCCGACAACATCCCCATTGCATACATCACATCGCGAAAATTCACGCCAGCTGCGTAAGGGCGGATTTGAATTTGGTCGGCTGCCAATTCAGGTTGTGGAGCTAACGCTCGCCAGTACAAATTATTTAAAGAACCGGCTGATTTAAAATCTAAAGCAATCGCCGAAATATTTTTTGCCGCCGTTTTTGCTTCGCTACGCGCTATCAATTGTGTGCGCTGCATTCTTAACACATGGCGTGCGGATGGCGTAATCACCACTTCAGTTTCGTTATCAGCCGCTAAAAATTCCGTCGCCAGCAATTTCGCAGTTTGTGTTGCGGATTGCGCCGCCGGTAAATCTAACAAACGAACATTAACGTGCGGATATTCATTCATTGCCACGCGCCCGAAGCCCCACAATGTCGCTTGTGACGGCGTGGTTGGATTGTAACTATCTATTTCTTTGCTATCAGCTGACTCATAAACCGCCGCGCCTGTTGTCACCAACCAAAAAGACACCGCCTGCGTTTGTGCTAATTTTTCAATCGCTTGCAACACATTCATTGCCAACAAACAACGTTGCGTTGCAAATTGTGTGTCTAACGCTGGGCTACTGATATTCCAGTGATGCAAATGCACAATGTTCAGACCTTCCAGGTTTCTAAAACCTGAAAGGTCTATTTGCGCCAATGTTTTTACTAAACTATTGGATTCTTCTGGATTAAAAATAAAGTGATTTTCATTTAAAACTGTTGTTTCCAAACCGGATTGCAGCGCGATACAGTGTTGTCCTGATTCTGTTAATTTTTTCGCTAATTGAGAATACAACGCCAAAGAGTTGTCAGTTTCATCCAATAAAATCAACCACATTTGCGCCGCAGCTGTTTCCACAACGGGTGCTGTGAGTAATTCATTTTTTGCCAAAATCACAAACACGGATGGATTATCCAAAGCTTCAGGCTCTATCAACGGCTTTGCTTCAATAAACCCTTGATTTTCCAATAAATGTGTCCAAGCAGCTGGTTTTAATAACCGCGCTTGTGCCGCGCCACTTTCTTCGTTATACAACCACCAGTCCGGCTCTAATCCAGAACTTATATCGGTAAAACTATCGCTGCTGCGTTCTTGAATCAGCAACATGCCTTCGCTGACTAAAAATTGCTTGATATGCGTTAATGTTTTTTCTAAATCATTGAGTTTATGCAATGTATTTGTAGTGATAACAATATCAAAACTATGCGGCTGCAAAAAATCAGGTAACGTTTCTGGCAAGTTTTCCACATTCATCTGCAACGGCTGGAAAAACTCTTGTGACTCAAACATGGCTTGCGCATGAGAAACCGCTTCTTCATTCGCATCCAGAAAAACATAATCGCAAAGGTGTGCCGGCAAAATGCGTAATAAATTTTGCGTTAATTCCGTGTGTCCGCTGGCGATTTCCAAAATCCGTAAACGGCGATTGTCCGGCCATTGCGCAACACAGTTTTTCAAAATATCGACAATGATTAAATTAGCCACTTCCCAACTGCGTGACAAGCCATACAAATGCTCTTGTGTGCTGCTTTTCGGCGGTGACAATAAAGTGCTAGGAGCGGTTTTGCCGTTTAAAACATTGACTAGATGAGTACCGCATTGCGCCATTAACACCAATTCAGGCAAATAATCTGGGTAATCTGCCAAAATAGTCCGCCAAATCGCACCGGACTCAGGCATTTCTGCATCATTAACCAGTGACCATTTATCCGCTTGATACACCGCTAAATTATCTTCTTGCACAATGCTTAAGATTTTCAGCAATAAATCCACTTGCTCTTCCACAATCGCATTGTTTGTGACTAATTGACTCACAGAACACTGGTTTTGCTCTTGCATGAGTTCTTGTACCGCTTCAAAGCAATACGCGGTGACTAAAATATCAAACAGCGGCAGAACTTCGTTAAAATGTTGTTCGCGTTTTAATTGCGCTTCCTGATTTTTTAAGTGATTCAATGCAGAATTGCACAATACTTTGAACGTAGGTAGCGGGCTTGGTAGATAGGGATTGCTGTGCGGCAACAATTTATTGGCATACACATAAGTAGCTGGATAATGCTCCGCGCCTTTCACAAAACTCACTGAGCGAAACCGCACGCCCGTTAGCACCGCAATGGTGTTGTAGTCCTTATCTAACACCGTAAAATCCGCGACAACTGAACGGTGACTATAGCGTTTTAACTCGACTTTTCCCCATTTCGGTTGTGCGTGTCCGCCATAAAATCGCAATTTTCCAACCCGAACCGGAATCATCGCTTGCAAATGTCCGCCGATAATTTGTTCGCAAAATAAATCCACCAGCAATTGAAAACAGCTATCTAACAAAGCAGGATGCAGCAAATATTGCTCCGCTTCTTTTTTCAGCATTTCAGGCATAGTCAAACGCGCCCACGCCATTTTTTCGCTTGGCCATATCCAAACTTGTTTAATGCCTTGAAAAGCCGCGCCGTAATTTAATCCCACAGCTTGCGTAAGCTGATAATGTTCGGCAGCGGTGTGTTTTATCGGCGCATCTGCCAATGTTGGCGCAATGGAAACCAATCGCGGTTGTTTTTGCATCGGCACACCGAGCAAACGTCCAGTCACATTGCTTGCTGCATAATCACGACTGCTAATCGAAAACGAGCCTTCGGTTGGATTCAGATTGAGATTAAATACTTTTAAATGTTCGCTATCGAGCACCATTGGCGAGCTAATATCAAACTCTTCAAATTCAAAATCCGTGCCGCCGAACCAGATTTTTGAAGCGGCTAATGCCATTTCAACATAACCAGCAGCTGGCATCACCGCAACACCACCCACTTCGTGATCGGCAAGCCAAGGCATCAGCGCGGTATCTAAAGCATTTTCCCAACTCGCTTTTGCATCTTTCAGACGATAGCCCAACAACGGATGGTCAAGCTGACGAGCCACCAAACCATAGGAGCTTTCAGTGGGTTGATGCCAATAACTTTCACGTTGCCAAGGATAAGACGGTAAATCTACAAACTTTCCTGCATGGGGAAAAGCAACCGCAAGATCAATAGTTGCGCCAGACAAATAAGCTTTATACACAACCGCTAAGCTTTTACTCACCGATTCTTCTTGACGCTTAATCGTGCTAATCGCTTTGCCAGTTTTTTCAGCCGCTTGCAAACATTGTTCAAGATAACGACACAACACAGGATGCGCACCAATTTCTACAAACAGCGTCACGCCATCAGCAATTAAGGTATTTGCCGCCGCAGAAAATTCCACAGGATGGCGAATATTTTGCCACCAGTATTTGGCATCAAGCGTATTTCCCGCTAACTCTGTGCCCGTGACGGTGGAAATAAAGCGCATTTTTTTGCTGGCACTGGGTTTTAATTTTGCCAAGCCTTTTAAAACCCGCTCTTCAATCGGATCCATATAAGGACTGTGAAACGCATAATCTAAATCTAACAGGCGCACAAAAATATTTTCCGCCAACAATTGCGTTTCTAACTCTTTTAAGAGCGATTCATCACCAGAAATGGTGACAGAACTAGGGCTATTAATCCCGGCAATCACCACGTCGTCCGCCATTTTTAACGCGACAAGTTTTTCTTGCATTTGCGCTGCGGATAATCCCACCGCCGCCATTTTGCCTTGTCCTTGTGTTTGTGCTTGGGCAAAACTGCGTTCATAAATCACATGCACGGCTTGTTTTAATGAAAGTGCGCCACTGACCCAAGCCGCCGCAATTTCACCGACACTATGTCCAAAAGCCGCTGTTGCATTTAATCCAAACGATTGCAACATTCGCGTTAAGGCTACTTGAAAAGCAAACAGCACAGGTTGTGCAACTTCCGTTAAATGTAATTTTTGATTATCTTTGCTGGCAAACAACTCTTCTTCAATGGAAAAATCCGCGTAGTTTTGCCAATGTTTATCAATTTCTTTCACCGTGTTGCGAAAGATTTTATTTTCTTTAAACAGGATGCAGCCCATCCCTAACCATTGACAACCATTACCTGAATATACAAACGCCAATTGTGAGTGAGTTGTGACAGCTTCACTAGTAACAATACCGTCAGCGGTTTCACCTTGCGCAAATAAGCGCAAATTTTTCACAATCGAGGCTTTATCATCAGCAAAAATCGCGACGCGCTGTTCCAATAATTGTCGATGTGTCAGAGCTGACCACGCAATATCATAATAATGCGCAACATCTGCTTTACTGATTAAGTCGGCATATTTCATCGCTAAATCAGCTAAAGCAGTATCTTTGCGAGCAGATAGAAATAGCGGTGGAATGTTTTTGGTGTGATAAACAACGTTTGCCGATTCGCGCGGATACTCTTCCAGAATCACATGCGCATTTGCACCGCCAAAACCAAAGGAGTTCACACCCATTAATAACGGTTTCGCGCTGTCTGACAGTGGCAGAAATTTATCGACGACTTTCAAGTTCCAATCTTGAAAATCAATATGTGGATTGGGAAGTTTGTAATGTAAATTCTGTGGAATTGCCCGATTTTTCAGGCAAAGAATGGTTTTTAATAAACCCGCCATACCGGAGGCAACTTCTAAATGTCCGAGATTAGTTTTTGCAGAACCTATCAGCAGTGGATTGCCTTGGTCGCGCTGACTGCCCAAAGCAAGGCTTAAACCTTTTGCTTCTAACGGATCACCTACGGCTGTTCCTGTGCCGTGCGCCTCGACGTAAGCAATTTCGTTAATATCAACGTCAGCTTTGTTATAAATTTCTTGCAATAACTGTGCTTGCGCTTGTGAACTAGGCACCGTCATGCTGCTGGTTTTACCATCACAATTGATGCCGGAAGCGAGAATAACTGCGTAGATTTTATCGCCATCGGCTTCGGCTTGCTCCAATGGTTTTAAAATAACAATTCCAGCTCCTTCCGAGCGTACATAGCCATCACCCGAAGCATCAAAGGCTTTGCAGCGTCCATTTGGCGATAACATAGAAGCTTTGGAAAAACCGATGAATCCCATCGGATGCAACAGCATATTCACGCCACCGGCAATCGCCATGCTCGCTTCACCGTTGCGGATACTGTTGCACGCTTGATGTAGCGCAAACAGAGATGATGAACAAGCTGTGTCCACCGACATGCTAGGGCCATGTAAATCAAAAATATATGAAATACGATTTGAGGCAATGCTGGCAGTTGCGCCAGTCATAAAGTAAGTATCAACCCCTGCAATATCATCGGTTTTATGCTGCGAATATTCATTGCTGCCGATTCCGATAAACACGCCACAATTTGAACCTGCGAATTTTTGCGGATGCAATCCACCGTCTTCAAACGCCTCCCACGTTAATTCCAACAATAGGCGTTGCTGCGGATCCATTTGTTCCGCTTCACGACGAGAGATGTTAAAAAACGCGGCTTCAAATTCGTCAACATGTGGCAATACTCCCGCAGCCCAAGTATAACTACGTCCTGCCACTTTACGTTTTGGATGCCCATAGATAGCTTTGCTCCAACGCGAGTCTGGGATTTCGGTCACTGCGTCCGCGCCATTTTTTAAAATTTGCCAGTAATCCTCCAGATTTTCGACTCCTCCGGGGAAACGGCAGGCAACACCAACAATAGCTATTTTCTTGTAATTACTCAATCTGTTAACTCTCTATTCAAACGGATAAGTGCGTCAAATATGTACGCTTCCAAGTCTTAGCATTATCCACTAAATGGTTAGCTCAGTAGAATTGCAATTCTAAGACAGCTTCTGTTTTTGTGATGCTAATGACTTTTTTTGCAGTACAAAAGGAAAAATTCTTACTCTACAAAGTTGAAAAAGCTTTAACCCATTTTTAAACCACAATAAAAACCCGCGACTGAACTCATTCCTTTTCCGGTGATGCTTGACAGACGATTAATTAAAAAGTTTCCAGAACTTTCCGCTGTTTCTGTTGCAACGGTCGCTGCATGTTGCAAACTAGCATCGCTGAGCGTGAAAAAGCCGTAATATTCACTGACAAACATCAGCACTATTGCGCCACCACCAATAAACAAAGCCAGGCGCAGCATTTTTTTGGCAAAATAACCGACCGCTAACCCAATAACAAAAGGCGCACCGACATTAGGAAGCAAAAATGCCGCAGAAAAAATATCACTGCTTTGGGTGCTAGTAATAAGTTGATCTTTCATGATTTGAAGTTCTCGCGCTGTGTGGAAAGTGTTAGTTATACAAAGTGAGTTCAGGAAATTGAAGCGTTGAGCTCACAGAATTCTTGAAGGAGAGTATCATAAAAAAGCCGTATTTTGTCTAAACAGAACACGGCTTTAAGTTTGGAAAGCTGCATAATTGCCAGTCTTTTACAGAACTGGCAATCGTAAGGCTTACAGTTTTGCTAATACTTGCGCAATCGTTTCACCCATTGCTGATGGCGTAGGTGCAATCGTGACACCTAACTCGCGTAATATCGCGACTTTTTCTGCCGCACTTTCACCTGCTGCAGAAATAATCGCACCGGCATGACCCATGCGTCGTCCTTCGGGTGCGGTTAATCCAGCAATATACGCAATCACAGGTTTAGTCATATTTTCTTTTGCGAAAATACCCGCTTCCACTTCTTGCGGCCCGCCGATTTCACCAATCATCATAATAACTTTGGTTTCTGGGTCTTGCTCAAATTTTTCCAGAATATCACGATGTGAACTGCCATTGATTGGATCGCCACCAATGCCCACCGATGTCGAAACTCCGATATTCAAGCGTTTCATTTGGTCAGCAGCTTCATAACCTAATGTACCTGAACGCCCAACAATGCCAACATTACCTTGTTGATAAATATGTCCGGGCATAATCCCCAGCATCGCACGTTCTGGACTGATTGTTCCAGCACAATTTGGGCCCGTTAAAATCATTCTTTCTTCTTTAGGAAAACGGCTTAAATAAATTTTAATCCGCATCATGTCTTGCGTCGGAATACCGTCAGTAATCGCCACGCAATATTTAATCCCAGCATCTGCCGCTTCCATAATCGAGTCTGCCGCAAATGCAGGCGGCACAAAAATAATACTCGCTTCTGCGCCCGCTTGTTCCACCGCTTCTTTAACTGTATCAAACACCGGACGATCTAAATGTTTTTGTCCACCCTTGCCCGGTGTCACGCCACCAACCACGTTAGAGCCATAATTAATCATGTCTTGCGCATGAAAACTACCGATTTTGCCAGTAAACCCTTGAACGATGATGCGGGTGGTTTCGTTAATTAAAATAGCCATTAGTTCGCTCCTTCTTTTGCTACAACTTCATTCCGCGCTTGTACTGCTTTTTCTGCCGCCTCTGCTAAGGTTTCTGCGGTAATAATCGGCAAACCACTCTCTGCAATAATTTTTCGACCTTGTTCCACGTTAGTGCCGGATAAACGCACAATCAATGGAATCTGCATGTCGATTTTTTTCACAGCCTCAACCACGCCTTCGGCAATCCAGTCGCAACGATTGATCCCTGCGAAAATATTCACCAACATCGCTTTCACATTTTTATCGGCTAAAACCAAACGGAAGGCTTTTTCAGTGCGTTCTGCCGATGCGCCACCGCCAACGTCCAAGAAATTAGCTGGCTCACCACCGGCTAATTTAATCATATCCATCGTTGCCATTGCCAAACCTGCACCGTTAATCATGCAGCCGATGTCACCGTCTAATCCCACATAGCTTAAACCACGATCTGATGCTGCCATTTCGCGTGGGTCTTCTTGAGTTTTGTCGCGGAGTTCAGCGATTTTTACTTGCCTAAACAGCGCGTTGTCATCAAAGCCCATTTTTGCATCCACCGCAACTAACTTACCACTTGCAGTGATCACTAAAGGATTGATTTCAATCATGTTTGCATCAAGTTCACGCATGGCACGATAGCAACCTTTAATGGTTTTTACCGCATGACTTAGCATGGTTGCAGGTAAACCCAGTGCGAACGCCATTTCACGCGCTTGAAAATCCTGCATCCCAACCGCAGGTTCAATATGAATTTTTTTAATCGCATCCGGTTGTGTCACCGCTAACTCTTCAATATCCATCCCACCTTGCGCAGAACCAATCATCACAATGCGCTCGTGTTCACGGTCAATCAAAAAGCTTAAATACAATTCTTTTGCAATATCAGTTCCAGCTTCAACATAAAGTCTGTGGCAAATTTTACCTGCCGCGCCAGTTTGGTGAGTCACCAAGCGTTTGCCTAATAAATGTTCGGCAGCAGCAGCCACTTCTTCATGTGTTTTACAAATTTTAATCCCGCCCGCTTTACCGCGTGCACCAGAATGAATCTGCGCTTTTACAGCCCAAACATTGCCGCCGATTTCGCGAGCGCGTTGTACTGCTTCTTCAGGGCTGTATGCTAAACCGCCTTCCGCGATTTTAATCCCATAGCCTGCCAATATTTCTTTTGCTTGATATTCATGAATATCCACAGCTTCTCCTGTGTTGTTTTATGTTAAGGGTATAGTTTTTGTTTCAACATTGTTGCTGCTAAAGCATATCCGCCGTCAGCAGCATCAATTAAATGCAGTTCTCGCTCATCACCTTTGCCGTTAAATAGGCAAGTCATAATGCTTCGATTGGTCAAATGGCAGCCGAATAAGAAATTGCCTCGCTCTTCTTGTTCTGTGAGCCAGCCCATCACCTCGTTAATCGTTTTACGGTCACAACGGAACACAATTTTATAGTGCCCGTCATATTTTCGATAATCTGATGCAGGAATCATCTGAGTGTACGCTGCTTGGGTAATTTTTTCTTGTTCTGACGGGCGTTTTAATAATAAAAATTTCGTAGAAAGAGCCAATCTGCGCCAATAATATTTTAAACCTTTGTTTTTGCCAGAAATAATCGCGGCGTTCACATTCACATTATGTGCGGCGTTATTGACTCTGAGTCTTTTTGCATCTAATGGATGATGCAGATTTTCATCGCCAATATACTTAAATAATTCTTCTGCAACCTCATGCCAATTGCGCTTCAGCGGTTTAATTATCAACGCCATCACATGTCCTTGCAGGCTTGGAATGTCTGCAAAGGGACAGAAAAAACCGTCAAAATTCACTTTTGTATGGCTGATATGAGTCGCTGAGAGTAAATGTTCGGAATTTTGTGATTTTACTAAAATCTCAGCAAAATCAATGCCATCACCTTCAAATACTGCTGAGCAGCCGCCATATCCAAATTTTAATTTGCCCACGGCTAATTGTTTTCCGGCTTGATAAAGACTGCGAACAGGCACAGCTCCTACGCGCAAATCTAATTTTAATACCTCGCGGGTAAAGTCTCGCACAGCGCACATGAGGTCTGAAAACAAGGCTAATGCTGAGGGCGGCACTAAAAACATAATGCCATCGCCGCCAAAAATAAACGGGATTTTGTGGTAGTAGTCGCTGTTGACAATTGCCAATATGCACAAAGCTCCGGCTCTGTTCACATCACGGTATTTTCCTGAGCGAATCGCGTTTGTTGAGCCTTTGATGTCGGTGATAAATAAAAACCAGCCTTCCGGCACTGCAACACATCCGCTTTGATTTTGGGTGTCGTTGAAACCGTCTATGGGAGTGAGATTTTCAAAAAAGCTGTTGTTAGGTGACATAAGGCTAAAGCATCAGTTTTTAATAGGGTGAGATTTTTGTTTTATCGAATAACAAACTTTTTAAGAATGAGAATAAGACTGTGAAAGTTTATGGTGTCATTTTTCTTAATCAACCTATAAAACAGGCATTTTCAGTCTTAAAAATAGAAATTATTGTTGATTAGTTGAAAGGCGCATTAGACTAGCTAAAGTTTCAGCAACAATAGGGTCTTGTAGCATTAAGGCTAAAGTTTGTTCTAATTCGGTTTTATCTTCACAATAATGCTGTTTGTTGCCAATCGTGATTTTACACGGATAGCCTTCTCTGCCTTTTTCCCATCGAGCCAACTCTTTATGGTCAGCACAAATTGCAAGATAGTCAACAGGCCAAATTGGTTCACCATTATTTGTTACATATGGCTGTTTACTCAAGTCTTCAATCTCTTCGATGTTTAATTGAATTTTTCCTTCTGTAGCTTGAGCAAGTTGTTCATTTAATCTTTTAAAAACATAATCTATTTCCTGATTATTATTTTTGACTCTTTCAGCAGCTAGTTGTCCTTGTTTAAATGCTTCAATAAAATCAACCATTTTTACACCTTTTCAATTGTTGTTTTAACAGGAAGATGGTCAAAAATTGTTTTGCTGTCTTTAACCTGTTTTAAATAATCTGGGATATGCACAATTCCTGTTTCTGTTTCATTAAGTTGCAGTTCATTATCTAACAAAGCTGAAGAAACGATAATTTGGTCAAAAGTACGCCATTTTGTTGTCCCTCCGCTTTTGTAATAATGCGTTCCTGCGTAACTTAAATTAACATCCGAGTAAGTTAAATGTTGCCAAAACGGATTGTAAAGTAAATTTGGTTTACGTTTTACCAGTGCTTTATCTCTTGTTGCCTCAAGTTGATCTGCTAACGAAGCATGAAAAGGTTCATCGTTATAATCTCCAACTAAAACAATAAATTCTGAGTTATTATCGGATAAAATCTTATCAACTTCCTGCCTCAACAACATTCCTAATGTTTGTCTATCAGGACTATTTTCAGGACAATAAAGCCAACTTTTCCAATGCGAAACAAATAAATAAAAAGGCTGCTCAGTTATTGCTACTCGTAAAACCAGTTTTTGAGCAATTTTTAGTTTTGCACCACTTCGTCCTGTGTCTATATCATCAATACTCGCAACGGTTATTTTATCTGGGCGATAAATAAAGCAAGTGTCAAAAGCAATATGACCTATCTTAGAAACGCCGCTTTTAATTCTATAATTTTTAAAGTTCTGTATTTGCTGAAATGTAAAAATATCTTCTTCGGCTATTTCGCCTAAGACTAAAAAATCAATTTTTTCTACCAATAACAAATATTGAATAACTTGAATTGCAATATTTCTCTGTTCATCAGTCGCCCTTGATTTGGCAGAAGGAGATAATCCTGTATTCCACCAAGCGATTGACAACTTTTCAGTCATAAAAATCCACAACCGTTTGCAAAGCCGTCAACAATTGCGATAAATCCTGTAAATAATAGCGTTGATTATCAATTAATAAGCGATTTTCTTCCAAACGCAAAAAAATCCATTCATAACCATTAGTCACTGCACCATAAATAATTGGGTAAGGTTCATTATGTTGCTGATTGAATAATTGTGCCGCCACCATTTCAGAACCACATTGCCCGTACCATTTTTCCAAACTATCGTCTTTCGCCTCAAAAATACCAATCACGGGCGCGGTAATATTTACACTTTGTCCCTTATTCAGTAAATAATCACAACGCCCTTTTAAAAACTTTTCGGGCAAAACATCAAAACTATTGCCCGAAAAAATATTGAACTTATTGACATTTCGTTCTTGTAATTCTGTTAAAACTGGGGCAATCAGCCATTCCGATTTTGCCTTTTCAGAATTCAATAGCATTTTTAAACTTTTGCGCAAACTTTCTTCTAACCACGCACTGGGCAAAACTTTGTCGGAATTTACGATTAAATTTAAATCCGCACGTTGATTTTCAATGGCAAAAAGTTCACTTAAATCGTTTAAACTGAAATCAGAATAACAGCGAATCCGCTTACTTTTTGCCATTATTTATTGCCAATTAAATTTTCTCCGCTTATTGTGAGTTTTGATTTAAGCATTTATCTAAAATCCATTGTAAAACCTGTAACACAGGTTCAGGATTATTAAAAGTAAGTGGAATATAATTAGGGTCAACAAAGAGATTGTTATTTTCTAACTTTAAAAAACACCAATTAAACGCATTACACACACAACCATAAATCGCCTCTTGTTCTTTATTATGCTGTTGATTAAATAATTGTGCGGCATACATTTCAGCCCCGCATTGCCCTAACCATTGTTCAATATCGCCTTTTTTTGCTTCGACTAAACAAATAATAGGTGCGGTAATGGTTAATTTATCAGGTTCAGCCGAAAAAATAAAATCGCAAAAACCGTTTAAATGCTGCTTTTTATCTACATTAAATTCATAACCGGAAAAATAGCTAAACCGATGTGGGTTTTTACGACGTAATTCTTTTAAGACTGGCAAAATAATAAATTCCGATTTCGCTTTTTCGCTGGCTAAAGCCTCTGATTTTGCCTCTTGTAAATCCATTAATAAATGCTCACTGACATTAAACTTTTTTAAAGTATTTAACTCAATGAATTCGCGATTAAAGTTTTCAATACCAAAACAATCCGTTAAATCATTAAGTTTAAATTTTTTATAAGCCATATGTTACGTTTTTATTGCCTTAAAGAATTATGACGATTGCTGATTTATTGGTTTTATTCATTTTTGTCCGTCATGTTGCGTTTAATGTTGTGTTGTTGGGTGTGCAAAACAGCGTACACAGTCCATATGTCTACCTGGCTTAAACATCCTATCAATAGTTAAAAAACTTTTTAATTTTTGAAAACCAGTTAGTAGAATGGTTTATGACAGTTTCATTATAAGGCTTGTGAAAAATCCATTCTTCTTGATTAGCAAGCAATTTTCCATCTATAAAAGGCACATAGACGTATTCACCAAAAAAATCAGGTCTTAAATCTAACCAAAAGTCACCGCTTGCCAGTTCATTTGCTTCGTCAGGTTCTATCTTCTCAGGAAGCAAAGCTGGATATTGAAACCCTGTCAATAGCAATTCTTTGTTTCTTGTAATTTTGTATTCAGAAATATATCCATTCCAACAAGCTGTAAAAATATTAATCTTGTTTGGATTTGGTTTTTGTGAAAATTGATACGGCTTAATATCTGTAGAGTTTTTAATATCCCCTACAAGCACCGCATATAAATGAAGACCATTGAGGTCTACTTCAGGGCATTCGTTTATAAGGCGACCAGAAAATTGCGCTGTCATTTTTATTGTTTTGCTACTAATTCATAAAGCGGAACAGCTTTTAATCTATTCCGCCCATTCTAAAAATTAAACCGCATTGGCTGTCTGTTGCCTAGCATGAATCAACTCCCGCAACATTTGATTAATTTGCATTTGATAAGGTAACGCATTCGGTTTTTCGGCAGCTTTCTGAAAAAAATCAACCACCTCTTTATCCAATAACAAATTCACTGAAACTTGAGCGGGAGCTTCATCTTGTGGAGGTAAATCTGTCAATAGTCCACGACGTTTTACCTTGAGTTGAGTTAAATCATATTCCTTTTGCATAATCATTCACCTCTTGTTTAGTGGCTTTTCGCGCTGAAATAATCCTAATCTTATCATCTCGAATGGTACAAATTTCGTTTTCAAAGTTTTTGAACACGATTTCAAGGATTTTAGGATTACCACGATTCATCCTGTTAATCGTGGCAATCTGTTGAATCGTGTTCAGAAATTAGCGTGTCTTCGCCGCAATCGCCTCAGCCGCTTTCACCACATTATTCGCCATTCTTTCAGAAGCTGCATCAATTAAACGTCCATCTAACGCTGCTGCTCCTTTCCCTTGTGCCGCCGCTTCTTTCAACGCCTCTAAAATACGTTTTGCTTTATTCACTTCCGCTTCTGGTGGCGTGAAAACATCATTGGCTAAGGCAATTTGTGATGGATGAATTGCCCATTTGCCTTCACAACCCAACGCCGCTGCGCGTTTTGCCCCTAAAATATACCCTTCTGGGTCTTTAATATCACCAAATGGACCATCAATCGGACGCAATCCATACGCACGACACGCCACAATCATGCGACTTAACGCGGCGTGCCATTGGTCGCCCGGATAATCAGGATTCAAACCACCGATATTGGTAGTTCTAGCGCGATTGCTGGCTGCATAATCCGCCACGCCAAAATGCAACGCTTCAACTCGTCCGCCGATTGCACCTTGTTTCGCAATATCTTCCACGTTTGCCATGCCGAGAGCAGTTTCAATCAAACATTCAATGCCGATTTTGTTTTTCAAACCTTGTTGCATTTCCAGTTGATTCAACATGGCTTCAACCATATACACATCGCCATATACGCCGACTTTAGGAATCAAAATCGTATCAATTTTGCTACCCGCTTGTTCAACCAAATCAACCACATCACGCACCATATATTGCGTGTCTAAGCCGTTAATACGAACTGATAACGTAATACCATGACCTTTCCAATCTAAATCATTAATCGCTTCAACCACATTTTTGCGGGCTTGCAATTTATCATCCGGTGCAACCGCATCTTCCAAGTCCAAAAAAATAAAATCCACGCCACTTTTCAGTGCCTTTTCAAACATACTAGGATTTGAACCTGGAACAGCTAATTCACAACGCTGAACTCGTTGAACATTGGCTTGATATAATGTGTGACTCATGTCATTCCTGCTTTTTAATGATGTGATAGAGAAAACTTTTTAAATCAGCGCGGTTAAGTGTGAAAAATCCGCCTGAAAAAGCTAAAGATAAAATCCACACATTGTACGGACTGACTTTTTAAAGTCAATTTTAGGACGTAAATTTTGTTTAGCTCACTTCTGTGTATTTTGCAATCAGCGTTTGCCGATATACCATTGTTATGGCATGATTGCTGACATTTCTTATTCATTACTTTTAAACAAACCACTAAGAGGAAAATCAATGGCAGGTCGCAATCACTTATATATTCCAGGCCCTACCAACGTACCGCAATCCGTATTAAACGCGATGAACGTGGCAATGGAAGATCATCGTTCGCCAGCATTCCCAAAATTATTAAAGCCCTTATTAGAAGATTTGAAAAAAATCTTCAAAACTGAAACAGGTCAATGTTTCATTTTTCCAGCCACTGGCACAGCAGGTTGGGAAGTTGCTTTCACCAACACCTTAAATGCGGGCGATAAAGTATTAATTTACCGTTTTGGACAATTCGGGCATTTGTGGGCAAACATGGCGAAACGCTTAGGTTTCGATGTTGAAATGCACGAAGTGACTTGGGGAAAAGGGATTCCTTTAGATCATTTAGCCGCGCGTTTGAAAGAAGATACTAACCACGAAATCAAAGCGGTTTTAGCAACTCACAACGAAACTTCAACAGGCGTTACCAGTGATATTGCTGGTGTGCGTAAAGCCTTAGATGCAGCATCTCACCCTGCATTATTGTTTGTGGACGGCGTAAGCTCAATTGCCAGCCTTGATTTTCGGATGGATGAATGGGGCGTGGATGCGGCAATTAGCGGCTCACAAAAAGGTTTTATGATGCCAGCGGGCGGCGCGTTTTTGTGCTTTAGCAAAAAAGCCTTAGCAAAATTGGAAACGTCAACTTTCCCACGTTGTTTCTTGGATTTAAAAGACCAAATGACCAACAACGAAGGCGGCTACACACCTTATACACCATCAATTCCTATTCTGTACGGTTTGCGTGAAGCATTAGACTTGTTGTTAGCCGAAGGCATGGAAAACGTTTATGACCGTCATCATCGTTTAGCAGAAGGCACACGTCGTGCTGTGGCAGCGTGGGGCTTGAAAATCTGTGCGCAGGAAGGTTTTGAATCAGATACCGTGACAGCGGTTGTTGTGCCAGAAGATAAAGATGCGCGTCATGTCATTGCGACTGCGTTTAGCAAATATAACTTGTCGTTAGGCGGCGGATTGTCAGAAGTGATGGGAAAAGTTTTCCGTATTGGTCACATCGGCGATATGAATGAAGTTTCTATGCTCGGCGCAATTGCGGGTGCGGAAATGGCAATGCTGGATAACGGTATTGATATAAAACCAGGCAGCGGTGTGGGTGCTGCGGTTGAATATTATCGTTCTACTGCAAAATAAGTTTTACTCTCCAAACCTTCCAGATCTCTAAGACCTGGAAGGTTTTTCTAACTAACTTTCTGTTCAACTCCCTATCAACGCTTGAATTATTTTTGTCTGTTTTTGTAAAAAATTTTGATATTTTTTTTAGACGACCAGTCGTCTTGAAAATTTTCGCTGATTTAGTTTGGATAAATCCAAACCTACACTTTTATGCAAATACTTTTTCCTGCCCTGCTTTTCTCTGCAAAATAAATCAGCTAAATCCATCTGTTTGATTTAAAATAGTTTTAAGCCTGTTTTTTAAAGAGGCGGCATCAACCTGCAAACTATTACTCATTGTTCTCAATCACTTTTGGACAAAACATGGGCAAACCGCTTTCCACCACTCAACGCCGCGAAAACTTTGAACGCCTTGTGCACGAAGCAGAATCGCTTATCCGCAGCCATCCAAAACGATACCGCGCCAAACTCGCTGCACTTGCCGTGCTTGGGTATGGGGTTATTTTTGGCTTGCTGGGATTACTCATCGCCCTGTCTTTCAGATGCGTTTGGTTAATCATCATCAGCCATTCGGCAATCTTGTTTTTACTCAAATCAAAATTGATTATTGCGTTGCCGGTTTTAATTTGGGTCATTTTAAAATCGCTATGGGTACACATTCCCGCGCCTGTTGGCTATGAATTAAAGCGCAAAGATTTTCCTGCCTTGTTTGCGGATATTGATAACTTATGCAGCCAACTGAATACTGCAAAAATTGAGCAAGTACTGTTGACCGATGAATTTAACGCCGCAATCACGCAAACTCCGCGTTTAGGAGTGTTTGGCTGGCATAAAAATAGTTTAATTTTAGGGTTGCCGCTGTTGCTTGGATTGTCGCCCGAACAAGCCCGCGCTGCCTTAGCGCATGAATTAGGGCATTTATCTGGCAATCATTCGCGTTTTAATGCCTGGATTTATCGGGTTAGAAAAACCTGGTATCAAGTTTCTTGGGCTTTTGAACAATCGAATGCGCCGCTAGTAGGTACATTTTTTAATTGGTACGCGCCTTATTTTAACGCCTATAGTTTTGCCTTAGCGCGTGCCAATGAATATGAAGCGGATGCAATTTCTGCAAAAATGACTAATGAAGACGCGCTAGCACAATGTTTAATCGCGGTCTCAACTTACGGCAATTTGCTCAATCAATATTATTGGCAGCCGTTTATTGACCCTAGCAATCACAAAGAAATCACCGAGCAATCACCTTATGGCGAACTGGCGCAGTTTTTTTGTCAACCGCCCATCAGCGAGACGGTGATTCGTGAAAACATTCACCGCGCTTATACGCTGAGCACTCATCATGATGACACGCATCCTTCCACAAAAGATCGTCTTGCCGCCTTGCACAAATCGCCTGAAATTCTCGCGCCGATGGAAAAAAGTGCCGCACAAGTTTGGTTTGGCAACGCATATCAACAGGTTTTGACTGATTTTGACCAAGAATGGATGAGTCGCAACGGTTTGGATGTTAAAGAGCGTGTATTGCAGCGACAAAAATTGCTTGCGGAACTTGCAGAATTGCAAGCGCATAATTCTGATGATTTAAACCAAGCCCAACAATTGCGCATTGCCGATTTAATCACACATTTGCACGGCCTATTGAAAGGGATGGAATTGTACAAAACGTATCTCGCCCAATATCCTGATGATTTGGAAGCGCATTGTTATCTGGGGCAATTAAAATTACAAAACCATGATGAAACTGGAATGGAACATTTGCTTTTGGCAATGCAACAATTTTCCTTGGTGTTGCCAGTGTGTGAAGCGGCGTATCATTATTATGAAACGTTGGGTAATAAAGCTGAGTGTTTGCACTGGCGAGAGCGCGGCGAGGCACAACTTGATTTGCAAACCCAAGCCTATCACGAGCGTAATCAAGTGCTCAGCCACGATCGCTTAGTGCCGTGCGAACTATCAGAAGAAGTGCAAGAGCAATTGCGTCAGCAACTTTTGCAAATTAAAAACCTAAAACATGTTTGGATTTGTAAAAAACAGTTGGAAATTGCGCCTGAAGAATCTCCAGTGAATGTACTGGCGTATCAAGCGAATGGCTGGTTTCCTGATGAAAAGAAACTGACGAAAAACATAATCGACGGCGTTGGTTTTGAAATCACCACTTTTTTGGTGATGAAAGGCGGAGCGGCAAAAGCGGTTGCTAGCCAAGTGATGCAAAAAGGAACGCAGTTGTTTTAATGACTGTCATTAATTTAATAAGTTATGTTTATTTTCAATAAGATACTTGTAGGTCGGGTTAGCATTTTTTGCTTTAAGCAAAAAAGCGTAACCCGACGCGAGCGTTTATTTAACTACTGAATGTCGGGTTACGTTATCTCGCTACGCTCAATAAGCTAACCCGACCTACCATTGATGCAAAAAGAAACTCAGCTGTTTTAATCCCTATCTTAAAATCTAGCGATAACTTTTTCTGAATAACTTTGTGCACAAAGTAGAAATTTCCTGCGAATTTGATATTGAAAGGAGAAAAAAATGAAAAAAATCTTAGTTTTATTCGCTGCACTGGTATTTCTAGTGTTTACTGGCGGATGTTTTACCTCTTCGTTATACGAAAAATCCGCTTTGGAATCGCGTAATTTTGTTGAAGAAGTCAGCTCGTTTTTAATCACGCAAGATGGCAAACAACTGATTGTGGTTGGCAAACAGCATCATTATATTTTCCCAGCAAACGACACTTTGAAGTTTATTTTGAGTTGGTCAGAGAGAAAACGAGTCAAAGCCTCGTTTTACAATTTTGCGATTAACGAAGATCAATCTTTTTCAGGTAACTATTCGTTGACGGTGGAAAATTCGCAAAGTTTACCTGCGGATACGCAAAAACTGTTAATTTCCAAAGGCTTCACCGAATACAATCCTACACAAAAATTCACTTATTATAGTTCGGTGAATGGCACTCGTTATTTAGCTGATAAATTTGAAGTGCCTGCAACTATGCTGTTTAATCAAAAATACAGCATCAATATGTCTGAATCACAACCTTCAGCTGCTGCTACGTTGCGCCGTATTGTACTCACTCCGCTGGCCGTTGCCGCTGATGGCGCATTGTTACTGGGTGGAATTCCGCTTCTGCTGTTGGCAATTCCTTTAGGCGCACTGAATTAACCGATGCTTTTAAAATGCTAACAGCCGTATATTTTTCTGCCGAAACCGCCCATCACATCCATTTTGTGTTTGAATGGCTGGCAATTTTAAGCGGCGTACAAGTCTATCGTTGGCTGAAACGCCGCAAAGGACAAATGAAAATCACTGACAGCAGCTCATTTAGCGTGCTACTGGGTTGTATTCTCGGCGCGGGCATCTGCAATAAACTGGTGTTCGCGCTGGAATATCCGCCATTGTGGATGGAACACGGCTGGCAAACTTTATTGCAAGGGCAAAGCATTGTCGGCGGCTTGCTGGGTGGACTTATCGGTGTGGAAATTGCCAAGAAAATAGCAGGAATTCGCTACTCAACAGGCGATGATTTTGTGTTGCCTTTGATTATTGGCACAATTATTGGTCGAATCGGCTGTTTTTTAGCAGGATTACATGACAGCACATTTGGATTGCCAACCACTTTGCCTTGGGGAATGGATTTTGGTGACGGCATTGCCCGTCATCCTACCCAAATTTACGATATATTGGCTGCGATAAGTTTGGGTTTGTTGCTTTGGCTGGGGAAAAATCGCTTAACGCGCGTTTCTGGCTTGTCGTTTAAACTGTATTTAGCGGGTTATTTAAGTTGGCGATTGCTGATTGATAGCATTAAACCCCTGCCCTACCCTTATTGGCTGAATTTGTCAGGGATTCAATGGGTGTGCGTGATTGCGTTGCTTTGCTATTTGCCGTTTGTGCGGCGCGATTTTTTGAAATTATAAAACCGCTTAATCGCTAATTTGCTTAGCTTGTTTGCCAATTTGCGACATAAACGCAATCGCTTTTTCAGGATTGTTTAACAAATAATCCATGAACGCTTCTTTGTCTAAGCGCATCGCTCTCACTGACTTTTTTGCCACCACATTCGCGGTACGAATTCCATCCGCTAATAACGCAATTTCCCCAAACACATCGCCGGGTTTCAAGGTGTTAATCATCCGGTATTTTTGCGGGTGAATCACATTCGCCTCACCGTCCACCATCACATACACACAATCGCCTTTTTCGCCCGCTCGAATAATGTACTCGCCCTCTTCATAAAACACACATTCAAACGCGCCTAAAAAATTCGTCAATTGATTACGCTTAACAAAATCAATAAAAAAATCTTTTAAGGTGGCAATTTCCAAAATCACCGGCACAATCGCTAAGCCGCTGGCAGAATCAATGATTTCTTTATCAATAATGTTGCAACCAATTTTTTGCATTAACTGCGCAATCGCAGGATTAATCGGCGCAACTAAATGGGTGGCGTGTTGGGCGGCAGCAATATAACTTGCCATTAGAATCAGCCCTTGAGCGATTTTGGCATTGTGATAATTTTTGCTCACGCAATACATATCGCAACTAACCGCTTGACTGACATGGGGAATTTTTTCGCGAAAGTTATAAACCAAATTAGCAGGAAGCCCGACGCTAGAATCAACACACAACCGCAAACTGCCCACGACTTTTTTTTCATGTTCCACAATCAAATGTGACGTGGTGGGATAACCATCAAAACGATTTAAGCTGCGTTCTTCATCACTCAAATAACAGCGCAGTTGATGGGCATCTATATTGTCACGCGATTTAGATAACAATTGGTGACGCAATCTGTAAATAGCATCAATCTGTTCAGGTTTCTTCGCTAAGCTGATTTTAATCGCCATGTTTGAGTCGGTCTTTTCAGTTAATAATGCAATAACGAATGGACTTCATAATCTTTTAATTTATCGCGCCCATTGAGAAAATCTAATTCGACTACAAAAGCACAAGCAACAACGGTTGCACCTAGAGACTCAATTAATTCGCAGCTCGCTTTTGCCGTGCCGCCGGTGGCTAATAAATCATCAATCACTAAAACTTTATCGTTTTTATCAAACGCATCAATATGCGCTTCTAACGTTGCTGAGCCGTATTCTAAATCGTAAGAAATACTTTGCACGTTATAAGGCAATTTACCGGGTTTTCTCAGTGGCACAAAACCTACGCCTAATTCCCATGCTGCTAGCGAGCCGAAGATAAAACCACGCGCTTCCATGCCTGCGATAACCGTAATATCTCTACCTAAAAAGGGATGCAATAATTGATAAACAGCAAGGCGTAATGCGGCGGGGTCTTTGACTAAGGGGCTGATGTCTTTAAACATAATGCCAGGTTTTGGAAAATCTGGAACGTCGCGGATTTTATCTTTTAATCTGTACATAGCTTGAATGGAAAATAATGAAATGTTGAATGTCGCTTAAATGTTTCTGCGGATGAAATCTTTTTCGCTAAAGTAGAGACGCTGCAATGCAACATCTCTACACCTTAATAATTTTCACACAGCCCATTGGTTTTCATCGAAAATTATAAAGCCTGTGCAACGAAGGTGATGCCAACCCAAGTAAAACCAATGGTGGTAATAATAAAACTGATTGCTGAATACACTTTCCAGTGCATTTTATTCCAAAATTCAGGGTCAAACGCCGCCACCACAAAAACACTAGGATTAGTAAAGCCACCAATCGCCACGCACCAACACGCCAGCACAGGTAATTCAACACCTGCACCGTAAAAAGCCAAATTGAACAACGCCATCAAAGCATAATCAACATGCGCTCTAATCATGGTTTTGTAATCAACCAAAAATTTTCCGTCAATTCCTTCAATTGGAAACCAACGCGCAAACGTCATCAACCATGCCGAGAGGATTAATGCCATCATACAAGCCACAGCACCTAGCAATAAAACACTCATTCCATCACCTTTAAGTTATTTTTTATAAACACTGATTTATGCGCAAAATTTTTCAATCTGCGCAGAAATTCCTGCCACATCCAAACCACATAAGCTGAGTAACTCTTCGCGTGTGCCTTGTTCAATGAATTCATCGGGTATCGCAATATTTAACACCGGCATTAAAATTCGTTGTGATTGTAAAAACTCATTCACCGCACTGCCTGCGCCCCCTGCGACCACGTTTTCTTCCACTGTAACGAAAGTATCGTGTGTTTTTGCCAGTTCTAACATCAACTCTTTATCAATGGGTTTAATAAAACGCATATTGACCACCGTTGCACCGAGCTGTTTGCCAACAATCATGGCAGGAGCAACTACGCTGCCCCACGCTAAAATCGCGATGTTTGAGCCTTTTTGACAGATTTCACCTTTCCCAATCGGCAATTCTGTCATTTCAGCTTGCACCGCTACGCCGGGGCCTTTGCCTCTTGGATAACGCACTGCCACTGGCCCGTGATGTAAAAATCCGGTGTACAGCATTTGCCGCGATTCGTTTTCATCCGCAGGAGCCATCACCACCATGTTGGGAATACAACGCAAATAACTGTAATCAAAATTGCCCGCATGGGTTGGGCCATCGGGCCCTACTAATCCTGCGCGGTCAATGGCAAATAACACATCCAGATTTTGCAAAGCGACATCGTGAATGAGTTGGTCATAGCCGCGTTGTAAAAAGGTCGAATAAATCGCGACCACTGGTTTTCCACCTTGACACGCTTGCCCTGCGGCTAAGGTCACAGCATGTTGTTCAGCAATCGCGACATCAAAATAACGATTTGGATATTGCTGTGAAAATTTCACTAACCCCGAACCTTCACGCATCGCAGGCGTAATGCCAAGTAATCGTTCATCTTTGGCAGCCATATCACACAGCCATTGCCCAAATACTTCGGTATAAGTGGGGTGCGGTGACGGTGCCGATTTTGGTAAAGAATCTTTTGTCGGATCAAATGCAGGAACGCCGTGATAAGCCAACGGGTCTTTTTCCGCCGGCGCGTAGCCTTTGCCTTTTTTAGTGACAATATGCAGAAAACGCGGCCCTTCAATGTGTTTTAAGTTTTCCAATGTGGAAACCAGCATTTCAATATCGTGACCATCAATCGGGCCAATATAGTTAAAACCTAATTCTTCAAACAACGTGCCGGGGACAATCATTCCTTTGACGTGTTCTTCCGTTTTACGCGCCAATTCCCAAACGCTAGGCATTTTTTTCAAAACTTTTTTACTTTCTGAACGCATGGATGAATACAATTTACTCGACAAAACTTTGGTCAAATAATTGTTCATCGCCCCGACATTCGGTGAAATTGCCATGTCGTTATCGTTGAGAATCACCAATAAATTAGCATCTAAAGAACCTGCGTGGTTCATAGCTTCAAATGCCATACCGCCGGTAATACTGCCATCACCGATAATCGCAACCATATGTTTGTTTTCGCCTTTTAATTCTGAGGCAATTGCCATTCCCAATGCCGCGCTGATGGAAGTGCTGGAATGTCCCACCCCAAACGCATCGTATTCACTTTCATCACGTTTTGGAAAAGCAGACACGCCATCTTTGGTGCGAATCGTGGTCATGCGGTCTTTGCGACCGGTGAGAATTTTATGTGGATACGCTTGATGTCCCACATCCCAAACTAATTGGTCAGTCGGAGTGTCGAACACATAATGCAAGGCAACCGTTAACTCCACCGTGCCTAATCCTGCGGAGAAATGCCCCCCGGACAAGCTAACAGTGTGAGTTAAAAACTCGCGCAGTTCTTTGCATAACGCCAGTAATTGAGTTTTGGGAAGCTTACGAACATCGGCGGGAAGTGTGATGTTATCAAGTAAAGGGTAATTACTGGTCGAAGTATTCATAAAAAAGTATGTCCTTTGATGGCGCGTTGTACAAACGGCTGATTATGTCGCTTAAATTCTGACTAATCAAGTAGGTTATTAGTGATCGCGTTGAATAATATAGAGGGATAAATCACGCAGCAAATCAGCTTCGCTGCCGAAATCAGCCAAGCTTAACAAGGCTTGTTCGTGTAATTCTTGCGCTTTTTGTTTTGCACCTGCCAAACCTAATAAAGCCGGATAAGTGGGTTTATCGTTGTCTTGGTCTTTGCCTTGCGTTTTGCCCAAAGTCGCGGTATCGCTTTCGCAATCTAAAATATCGTCTTTGACTTGGAAAGATAACCCGATACATTTGGCGTAATGATCGAGTTTTTTTGCAACAATCGGGTCTAAATCCGCTTTCGCGAGTGCTGCCATATTCACACTAGCCCGAATTAACGCGCCGGTTTTATGAATGTGCATATTTTCCAATTCTGGCAAAGTCAATTGCGTACCAACCGATTGCAAATCTATCGCTTGTCCACCGACCATGCCTTGCGAGCCGCTGGCTTTAGTCAATGTAGTAATCATTTTTAAACGTTGCTCGGCACTGACGGCTAAACTTGCATCGTTTGCTAATAATTCAAACGCTAAAGCTTGCAGCGCGTCGCCAGTTAAAATTGCAGTCGCTTCGTCAAATTTAATATGGCTGGTCGGTTTGCCGCGCCGTAAATCATCATCGTCCATGGCTGGCAAATCATCGTGAATTAACGAATACACATGAATCATTTCCACCGCACAAGCTGGTGCGTCCAACACCGCTAAATCCAATCCTAACGCTTTACCCGTGCAATACGTCAACATCGGACGCATCCGTTTGCCGCCATCTAGGGTGCTATAACGCATAGCTTCGTGCAGACGTTGTGGCAAAATAGCAGCGGAAGGCAGGCGATTTTCTAAAGCTTGTTCAACACGCTGTTGACACAAAATCATATATTCTTTTAAGGCACTACTCATCGGAAAAAAACTCCAAGTATTTATTTTTTAGGCGGGATAGTTATTTTTTAGACCACTCAGGTCTGCGCCAGATTCAAGGTTAGTCATCTCAATCTCAGCTTCGGATAATGCGTCAGACAAATCATCATTATCTAAATTAAGTTGCTCAACAATTTGCTCTAATTCAGCCAATGCTGTACTCAATAAATCGGGCGACGTTTTTCTAGGCATCACGATAACAATAATTTAATGGTAGGATGTTGTCATTGTGTGAATCAAAATCGGCATGAACATTAGCTTCATAATGAATATGACCGTCTATTATATATGAAATTAAACTTAAGTGATTCAAGTATGAGTAATGAATATAACGCAGCCGCAATTGAGGTATTAAGCGGCTTAGACCCAGTACGCAAACGCCCCGGCATGTACACAGACACCACGCGCCCCAATCATCTGGTGCAAGAAGTGGTTGATAATAGTGTCGATGAAGCTCTGGCTGGATTTGCCAAATCCATTGACGTAGTGTTATTTCAAGACGGCAGCGTTTCGATTACGGATGACGGGCGCGGAATGCCTGTGGACATTCACCCCGAACAAGGCATTCCCGGTGTGGAAGTGATTTTGACGCAATTGCATTCGGGTGGAAAATTCTCGAATAAAAATTATCAATTTTCCGGCGGCTTGCATGGCGTAGGCATTTCTGTGGTGAATGCGTTATCCGCAACTTTAATCGTGGAAGTCAAACGCGACGGAAAAATCTATCGAATGCAGTTTGCAGGCGGTGATAAACAAAGCGAATTATTAGAAGTCGGCAAAGTTGGCAAAAACAACACCGGCACAGCGATTGTGTTTTTACCCGATAACAAATATTTTGATTCCCCGAAAATCTCAGTCTCAAAACTAAAACACGTTTTACGCGCGAAAGCCGTTTTATGCCCTGGTTTAAAAATTCGTTTAAAAAATGAAGCAACCAATGAAGAATGGTTTTGGCATTATGAAAATGGTTTAAAAGAATATTTGCTTGATAGCGTGGGCGATGCGGAATTTTTCCCCGAACAACCGTTTATGGGTAGTTCAACCACACCACATGAAGCGGTGGAATGGGGCATGGTGTGGACAACAGAAAATGTCGGTGAAGTGATTGCAGAAAGTTATGTCAATCTCGTTCCTACTGCGCAAGGCGGCACGCATGTCAACGGCTTACGCGCTGGTTTAACTGAAGCCATGCGTGAATTTTGTGATATTCGCAATTTGCTGCCGCGCGGCGTGAAAATCGCACCGGAAGATGTGTGGGAAAACTGCCATTATGTGCTGTCGGTGAAATTGGAAGACCCGCAATTTTCAGGGCAAACTAAAGAACGACTCAGTTCGCGCGAATGTGTAGCGTTTGTGTCCGGCGTGGCAAAAGATGCGTTTAGTTTATGGCTGAATCAACATCCGGCAGCAGGCGAAAAAATCGCTGAAATTATTCTCGCCAGTGCGCATAAGCGTTTGAAATCGAATAAAAAAATTATTCGCAAAAAAATCACCCAAGGGCCCGCACTGCCGGGAAAACTCGCGGATTGCTCAGGACAAGATATTTCCCGCAGTGAATTGTTTTTAGTGGAAGGGGATTCGGCAGGCGGTTCGGCAAAACAAGCGCGAGAACGGGATTTTCAAGCCATCATGCCGTTGCGCGGCAAAATTTTGAATACTTGGGAAGTCGATTCCAATCAAGTGATGGCTTCGCAAGAGGTGCATGATATTGCGGTGGCATTGGGGATTGAGCCGGATTCCGATAATTTGGAAAATCTGCGTTATGGCAAAGTCTGTATTCTTGCGGATGCGGATTCCGATGGTAATCATATTGCCACCTTGATTTGCGCCTTGTTTTATCAACATTTTAACGCGCTGGTACGCGCCGGACATGTGTTTGTGGCGATGCCGCCGCTGTATCGGATTGATATTGGCAAGCGGGTTTTTTATGCGTTGGATGAATCGGAGCGTTTGGGTGTTTTGGATAGAATTAAAGCCGAAAAACTAAAAGGCACGATTAATGTGCAACGTTTTAAAGGGTTGGGCGAAATGAATCCTAGCCAATTGCGCGAAACTACCATGAATCCTGACACGCGCCGCTTGGTGCAATTGACGATTGCCGAAAATGACGATACCCGCGAGTTAATGGATTTGTTGCTGGCGAAAAAGCGGTCGCAGGATAGAAAAGCGTGGTTGGAAAGTAAAGGGAATTTGGCTTCTATTTAGCATCCATAACACTCTAAAGAAACGTGCCTGAAATAATCTCGACAACTGTAGGTGCGAATTCATTCGCACAGTGCGGATAAATCCGCACCTACATCACATAGAGTTCATAAGTTTTTTCATGCTCGTTCGTAGATAGATAAAAGTTCCTAGATAAACCGCATCCATTCAGAAACACATAGTTTTTTAAAATGGTTAGATGCTATGTAAACGTGTAGAGACGCAAAATATTGCGTCTCTACCGTTCAACAAAAAACTACGTTTCTCAAATTAGATGAGGTTTAGATAAAAAAAGTTTCAGGTATTCTGGAGTTAAATAGCTTTAGAGGCTGTGAAAGCATTCAATTTTGGAGTCAAAAGTCGCGACTTTTGACTCCAGCGATATATAAATCAATAAATTAAAAATAACAATTGGATGTTTTTTAAAAGTAGAGATGCAATTGTTGCGTCTCTACAAAAGTCATCAAATCCAAAAGTTTGTTCAGATTTTTTTATGTAAACTCAAGTGCGAAAATTTTTCAAGACGACCAGTCGTCTTAAAAAAATTTCAGAAGACAAACTTGCGGAGTATGTCGCATTACCTAATCAAAACTTTCGGTATGATAAAAAGCACTCAACACACGAAAGGAAAATTTATGAAAAAACTATTACCGTTTTTATGTTTATACGCATTAAGCCCCATGACGCAAGCAAGCACCGCGTATGGCGCATTGAGCAATTTTGATGCAGTGAACGACACAGGCGTTGAAGCGCACGGTTTTGAAATTGAAATTGATGACGTACATAGCACGGCAATTCAATACACTTATGATTGGAATCACTACGGTGCGCCTAAAATTACGGAAGACAACACCGATCCTTTGCGTCCAAAAACATTTGTCCGTTACGAAAGCAAAAAAGACGCATCAGGAAATTATTTAAGTTATACCGCCGTGCCTGTGGGTGCATTTCCACCGACACAAGGACATCAATGCACAAATCCTGCGGTAAATGAAGGTTGCGAGCATTTTGGCGTGTCGTTTTACGCGCCGAGCCTTGTTAAATATCATTGGCTGATTGATAACCCAGCCGCACCAGGTAATTTAATGCTAGGAGCAGAAGTGCAAATTTCCGCACCTTCATGGACATATCAACCGCCAGTATTGGCAAGACCTGCACAAGTTGCAGCAGTGATTCCCGCGCCGCCTGAGCCGTTGCCAGTTGCAAAACAATTTGGCAAACCATCTTGGGTAAAAGTGATTAAAACTAAGCTGCATAACAACAAAAACATTCCTTTAGACGATTTAATCAGTGGCGACAAGAATGGCGACGGCAAAGCAGATTGGGCAAATGGCGAAGTTGCTGAGGTAGAAACTGAGTGGTATTTGTTGCAGCCGAATGCGGGCAAAAATGGGAAAAAATTAAAATTGCTTGGTAAAGCAGAGCCTTTGCAAAAAGGTGATGAAAAAATCACTCGCCGTTATGAGTTTTACAAATATGCAGGTAGCGCACTTTCCAGAGATGGCGAAACCGATGAGGCAATGTGCGATAAAGTTGCTAATGATGGCATTCATGGTGCTGGCGTAGTGGATGTCACGGATGCTTTTGGCAATGGATACCAACATGATTGCGGAACTGAAAAATTGATTGGTGCTTACACCGGAGCACAAATGGTTGGTTTTGCGGCGGCTGCGCCATTGGGTTTGATTGAACATCTGCAAGATGGCGAAATTAACAAACCTTATGTGAAAAGAACCGTAGTCGTAGGCGGCAATACACCTTATCTAACAACTGTCACAGGTGCGTTACCAAAAGGTTTAACCTTGAGTTCTGGGAAAGGCATTTTATCGGGCACACCGACAGAAGGCGGAGTATTTAACTTTACAGTGAATACCAGCGATGCCAATAACGTGCTGGCTTCTAAAGCTTATACGTTAAATATTGCAGGTTGTGCGCAATTTTATGTGCCGATTAAAACCTTAGGTCGCAACTTTATTGTCGTGAATAATGGCTTAGCAGCTGCTGACCACGTTTGGTATGCAACCAAAGCAAATACTACTTTTGTGGATGGCGCAACAAACTTTTTAGCCGGCGAGTTTGTCTCTTTTAAAGGTACATTGGATGCAATTGGCTCATGTCATGCCACTTCAATGACTGTTTATCCCAAAGTAAGTTATGGTGTTTTGGACAAAGGAACTAGCACCGTATCATCAGTTGGCGATCATTTTGTGATGGTTGGAGCTAAAAAAATTATTTGGAATAGCAAAACAGTTTTTACACTGAATAGAGCAGCGGCGATTGCTGTAGGCATGAAAGTTGTCTGGGCTGGCAAATTGAACGCGGCAAGCAATACCGTATTGGCAGGTAAATTAGTGATTAATTAAACTAAAGTTTTGGAGTGCAAGCTTTGCTTGCCAAATCAGGCAAAGCCTAACCTCCCGTATTTTTTAATACCTTGAAACTTATGTTCACTTAAAGCCAATCGTTATAACAAAAAAGCCCTTTGCAAAAAGGGCTTTTTTTATCTTAAAAATTTTTAAACAAGCGTTTTATCTCTCAAACCTTCAACGTCTCAAAGACCTAGAAGGTTTTTTTAAACAATATTTTGACTTGCCAAATACTCTTCATAATTACCACTAAAATCGACAATGCCATCTGCCTTCATTTCAATCACGCGCGTGGCTAATGAAGACACAAATTCTCTATCGTGACTGACAAACAGCAATGTGCCGGGATAATTTTCCAATGCGGTATTCAGTGATTCAATCGATTCCATATCCAAATGGTTAGTCGGCTCATCCATCACCATAATATTGGTTTTTTGCAACATCAATTTGCCAAACATCATCCGACCTTTTTCACCACCGGATAACACTTTCACAGATTTATTAATATCATCTTGACCAAATAACAGCCGCCCTAACACCGCTCTGATAGCTTGGTCATCATCTGACGGTCTGCGCCATTGGCTCATCCAGTTATACAAAGAAATATCTTCAGCAAAAGCAGCGGTATTATCTTGGGCAAAATAACCGATTTCCGAATTTTCTGACCATTTCACTTCGCCCGTATCCGCAGTTGTATCAGCCACTAACGTGCGTAATAGCGTGGTTTTCCCAATCCCATTCGCACCGATAATTGCAATTCGCTCACCGACGGCAACCATCATATTTAGCTTTTCAAATAACGGTTTATACGCTTCAAAACCTTTGCTTAAATCCATCACTTCCAACGCTAAACGATGCAGTTTTTTACTTTCATCAAATCGAATAAACGGATTTACGCGACTAGACGGTTTTATTTCATCCAATTTAATTTTTTCGATTTGTTTAGCACGCGAGGTTGCTTGCTTGGCTTTTGACGCATTCGCAGAAAAACGACTCACGAAAGTTTGCAATTCCGCAATTTGAGCTTTTTTCTTCGCATTTTGTGCATACAAACCTTCACGCGCTTGTGTGGAAGCAATCATATATTCATCATAATTGCCTGGATAAACGCGCAATTCGCCATAATCCATATCTGCCATGTGCGTGCAGACGCTGTTTAAAAAATGTCGATCATGCGAAATGATAATCATGGTGCTGTTGCGCTCGTTCAGCACGTCTTCCAACCAACGAATCGTGTTGATGTCCAAGTTGTTGGTTGGCTCGTCTAACAACATGATTTCAGGATTGGCAAACAACGCCTGCGCCAACAAGACTCGCAATTTCCAGCCCGGCGCGACCGCACTCATTAAACCCGCATGTTGCTCTAATGGAATATCCAAACCTAGCAACAATTCCCCTGCGCGTGATTCGGCGGTGTAGCCATCCATTTCGGCAAAATGCACTTCCAAATCGGCAACTTGCATTCCTTCTTCTTCACTCATTTCTGGCAAAGAATAAATCCGGTCGCGCTCTTGTTTCACTTGCCAAAGTTCAGAATGCCCCATAATCACGGTATCGAGCACGGTGTAATCTTCATAAGCGAATTGATCTTGGCGCAAAATGCCCAGCCGCTCATTCGGGTCAATACTGACATTGCCGGAACTCGGTTCTAAATCGCCGCTGAGGATTTTCATAAAAGTAGACTTGCCGCAGCCGTTTGCACCAATCAAACCATAGCGATTGCCGCCACCGAATTTAATCGAGATATTTTCAAACAGGGGTTTTGCCCCAAACTGCATGGTGATATTTGCTGTAGAAATCAAAGTGTTATTCCAAGGTTGAAAAGTATTTAAAAAGAAGTTGTTGCCATTTTAACAGATTGAGGCTTAGGGCTTGGTAGGTTTTTAAAACTTCCACGTTATTTGTTGGCAAACTTACGATTCAGCGCGGCTTTACGCACCCTTAATTACGCTACAAATAATGATTTATTATTTGTGCGAGGCTGCTATTTCAGTCAAAATGCCCCTTCATACAACAATCTATTGAAGGGGTTTTAAACAACATGACTCAAGACGAATTGAAAAAACAAGTGGCGCAAGCGGCATTACAATATGTAAAAGATGTGCCGATTATTGGCGTGGGAACGGGGTCTACCGTAAATCATTTTATTGATTTTTTAGCCGACATTAAGCAAGACATTGAAGGGGCGGTGTCTAGTTCAATCGTTAGCACCGAGCGTTTGAAAAAAATCGGCATCCGTGTGTTTGATTTGAATGAAACTGGCGATTTAGAAGTGTATGTGGACGGCGCGGATGAAGTGACTCCTCATAAAGCGATGTTAAAAGGCGGCGGCGGTGCATTAACGCGCGAAAAAATTGTGGCGGCTGCCAGCAAAAAATTTATTTGTATCGTTGATGAAACTAAAACTGTCGATGTGTTAGGCAAATTTCCATTGCCTGTGGAAGTGATTCCGATGTCACGCAGTTATGTGGCGCGGGAAATGGTGAAATTAGGCGGGCAACCGGTTTTACGGATGACCAAAGAAGGCGTTCCTTTTATTTCTGACAATCACTGCGAAATTTTAGACGTGCATAATCTGAATATTCTTGACCCAATTGCGTTGGAAAAAACTATTAACAATCTGCCGGGCGTTATCACTTGCGGTTTATTCGCAATGCGTGGTGCGGATGTGGTGTTGATTGGTGCGGGCGATACAGTCATTACGCGCTAATTTTTCGGCTGATAAAAAGCCCTAGTCGAGCAATCGGCTGGGGCTTTTTTTTATTTGGGCGTTTTACAAACCTATTAACCCAATTCACTTTATTGTTTAGCGTATTTTAAATTGTGTGTCCGGTTTAGTGTAACCACATCAAAGCAAACAGAAAAGACAGTAACAAGCGTTAGTTTTTTTTGATATAGAAAGGTTATGGAAACACGATAACCTACGGTAACACGATAACCCAATACAGCTACAGCACTTATGTAGCAAGGCTTAGAGGTAGGTTATCGTGTTTGAATAGACGATAACCTATTATTAGAACCAAGATGCTTGCGAGGAAATTGAATTTATTGATTAGCTGAAGAGGTTATTTGATAGAATATGGGACAAGTGTTAAAAAACGGTGTTATTTGTTGCTAAATACGCAGGATGGTATAAAGCCTATAAGGTTAATTACAATGCGGTTGGTCTTACTGGTAAACGATAAAGTTTCACCATTTCTCAATCATAAAAAAGCTAATTTTGCTTATCATTATTTAATAAATTTGTAGGCTTTCAAATGGAAAAAGAAAAAATTTTGCGGCAACTTGAAGAAAAACTATTACCTTCTGTTCAGAACCTAGAAAAAGGACTGCCATCTGAACACGATTTTTTTCCTGCTTTATTGTGGATACTATTGGAGAAAATAAAAGACTCTGAAAATCAACTACAAAAAACGGAAAGTAGTAATCGAGAGGGATTGAAGCAAGCCGTAAATTTTATTGTTACCAAAAATCAATCTTTTCAAGCCGAAACCAATCAAGTTATTGATAAAGGAGTAGAAAGTTTATACAACAGATTAGAGGGAACTTTAACTCAAACGGAAAATCAAATTATCGATAAAAACAAAACGATTCAAACTGAGACTAATCAAGTTATTGATAATCGTATAGAAAACTTATACACAAGATTGGAGACTGCTTTAAGTCAATCAGAAAATCAAATTGCGAATAAAAACAAAACGATTCAAACTGAAACTAATCTGATTCTTAATAAAGAAATAGAAAAACTATATAACCAGATTGAAGATTTAAATACCATTCAAAAAAGTCAAAATGTGAAGTATTCTAACAGCTTTAAATGGGTTTTAGGAGTTTGTATTTTCCAATTTATAGTTTTAACTTCTTTAATAGTTGCTATTTTAATGAGATAGATTATGAGTAAAATCGCTATCTTGAATGACCATAAACAGCATTTTATTAAGCGGCTAATTACCCGTAACCCATTATTAAAATGCACTGCTAGTGCTTATCGAGAGGATATAACCGAAGTAGTAAAAATTGGTCTGGAGTTTGATAAAGCTCCCAAAAGAACATCTGAAATTGAAATCTTACAAAACTTACTAGCAGTCACACCTAAAAAAGTCGAAATATTTAATGCTCATAAAAAAAATCTAGCGAAATTCACTAAAATAAAAAATGAATCCGATGATTATTTTCATACCACAGGGCAACTGAGTTTTTATTTAGGCTATCCCTTTGTTGCCATTCCATTAGAATCAAATAGATATTATTTAGCTCCATTATTTTTATGGGCAGTTTCTTGTAGACTTACAGGAACTTCGATTATATTTGATAGGATGAGAGACGAAGAAAATCAGGTTTTAGAACCAGAGTTAAACCGCATTTTACAAGTATGGTTGGCACATGAAAAAAATATTCATTTGAAATGGGAAAATACTGATAATTTGACTTGGGATAACATATCCATTGAAACTAAAGTTGCATTATCTGCTTGGACAAAATGTGATAGCGTTTTAGATAACACGGTAATTAATACGATTCCTAATAAAGATTTATTCCAAAGTTTAGGTAAAGCTAAAGTTATTTCTAGTGCGATTATTGGCTATATACCGATTAAAGGACAAGCCTTGTTAGATGATTTAGATAACTTAGAGGAGTTATTTAGGTCGAATTCAAATACGCATGTCCTAGATTACTTTTTAAACCCACGCCAATTAAAGCCAGAACAAGCAGCTAATAATCCGATTGAAACTGATAAGTGGATAGTGACTGATTCCGACCATAGCCAAGAATCGGTAATATGGAATACTCGTAAGTTTGACTTAATGGTTTTACAAGGACCGCCAGGCACAGGAAAATCACAAGTTATTGTGAATTTGATTGCTGATGCGTTGGCAAATAAAAAGAAAGTATTAGTAGTTTGTCAGAAAAAAGCAGCTTTAGAGGTTTTAAAAAAGCGTTTAACGGCGAATGGATTAGGCGAATTATTAGAATTAATTGATGATGTGCAAAAAGATAGAATGCGTATTATTAAAGCAATTCGTGAAATGGAAAGTAACTTTTTAACAAAAAAACAATTTTCACATATTGATGTTGAACGTCAAACAACGAGCGATATTTTAAAAAGTTGTGAGGGATTTTTAGATAAAGCCAACCAGTTTTTGACGGACAATCAACAAGGGCAACGCTTGGCTTATGGACAATTAAAAGCAAAATTATACAGTTTAAACCAAAATGATTTTAATGTTTATGGTCACTTGAAATCGCTTTACGAGCAATGCTCAAAAAAACAATTATTACCTGATAATCTACAAGCACTGAATGAATTAAATAACCAAATTAAATTATTTATAACTAATTATCAAACGTGTAACTATCCAAATAATCCTTGGCAATATTTACATAGTCAATCAATAAATATTTTTGAAGTCAATGATTTAATTAAAAGGCTCTTTGTATTGTCTCAATCGTTAGAAAATAAAAGTAATTATTTTTATTCAGAAAAGTTTGCGTGGTTTACAGAACATAGCTGGGTAGAGACATCTTGTTATTCAACTTTTTTATCCTCCGAATCTCGAACAGTTCAGAAAAATTTTAAAGAGCTTGCTATTAATACTAAAAAATTAAAACACTGGCTTTCTGATAGTTACATTGATTTTATTTTAGCTTCTGTTAGAAATGGTGAAGTAACAAAGCATTACCAGCAACTACAGAAATATAGTGGATACATTGAGCAAGTTACTTATATCAATGATAAATTAAAACAGTTTGAGATTATTAATTTATTGTTGAAAACATCTGCTAATCAAGTTCTGTCTTGGGTTGATATAATAGAATGCCTTAGTTTTCAAGCTTGGTTTGACAGCCTGACCGCACAATATAATATTTCAAAGTTTGCCTTTGAAGAACAAAAAACTAAACTGGCTAAATTTGTTGAGCAGAAGCGTAATAAAGATATTGCACATATTTTAGCAAAATATGACAGCAGAATGTTTGCAAGTAATCAGCTAACAAATATGGGATTACTACGCCTTAGAAAATCAACTAATGCTCCAAAAACTTCATTGCGTAGCTTATACACATCCGGTTTTGACTTTATACATAAAATTTATCCTGTTTTATTAACAAATCCAGAGACAGTTAGTTCTCTTTTAGAATTGAAACCTGATTTATATGATTTGGTTATTATTGACGAAGCCTCACAGATGTTTATGGCAGATGCTTTGCCGCTTTTATATCGAGCTAAAACAGCTTTTATTTCAGGTGATAATAAACAAATGCCGCCTTCTGACTTTTTTATGTCGCTAGGTGCAGAAAATAACGATGATGACGGAGAAGAGGAGCAAGAAGAAAATGAGATGGCAGATAAAAACCGCCTTATTCCCGCTGATGGTGAATATTGTTTATTAGAAGCAGCAGAATATTCAATAGAAAAAGGTAATCCTAATCAAGCCATGTTATTAGTGCATTACCGCTCTGAATTTAAAGAGCTGATTGACTTTTCAAATCATGCTTTTTATGAAGGAAAATTAATAGCAGCAACCAGTAATAAAGTATTACCTACTTTTATTAAATCCACTATTGAGTTAAATAAAGTTGAAAACGCTCAAACTAAATCAAGTGTGAATGATTTAGAAGCCTTAGCTGTAGTTAAACGGATAAAAGAAATCTGGCAACAACAGAACTCTTTATCACTGGGAGTTATAACGCTTAATGTGAAGCAAAAAGATAAAATAGATGATTTATTATTTGAAGAAGCTCAATTAGATAGTGATTTTTATAATAAGTTAGAGCTAGAACGCAACAAAACAAAAGAGGGTGAAGATATAGGTTTTTTTGTGAGGAGTGTTGAGCATGTGCAAGGCGATGAACGGGATATAATTATTTTATCAACAGTTTATGACGGCGTAAGGAAAAACTTTGGTGCAATTACTAAAAAAGAAAAAGGTAGAAAACGTTTAAATGTTGCCATTACCCGCGCTAAATTGGGCATGATTATTTATACATCGTTGAATGTTGATAGTATTTCAAATGAAAACCAACGCGATGAAAGTGAAAACTATTGGTTTTGGAAATATATGTGCTACGCCAGAGCGATTAGTGAAAGTGATAAAAAGGCTGCCGAATTAATTTTACAAAGTTTAAATCCAAAATTTCAACAATCAAAAACCGAAGCAGAACCGGACTCTTATTTTGAAGAGGATGTTGCTGAGTTTTTACGCGAGAATGGTTTTTCTGTGGATTATCAAATTGGCGAAAGTGGTTTTAGCATTGATTTAGGTGTGAAACGTAATGCACATGATCGCTTATATTTATGCGGGATTGAATGTGATGGCAGACAATATCATAGTGAATGGTCAGCTAGATTAAATGATATATGGCGACAAAAAATCCTAGAAAATAAAGGCTGGAGAATTATTCGGATATGGAGTAATGATTGGTTCGATAATAGAGAAGCAACACAAAAAAAACTTTTAGCGGATTTATCTAATTAATAGCTTCACCAATAATGAAATAAAAAAGTGCAGGAACATAAAATGCAAAATACAGTACAAATTCAATGCCCTACTGAAATATTGCTCAGTTTGCAAATCAACAGCGAAACCTTTGCACAAATCATCAAATTACAAACCGCAATCGCGTTATTCAAACAAGGAAAAATATCATCAGGCATGGCGGCACGTTGGCTAGAAATACCGCGCATCAACTTTTTAATGCAAGCAATGGAAGCAGGCGCAGAACTGCTTGAAAATTCTCAAGATGATTTTGCCAGAGAAACTGCGTTGTTATGATTATCTTTTCTAACACCACGCCGATTATCGCGCTGTCTTCAATTGGGCAACTGGACTTAATGCCGCAACTCTTCAACAAAGTTTACGTTGTTGATACGGTGGTTAATGAATGCGCAAAAGGTGGCAAAATTATTGTGCCTGATTTAACGCGCCTAGATTGGCTGCATTGCGTGGAAAGTAAAAACTATGCTCACAATCCGCTTTTGATTTCATTGGATGACGGCGAAAAACATACCATTGAAGCGGCGTTAGTACACAAAGCAGATTTTACCCTGATTGATGAAAAGTTAGGGCGTAACTTGGCTGAGTTTTTAGGCTTGAAAGTTACAGGTACATTAGGAATTCTGCTAAAAGCGAAACAGCAAAATAAAATCCCGTCTTTTATCGCCTGTGTTAAAGCCATGCAAAAACAAGGCATTCGTTATAACAATCAATTAGTCGAAAAACTTGCTATGCAAATCGGTGAAATCTAAAACAGCCTCAAACAACTAAATTTGACTAGATTCTGTTGAAAAGCGATTTAAACGCAATACGCGCTTTATTTTGTGAAAAGTTTGGGGAAAGTATGCAGAATGCAAAAAACAGCCTGAAATGGATTAGGTGATAGTGAAATCCACTTTTATTTTCGGCAACGCTTGCGGATGATTTTATAGCGGCTAAAAACCTACAGTGTTTTAAAAAGTTATCCCATACGTTATCCCATAACGACGTTTTTTACTTTTTTCCAAAATGTAGGTTTTATAACCTATTGATTTCATTGGTCGGGGCGAGAGGATTTGAACCTCCGACCCCTTGCACCCCATGCAAGTGCGCTACCAAGCTGCGCTACGCCCCGACAGATTTGAAACTTTTTGACTTTTTTTGATGAAAATTACGAACGCAATCTTCTTAAGTGAGCCGCGTATTATAGTCTATCTACACGGCTTTGTATTGCTATTTCAGCAATTCTAATACTTCTTCCAGCTCTGTAATCATTTGGTGAAGCAACTGTTTAGTACGATGAGTGTCATCCTTATTACTATCGCTGTCTAAATAAGCTTTTGCTCCACCAATCGTATAGCCCTTTTCGTATAACAACGACCGCACCTGCCGTATCATCAACACATCGCTATGTTGATAATAACGGCGATTCCCGCGCCTTTTGATTGCGGTTAATTGAGGAAACTCTTGTTCCCAATACCGCAAAACGTGTGGCTTTACGCCACACAAATCACTGACTTCACCAATGGAAAAGTACTTTTTTGCCGGGATGGGTGGCAGTTCGTTATTATTACTGGACTCCAGCATACGCTTCTACTCTGGCTTTTAGTTTTTGACCGGAACGGAAAGTCACTACCCGCCGAGCGGTAATCGCGACTTCCTCGCCTGTTTTAGGATTTCTACCCGGGCGACTGGTTTTATCACGCAGTTCAAACTTTCCAAATCCAGAAAGTTTCACTTCTTCACCACGCTCAAGAGATTCCTTTATTTCCTCAAAAAACAACTCAACCAAATCTTTTGCTTCACGTTTGTTCAAGCCCAGTTCGTCAAATAATTTTTCTGAAAAATCCGCTTTTGTTAATGCCATCTTCAATTAATCTCTTAGTTTCGCGCCAATAGTGCGAGTTAATGTTTCCAACACCCTGCTAAATATAGCATCTATTTCAGAATCTGTGAGGGTTTGGGTGAAATTTTGTAGTTGTAAGCTGACAGCTACGCTTTTGTGGTTTGTTTCGATGCCTTGCCCACGATAAATATCAAAAATCATCACTTTTTGAATCGTCGTTTCATTGCAAGCATGAATACAATCAATAATTTGCTGTGCGCTGATGTTTTCATTCACAATCAATGCCATATCACGGCGTACTGATGGGAATTTTGATAATGGCGCAAAGCGAGGGACTTGTCTTTGTAAAATCAAATCTTGATTCAGTTCAAACAAGAAAACTTGGTGATCAAAACCTAACTTTTTTTCTAACGTTGGATGCAACATTCCCATCCAGCCCACAGTTTCACCTGCGGCATTAGTGATTTGCGCACTTTGCCCAGGATGTAAAGCCGGATGTTTTGCGGCTGTATAAGTGAACTGACATGCCACTAAGGAAGATAACGCTTCAATATCGGCTTTCATATCGAAAAAATCTACTTTGCGAGTTTTTTCGCCCCATTGTTCAGTATTTACCGAACCTAAGGCTAATCCAGCCAACATCTTTTCTTGTTTCGTCTCGCCGTCAACGTTGATAAAACGCAAGCCAGTTTCAAATAAACGCACACGATTTTGTTGGCGATTCGTGTTATACAGCGCGGCGCGTAATAAACCACACCATAACGAAGTGCGCATGACCGATAACTCAGAAGAAATCGGATTTTGCAACCGCACCACCGTTTCATTCGGTGCAATCAGTTGTTGAATTTCTTCATCGACAAAACTATATGTAATCGCTTCCTGATAACCTTTATCCACCAGTAAATCTTGTACGCGCTCCAGCGTCAATGTGGCTTCCGGTGCTTTACCCAATTCTGAACGCAACAACAAACGCGTGCTAGGCAACTGATTATAGCCAACGATTCGGGCAACTTCTTCGATTAAGTCTGCTTCAATCGCAATATCAAAACGAAAACCAGGCGGTGTGACTTGCCAACCGTCGGCTACCGTTTCAACGTGCATTCCTAAACGTTGGAAAATTCCGCTGACAGTTTCGTCGGCGAATTCAACGCTTAAAATTTTTGCTAAGCGTTGTTTTCTTAACGTCACAGGCGTACGCGCTGGTACAGTTGCTGTGTTCGTGACTTCATTAATCACCCCGACACTGCCGCCTGCTATCTCAACAATGAGTTGGGTTGCTCTTTCAATCGCGCGGTGTTGTAAAAACGGATCAACGCCGCGTTCAAAACGGTGAGAAGAATCAGTATGCAAACCGAATTTTCGCGCTTTTCCGGCAATTAAAGCCGGAGTAAAAAACGCACATTCTAAAAATACATTCGTTGTCGAATCACTCACCGCAGTTGCGCTGCCGCCCATCACTCCGGCTAATGCTAAAGCTTGTTTATCATCAGCAATCACTAACGATTCTGTGTCGAGCTTAATAGTTTGGTCATTTAATAACGCCAGTTCTTCGCCATCATTGCCATAACGGACGGTCATTGCGCCGGTTAATTTTGCAGCATCGAAAGCATGTAATGGTTGTCCTAATTCCAACAACACATAATTAGTGACATCCACCAAAATCCCTAAACTGCGCTGACCTGAACGGCGTAATTTTTCCACCATCCACAACGGCACTTCCGCTTTCGGATTAACACCTTTAATTAAGCGACCTAAATAACGTGGGCAAGCTTCAGGAGCAGCGATTTTAATTTCTAACGTGTCTTGATGATTGACTGGCGCGTTTGCAAAATTCACAGGCGACCAATCCAACGTATTTAATACCGCAACTTCACGCGCCAAACCTTCCACGCTTAAACAATCAGCGCGATTTGGCGTTAAATCCACTTCCAAAACGTTATCATTCAGCTGTAAATAATCACGAATATTGATGCCGACAGGTGCATCAGCAGCTAGTTCCATTAAGCCCTGTGCATCATCAGCAAGTCCGAGTTCTTTTTCAGAACACAACATACCAAACGATTCCACGCCGCGCAGTTTCGATTTTTTAATTTTGAAATCGCCGGGTAACACCGCACCACATAACGCGGCGGGAATTTTCAAGCCAACGCGGACATTGCTTGCACCGCACACAATTTGCAAAGGCTCTGCTTCACCGACTGCAACTTTACACACCCGTAATTTATCAGCGTCTGGATGTTTTTCCATTTCCAGAACTTCACCAACGACCACACCACTGAATTCTGCGGCAACGGGCGTGATGGAATCAATTTCCAAGCCTGCCATTGTCAATTGCGCCACCAATTCCGCGCTGGAAATGGCAGGATTAACCAGTTCTCTTAACCATGCTTCACTTATTTGCATTATTTGTCGTCCTTAATTAAATTGTTGCAAAAATTTCAGATCGTTTTCAAAAAACAACCGTAAATCATTAATGCCATAACGCAACATTGCTAAACGCTCAACGCCCATGCCGAACGCAAAACCGCTAAATTGTTCGTTATCAATGCCAACGGATTTAAACACTTCAGGATGAATCATGCCGCAGCCCATTACTTCCAGCCAACCTGTGTGACTGCAAACTCGACAGCCTGCGCCGCCGCACATCACGCATTCAATATCCACTTCGGCAGAAGGTTCTGTGAACGGAAAGTAAGAAGGTCTAAAGCGCACTTGAATATCTTTTTCAAAAAACGCGCGTAAAAATTCGTAAATCACGCCTTTTAAATCGGAAAAACTCACATCCGTATCCACTAAAAAGCCTTCAACTTGATGAAACATCGGCGAATGCGTTAAATCCGAATCACAACGATAAACCCGCCCCGGTGCAATCACTTTCAACGGTGGTTTTTCTGATTCCATCACTCGAATTTGCACGGGCGAAGTATGTGTTCTTAAGACGGTGTGCGCATCAAAGTAAAACGTATCGTGCATGGCGCGAGCCGGATGGTGCGCAGGAATATTCAACGCGCCAAAATTGTGATAATCATCTTCAATTTCAGGCCCTTCCACCACATTAAATCCGACGCTGGCGAAAATTTTATTAATCCGGCGCAAAGTCATTGTCACCGGATGCAAACCAGCCACTGCTTGTCCGCGACCAGATAGAGTGACATCAACCGATTCATTCGCAAGCCGTTGTTCGAGCGCGACAGTTTCCAGAGCTGTTTTTTTCTGCTCCAGTTGTTGTTGGAATTCATTTTTAGCGGTATTAATCACTTGCCCTACGCTGCGGCGTTGTTCGGGGTCAAGCGCACCGAGTTCTTTCATTTGCAAGGTAAAAAAACCTTTTTTACCCAGATAATCGACGCGAACTTGGTCTAATTGATTAAGTTCTGTTGCTGCGGCAATCGCTTGTAACGCTTGCGCAAGAGTTTCTTCGAGAGTAGTGGACACAGGGTTAGTTCGTTATGTGTTAAAAGGAAGTGATAAAAATCAATCTGTTAAAGTCTATAAGCGCGGCATTATACCGCATTACACACTCAGGTTAAAAGGCTGTTTGTTGTTGATTTTGCAAAAGTAATTAACGAATGAGTCGGTAATGTTTGGAATGCAACGAAATTGGCGATACATCCGTTTAAAGCAAGTTTTGACAATGGGCGGTTTACAGCACTATTTTGCCTCACTCTATTTGGACACTGAAAATAAAAGTTTTGGTGCAGGCTACAGAGATTGCAGATAGACTACAAAGCGTGAAAACAATCGCTTGAAAACACACAAGTGTTTATTTTTTAAAGCATAGTTTCTTGTTAGCGGGGCAGATTCTGGTGTTGCTGAAGTCGTTTTTGCTGTAATTTGGGCTGATTGGGAATCGGATAATAAAATATCGGCTTTATTTACGGTAAACGTTTTGACACCAATCCCTGAAACACGTTTTAAATCATCAATAGTTTTAAAAGAACCATTTTTAGTTCTATATGCCACAATCGCTTCAGCTTTTTTCATCCCTATTCCAGCCAAAGCTTCTGACAGTGTCTTGGCATCAGCCGTGTTAATGTTGACGGGGGTAGCAAAAACATTCGCTGAAAACAACGCACATATCAGAAATAATTGCTTCATTTTTCAATCCTCTATTATGGGTTAAATAAAAAACGCCATAGCTTGGATGTAAATAAAGAATATCGTCAATAAAAACATATTTTTAGTGTTAGCAATTTTGCAACATACTATTTTAAGTTAATACAACGATTGCTTTATGGTTGACTATTAAGAGAATCGCGTCCATGTCGGTTGCGATTACGGGCATGGCGGGTGCTAGTGCTTCGATCGAAAAATAAAATATCTGATTGATTTATAAGAATAGTTTTTTCATCAATCACCATCATTCGTTTTAAGTCATTAATGTTATAAACGTTGCCCTTCTTAACGCGATTGGCAACAAAGGCTTCTGCTTTTTTAAGGGGGATTCCTTTCAAAGATTCAGCAATTGTTTTGGCATCCGCTTTATTCACATTCACAGGCGTGGCGAAAATATTGCCTGAGAATAATGCCATGATTAATAGTTTTTTCAGCATTTCTTTACTCCATTTAAAAAAAAAACCTTTCAGGCAGTTGCTACCTGAAAGGTTTGATTTAGAGAAACTTATTTATTAAAAGTTTTTCCAGGTGTTGCTGGTAATGCTGGTATTTGTTGTTTTGGGAATGGGCCTGTTAAAGCATTTAAAAACGCGACAATATCAGTCGTGTCTGCTTTGTTTAAGGTTTTACCTAATTGCAATTTCGCCATAATTTCAACAGCTTGGTCTAAAGTATGTACTGAGCCATTGTGCAAATAAGGCGCAGTTAACGCAATGTTACGCAATGTTGGTACTTTCCAGAAGTGTTCGTTTTCTGGTTTTTTAGTGACTTCTGCTAAACCTTTATCTTGCATTAAATGATATTGCGCTTCATAAGAGCTGGCATCGCGCACTGGGAATTTTTGGAAACTACCGCCGCCATTAAATGTAGCTCCACTGTGACAGCTTGAGCATCCTAATTCGGCAAACTTATTCATGCCTTTAACTTGTTGTGCAGTCAAAGCAGCTTTATCACCGCCAACGTATTTGTCATAAGCACTGTGCGGAGTGATTAACGTTCTTTCGTAAGCTGCAATAGCTTTGGTGGCGTTGTCTTTGTTAATAGAATTAGGGCCAAATGCTTCAGTAAAGGCGCGTTGATAACCATCAATCGCTTTTAAACGTGCGACTACGTCATCCCAGCTGCCCATGCCCATTTCAATTGGATTTGTTACAGGACCTGCGGCTTGTGCTTCTAGGCTTGCTGCTCTGCCGTCCCAGAATTGCACTTTGTTGAAGGCTGAGTTCCATACGGTTGGTGCACTGCGTCCACCTGTTTTACCGTGTACACCCATAGAATTAGGGCGATTGTCTTCTCCGCCTAACATGGTGTTATGGCAAGAAGAGCAAGACACGGTGCCTGTTGATGATAAACGTGGGTCGTGATAAAGCATACTGCCTAATTCAACCTTCTCAGCAGTGGTTGGGTTATCCGCTGGTGCTGGTGCAGTCACGGGTAATGCTTCCCAAGCAGAAGCAACAGACATTGTGCTAGTTAGTATAATAGTGGCAACTAAATAACGAATTTTAAACATACTATCCTCCAAGTATTATTATTAGTGAGCTTTTAAAGCGGCTCAAAGCTTTCAGCCACTAAATTGTATGATAGGAAGCCTGTGAGGTAAAACCTTAAATGAATTATTTACTGATGATGCCCAAAACAAAGTCCTTTTCTACAAATATCAGCTGAAATCAAGCTAAGAAATGTAGAAAAATCCTCATAGTTGTATTTGCAAAACTATCTAAGAACTTGTAACAACGAAGATATTTTGTAAATTGCTTTTATATTCTGAAATTTTCAAGACGACCAGTCGTCTTGAAAATTTTTCATAGATTCGATAAGCGTTTTCGACATACAGTTCATAACACCTGTTACTTAGTTTTGGTCACTTTTCTCTGCCGCGTAAATTTCAGCAAGGCGCAGGCACAATTGCTGCGTGATACGGATGACGTTGCTTAATCAAACCATTGTATGCAAAAACATCCAATAAAGTTTGATAAGAATTTTCACTAATCACGGGGTCTGCTGACCAACAGCCCAATTGTTGATAGTGAGCAATTGTTTGCGTTAAAACTTCTGGTGCAATCTGTGGAAAAAAACTTTGTACAGAAGCGGCAATTTCAATGGCTGGCGTGACTACTATTGCCGCGCAAGCTTGCCGATAAGCGGTCATAAATAATTGTGCTTGCTCAGTTTTCAACCAAGTTCGCGTTGCACATAAACTGCTAAAAGCTACATCACCAATCACATCGCCCACCGCAGCTAAAACTTGAGCTTTGCCTTCATATTCTAATTGTTGCGGTGCAGCTCCTTGTTGATGAATGTAATCGGCTTGTCCTGCTCTAAAAGCTGCATCCATAGCAGCCACATCACCGGCATCAATAACTTCAAGCTGTTGATAATCAATGCCTAATTTATGCAACGCGTATTTAAACATCGCGACAGGTTGAAACAAATGATCAACTAAAATTTTTTTGCCAATTAATGGTTGCCAACTAAATGGTTCGATTTGTGGTTTTCCTGCAATAAAAAAACCGTCGCGTTGATTAATTTGCGCAAAATGAACAATTTCAGGAGTTTCACCACGTTCTAACTCAGGAAAACTTGCTGCAACGGCAAGTTGTGCTATTTGTACTGAGCCATTCTTTAAACTGGCGGCAATGGTTTTATCAGGAGTCGCTATTTGGTAATTAGCTGATAAACCTTGATTTTTTAAAAATCCACCGCTGATGGCATAAAGTAATGGGCTGTAAAACGCAGCATGGCGCAGCACCATAATATTGATTTGATCGCTCATGATTATTTTTGCTCTTAGAATAATATTGCTATAGATAAATCACTTATCAACAGACATAAAAAAAGGCCGATACGATTGCCGTATCGACCTTTGTGTTCATTGTAGGAACTTACAGCGTGTTAGTTGCGTTCAGTTCTGCAAATGCTTGTTCCAAACGAGTAGCCATGCTCACTTGCGCTGCACGCACCCAAACTCGTGGATCGTAGTATTTTTTATTTGGACTGTCTTCACCAGTTGGGTTACCGATTTGACCTTGTAAGAAGCCTTCATTTTTCAAATAAAACTCTCTGATACCGTTCCAATATGCCCATTGTGTATCGGTATCAATGTTCATTTTAACAACGCCATAGCTGATAGACTCTGCAATTTCTTCAGCGGTTGAACCTGAACCACCGTGGAATACGAAGTCTAAGCTGTTAGCTGGTACGCCGAATTTTTCTGAAACGTGAGTTTGTGAATCACGCAAAATCGTTGGTGTTAATTTTACGTTACCTGGTTTGTAAACACCGTGTACGTTACCGAAAGAAGCTGCAATTGTGAAACGTGAGCTGATTTTGCTCAAATGCTCATAAGCATAAGCAACGTCTTCTGGTTGCGTGTACAACGCAGAATGATCCATGTGGCTGTTGTCTACGCCGTCTTCTTCACCGCCTGTGCAACCTAATTCAATTTCTAAAGTCATGTTCATTTTTGACATGCGCTCTAAATATTTAGCACAGATTTCGATGTTTTCTGCCAAGCTTTCTTCAGATAAATCCAGCATGTGTGAGCTGAATAAAGGTTTGCCAGTTGCTGCGAAATGTTTTTCACCCGCATCTAATAAACCGTCAATCCAAGGTAATAATTTTTTCGCTGCATGGTCAGTGTGCAAAATCACTGGTACGCCATATTGTTCAGCTAATAAATGAACATGTTGTGCGCCAGAAATCGCCCCTAAAATATTAGGTTGTTGACCTTCCAGTTTTAATCCTTTGCCAGCCACAAATTGTGCGCCGCCATTAGAAAACTGAATAATAACGGCTGATTTTGCTTTTGCGGCTGCTTCTAATACGGCATTGATAGAATCAGTGCTGATAACGTTTACGCCTGGCAATGCAAAGTTACCTTCTTTACAGATTGCAAATACTTTTTGTACATCATCACCAGTGACAACACCGGGTTTTACTACGTCTAAAATTTTTTGTGCCATGTTGATTTGAAATCCTGTTTTTATATGAACTACACCAATTGGAGCAATTCTGAATTTGAGTGGTAAGAGCTTAAACAAGAACAGATAACATCCCTAAAAGAGATGTTATCTGTCGATAGTTTACCTTAAAATAAAGGCGACTTCTTAAGCTTCTAATGTGGCTAAACGTGCTGCCAATAAGTCTTCTAAAGTCACTAACGCTTTAGCAAAACCGTCAATACCTTCGGCTAATTTATCAGTTGCCATGCGGTTTTCTGCGTGCATAGCATCGAAAGTTGCTTTGTCGATAGAAAGTTTTGTAATTTCCATGCTTGCTGATTTTTCAGCATCCAATTTGCGTGGTAATTCGCCTTCAGTCGCTTGCAATTCAGCCAATAAAGAAGGAGCAATAGTTAATAAATCGCTACCTGCTAATTCAGTAATTTCGCCTACGTTACGGAAACTTGCACCCATGACTTCAGTTTTATAACCGAATTTTTTGTAATAGTTGTAAATTTCAGTTACAGACAATACACCTGGATCTTCTGCTGGAGCATAAGAGTCTTTGCCAGTGTCTTTCTTGTACCAGTCTAAAATACGACCTACGAAAGGAGAAATTAAAGTAATGCCATTTTCAGCACAAGCAACCGCTTGGTGTAATCCGAACAATAACGTTAAGTTACAGTGAATATTTTCTTTTTCTAATACCGCTGCAGCTTGAATGCCTTCCCAAGTTGCGGCGATTTTAATCAAAATACGATCTTTAGAAATACCCGCTGCTTCGTATTGAGCAATCAGTTCACGACCTTTGGCAACAGTTGCTTCAGTATCAAACGATAATCTCGCATCAACTTCAGTAGAAACACGACCTGGAATAATTTCCAGTATTTTAAGACCAAAAGATACAGCTAAGCGATCAAAAGCTAGAGAGACAACTTGTGCTGCTTCTGCTTCTGCACCTAAAGTAGCTCTCGCACCTTTTAAAGTATCATCAACAATGCCTTGATATTGTGGCATTTGTGCGGCAGCAGTAATTAAGGAAGGATTAGTAGTAGCGTCACGCGGTGTAAAGGTTTCAATCGCTTGGATATCGCCTGTATCTGCAACTACGACAGTTATTTCCTTCAATTGTTCAAGTAAGTTTTTTGCCATGATAGTACCTTTAAGGATTTATATTAAAATTTTGTACATATAGTAAAGCTATGATTGAGTATAAAATCACAGCGGTAGCTAAGAATATTAAACAACATATTTGGATTTAAAATTCTAAGGTCTTCTAATGCAATTAAGGTCTTGCTCTGTTTATAAGAGACAAGACCTTTTCAAGTGTTTTTATGTACGACTACAAACAAGCAAAACAATTAGCCACGATTGCGTAAGTATTTATCAACACCTGTTAAAGAAGCTTCTTTATCAGCAACTTCTTTTTTCGCTAAATATTTTTCAACACCTGTTGCATTTGATACATTTCTAGCTTGCAAGTATTTTTCAACACCAGTTGCACCACTTGTTTCTGCTGAATAAGTAGGAGCAGGTGTAGATGCTGCGCTTGATGCTTTTTTTGCTTTAGGTTTATTGCTTAGAAAAAAACCACCTGCTACTGCCAAAATAACTAAACCAAACAACATATTATTTGATGATTCTGCTTTTTCAACATTTTGTTCAGATTTATCTTCTGTAGCTGATGGTGTAGCTGCTTCGCTGCTTGCTGCTGAGCTTTCACTGCTTCCTGCTGCGGCATCAGAATAAACTACGGTTGGTTGAAAATCTGTTGCAGGATATTGTTCTTCAGCAGCAACAACCGTGCTAGCTAACAGTAATATTGCAAATGCACTTTTTGTTAAAATATTTTTTTTCACGCTGTTCCCCTATGAGTTCATAAAAAGTAAATCAAAACTCCTTTAAAACCATGTTTTTAGCTTTTAAGGAGTTAATGTATATTTATAATTAAAGTACTGCTTCTACGTTTTTGACAACATTTTCAACAGTGAAACCAAAATGTTTCATTAAAACACCGCCAGGTGCTGACTCGCCGAAAGTATCAATACCTACAACACCACCTTCTAACCCAACATATTTGCGCCAGAAATCAGTAATGCCAGCTTCAATAGCAACACGTTTTACACCTGGTGTTAAAATGCTGTCTTTGTAAGCTTGATCTTGACGATCAAATACATTTGTGGATGGCATAGAAACAACGCGAGCTTGAATACCTTTTTCTGCTAATGCTGCTTGAGATTTTAAAGCTAAATCAACTTCTGATCCTGTTGCAATTAATATCACATTAGCATCGCCAGCTGCTTCGGAAATTACATAAGCTCCTTTACGAATAGCAGCAATTTGATCTTCAGTACGAGCAATGAAAGGTAAAGCTTGACGGCTTAATACTAAACTAGTTGGGCCATTCATGCGTTCTACTGCTGCTACCCAAGCAACAGCTGTTTCTGTAGTGTCAGCAGGACGCCAAACATCCATATTTGGAATGTAGCGCATTGCAGAAGTGTTCTCAATAGGTTGATGCGTTGGACCATCTTCACCTTGACCGATAGAATCATGGGTCAAAACAGCGATAGTGCGTATTTTCATCAATGCAGCCATACGCAAAGCACTTTTTGCATAATCAGAGAACATATGGAATGTTCCACCGTAAGGCAATAAACCACCGTGCAAAGCCATGCCATTTATAATAGCGAACATACCGAATTCACGTACGCCATAAGAAATGTAGTTACCAGGCTCTTTTCCGCTAACATGTTTAAAGCTTGCGCAACTGGTTAAGTTAGATCCAGTTAAATCAGCAGACCCACCTAAAAACTCAGGTAACGTTGGTGCTAATCCAGCAATTACTTTTTGTGAAGATTGACGTGATGCTAAGTTTTCAGCTTTTGTATTAGTTTCAGCAATTAAAGCACTCGCTGCTACTTCCCAATTCGCTGGTAATTCACCTGCCATACGACGTTTGAATTCGGCTGCTTCAGCTGGGTATTCAGCCGCGTAAGCTGCAAATTTAGCATCCCATTCTGCTTCTGTTTTCGCGCCTTTTGCTTTTGCATCCCAACCTGTATAAACCTCTGCTGGAATAACAAAAGGTTCGTGAGTCCATCCTAAGAATTCGCGAGTTGCCGCAACTTCTGCTAACCCTAATGCAGCACCATGACAATCATGGCTTCCAGATTTGTTAGGTGAACCGTAGCCGATAATTGTTTTACAGCAAATTAAAGAAGGTTTGTCTGTTACTTTTTTCGCTAATACGATAGCTGCATTGATTGCTTCAGAATCGTGTCCGTCGACAGAGATAACGTGCCAACCGTAAGCTTCAAAACGTCTTACAGTGTCATCCGTGTACCAACCGTCAATATGACCGTCAATAGAGATGTTATTGTCATCCCAGAATGCTACTAACTTTCCTAAGCCCCAAGTACCCGCAAGTGCACATGCTTCATGCGAAACGCCTTCCATCAAACAACCATCACCCATAAAAACATAGGTGTAATGATCGACGATGTCATGTCCTGGACGGTTGAATTGGTCTGCCAGCAACTTTTCTGCCATTGCAAAACCAACACCGTTAGTAATACCTTGACCTAAAGGACCAGTTGTTGTTTCGATACCTGGTGCATAGTGATATTCAGGATGTCCAGCACATTTTGAATGTAATTGGCGGAAAGTGGCAAGCTCTTCCATAGGCAAGTCATAGCCACTCAAATGCAGCAATGAATAAATTAGCATTGAGCCATGGCCATTGGAAAGAACAAAACGGTCACGGTTTGACCAGTTTGGGTTGGTTGGGTTGTGACTCAAATGGTCATTCCACAAAACCTCGGCAATATCCGCCATTCCCATTGGCGCACCGGGGTGTCCAGAGTTTGCTTTCTGTACAGCATCCATGCTTAAAGCGCGTATGGCGTTCGCTAATGTTCTACGCGAAGTCATATTCTTCTCCTTCATTAATGTTTGGTAAGTTATTTAAGAGCTGATTTTTATCAGCGGGCGACTTTATGACTATATTTTTGATGTTTTGCGTTACTCTATTCAAAGAGTAAAGAACGAGTGACACAAAAGCCACCCGTTCTTTTCAGCATTATTCCAAGTTAGCGTGTCTAGCTCTCATTTCTTCTTCAGCAATACCTTTCTCATGAATTACATGAGAAATCATAGCTTCTAGAAAAACTAACGTAGATAGTTCAAAGACAGTACCCATAGGCATACCTTTGACTTTACCGTATTGTTCTGCACTGCCGATTTGGAAAACGTTGTTAGCTAAATCGCCAATAGTAGAGCTGCTTTTTGCCGAAATTAATACAATCTCAGCTCCGACTTCTTTCGCTTTTTTTGTGAATGCTAGCAATTGTTCTGTTTCACCAGAACCAGAAATTACAATCAATAAATCACCGCGTTTGATACTCGGTGTCACGATTTCACCTACGAAACTTACATCGTAGCCGCTGTGCATGAGTCGCATGGCAAAAAAGCTGCCAACTAATTTTGAACGTCCTGCGCCAGAGACAAAAATGCGTGAAGCCTTGTCAAGCATTCCAACTAACTTTTCATCATAAGAATCATTCGTTGCTGTTAAAATACTTGTGATTTTGTCTAAAATGAGTTGCTGATGCATGGGGTTACCTATTCATGCAGCATTAGCTAAATCACGAATCTCTTTTGCAGCTGTTGCAGGGCATGGTGCACCGTAAATTGCAGCACCAACAACGATAATGTGTGCGCCTGCTCTTACTACGTTTTGAACTGTAGATGCTTTAATACCGCCAGCAACTGAAATTCTAACTGGTAAACCTAATGCTGCAATAGCATTTAAGTCTGCAAAAGGAGTGTGACCTGCAGCTTGTGCATCCAAACCTGTGTGAATACCCATGATTTGAGCACCAGCAGCAACAGTTGCACGTGCGCAAGCTACTTTGTCATCAACGTTAATCAAGTCAATTTGCGCTTCTGCACCATGAGCTTTTGCAGCTTTGATAACGCCAGTGCAAGTTGCAAGACCAGATACGCCTAAAACTGTACAAATGTCAGCGCCAGCAGCATAGAAAGGAGTTGCTTCGTATTCACCAGCATCCATAGTTTTTAAGTCAACTAACAACAGATGGCTTGGGAATTTTTCTCTTAATGCTTTAACCAGCTTAACGCCATTGTGTTTAATACATGGAGTTCCGATTTCAAAAATATCAACATAAGGTGCAACAGTTGCTGCTAATGCGACAGTTGCGTCGAAATCTAATGAATCTAATGCCATTTGTATTAATGGTTTTGCCATGATATGTGCTCCGATTGGTTATATTATAGTTGGTTACATACTTGTTTATGCGGGGGTAACTGTAAAGTAGAAAGGGCATGGCTGTCAATGCCCAAGCTGATTAGGAATCAAGCACAGCTAAGCGGACAGGAAATCGCAATTTAATATTGGCAATAACACTATAAGCTCAAAGTTATGTTTTGAATTTAAAAAGCATATTATTTGCCAACTTTTAGTTGCTAATTGCTAGATAAAATCCTCTGTTGAATGGCTGTAAAAAATTATATTTCAAAGGGTTACGTTATTAGCTTGCTGCTGCTGAACCAAGCAAAACAGCGTAGAGTCAATGTTTTTTATAAATATCTGAATATAAAAGACTTTTGCTAAATAGCGAAAATAATAACAAAAAAACAACAAGTGTTGTAAATTCCGCTAACGCTCATATTGAATATTTTTTTAAAATTTTTCCGGCATTTGTTGCGGTTTAAGGTAAAGATGCGGCAAAACTACCTACATTTAAATTCTGGTTCATTCTCTGTTCATTTTAAATACTTTCCAAAAAACGAAAATAATTAATCACTCAATAGCTTGCTTTTTTTCTGCAAAAATCTAAAGCCACAAGCCTATATTTTTAAGGTAAACTTAAATCTTACCCTTCATATCAAACGAGATTTACTTCTATGCAAAACTTTACCAATATCCGCGCTCTTATCATCGACATGGATGGTGTGTTATGGCATGGCGAACAGCCTTTGCCGGGATTAGTGCCGTTTTTTCAACTTCTGCGTGATAAAAAATTGCCTTTTATTTTGGCAACAAACAATGCAGGAATGACACAAGATGAATATGTGGCAAAATTGGCGCGGATGGGGGTAGCTGTTGCACAGAGTGAAATTCTTACTTCCAGTATGGCAACGGCGTTGTACCTTGCTCAGCAACATAATCCAGCAGAAACAAAAGTGTTTGTGATCGGTGCAGAAGGTGCAAGAAGACCTTTGCTAGAAAAAGGTTTCACTCTGACTGATATTTATGAAATTAACACGTCAGAAACACCGAATGCAGGTGCAGATATTGTGGTATGTGGATTAGATAAAAATTTGTCGTGGGATAAATTGGCGACTGCAACGTTAAATATTCGTGCGGGAGCAAAATTTGTCGGCACAAATGCGGATGTTACTTTGCCGACAGAACGCGGCATTACTCATGGCAATGGCGCAATTTTAGCGGCAATTCAAGCAGCAACCGATGTTGCACCAACGGTGGTTGGAAAGCCTGAACCCATTATGTATCAACAAGCAATTGCTTTATTAGGTGTTGATCCCGCAGAAACCATTGCAATTGGCGACAGATTAAACACTGATATTCTCGGCGCAGTGAATGCAGGTATTCGCAGCTTATTGGTTTTAACAGGAATTTCCACGCGCGAAGAATTAACAACACTCGATTACGCACCCACTTGGATTATGGAAGATATACAAGAAGTGACTGAAAAGCTAAAAGCTCTTTAAAAAAACATGCCTTATGAGGGGATTTAATTATGAAAAAATTTCTGAACGCCATTGATACATTGTTAGAAGAAAGTTTAAGCGGTTTTGCGAAAGCTCACGCGGATATTGTGCAGTTTCATCAACAGCCGCATTTTATAACCCGCACTAATCCAACTCGCGCCGGAAAAGTCGCACTCATCTCAGGAGGCGGCTCAGGGCATGAGCCTTTACACACAGGTTTTGTCGGCTTAGGCATGTTAGATGCGGCTTGCCCCGGACAAGTTTTCACTTCACCAACGCCCGATCAAATGTTGGCAGCGGCACAAGCGGTGGAAAATGGCGGCGGCGTGTTATTTATCGTAAAAAATTATGCCGGCGATGTGATGAATTTTGAAATCGCCGCCGAAATGCTAGATTGCGCAAATGCCACTGTTTTAGTGGCTGATGATGTTTCATTACCGAAAAACCACAGCACCGGACGGCGTGGTGTTGCAGGCACTTTACTCGTGGAAAAAATAGTTGGAGCGGCTGCCGAACAAGGTGCGGATTTAGCAACTTGCAAAGCTTTAGGCGATAAAGTCAATGCAAACACCGCATCAATGGGATTGGCATTAACAAGCTGCACTGTTCCCGCTCTAGGAAAGCCAACCTTTATTTTGGCAGAAGATGAGATTGAAATGGGCGTGGGGATTCATGGCGAACATGGAAGGCAAACTCAAAAACTGAGCAACGCAAACACGATGGTTGAGCAATTAATTCATGCAATTGTGGAAGATTTGCAACCTGAAAAAAATCAACAAATTTTATTACACATCAATGGCTTCGGCGCAACGCCAGCAATGGAACTCTATCTGGTGTATGAAATTGCCGCACAACTTTTGCAACAACAGGGATTGAATATTGCACGCTCCTTAGTGGGCAATTACACCACATCGCTCGACATGGCAGGTTGTTCAATTACAGTGACTTTAATGGATGATGAATTATTAGCATTGTGGGACGCGCCAGTTCATACCGCCAGTTTACGTTGGCATTGTTAAAGCATCCGCAAAACCTTCTGTTTGTTTAACATTAGAACAGCTTCGTCGCTAAACTAATGTTTTTTAAGATAAATAATATCTATTCAGAAACAGCGCATTTTTCAAAATAGTTAAAAACAGCTTAGCCTAGAGACGTAAATCATTCTTTACGTCTCTAAAACTAACTTGAAAACCATGTTTCTTAACATTAGACAAGTTTTATCAACAGTTTGAAATAAAACACTCAAAAAATCTTATGATGAACTGGCTTGTTGAACTCTTCGCGGCAACTTCTTTTTTGCCGCACCGCTTTTGCATAGCAAACTCTCAAGTGCTATTAACCATCTCTGTTATTAGTAATTTATTGATATTTATAGCTTATTTCTCAATTCCGATTGCTTTGGAATATCTGAGAAGAAAACGCGAAGAACAAGAATTTAAGTTTATTCTCTGGTTATTTGCCGCGTTTATTTTGGCGTGTGGCACAACGCATTTAATCCACGTTATCACTTATTGGCAGCCTTGGTATTGGTTAGAAACAATCTTCGCTGCAATCACCGCCATTATTTCCATCTATACAGCTATCCATATTTTTCCGCTATTACCGCATTTATTAGATTTACCTAATCCTGAACAACTGCAAGCCCTAAATCAACAATTAAAGCTTGAAATCACTGAGCGCGAAACCATAGAAGCCAATTTGCGCCAAGAAATCGCATTTTCTAAAGTGCTGATTGATAGCTTGCCGGGGGTGTTTTATCGGCTGGATGAAAAAGGACGCTTAGTCGACTGCAATGACACACTCGCGCATTTATTGGGAAAAGACGGTTTAAAAATGGCGCAAGCCAATGTGCTGAGTATCATCGCTCCGCACGATGAAACGTTGATAGCCGAAAAAATAGCAGAAGGGTTTGCTAACGGAGAAACTGAAGTACAGGCGGAATTGAAACTTGCAGACGGAAGTTTTCGCAGTTTTCATTTTATCGGCAACGTTTTAAAGCAAGATAATGACACACATTTGCTAGGCACAGGAATTGATATTACCGAACAAAAGCAAAAAGACATTCAATATCAAACGATTATTGAAGCCTCTTTCAGCGGTTTTTGGAGTAATGACTTTAGCGGGAATTTCTTAGAGGTCAACACCTCGCTCTGCAACATGCTGGGCTATTCTCGTGCGGAATTATTGAACATGAGAATTACGGATATTGAAGCTAAAGAAATGCCTGAAGAAATAGCTGCACGGATTCAAAAGATTATAGAAACAGGACACGATAGGTTTGAAACACAGCATCGTCACAAAGATGGTTCAATTGCTGATGTAGAAGTGAATGTTTTGTATATAAAAACTCTGGGAGAGCGTTTTTTTGTGTTTATAAATAGCATTACCGAACGCAAAAATGCTGAGGCAGAATTACGCGCCAGCGAGCAAAAGTTTCGTTTGTTGTTCGACACCATGACCGAAGGCGTTGCTCTGAATGAAATTGTTTATGATGAACATAAACAGATGGTGGATTATCGAATTATTGAGGTGAATAAAGCTTTTTATTCAACGGCTGATCGCCGTTCCGAGCATGTTGTTGGCAATTTAGCGACCGAACTGTATGGCATGTCGTCAGAATCCATCACCTTATTTTGGCAACAGCATCAAATTTTAAATCAAGCAGAGCAAATAGAAATGCTCAGCCCACTTAGCCAAAAATGGTTTTTTATTTCCACCTCGCCTTTTGTAAATAATTATTTTGTCACTACTTTTTTTGACATCACAGAACGAAAACTCAGCGAACAAAAAGTACAAGACAGCGAAGAGAGTCTGAATTTAAGCCAAGAATATGGCGAGATTGGTTCGTGGGAATATGATTTTGTTCACAACAAGCAAAATTGGTCGCGCATGACTTTTCACATAGCGCAAATAACAGCTCAAGAATCGCCAACATGGGATGATTTTTTGGCTTTGATTCATCCAGACGACAAACAATTTGTGTTAGATGCTCATCATACTCATTTAACGACACGCGAAAAATACGATGTGGAATATCGCACAATTTTAGCGGATGGCAAAATTCATTGGTTTCGCTCCGCAGGAAGAGCTTTATTTGCCGATGATGGCACACCGCTGAAATTTATTGGCATTGTGCAAGATATTACGGAACGCAAAATCATGGAAGAAGCACTGCGCAGCAGAACGCAGCAATTGCAAGAGAGTAAAAATTTCTTCCAATTGCTAACGCAGGTGAATCCGGTAGGGATTTATCAAACGGACGCAACAGGCAATTGCGTTTTTGTGAACACCAAATGGTGCGAAATTGCCGGCTTAACGTATCAGCAAGCGCATGGCACAGGCTGGGCTTCTGCCCTGATGCCTGAAGATCGTGAAAAAGTGTATCGCGAATGGGAAATCTCAATACGAGAACAAAAAAACTTTTCGTTGGAATATCGTTTTCAACAACCTAATGGCAAAATTACTTGGGTTTATGGGGTAAATACGCCAATTCGCGACGAGAAAAACGTGATTTCAGGCTACATTGGCACGGTTGTGGATATTGGCAAACGCAAACGGATGGAGGAAAAATTACGCACGAGCGAACAAAAACTGCGTTTATTAATTGAACAAATGCCGCTGGCATTAGGTTTAACAAATATGAGTGGAAAATTGCTGTATATCAACGAGCGATTTAAGCGCATGTTTGGTTACACAATAGACGAGATTCCTACCATAGAAGATTGGTACGCCTTAGCTTATCCTGATCCGGCGTATCGACAACAAGCAACCGTGATTTGGACAGAAGCTCTTAATCAAGCAACGCTGAATAATTCAGAAATTCCTCCGGCTGAATATCATGTCACCTGCAAAAATGGCGATGTTAAGGTGATGATTATTTCAGGAATTTTCTTTGAAAATGGCTTATTAGTCACCTTTACCGACATCACCGAGCGCAAACAAACAGAGCTTGAGATAGAAAAATCCTTATCGCTACTTCATGCAACCTTGGAATCTTCCAGTGATGCCATTTTGGTGGTTGATCTTAACAATCATTGGGTTTTGCATAATAAAAACTTTATTCAATTGTGGGATGTCAGTGCGGATGTGATTGCTAAAAATGACGATATGGCTGCTCTGCAAAATATATTGGAGCAATTGGTTGACCCTGAGAGCTTTTTGCAAAGAGTACATGAGTTATATGCACATCCTGAGGCAATTTCTTTTGATGTTTTTAGTTTTAAAAACGGCAAAATTATTGAACGAAGCTCAATGCCGCAACGCATCAACGATAAAGTGGTTGGCAGAGTCTGGAGTTTTCGCGACATTACCGAGCGAGCCTTGGCACAATGCGCCTTACAACGCGAAAGCGAAAAAAATATCGCCCTGTTGCGCAATGCCAGTGACGGTATTCATATTTTGGATGTGGATGGCAATATTCTTGAAGTCAGCGATTCATTCTGCGCTTGTCTAGGCTACAGTCGTGAAGAAATGATTGGAATGAATGTGCGGCGTTGGGACGCAGGTTTTGAGGATGATGAAGAGCTTAAAAACATAGTTAAAGCACAATTTTCAAAACAGGAAGTTTCCATTTTCGAGACGCTTCATCGTTGCAAAAACGGCAAGATAATTACTGTTGAAGTCAGTGGCTTTCCGTTACAGTTAGATGGTAAACCGGTGCTTTTTAACTCTTCGCGCGATATTACTGCTCGCAAACAGCTGGAGATGGAATTGCGCCAGCGCGAAGGCTATCAACGCGCTTTGTTAAACAATTTTCCGTTTTTAATTTGGCTCAAAGATATAAATTGTCAATTTTTAGCGGTGAATCAAGGTTTTGCGAAAGCGTGTGGATATGCCTCAGAAGATTTCTTATTGGGCAAATCTGATTTTGATATTTGGCCTGAAGAATTGGCAAAAAGCTATCGAGCCGATGACAAGTTGGTGATGGCAAGTGGCAAGGCAAAAACAGTGGAAGAGCAAGTTGAAGTCAATGGTGAGCGCGTTTGGTTTGAAACGTATAAATCACCGGTGATTGTTGAAGGTGAAATTATCGGCACGGTGGGTTTTTCGCGTGATATTACGGAACGCAAAGCCGCCGAAATTGCTGTAGCCGAATCTAAAAATCTATTGTTAAGAATTATTGATACAGTGCCAATGCGAGTTTTTTGGAAAGACTGCAATCTGAATTATTTAGGTTGCAATATGGCTTTCGCCAAAGATGCCGGCATGTCACATCCTACTGATTTAATTGGAAAAGATGATTATCAAATGGCATGGAGGGAGCAAGCGGAGCTTTACCGTAACGATGACAAAGAGGTGATTACCTCGGACATCTCCAAAATTTCTTATGATGAGCAGCAAACAACGCCAACAGGGGGAAATCTTTGGCTGCGCACTTCTAAAATCACCCTGAAAAATCAATATAATCAAATAATTGGCTTGCTCGGCGTTTATGAAGATATTACTGAGCGCAAATTAATGGAACTCGCATTGACCGCCAGCGAAACTCGTTTTCGTACCATTATTGAAATCTCGCCTGTGCCAATGGCACTAAATGATGATGCCGGAAATATCACTTATTTAAATCCAGCTTTTGTACAAACTTTTGGTTATGACTTAAATGACATTCCAACACTGCAATCTTGGTGGCCAAAAGCCTATCCTGATGAAACTTATCGGCAGAGGGTGGGAGAAATATGGCAGGCAACTGTAGATAAATCTGAAGGTGAGGGACAACCTTTTACACCGCTAGAAATCAATATTTGTTGCAAAAATGGCACGATGAAAACAGCGTTAATTACTGCGTCTCGTATTTCTAAATTATTCAAAGATTTGCGCTTGGTGGTGATGTATGACATTAGCGAACGAAAACAAATAGAAGAAAAACTGCAAAATAGCGAATTACGTTTGCGTACTATTATTGAAACCGAGCCTGAATGTATCAAAATTGTTGATGCGGAGGGTTGTTTAATGCAAATAAACGCAGCAGGCTTGGCAATGATTGAAGCAGAGTCGGAAGAACAAGTTCTCGGCAAGCAGCTAGAAACGCTGATTTTGCCTGAATACCAAAGTGCTTTTGCAAAAATGCACCAACAGGTATTGGCAGGAGAAAAAAAGGAATTTGAATATGAAATGCGCGGTTTAAAAGGTGGACGGCGTTGGTTGGAAACCCACGCAGTACCGATGTTAGAAAATGGTAAGATAGTTCATCTTGCCGTCACTCGCGATGTTACGCAACGCAAACTTGCAGAAGCGGAATTGCGCGAATTAAATCGCGATTTTGTGACTTTTTTAGAAAATACTTCTGATTTTATTTATTTTAAAGACGAAAACAGCAGGATTCGTTTTTGCAGTCAAACGCTGGCAAATATTACTCACCATGACAGCTGGCGTGACCTGGTTGGCAAGCATGACTTAGAAGTTTTTCCTGCGGAAACTGCGCAAATTTATTATGAAGAAGAATTGCCCGTTTTTACACAAGGCATTCCGCTGCTGAACAAAATTGATCCTTACTATAATGAAGATGGCTCAAAAGGTTGGGTGAGCACCAGCAAATGGCCGGTTTTTGATTTTGATACTCAAAAAGTGATTGGTATTTTTGGCGTTAGTAGAGACATTACGCAACTTAAGCAAGCAGAACAAGATTTGTTGCGTTCCAATACGGATTTAGAGCAATTTGCGTATAGCGTTTCACACGATATGCGTCAACCTTTGCGCTCCGTGACAGGGCATTTGCAACTTTTAGCGCGATCGCTGAAAGAAAAACTGGATGAGGAAGAGAGCGAAAACTTAAATTTTGCATTGGAAGGCGCAAGGCGGATGGATACCATGATTTTATCGCTGCTTGATTATTCGCGCGTCGGTCGTAAAACCGAAAGAAAAGCGTGGGTTAATAGTCGGGAAGTTTTAGATGATGCTTTGATGTTTTTAACCCCAGCAATCACTGAAGCGCAAATTACTGTGAATGTAAGCGGTGAATGGACAGAAATATTTGCAAGCTATGACGAACTCACTCGTTTGTTGATGAATTTAATCGGCAATGCCATTAAATATCGCGAACCGCATCAACCATTGTTAGTGGAAATCCATTCAGTTGTGAAAGCTAAAAGTTGGAAAGTTAGCATCCGCGATTATGGCATTGGCATTAATCCGCTACAAATCAACCGACTGTTTCAATTTTTTAGTCGCCTGCAATCGCGCTCACGCTTTGAAGGTACAGGCATGGGATTGGCTTTGTGTAAACGCATCGTAGAACATCACGAAGGAAAAATTTGGTGTGAATCGGCAGGTGAGGGAATGGGGACTTGTTTTTCTTTTCAATTGCCATTATCTGATAAAAAAACCACCCTCATTGAAAGTGAGGCAGACAAATGACAAGAAAAAACTCGGCTGTTAATTCATCGTCAGACTTACATTTTTTCAAGCACGCAGGCGTGTTTATTCCTGTAATAATTTTAGCGGTTTCGTTGTTTTTAACTTACTCAGTTTGGTACAGCGCAAAGCAAGAAGCACAGCATAAATTGCAACATGAGTTTGATTTTCAAGTATATGAAATTACAACACGCATTAAACACCGTATGGATACTTATGAACAGGTGTTGCGGGGTGCGCGTGGTTTGTTTACCGCATCAAAATCAGTGGATCGTGATGAGTTTAAAAAGTACATTGAAACATTACACTTAACAGATAAATATCCGGGAATTCAAGGGGTTGGATTTTCCTTGATTGTGCCAAAAACACAAGAAAAACAACATATTGCACAAATTCAAAAAGACGGTTTTCCAAACTATAAAATGCGCCGCGAAAGTGAGCAAGAGTTTTACACATCCATTATTTATTTAGAACCGTTTGCAGGTCGAAACTTACGCGCGTTTGGCTACGATATGTACTCAGAGCCCATTCGCCGTGTCGCCCTACAAAGAGCTCGCGATTTCAATCAAGCCGCTATTTCAGGAAAAGTAAAGCTAGTGCAAGAAACTAAAACGCATGTGCAAGCAGGTTTTTTAATGTATCTGCCGGTTTATAAAAATAACTTACCGCATGATACTTTGGCAGAGCGGCGTGAAAATATCGTCGGTTGGGTCTATGAGCCGTTTCGTATTGATGATTTTATGGAAGGATTAAGCACTTTTTTGCTAAAAAAAATTAATCTGGAAGTTTATGACGGCAATACTATGAGCGATTTATCGCGGATGTTTGACAGTGATAGAACGCCTAACTCCTGCCATTCTTCAAACACGCTACTCCAAAATATTCAGCAGATTGAAATGAGCGGGCATCTTTGGACTGTGTCAATTTGCTCTACTGCCCTTCTTGAAGCCAGTGAAGACAATCAAAAAGCACAAGTGATTGCTATTAGCGGCATTTTTCTAACCCTGCTTTTGACCTTAATGAGCTGGGAGTTGTTGACTAGCCGCACTCGTGCTTTAGTTTTGGCAACCAAAATGACGCGAGAATTATCAGAAAGCGAAGCGCGATTTCGGATGATGGCGGATTCTGCACCTGTGCTGATTTGGGTGGCAGGGCTTGATAAAGGCTGTATTTGGTTTAACAAAGTGTGGCTGGTCTTTACTGGTAAAACGTTGGAGCAAGAGCTAAACAATGGCTGGGCGGAAGGTGTGCATCCTGATGATTTTCAACGTTGCCTTCAGTATTATGTAAGCCATTTTGAACTGCAAAAAAGTTTTAACATGGAGTATCGCCTAAGACGCTATGATGGTGAATATCGGTGGATTTTAGATTCGGGAGTGCCGCGTTTTGACACCCAAGGCGCATTTGCAGGTTTTATTGGCTCATGTATTGATATTAGTGAATTTAAAAATACCCAAGCGGCATTGCAATCTTCAAATGCCGCCTTAACTCGTTTTGCAAAGGTTTCTGCCCATCATTTAAGTGAACCCACGCGCCGTTTAAGAAGTTATAGTCAGCATTTAGCAAAGCTTTTATCGAGTCCTCAGCCGCTGATGAACGATGTAGAACAAGAAATTAAAAACTGTCTTGGGTATTTGCAAAAAGATGCGCAAAAGTTACACAGCATGGTACACGACATTCAACTTTATCTAGCTGCCGCTGAGCCGCGAGGTGCTTTACAACTAGAATCCGTAGAAAGCATTATGGAGCAAATTCATAAACATCTGCTCTCAACGCCAAACGCATTAAAAGTTGAAATTGTGACAAAAAATTTACCCGTTATTTGTTTAGACCGTCCTCGCTTGCTCGATTTATTCTATCTAATCATAGATAATGCTTTGCAATATGGGCTGCCGATTAATGCCAATACCACTGCAAAAATTATCATTAACGGCGAACGTAGCGGAAAAGTAAGCCGCTATACGATTAGTGATAATGGCACGGGCATTGCTGTTGAATACCGTGAGCGCGTATTTGAAATTTTTGAACGTTTAAACCACAACAGTACATCAGGTTCAGGAATTGGACTTGCAATTGCTAGAAGAATAGTGGAAAGCTGTTCGGGTAAAATTTGGATAGAAAGCTCCGTTATGTCTGGCACAGCTGTAATTTTTGAATTACCCGATAGAGATTAATTAATGATTTACGAAATAACAGAACCTTTTGAAATTTTACTCATAGAAGATGAGCCAGCGGATGCTAATTTAGTGCGTTTGGCTTTAAAGGAAAATCGAGTTTTTTGTCATTTGCACCATGTTTTTGATGGCATTGAAGGATTGGCGTTTTTGCGGCGTGAAGGTTCTCAAAATAGCAACGCACCGCGTCCTGATTTGATTTTAGTAGACATCAATATGCCGCGCATGAATGGGTGTGAATTTTTAAGTGCGATAAAAGCCGATGAAAAGTTGGCGGCAATTCCTGTGGTTGTACTCACAACCTCTGACACAGATCAAGATATCAGAACCTCCTATCAAAAGGGCGCGGCAGGATACATTACCAAACCCGTTGATATAGATCAGTTTATTGAAGCCATTCGTCAACTCGATAATTATTGGTTTGCCTTGGTGAAATTGCCCAAAAGAGTTGCATCATGAACATGGCAACAAGCTATCGTGTGTTATTGATAGAAGATGACCCTAGTGACGCACATCTGGTGCGCTCAGCACTGCGCGGTGCAGGTGAAATTCGTTTTGAAATCACTTGGGTGACAACGATGGGCGAGGTTGAACAGCAATTAGCGGACAATCCCCCTGCCGTGTTATTGCTCGATTTATCGCTGCCTGATTCCACAGGTATCGAAACGGTTAAAACTGGACGGCATATTGCAGGCGCATTACCGATTATTGTTTTAACAGGACATGATGACACCAGTTTTGCCCTAAAAGCTTTAGAAGCCGGAGCGCAAGATTACATCATCAAAGGCAGTTTTGACACCGATAGCTTGGTGCGATCTATTCGTTACGCAATTAGCCGAGCCAAATTGGAACAACGTTTACAAAAATCAGAAGAACGCGACAGACTGTTGGTTTCAGCGTTAAAAGCCGTGCGTTACGGCGTTGTGATTACTGATATAGACGCGAAAATTGAATGGGTTAATCCCGCATTTGAAAAACTAACGGGCTATAGTTTCAATGAAGCTTATGGCAAAAATCCGTCTGAATTAGTCAAGTCAGGTGAGCAAGAGGAAGTGTTTTATCAAGACATGTGGCGCACTGTTCTCAGTGGCGAAACATGGTGCGGCAAAATCACCAATAAACGCAAAGACGGAACGTTGTACACCGAAGAATTAAGCATCACGCCCGTGACAGATGACAAAGGCGTAATTCGGCATTTTGTTGGAATAAAACAAGACATTACTGAACGCATTCAATTGCAAGGGCAGTTATGGGAAATGGCGACAATGGACTTTTTAACCAGTCTTTATAATCGTCGGCATTTTATGGATTTACTTGAAAAAGAATTTGCGCGAGTGCAACGCTTTGAAGATCATAATGTTGCTGTATTAATGCTGGATATAGATTATTTTAAGCGTGTTAATGATGGTTATGGTCATGCCGTCGGCGATGCGCTGTTGAAAAATTTTAGTATGCTGGTACGCAATAATTTGCGCAAAACTGACATAGCAGGTCGTTTAGGCGGTGAAGAATTTTCTGTTTTGCTGCCTGATACGCCTATTTTTGCCGCCAAAGTTTTTGCTGAGCGATTGCACCTTGATATAAAAAATAATCCTTTGATGCTCGGCGATGTTGCGATTGCTATTACCGTGAGTATTGGCATTGCAGCAATGGAAGTTACCGATAGCAATTGTGATGCGGCTCTGATTCGGGCAGACAATGCGCTGTATAAGGCAAAAGAAGCAGGGCGAAACCGTGTAGAGTTTGCTATTAAACCGTCTTAAAATTACATTTTTTAAAAAAAGCTTGCATAAGCTGAAAATGTTGATATAATGACATTTCTTTAGCGGGTCGTTAGCTCAGTCGGTAGAGCACCGCACTTTTAATGCGATGGTCGCGCGTTCGAATCGCGCACGACCCACCAAAAAACTAAAGAGAAAACAAGCAGTTAAAAAAAGATACCCGCCTTAGTGCGGGTTTTTTTTGCCTCAACGACCACATTTAGACCACCACACTAAAAACATAATGAATGATTTTTAAGTGCTTGGTTGATAAGCTTTTGATTATCAAGTGAATTATTCTAAGCGACTTATCTTTTAATCACATGCTCAATTTGCTGATAAACATTTCTACCAGTTGCATCTTTAGCTACTGCCATCAAAAACAAACACTTTCCATCACTTCTATTCGCCCAGCATTCACCGACCAGATTTTTTTCGCGCGAATCATCATTGGTTTTATAAACTTCGCCTTTGTATTCCACGACCAACAATCGTCCATCAACTAATTCAGCGATAAAATCAGGATAAAAATAACCGCTGGCTAAGGGCAAGCGAAACGAAGCTTCTTCGCGCTGAACTAAGTTTCTAATCCAGTGCTTAATTTGGCTTGTTGAATCTATGGCTTTCGCACATTCAAACTCTTCCCCCGTGCTTTTTAATTCTTCAATAATGGGATAGTAATGCTTTGAGAATTTAAACTTGCCCTGATAATAAGGCGGTCTGGCGGGGTAATTGTCGGGTTTAAACTGGTAAGAAAACTCAAAACTGGTTTGCAGTGCCGCTACGTTTTCAAATAAGGCAAATTGAAAACCTTTTTTCGCCGCTTGTTCTCTGTAATGACCAATTTGCTGATGAATGGTTCTAGCTAAAACATATTTACTGCGGATTAATCCGGTTAAAGGCATTTGTTTGGCTTGAGTAAGATGGCGAATGAGTTGAGTCAGAAACAACAAGCGATTCGGTTGATTTACATCCTTGTATTTATCTAATTGTTGCACTTGAAAATCTAGCCAGCGGATTAAATCAGTTTCTGTAATATCACTTTCGACTAAATCCAAATTGTAAACGACTGTTTCACCTGCATTTTTATAAAATACTTTTTCGCCTTCAATATCTACTTCAAAATTTTTCGCGGTTTCTTTCAGAGAAAACTGCGGCAATTCAGCGGGGAAATCTTGCAAACACCAATCGCCTTGCAGATATAAAAAGCTTTCAGTTTCTAGTAACTCCGGCAAATCATCCTGCACATAGCACAACTGTGGCAGTGTCGCGAAAACTTCGCCGCGCATAGACGGGGCTTTATTCGCTTCAATGCGCAAATTATGGCTTTCAACTTGTGCGGCAAGGTGTTTTTTTGCGGTGTCTGATACGGTTTTTAATAATTGCGCTGTCACGAGTTCTGAAACAGAGCCAATAATTTCTACTTTATAAGTTCCCGCAGCCGTTTCTGTCACTTTATGCGCCGTGTCGTTGGCGATTTCAGGTTTTTGCGGTAATTCAATCACTAACGGTTTTTCAACGGGTTTAACGCCTTGCCCTCCAAAAAGATCATCCTGATTTGTGCTTGGTTTCACCAAAGTAGCGGCTTCCATTGCTTCAAAGCCCATAGAAACTAACTTATCAGTTAATAATTTTGCGGCTTCAGAAAAAGTAGGCGAGGCTAAATGGGCATAAGCGCGATTTAAGCTTTCAGTTTGTCGGGTTTTGGCAAACGGCATTCTCAGCACTCGCCCTAATAACTGTTCTGCATCTTTACTGGAGCGCACGTCTTTTACTGAACAAAAAACGTAGGCAAACGAACAATCCCAGCCTTCTTTCAGGGCTTCCATCGTGATGATGTATTTAAACAGGCAAGCGGGCGAAAATAAATCAATGCCGTCTAATTCGCGTTGATTGCCAGTGGCAACCGCAATTTCATTGTCAGGAATTTTTAAGTCATTGATGAGATGCGCTTTTAAAACATCCACTGTCACCGCGCCGTTTTTGGCTTCGGCTTGAAACAACACAATCGGCGAATGTAGTCGGATTCTTTTCGCGCTTCTTCATTCAGTTTTTTGCCCGTCAATACGGCGGCTAATACAGCTGCTTGCCAATCATCATGTTCAGTGAGAATAATTGGCAGTTTAATCATTTGTTCGGCTTTTAATTCTGCGACTATCTTGTTAAATCGTATGTCACCCTCCCTGTCGATGTAATGCGTTATTAGGCAAAATGAAGACTTCTTTATTAGACAGCACAGGTGAATGAGAGATTTTTGTATACTTCACAATAACAGAAGCTACGAATGCAGCCATATTAACAGGGACTGCGTTACCAATCATTTGCTCAAGATTAGTTTTTGTACCAAAAAAGTTAAATGATTCTGGAAAAGTTTGTAAGTAACTGCGTTCTAATGTTGACAGCGGTCTTACTGTAGCAAGGTCAATGTTATCAGGGTCACCACTGTGTAATTGATAGTTAGGGGGTATTGGTCTGTTTACACCTCGAATCGTTGGACTGGGTTCATCAATAGAAAAAATACCACGTCGTGCGTAACTTCTTGGATGGCGATAATAGTATTGTAGATTTAATTTATCACCAAGGTAATCACGAATAGTCATCGGCTTAGTAGCCAAATTTGATTTAAGCAAACTGACTAAAGCATTATGCTTACCATTAAGCTCACCTATTAAAAAAAAACGTGACCTCGTTTGTGGTGTATTGCAAAAAGACGCGTCTAAAATAACAGCAGATAAGCCATAACCATTTCGGGTAAATTGTTCAATTATTTCAGTTAAAACATGACTTTTGGTAATTCTTTGTACATTTTCCATAACAAACCAAGTCGGTTTGACAGTACAAACAATGTTGGCAAAATGATAAGTTAAAGCCGCCTTACCATTAGTAATGTCTCGCTTACCTGCGCTAGAAAAATCTTGGCAAGGCGAGCCACCAATAATCATATTTGGAGCAATTTTTCGGATGATTTCAACCGCAGCTTTTTCATCTTGCAAATCTTGTTGTATTGCTGGATGGTCAAAATTTTCCTGATAAACATTCAGTGCGGCAACCCAATTATCCATTGCTGCTAACACATTTACTCCAGCTTTTTGAAAACCCAATGACAGCCCACCGCAACCACAAAATAAATCAACAGCAGAAATCATAAAAATAACTCTGGAGAATTATAAATAATGGCATCAAAACGACGCTCTGGACTTAGTAAGTTTTGTCCACCACCCAGAATAATATGTTTTATTTCCTCTTTTTTAATTCTCGGTGTAGTTAAATTTTCACAAGTCATGTAAGGATTCGTTACATTACCCGCAGAAGCAAAGGCTTTATCGTTTTTGGTGTTGTAAGAAAGTTTATCGATAATATCAGCGTGGTCGAATTTACCTTGTGTAACAATATCCAGCAGCATTTTATATAGCCAAATACTGGTTCTTGTTTGTCGCGTTATTTTATTTGTGATTCCTTCTTTTTTTGATACTTGAGCGATAAACCAAGCAAATGCAGCATCACTCCAGACAAAAACATCTAAACAATTATCTGCAAGTTTTGGTGATTTACCTGTAGTCTTCCATACCGGCTGTAATAAAAAAGGTAATTGCTGACATTCAATATTAAGGCTAATTTCTGAAATACAGGCAACAATTGCTTTTATATTCTGAATAACTTCTTCAGCGTTCGACCAATCAGAGATAACTACATCACTGTTTTGAATATGTTTTTCGACCGTATCAATATTTGCACTGGCAATACTGGCTGCTAAATAAACGATGCTATCAGGGCGTATGACAATTTCAGAGCCGAATTTATTATCACTTAGATTGCAAGTGGTATTGTCAGGCAATGCAGTTAATTTAACTTCAAGACCACGCAGACATTGATTTGTTGACTTATTGAGGATAACCAAATCTGTTCTTGGCAACGTACCAATCACATATTTTTGAAAGGGCATATGTTGAGCTTCAAACGCAAAATAAATGTCCTGTGAGAGAGGGTTAATAGCAAAGATATTTTCTATGCTGATAGATTTTATGCCAAATTGTTTTGCTGAAATAGCAATGTAATTGGCATTGAGCATTTTACTATGAAGGTAGCAAGATAACGCAGCTGGAAAACTTGAATTAAATTGATTTTTCCCCCAAGCATTAGCATTTTTAAAATCTCTGTTTGAATTTACCAAACCAAACAAACCTGCTGGTGTATTATTCATGTTTTACCTAAAATAGAAGTCATTGAAAATAAATTATAAACGCAAATGGAGATGCTATCCGCAGACAGATTAACGAAACGTTGTTTAATAGAATTCTATCATCCATATTTTGTTAATCGCGAACATCATCGACAGCCACAACGAATGCTCCAGATTATCGTCATAATGCTCAAACGCACTGCGGGTGTTATACGGCGGGTCAATATAAATGCAGTTCACCTTTCCCGCATACAACGGCAACAAACTTTTCAACGCCTGCAAATTATCGCCCTGAATCAGCATATTTTCGGTGTTTGCATCGCCTGCACAAAGTTCTGGCACGGCTTCCAGCAAACGATAAGGAACTTGCACGGCGGCGCGTTTGGCGGCTTGGTTATTCAGCCAATCTAGGGTGGGCATAGTGTTTTATGGGGTTTAGCGGGGTTAAATTGTGTAGAGGGAAGAATAATACTCGATGCAGAAATACTTTGCAGGTATGAAGTCACTGCCATTAAGCTAAGAGTTTATTCGTTATTTTTCAATAATATATTTGTAGGTTGGGTTAGCATTTTTTGCTTTAGCAAAAAAGCGTAACCCAACAAAGTGCGTTTATTTTATGCTGAATGTTGGGTTACGCTTATCTCGCTACCGCTTGATAAGCTAACCCAACCTACAGATTTAGAATAGTTTTTTCTTAACTTAATGGCAGTGAGGTATGAAGTGCTTAAACTTTAGCATCAATACCAGCCTGTTTAAGAATCGCGTTAGCAGTTGGTTTTGATTTAATCGTAAACGGCACACTAAAAACTTTATCACTCATCGGACTACGCCAAATTTCATGGCTACCCTTACCTTGACGAACAAACATACAACCATTCGCGCGTAATATTGCAACCAATGCAGGATAAAGCGTTGATGTCATGAAAGCACCTCATGCAAAAAACGCAACCGAACCGCCCCCGTGCCAAAACCATTCAATTCTGCCAATTCTGGCGCAATTTGTCGCGCACGATCTGTTAAAACCTCATACGTTTCAGCCTCAGTCACTAAACCTAAAGCATCACATTCGGCTGTCCAAATTCCATCAAAAACCGAAACCGTAACCATAAAAGCCGAATTCAAACTTTCAAGAGATTTAATATGTTGCTGAACAATAGCAGCGGGCAAGTTGTCAGGAATATTAATTGCTATTTGCATGTTTTTTTACTCAATCAAAATAAAAAATAGAGGTTTATTAGGAGTCGAGCCTACGTTTTAGCATACCCTGAAAGTATGTCTTATACCCAACATTCAAAAAAAACTCTTTAATAAAAAAGCGTCAACAAACTGTCAACGGCAAAGCGGTTTATAGTTTCAGTGCCTTATTATTTTAACAACTATTTGAATCTAAACATATAAATTACTTTATTTGCAGGCTCAAAATTCATAAAACTTTTTAAGACGATCAGTCGTCTTGAAAATTTTTTCAGAAAAAAATAATGCCACTTTCTAACCATCAAAAAAAAAGCCCTCAACGAGGGCTTTAATGACACAGCGAAATTTATTATTTTTCTTTCAAATCCAGCGACACGGAATTAATACAATAACGCAAGCCCGTAGGATTTGGGCCATCTTCAAACACATGCCCTAAATGCGCTTGGCAGCTTTTGCAAACCACTTCCACGCGCCGCATCCCATGACTACTATCATTCACTTCCGCAACACTGTCGGCACTCAACACATCCCAAAAACTTGGCCAACCTGAACCGGAATTATATTTTGTTTCTGAATCAAACAAAGCGTTACCGCAACAAACGCAATGATAAATCCCAGCGGTTTTACAATCGGTATATTTGCCAGTGAACGGAGCTTCCGTGCCTTTGTTTCTGCAAACATAAATTTGTTCTGCGGTTAAATTTTCAGACTCTGCCATTTTTATAAACCTCACGCTTTCTTTAATAAAAAATTACTGCGTTGTGTCATCCAATTGTTTTTTCTGCGCCTCAAGAGCTTCTTTTGCTGCTTTAGTGGCATCTTCTGCATGATTTAAAGCATCCATCTTTTCTTTCAAAATCGGCGCGTCCGGTTTTGCCGCAGGTTGAGGTTCGGCTGGTTTTTCCTTATTACACGCAACCAATAAAAATACTGTGAAAATTAATAGCGATTTTAAAAAAGAATTCATCATTTAAACACTCCCGTTAAGAGGCAAACATAGGTATAGAAAGTTTCAATTTAACACAAAAATTCGCCACTTGTCGGTATAAAAATTAAAAAATATAAGTTTTACAGCCAAGAAAAACTTCTAATGACTTTGCGCTAAAATAGCGGTCACAGATTGTTTTTTAAAATACAAACCTAAGGAAATTCACGCTATGAAATTAGTTACGTTTAGCCATAATCATCAAACGCGCGTAGGCGCGGTGCTTAAAAATGAAGTTGTTGATAGCTTAGGCAATGCCGCTATTCCAACAACGATGTTGGATTTTTTAAGCTTAGGTGAAACTGCTCTTGCTGCAATGGCTGAGCAAATTGCCAGCGGCAAAAATCGTTTGCCTTTGAATGAAGTAAAACTATTCGCGCCTATCCCTAAACCGGGCAAATATTTAGGAATGGGCTTGAATTATCCTGAACACATTAACGAAACCAGTGCTGAAAAACCTGAATATCCGTTATTTTTCAACAAACAAACCACTTGTGTGATTGCCGATGGCGAGGCAATCCACATTCCAAAAGTTTCTGATAAAGTCGATTATGAAGGCGAATTAGCCTTTGTGATTGGCAAACGTTGTCGGCATGTTCCAGTGGAAAAAGCCGCGCAGGTGATTGCAGGTTTTACCATTGCTAATGATGTGAGTGTGCGTGATTGGCAAGTGCGCTCGCCAACGTGGACACTAGGAAAATCCTTTGATACGCACGGCCCGCTTGGGCCTTGGTTGGTGACTGCGGATGAAATTGTCAATCCTCATCAACTGAATTTAAAAACCTGGGTGGATGATGAATTACGCCAAAATGCAAATACTGAGCAGATGATTTTCAGTTGTTATGAAATGGTGGCGTATTTAAGCACGGTGATGACGCTTGAACCTGGCGATGTCATTACCACAGGAACTCCCAGTGGCGTTGGCGTAAAAATGAAGCCGCGTGGCTATTTGAAAGCCGGACAAACGGTGCGCATTGAAATTGAAGGCATTGGCACATTAACTAATTTAGTGATAAATGAGCCGGATGATTTAGTTTGCTATTAAGAATTTCCATGCGCTGCAAAAAGCCACTCGTGTTGACCATCCTCAGTTAAGCGACTATAGTTTTTTTTACTTTGTTTCCATCATTCAACTCGTTTCGCAGGGTTTAAACATGTATGTAGCTATCACCCATTTTAAAATTATTGTAGGGCAAGAACTGTTATTTGAAACGCTATGGAAAGAACGCGAAAGCTATTTACACACCATGCAAGGTTATCGCGGCTTGTTTTTAATGCGTGGCGCAACCGAAAAACGCCATACATCCTACGTTTCGCAGTTTATTTGGAATACTCAAGCAGATTTTGAAGCGTGGACACAATCAGATGCGTTTGTAAAAGCCCATCTGCAATTTGGAGATACATCCGTGCTGTTTAATGAAAAGCCGGAGTTTGAAGGATTGACGATTGTATTGCAGGAAACCGCCGGGAAAGCTTTAAAATAAAACCGTAGAGACGCAAAATCTTGCGTCTCTACCGTCTGAAATATTACAGCGAATCAGAAACAGTGCGGTTATAAAAAGGCCATTTTTTAACATGCAGATATTTTCTAATCGGCGTTTTAATCACCGAAACGCACAGCGCAATCGAAAATAAACACCAAACTGCCGCATACTCATTAGGATCATCGGTTGTAACATCAGAAATCCAAGGGCCAATTAAATAATGGAATGCCACAAAGCGGTATGATCCATACATCACAGGCAAATAAAACGCGACTAAGATATAAGTGAAAGCGTGCAAGCCCCAGTTAAATCCAAACAGCCATTCGACTGGATGCGACATTAAGCCATTCAACGGCATTTGCCATGCAATATGCCATGCGCCCGATACGGAACACACATGAGGGCCACAAAAACCTTCTGTGCCAATCACACATTTTCCAGCCCAATCAAATGGATACATTTTCAGCAACATGGAAATTGTTCCTATTGCGCAAATTGTATAAACCACTGTGCGAATTTTTAATTTAACGCTTTCGGGAATAAAGTACATTGCCACCATATTCACAAAAAACGGTTGAAACGCTACATGCAAATATCCCAGCATCGTCAAGATTTGATTATTGGGGTTATGACACAAATCAATATAAACGTAAGTAAACGCTTGCAATAATTCCATTAAGGCAAAATAAGTTAAAGGAATCCATAACTCTTTTGATTCTCCCTTTATTGCAACATAAGCAGAGGTGCATAATCCTACCGCTGCTAAAACTCCTGAAGCTTCACCACTCCAACACATAAACTCTATCCTCTTTATTTTTATTAAAATTAACCACTTCGATGTGTATTTTTAATTGAAGTGGCTATGCCATCATCAGCACTATGCCAACTAAAACACAGCCGAGCATTGTATTACAAAAAATAGGTAGGTAAAGCGCGATTATTTTTATAACTAAGTCCTGCCGTTAAGTAAGCATAATTGCACTATTTTTTACGACAATATCTAATACAACACCGCGCCAGCAAGCTCTAACGCTTCTTCAATAGTCATGCCTGTTGCCGCCAACGCAATTTCTTCCAAATCTTGCGCTTCGGGTGTATTTTGCATTAACGCAAATGCACAACGCTCAATGACTTTTTGCTTACTTTTAGGCACTTTCACGGTAATCTCAACCATCTCTTCGTCCAAAGTCACTTCTTCATTTAAAGGCTCAAACTGCAAACGTTCATTTGCGTAGGAGTTTTTACTTCCGTAAGGGCCATTCACATAAGGCACTAATTCAGTATCCACTCTTAAAATATGTTCAACTAACCAATCATGCAAAAATTGATTCAGCTTTACCTTATCAACTTTTTCTATATCGGTTTCAAACACACGGCGCACTGCAAATACCACTTTTTTTAAATGCAGATGCAAAGATTTGTGTTGCGTATAGTCGGGATAACCTTTTTCACGCATTAAGATTTCTTCGCGGGCAAAATGCGCCCCGACGTATTTATCAAGAAAGCTTAAGGATTTTCCAAGCTCTTCAGTGCTCATGCCACTTTGCAAGTGTTGATTAAAGCGTTCAACTTCCTTAAATAAATTTAAATGGTCGGCATCAATTAAAGCCACTCCAATTTTATATTTTTCAAACCATTCGTTTTCAAACATCATTTTTTTATTAGCAATTAAGTCATCGTGAGTTATTTTTAAATATAACAGAAAAACCTTAAGCTATTAAATGAATCTAAGATTGCGTCATAGATTCAAAGTCAATTTTGAAAATGTTAAAGCTTTTCTGCACAAAATCTTAATTTATAAACTATCGATACAGTAATTTTAGCGTTGTACATGATTTTTCTTTCACTATCTAAGTAATTGAGCATAAATTTCAGTGCATTACTAATATTTAATAGTTTCCTAGTACATAAATGGTGTTGTAATTCACAGTTTTCACCTTACCACTCAAATGGATGATGCTCCTCTACGTCATTAAGCATACATTAACAGCTAGAGAAGAAAAGAACAGTATGCGTCTTACGTTTAAACACATATTTTCGCTACTTCAAAGTGTAACAGTTGGGACTATGTCAATTGATATAGACTCAAGTCAAGGAAGATAAAGCCAAACCTACTGTGAAGTAGGGACGGAAAGCTGCGGGTCTTTTGTTAAGTAAAAAGATAGCCGGGTTGCGAATTATTCAGTTTTTAAATAATTTGTAAATTTCGGGATGTATATCATGAAAAAAGTAATATTTGCGGTAGTTTTATTAATGGGCTTTTTGTTTGTCCAATCAACTTCAGCAGCAACCTTAGCTTGGAGTGCAAATAATCCAGCAGGCTCTACTCCAGCTCAAGGGCAGTTCACATCAGGCCTAAATAATGACAGTGCAATCAATGGGTGGTTTTCGTTTAAAAACACTTTCAGCGGTTTGTTTTCGCACATTTATACGCTAACATCTAATCCAGCGTCTAAAGTGTATGCTTTTGCCGTTCCACTACCAACTACAAATTTTAAAATCAACTATGTTAAATTAGATGGTATTGATATGCCGTTGGTAAGTGGTCAATACACAGCCTTAAGTAGTCTGGCAGGTTCACATACAATTGCGATAGATGGTTCGGTTTTAAAACCACGTCTCGCCTCTCAGTATCAAATATCTGCTGTTGCGACACCAATTCCTGCTGCTCTTTGGTTGTTCGGTTCAGGTATTGCTGGTTTAGTTAGCGTGTCACGTCGTAAAAACACAACTGTTTAAGAGTTATGTTTTTTATATTAATTCACCGCCTTCTTTGATTTAATCGTAATAAGGCGGTGAGTTTCTAATATAAATACAAATCAATTGAGCAACACCTGAATTGATTTATTCTCTCCAGTTTTCTTTTTTTCTTAAAATCGAAAGTTTTCAGCAAATTGCAAAAACTCGGTATGCAACATCGGTTTTGCAAAATAATAGCCTTGAATCTCATCACAGCCTAATTGCTTAAGTAACAACACTTGCTCCTTCTGCTCCACACCTTCACAGATCACCTGATAACCCAAGCCATGACTAAATTCAATAATTCCCGCTAACATCGCTTGATCTTCTTTATTCATCAACGCATTAGTAATAAAAGATTGATCTATCTTCAATCTATCTACTTTAAAGCATTTTAGATAAGCCAATGATGATAATCCTGTGCCAAAATCATCAATTGAAATAGAAATGCCTAATGCTGATAACTGCGCCACGTTTTTCACTGCGGTATCAAGGCTTAACATTAATGCAGTTTCTGTAATTTCCAATTCTAAAATGCGCGGATTAATTTGAGTTTCAGCAAGAAAACAACTAATCTCTTCCACAAACGTATCTGCACAAATCACTTGAGCAGAAATATTAATGGCAATCCGGTAATGCTGCTGTCCTGCAATCTGCCAATCTTTCAAAATAGTGCTGGCTTTTTTTAACGTCCATAACGTAATGTCTTTGATTAATCCTATCGTTTCTGCAATCGGAATAAACTCAGCAGGTGAAATCCACATTCCATCAACATCTTGCCAACGAATAAGAGCTTCTACACCGATAATTTGCTCTGTTTTTAAACTGATTTGCGGTTGCAAATAGAGTTCAAAGGGAAGATTCTCCATCACATGATAAAGTTTTTGCACCAGCAAAGCGCGACGATGTAAGGTGCTTTCAAACTTTTCTTGAAAAATCTCATAGTTTTGTGCAATGTGCTGCTTTGCAATATGCAGCGCAATATCAGTGTGATCGAGCAAGGATTTCACGGTGTGTATTTGCGGAATAATCTGGCAAATACCAAAATAGGCATTTAAAAAAATTCGATTGCCTGCAATTTCTAATGGCTGATTCAAACACGCTTGAATTTGTTTAGCCAATTGCTCAGCGCAGACTTGCTCACCTTTGTCGGGTGCATAAATCACTTTTAAATGGCGTGAGTCACAACGCGCAATTAAGCTTTGCTTCGGCAGTTGAATTTTTAACCTATGCGCCAATGCGATAACTACGTCTTTAATGCCTTGGCAGCCAAAAATATTAATATAGTTTGTTAAATCACCGATATAAATCAAAATCAGAAAATTGTCATCGGAGGCTTGTTTAAAAAAATACTCTAGTTTATCTATTAGATAATAAGTATTCGGCAAACCTGTTTCTTGATCGAAAAAAGCCAACCGCATAATTTTTTCTTCTTTGGCTTTTCGCGCACTAATGTCACGAATGACCGCTGTAAAAATAACTCCGTCCTCTACATGCACATCACTAATGGCAATATCGACATAAAAAGTTTCGCCGTTTCGGTGCTTAGCAATCACTTCCCGCCCTTTCCTTGGAACTCGCGCTTGACCAGTTTCAATATATCTTTCCATGTATAAATGATGATGCAAACTGTCTGGCATTGGCATTAAAATGCTGGTATTCAAGCCTATAACCTCATCACTGCTATAACCAAACATTTGTTCTGCGGCGTGATTAAACACAGCAATCACACCTTGTGCATCAGTTACAACCATCGCATCTAACGCCGAAGCAAACACTGTTTCTAAATGTAGTGCTGCGTTTTTCAAATTTTGAATTGATAGTGTCATGGTTTTAAGCTCATGGTTTGACTCGGGCAAGTCTTTATCGACAAAACATGGTGAATGGCATCACGAATCCCTTGTTATTTTTCACCCTATTTAGGCAGGAGGGCAGGTTTGCTCACTTCCGCCCACAAACAAACGATAAGCAGGATTGCTGCTTTCTTCGCAATAATTAAAACCTAAAGCACCCAAACAATGTTGAAAGGCTTTGCGGTCAGATTTAGGCATTTGCACTCCCATTAAGACTTTGCCAAATGCCGCGCCATGATTGCGATAATGAAACATGCTGATATTCCAACTGCCACCTAATGCGGTTAAAAAATTTAGCAATGCGTTTGGACGCTCTGGAAATTGCAAACTATAAATAACTTCTCCTAACTGACAAGGTGCGTGACCTCCTACCATATAACGAATATGCTCTTTGGCTAATTCATTAGTGGTCATATCTGTGACAGGAAAGCCTTGCTCCTGCAACTGCGAAATTAATTGAGCGCGATCAGATTCTTTGCCACTACTGGAAATACCCACAAAAACTTGCGCCATCGCACTATCAAAATAGCGGTAATTAAACTCTGTTAAACTACGCCCTCCTAACAATTTACAAAACTTTAAGAAACTCCCCGGAATCTCTGGAATTGATACAGCTAATAAAATTTCTCGATGTTCGCCGACTAAAGAGCGTTCTGCCACATAGCGCAACCTATCAAAATTAACATTTGCCCCGCTTTCAATAGCGATTAATGTTTCTCCTGTGACTTGTTTTATATCAACGTATTTTTTTAAACCTGCAACCGATAATGCACCCGCTGGTTCTGCAATTGATCGAGTATCATCAAAAATATCTTTAATTGCTGCACAAATTTCATCTGTGCTAACGGTAATCACTTCATCAACATAATGATGAGCAAGGCGAAAAGGCTCTTTGCCAATTTGTTTGACTGCTACACCATCTGCAAATAATCCAACTTGCTTTAAAACCACACGCCGCTTTGCACTCAGTGCTTGTTGCAAACAATTTGAGTCTTCTGGCTCTACACCGATGATTTTAATTTCAGGACGTACAAATTTAATATAGACCGCAATGCCTGCGATTAAACCACCACCACCTACGGGGACAAAAATTGCGTTAATTGCATCGTTTTTTTGCCGCAAAATTTCCATAGCAATTGTGCCCTGCCCTGCAATCACATCGGCATCATCATAAGGATGAACAAAAGTCATGTCTTTTTCCAGCGCAATTTGCTTGGCGTGTTCATAAGCTTCGTCGTACGAATCTCCAAACAAAATCGTTTCCGCACCTCTGGCTTTTACAGAATTAACTTTAATTTCAGGGGTGGTGTTTGGCATCACAATCAACGCTTTAATGCCTAGTTTTTTTGCAGATAATGCCACGCCTTGTGCATGGTTTCCCGCAGAGGCTGCAATAACACCTTTGGCGCGTTCTTCTTCTGTAAGAGAGGCAATTTTGTTATAAGCACCGCGTAATTTAAACGAAAAAACGGGTTGTAAGTCTTCGCGTTTTAGATAAACTGCGTTGTTTAATCGAGTAGATAATGAAGGGGCAAAATCGAGTGGAGTTTCTACCGCTACGTCGTAAACTTTAGCGCGTAAAATTTTTTCTATATAAGATTGCATTATTTTTTTGGGAATAACCTAGGTTTTTCAAACTATTTAATATCGCATTATCCCACATTTAAACTAGATGACAGCACAATAGGGAAATGGTGCAAAGTATTCAGGCATAAAAAAAGGCTAATCAATAAATTGATTAGCCTTTCTTATTTATTAAGCTAACAACTAACTTACATTAGTTATTTTGTGAAACGTGTTTAGTTTCTCCAGATGGATCACTTTTTGTTGTTTGTTTAGAACCATCTGGATTATCCATACAGCCTGCTAAACCAACAATCATTAATGCCACTGAAACTACTGATAATACTTTTTTCATAACATCCTCCAAATAAAGGTTTTATATTTTTAATGTACTAAATGTTATGTGCCGCTGAATACTAACTATGTTTCACAACATTTTTCAGCTTTTACAAATATCAAAAGTTTTATCGTGCCAGCGTGCTATTCTGACTGTAATCAAACTTAACTTATAACTGAATAGATGAAGTAGAGTTTGAAACTTTTTGTTTAGAACCATCTGGACTATCCATGCAGCCTGTTAAGCCAACAATCATCAGGGTCATTGCAACAAGTGATAATACTTTTTTCATAACATCCTCCAATAAAGGTTTTTATATTTTTTATTAATGTACTAGTTTAAGCACGATGTAATTTATATCATGGCTTAACGTATCTAAGCAATAATAAAATTATTTTATAACGCATTTAAATTATTCGAAAACGAAAATCAAAAGTTTTATAGCCTTAACTGCAACTCCCTGACAATCATCCAAGTTGAAAAAAACAAATTGTGTTATTTATAAGGATTTTCTATTTTTGATGGTGCGTTTTTTGTTGATTGTTTAGAGCCATCTGGATCATCCATGCAGCCTGTTAAACCAATAACTATAGAAGCCATCGCAATTAATGACAATACTTTTTTCATAATATCCTCCAAAAAATTTGCATTTATTATTTATTAATGTACTAAGTGTTAAGCACGTTGAAATTTATATCATGGCTTTGGGTATTCAGGCAATAATAAATTTACTTTAGAGATTATTGATATTTTTATCTATTTGAATATCAATAACTTTATCGTGCCACCTTGCCGCACCGACCGTTACCCATTTGCCTGATAAATTGCGGTTTAACTGATCGTAAACCCACTCGTCTGAAGACTCTATTTTCTTCATTTTTATGTGGAAAACTGTCTTGTCTAAGGCAAGCCCTGCGTTGATTCCCCAAAAAGCCGTAACTTTCATAATGAATTTATTTAAGCGACGATTATCAATTTTAGGAGTCACCGCAATGTTTGCCCACATCGAATGAACACGCCCCCAATTCGGTGCAAGCATCCGTCCTTCGCTATTCACAAAGGGCAACCACTGCTCTTTTCCTTCTGTGTCGATGTAAGTAATCGCCAAAATTCGATTATAGCCGTGAAAATGGTCATGCAAATAAAGTGCGTGTGGGGTAATACCTACAAAAGAACCTGAAAATATAATCAAAGCATTGCTTGCAGCATCCAGTGCAGCTGTTATCGGCGTTTGTTGCATATTTATTTTAAGTCGATACAACAATCCATAATGAATGGTGCTATTGATTTGAAACAAACACAAAATCAACACTATTTTCGTTAAAATGCGATTATGTTTTTTTAATAGTTTTTCGTCAGAAACAGCAAAGAATCTGTCATACAAGGTCGGTTTAAGCGGAGTTGTTGAAACTTGACAACCGCTATCACAATTTATACGAACTCTGGAATCTGCTATTTTTCGATAATAACGCTCTGCAAGTTGAAAAACTCCGGGAGTTTTCAGTAAATATCCAAACAAAGCCAAATACCGCATTTTAATTAAAATTTGTGCGTAAGTAGCGACACCTGCATAACAATTATTTTTTTCATCCAAGGCGTACAAATCAGTCAATAACATTTTTTCATCAATTGACTGCAAGGCAGGATAGTTTTTTGCAAAACTTTGCGCCCCTTTAAAGTCGATACAGTGAAAAATATCAAAATGATTGAGTGTTAGCACAGTACGATTACATAACGGGCATAATTCGTCGTAAAACACGGTTAAGCTAGGTTGCTTGGCAATTAACCATTCAGCCAGTTTGCGATAACAAGAAAAAGGAAGTACCAAAGTGTAGAAAATCAGCATTCCAAATCCAAACGGATAGATGTTTAGGGTAAAAATAATGCTTAAATGCAAACACATTCCAACCAAAACATAAATCAAGCGCAAACGGCGAATATGAACAAAAAACAGAAAGGTAAATTGAAAAATAATAATCGTATAGCCAATAATTTTTTGTAAAACTTCTTGATTTAATAGCCATGACATATTAATTGCAGAAACGTAATACGGCATTGTTCCTGGCAACCATCCACCTAAACCATTTCGCCAATGCGGGGCAAACATTTTGTGAATTACCGAATCAAAATATAAAAAACCTAAGCAAATCATCACAGGCAATGAATAGGCTAAAAGACTGACCGTGGTTTTTTGATAGTTTTGATAATGCACAAACGGATTAATCAATTTGCGACGTAAATTATCAACTGAAAAAGCCTTATCTGCTGGCAAAAAAATTAAAAACAGATTTGCACCAATCATAAACAAGTCAAAACCGCCGTCAAAGTCGCGCTGCATTGGCGTGAAATTAACAAACACTAACCAGAAAATATAATTGGCAATAATGCTAGTTTGATAGCGATAACCGACGACAATAAAAGCGGCAATAACAGCCCACAAACACAAAAAAAAGTGAATCATGGGAAATTCAACATCCATATATGGGATAGGGTCAAAAATCAAATGATTAAAGTACAATAAAAACAGCACTTCTTGCAGCGTAACCAGTCCGAATAACAGTCTAAATAAACCAAGCCCAGTAGCAGGAACTTGATGTTTTAATGAGGAAAACAGCTTAGTGGAGAGTAATTTATACATTTTTGAGGCGCAAGGCGTGGCAAAAATATATAAAGTATAGAGGATGTGGGGTAATTAAAGAAATCTGACCGCTTAAAAAACAAAAACCGTCGCAAATGACTTTGCGACGGTTTTTAGGGATAAATCGAATTCGGTAAAGCTTACTCTTCGTCGCTAGGCTCTGCGAAAACCCATTTTACGAAGAAATAACCAGCAGCAATAACCACTAATGCTGTAATCATGCCTGCTGGCTCTTTTAACATTTCTGTTACGTCTAAAATCGCTCCCATGAGTATCCTACCTTTTTTGTGTGTTGTAAGTAAATGAACGTGCCGTTATGTGGCATCCGAATTTATATGTTACTTTAGAGGAATTTAAAGTCAAGCTAAATCAGTAGTAAGCTTTGAATAACTGACTCAAGAAGTAAGTAAAATCAGCATAGAAATTGCCATATTGCTAGAATATGAGTAGTATGGTGTTTGGCTACTTTTTGGAGTGATAACCATGATTAAAAAAATAACAATTCTAACACTAACCTCGCTTTTGTTTATATCCACTGCAAATGCACAAGAAACAGTCAAGGATACACTAGGCGTTGTCGGCAAATGGAAAGTGTGGGCAGAAAGTGCCGCAAAAAATAAAGAAAAAAAAATGATTGATAATTTGTGGGAGTTTAAAACAGATGGAGTTCTTCATGCTGTTTCAACAGACCCTCGCACTAAAACCTTGGATTTAACCACAAAATATTACATAGAAAACGGCGCGATTATGAAAGAAAGAGCCGGCCGCCCTGGTAAATTTGACCGTTGTACCGTTGAAAAGCAAGACGCTGAAATGATTTTGGGCTGTCCGGGTTTATACCTTTTCATGAAAAAAACAAATTAATAACAACAAATTAACCAGAGGTAACAAAAAAATGATTGGTGGCATAGTAATGGTGTTTGCAGTAATTTGGGCATACCAAACTGCAGTAAGAGAAAAAACTGAAAACATGCTGTTTTGGGTTGCAGCAGCTGCTGTGGCTTTCTTGGTTGTTCAGTATGCGTTCGTATGGCTAGATATTTACATCTTGGAATCTTTTAGAGGTAGCGAAAGCACTGAAGGTTATGAAAGAGATATGGTCAGTGTTGGCGACCGTAAAAATGAAGGCGGTTTTGAAGGCTGGAAAGGCGTATTGTTATCTTCATTTTTTGAATTAATGCCTCCTATTGCTGGTTTCCTAGCTGTTGCATTTGTTAGAGTTAAGTTCATTTTAAAAGCCGCTTTTACACCTGCAAATTTATTTAGTGGTATTACTGAAATGTTTGCAAGTATTGGCTCTAGTTTTAAAAGCACAACAGTAAGAGAAGAAGAATAACCGCCTTAAAGCGATAATCTTTTTTAAGACAACTCTAAAAGCCCAAGTTATTGACTTGGGCTTTTTTATTTTTAAGAGCCAATAACTTTAGAAACTAAAAAAACCAGCGTTACAATAAACAAAACAGTAACAATCAGACCTATGACAATGTAATGACTTACCTTGCCTTGAGTAAAATCCTGCTCTCTATTTTCCCTGCTCTGTATCCCAATAAAAGCCGACAAAACGCTTTTCAAGACCTGTAAAATACTCGGTTGCGCCATGATGTTTTCCCCAAAGTTTAAAAAATGACCTTAACAATATCGCTTGATTGTGGTCTAAGCAATGATTATATTCAGCGATTATAGAGTTTCTCTCCTGACAGTTTCCACTTTTACCTTGCACAGAACTTATGACTAACAATACATTATTAAAAGACCAATTAGCTCAACGTATCTTGTTTTTAGACGGCGCAATGGGCACGATGATTCAAAGTTATAAACTGGAAGAAGCTGACTATCGCGGGGCGCGATTTGCCGACTGGAACAGTGATTTAAAAGGCAATAACGATTTATTGTCGCTCACGCAGCCTAAAATTATTCAAGCGATTCACCAAGCTTATTTAGACGCGGGTGCGGATATTCTGGAAACCAATACGTTTAACTCAAACAATATCGGCATGGGTGATTATCACATGCAGGATTTGGTGTATGAGTTAAACGTTGCTGGGGCAAAACTTGCCAAAGAAGTGTGTGCAAAAATGACCTTAGCAACGCCTGATAAACCGCGCTTTGTTGCAGGGGTGTTAGGGCCTACTAGCCGCACGGCTTCCATGTCGCCGAATGTCAACGACCCAGGCTTTAGAAATATCTCCTTTGATGAATTGGTGGAAACCTACACATTAGCAACAAAAGGACTGATTGATGGCGGCGCGGACGCGATTCTGATTGAAACCGTATTCGATACATTGAATGCAAAAGCTGCGATTTTTGCCGTTGATGCGTATTTTGAAAAAATTGGCTATAAATTACCGGTGATGATTTCCGGCACCATTACGGATGCGTCAGGGCGGACTTTATCAGGACAAACAGCGGCGGCGTTCTGGAATTCCTTGCGTCATATTGAACCGATTTCTTTCGGCTTTAACTGCGCACTCGGCGCAAAAGAATTGCGTCAATATATCGAAGAATTATCTGGCATAGCAGACACTTATGTTTCTGCCCATCCTAACGCGGGTTTGCCGAATGAATTTGGCGAATATGACGAAACACCAGAACAAATGGCAGAAGAATTAGCGGATTGGGCGGCGCAGGGTTATTTAAACATTATCGGCGGCTGCTGCGGCACATCGCCTGCCACGATTCGTGCAATTGTCAGTGCAGTAAGCAAATATCCACCACGCAAAATTCCTGACTTAGAAAAACAATGTCGCTTGGCAGGTTTAGAACCGATGAACATTACGCCCAGCTCGTTATTTGTGAATGTCGGTGAACGCACCAACGTCACAGGTTCTGCGGTGTTCAAACGCTTGATTGTGAATGGCGATTTTGAAGCGGCGTTAGCGGTCGCGAAAGAGCAGGTTGAAAACGGTGCGCAAATTATTGACATCAACATGGATGAAGGGATGTTGGAATCGAAAGAAGCGATGGTGCGGTTTTTACATCTGATCGCCTCAGAGCCGGATATTGCAAAAGTTCCGGTAATGCTCGATTCGTCAAAATGGGATATTTTGGAAGCGGGTTTAAAGTGCATTCAAGGCAAAGGCATCGTCAATTCGATTTCGATTAAAGAAGGCGAAGAAAACTTTATTCGCCAAGCCAAATTGATTCGTCGTTATGGTGCGGCAGCGATTGTGATGGCATTTGATGAGCAAGGACAAGCCGATACCAAGCAAAGAAAAGTCGAAATTTGTACTCGCGCTTATAAAATTCTCACCGAACAAATTGGTTTTCCACCGGAAGATATTATTTTCGATCCGAATATTTTTGCGATTGCAACTGGGATTGAAGAGCACAACAATTACGGGCTTGATTTTATTGAAGCCACCGAAGAAATTAAACGCACCTTGCCACACGCTTTGATTTCAGGCGGCGTGTCGAATGTGTCGTTTTCGTTTCGCGGCAATAATCCGGTGCGCGAAGCCATTCACGCGGTGTTTTTATACCATGCGGTGAAAGTTGGCATGAGCATGGGCATCGTGAATGCCGGACAATTGGCAATTTATGAAGATATTCCGTTGGAATTGCGCGATGTCGTTGAAGATGTGGTGTTGAATCGTAACCCAGAAAGCACAGAAAGACTGTTAGAGCTGGCAGAAAAGTATCGCGGTGATGGCAGTGTGGCGAAAAAAGAAGATGAACAGTGGCGTAGTTTGCCGGTGAATAAACGCTTAGAACACGCGCTGGTGAAAGGCATTACTGAATTTATTGATGAAGACACCGAACAAGCGCGAATTGAAGCCGGAAAACCGCTCGATGTCATCGAAGGGCCGTTGATGGACGGCATGAATGTGGTCGGTGATTTATTTGGGGCGGGTAAAATGTTTTTGCCACAAGTGGTGAAATCCGCGCGGGTGATGAAAAAAGCGGTGGCGTATTTGATGCCATTTATGGATGCTGGCGTGGAAAGTGAGCGGCAACGCAACGGCAAAATTTTGATGGCAACCGTCAAAGGCGACGTGCATGACATCGGCAAAAACATCGTTGGCGTGGTGTTGCAATGCAATAACTACGAAGTGGTGGATTTAGGCGTAATGGTTCCCGCTGAAACGATTTTGAAAACTGCGCGTGAACAAAACGTGGATATTATCGGTTTAAGCGGCTTGATTACCCCGTCATTGGATGAAATGGTGCATATTGCCAAAGAAATGGAGCGGCAAAAATTTGAAATCCCCTTGATGATAGGCGGCGCAACGACTTCGAGAGCGCACACGGCGGTGAAAATTGAAGAACATTATCACGGCGCAACCATTTATGTACCTGATGCGTCTCGTGCGGTCGGGGTTGCTAGCAGCTTGTTAAGCCCTGAACTCAAAGATGATTTTATGTCGAAAACCCGCGCTGAATATGCACAAGTGCGCGAACATCACAAAGGACGGAAAGCGCAAAATCCACAACATAATTTGGAAGCAGCGCGGGCAAATAAATTTAACTGGGCAGAAGAACATCAGCCCGTTAAGCCGTCTTTTTTAGGCACAAAAGTGATTGATAATTTCCCATTAGAAACACTGGTGTGGTTTATTGATTGGTCGCCATTTTTCCAAACGTGGGAGTTATCGGGCAGTTATCCGAAAATTTTTGACGATGAACTCATTGGTGAAGAATCGCGAAAACTGTTCGCAGAAGCGCAAACAATGTTGCATCAAATTATTACTGAAAAATGGATTACCGCGCGTGCCGTGATTGGTTTTTTCCCAGCTAACAGTGTAGGTGATGATATTTTGTTATACAAAGATGACAGCCGCAGCGAAGTTTTGGAAACGTTGCACCATTTGCGGCAACAAAATGTGAAAGCACCCGGACGACCAAACTATTGTTTATCGGATTTTATCGCCCCGATTGACAGTGGCAAAGCTGATTATATCGGCGGATTTGCAGTAACGACAGGGATTGGCATTGAAGAAAAACTGGCTGAATTTGAAGCGGATTTTGATGATTACAGCGCGATTATGCTCAAAGCGTTAGCAGATAGATTTGCTGAAGCGTTTGCCGAATACATGCACCAAGTGGTGCGCAAAGAACATTGGGGTTATGCAGATGATGAGGAGCATACCTCAGAAGAGTTGATTGCAGAAGCCTATAAAGGCATCCGCCCTGCGCCAGGCTATCCGGCGTGTCCTGACCATACCGAAAAAGAAAAGCTGTTCGCACTTTTAGATGTGACAGCTAATACCAGCATTACTTTAACTGAAAGTTTTGCGATGTATCCGACCGCAGCGGTGAGCGGCTGGTATTTCTCGCATCCTGAATCACAATATTTTAATGTGGGCAAAATTGCAGATGATCAGTTAGAAGATTATGCCAAACGTAAAGGTATGCTTAAAGAAGTTGCCGAGCGTTGGCTGTCTGCGCATTTAAATCACTAACTATTCAAGCTATGTAGAGTCGCGACGCATCGCGATTCTACGACAATAAATCACAATAAGTTTTAATACACTTTTCTCTTTCACCGTACTAAAACTTTTGTCTATTTCCTTAATCCGTGAAAATTTACAGAAACTTTAAAAGTTTTACTCAAAATAGGTAGAAAAATGACGCAATTGTTACAAATGATTGAATTTGCTCTTGAGCGAGGCATGTATGCAAGCCGATGGTTGTTAGCTCCAGTTTATTTAGGGATGAGTTTAACCTTGCTTGCGATTGCCATTAAGTTTTTTCAAGAACTATGGCATTTATTACCGCATATTTTAGAAATCAGTGATGCCAATCTGGTCTTAGGTCTGCTGAGTTTAGTGGATTTGACCTTGGTAGGCAGTTTAATTGTGATGGTGATGTTTAGCGGCTATGAAAACTTTGTTTCGCAGTTAGATATTGAAGAAGATACCGAAAAATTAAGTTGGTTAGGTACGCACGACTACAACTCGTTAAAAATGAAAGTCGCCACCTCAATTGTGGCAATTTCCTCGATTCATTTATTAAAAGTTTTTATGAATGTCGAGAATATTCAAAATGATAAATTGTTCTGGTTTGTTGTGATTCACATGACTTTTGTATTGTCCGCTTTGCTAATGGGATATTTAGGCAAATTGGAACATCCTCCTCATTAAGGAATGCGCACGAAATAAACTCGGCAACTTTAGGACTGGCAGTCCTTAAAGGACTGCCAGTCCTGACCTCAGCGATTTTAAAAACAAACTTGCCTAAGTTGATTTGTACTCGTCCCTAAGCAGGCACGGTAAGGATAAAAATAAACGCGATATTGAACTAAATTTAGCCAGTAAATTTTTCCTATGAACCTTATCTTATTCGGCACTTCCGCCTGCCATTTATGCGAAATGGCGCACGAACTTTTAATCCCGCTCTTAAAAAATCATCCGTCTTGTCAGCTGGAAATGATTGATATTGCTGAACAAACGAAATGGCAAGAACAATACGCAATTAGAATTCCTGTTTTACTTCACCCACAAACACAACAAGAACTTAGTTGGCCTTTTGACAGCGCAGCTATAGTTAAATTTATCAATGAGTTAGAAAATGACTGAACATTTTAGAATTGAAAAAGACAGCATGGGCGAATTGCGCGTACCAGGCTCTGCTTTATATGGCGCACAAACGCAACGCGCGGTAAATAACTTTCTTATCAGTAACTTAACCATGCCGCCTGCGTTTATTAAAACTGTCGCGCTGATTAAAAAAATGGCTGCTTTGGTCAATATGGAATTAGGTGAGTTAAAAACCGAATATGGCAATGCGATTGTGGCCGCTGCCGACCAAATTCTTGCTGGCAAACATGCCGAACAGTTTCCGCTGGATGTGTTTCAAACGGGTTCTGCGACTAGCACTAATATGAATGTCAATGAAGTAATTGCACATCTTGCCAGTAAAATTGCAGGCTTGGAAATCAGTGCAAACGATCATGTGAATATGGGACAAAGCAGTAATGATGTGATTCCTACCGCGATTCATGTGAGTGCCGCCTTGGAATGTAAACAACATTTGTTACCTAATTTAGCTTATTTGGCCGACACCATTGAGAAAAAAGCCGCGACAGTGGATGGCGTTATCAAAACCGGACGCACGCATTTGATGGATGCAATGCCAATCCGCTTAAGTCAAGAACTAGGCGGCTGGGCACTGCAAATTCGTAATGGTATTGACCGAATCAACGCCACATTACCGCGCGTATATAAATTGGCACAAGGCGGCACAGCGGTAGGCACAGGCATTAATGCACATCCTGAATTTGCACAAAAATTTGCGCGCGCCTTAGCTGCCGATACAGAATTACCTTTCACGCCAAATGATTCTTTTTTTGAAAGCTTAGCCACACAAGATGCAATGGTGGAATTATCAGGACAATGCAAAGTGATTGCAGTGAGCTTGATGAAAATTGCCAATGATTTGCGCTGGATGAATAGCGGCCCTTTAGCGGGTTTGGGTGAAATTGAACTCACAGCTCTGCAACCGGGCAGCAGCATTATGCCGGGCAAAGTGAATCCGGTGATTCCTGAAGCAACCGCGATGGTTGCCGCACAAGTGATTGGAAATGATGCAACGATTACAATTGCGGGACAATCCGGCAGTTTTCAATTGAATGTTATGTTGCCACTGGTCGCTTACAATATTTTGCAAAGCATTGAATTATTAGGAAATATTAGCGTAGCATTAGCCGATAAAGCGATTGCTGATTTTAGCGTTAGAGAAGCACACTTGCAGGAAGCATTGGCAAAAAATCCAATTTTAGTGACCGCGTTAAATCCGATTATTGGCTATGCAAAAGCAGCAAAAATAGCAAAATCAGCTTATCAACAAGGTCGCCCGATTATTGATGTGGCGGCGGAAATGACAGATTTAAGCCGTGATGATTTGGAAAAACTTTTAGAACCTGCGCATTTGACCACAGGTGGAATTAATCAATAAAACAGGGTAAACAGGTTGGAGACGTTGCACTGCAACGTCTCCACGCCCAATCAATTTCCTACTACCGGCGTTCCATCCCAATTTTCTTTTGGAGCTTTATCGCAATAACTCCATTTTGCTTGCCAACGTGACGGAAAACTTGGGTCTAAAAACGTAATGTGAAACTTGCCCCAATAAAACGTTGGTTTATCTTTCATCATCCGCTGTTTTTTGCATTTCACTTCTGAGTTTTCTTGAATCCAATAGCCTTTATACGAGCCACGATGACTATAAACACCGGCAAGGTTGTCAATATAAATTAACCCTAACGTGCCTTTATTGTCGTAATTCCACAACGCTATTTTGCCAATATCTGCTTCATAAACCACTTTGCCATAAGAGCTGTCCCAAACCTCGTCGGCCACTGATGTTTGACTCACTGCTAATGCTGCAAAAAAGCTCATGCAAAGAGCAACCGTTTTTTTTATTTTCATGGTGCAGTCTCCAAAGTAAGGGATTAAGAAAGCTTTTGTTAGGGGAAACTTAAATCTGTTTTAAATCATGCTTATTTTTCTTTTTCTATCAATACCGCAGAAATACACTCCATCATGCTTTCTGTGTAATTGGTATGTGCTTCTGCTAAAGCTTTAGGAGAACCAAAAGCCGTGCGCAACTCATCCATCGTTTTTTTAGGATCTTTAGATTTTTGCAAGGTTAGCATTTTCACATAATTGCGATATGCCATTAAGCGGTCTGGATCAAAGGGGAAAAAACCCGGCATTTTTGGCGTTGAAGTATCCACAATACATTTAGTAATCATCTCTGGGTCTATTTTGTAATCTTTCACATCTTGTTCTACCTTCATCTGCTCTAAAACAGCTTGTTGATAATTTTCCTTATCAGCACAACCCGATAAAAATAAAATACAGAAGAAAATAAGCACTCGTTTGTTCATAAATATACCGTTGTTAATAGAGTTTAGGCGTGTGTAAAAGTGCGCTATTATACTCTGAATATAAAGTGCTTTGTTCATTGACATGACAGGCTCTAAAAACAAAAAAACAGAAAGGGGAAGTTCTCGCTATGAAAACAGCGTTAGTTGTTGATGATAATAATGTAAATCGCTGCCTGCTCACTGCGTTACTAAAACGTGATGGCTATAGGGTCGTTGAGGCTGAAGACGGCTTGCAAGCCATTGAAAAATACGTCTTACATCAACCTAATATTATTTTTATGGATTTGATGATGCCTGTCATGGACGGCATTGAGTCGTGCAAGCGCATCAAGGCGATATGTGACAAAACTTCTTTTGTGCCGATTATTTTTGTCACTGCGGTCTCTGATGAAAATAAACTCAGTGAGTGTATTGAGTCTGGCGGCGATGACTTTATTACCAAACCTGTAGATTTGCAGGTGCTCAGTGCGCGAATTAAATCTATGGAGCGGTTAAGTCTGCTGTACGACACGCATTTTGCGATGGTGCGCCGGATTCAGCGCGATCAGGAATTGGCAAAAAATGTCTTTAACAGCGTTATTTTTAACGATACGCAAATCTGCAATCAAATCAAAATTCTGTTGCAACCTGCTGAAACCTTTAGTGGCGATATGTTTTTAAGTGCGCTTTCGCCAGCCGGAGAATTGCATGTGATGCTAGCAGATTTTACAGGACACGGTTTAGGCGCGGCACTTGGTGCAATTCCAGCCTCCGATGTTTTTAAAGCAATGGTGGCAAAAGGTTTTTCTGGCGATAAAGTCTTATCCTCCATTAACAAAAAATTAAAAAAAATTCTGCCTATCGGCATGTTTATGGCGGCGCAATATTTGATTGTGCGCAAAGATTTTGATTATGTTTCTATTTGCATCTGCGGAATGCCGGATGTTTTTATTCGCGACCATACCGAACACAAAATAAAACACCGCGTAAAATCAGCTTCGTTTGCATTAGGCGTGGTGACGGAAATTGATTTTAAATCGTTATTTGAAAAAGTCTCGATCACCGAAGGCGACAGCATTATTTTATGCAGCGATGGTGTAACAGAATCGGTGAGTTTTGAACACGAGCTATTCGGCGAAAAACGCCTAGAAGACATCATCAACGATCGCGAATGTGTTTCTGTGATTGATGGAGTTGAAAAAGCCATCAGCGAGTTTTGCGGCGGCGGTGCTCAAACCGATGATATTAGTTTGGCAGAAATTATTTGCACAGAAAGTTTGTTTTTAAATTCTCAGTCTTATGACGAAGACCTTTTTTGTGAACTTGGATTAGATGCGCCAGCTCAAGCCAATAAAGCTAACGAAAGCACGCTTGATTTCTTAGATCAAGACTCGAACTGGAAATATCAGCTCACCTTAAAAGGAAATGAATTAGCCAAGCTCAATCCAATTCCTATATTAATTAGTCAGTTACAAGAGTTAGATAATCAATTGGAGCATAGCTTGCAGTCTTTATATACCATTTTGACTGAGCTTTATATCAATGCGTTAGATCATGGCGTGTTAAAACTTGATTCACAACTCAAAAGCAGTCCGCAAGGTTTTGAGATTTATTTTGATGAACGCGAAAAACGCTTGAGTGCTTTGGAGAGTGGTTATATTAATTTTTCGTTTCGCGGGCTAAATGAAAACGGTCAGTTAAAAATCAATATTACCATTGAAGACAGCGGCAATGGTTTTGACATAGAACAAGTGTTAACACGCTATGCGCATCCCAATGAGATGGCATTGTGTGGCAGAGGTATTTTTTTGGTGCATGAGCTTTGTCATTCTTTGGTTTATAGCGAACCGGGCAACAAAGTGGATGTGGTGTATATGTGTACGCGCCCAAGTTAGGCAAAAAAACCTGTCAGGTCTTTAAGACCTGACAGGTTTACAGAGATGTTAAGAAAAACTTAATCTATTTTGTTCCACATCGACATGAATCGTGCTACCCGCAATAAACCGCCCTGCCAAAATATCCTGCGCTAGCGGATTTTCCAATTGTTGTTGAATTGCACGTTTTAACGGTCTTGCGCCATAAACTGAATCAAATCCCGCCTCGCCCAATTTATCCAACGCTGCATCGGTAATCACTAACTGCATATCTTTATCTTGCAAACGTTTTTGCAAATAACCTAATTGAATTTTCGCAATCGCGCGAATTTGTGCAGCCGCCAATGGATGAAACACCACGACTTCATCAATCCTGTTTAAAAATTCAGGGCGAAAATGTCCAGCAACCACCGCCATTACTTGCGCTTTCATCACTTGATAATTTTCTTCGCCTGCCAAATCTTGAATATAGGTTGAGCCTAAATTGGAAGTCATCACAATCACGGTATTTTTAAAATCTACCGTTCTGCCTTGTCCATCAGTCAAACGGCCATCATCCAACACTTGCAGCAAAATATTGAAAACATCAGGATGCGCTTTTTCGATTTCATCCAACAAAATCACTGAATAAGGCTTGCGGCGTACTGCTTCGGTTAAATAACCGCCTTCTTCATAGCCGACATAGCCCGGAGGCGCACCGATTAAGCGTGCCACCGAATGTTTTTCCATAAATTCGGACATATCCACGCGCACAATTGCTTCTTCCGTATCAAACAGAAAGCCCGCCAATGCTTTACACAGTTCGGTTTTACCCACGCCGGTTGGCCCTAAAAATAAGAATGAACCATTCGGGCGATTCGGGTCTGACAAACCCGCGCGGGAACGACGAATCGCATTACTCACCGCTTTCAAAGCTTCATTTTGCCCGACTACGCGCTGACGCAATTCATCTTCCATCCGCAATAATTTATCGCGCTCGCCTTCCATCATTTTGGAAACCGGAATCCCTGTCCATTTTGACACCACTTCAGCAATTTCTTCCTCAGTCACTTTATTGCGCAACAACGTCATAGGCTTCGCTTCCGCACTGTCGGCATCTTTCAGTTCTTTTTCCAATTTAGGAATAATCCCGTATTGCAATTCGGACATTTTCGCCAAATCACTGGAACGGCTGGCAACTTCCAAATCCATTTTTGCCCGTTCCAATTGTTCTTTAATATGTGCAGAACCTTGCAGCGCAACTTTTTCGGCTTTCCAAACTTCGTCTAAATCTGAATATTCTTTTTCCAAACTGGCGATTTCTGTGACCAGAATTTCTAACCGCTTTTTAGAAGCCGCATCATCTTCATTTTTCAAAGCCACTTGTTCAATTTTTAGCTGAATTAAACGCCGCTCTAATTTATCCATCACCTCTGGTTTAGAATCAATTTCCATCCGAATTCGACTCGCCGCTTCATCAATCAAATCAATAGCTTTGTCAGGCAATTGTCGATCCGCGATATAACGATGCGATAAAATTGCCGCCGCCACAATCGCAGGGTCGGTAATATCCACACCGTGATGGACTTCGTAACGCTCTTTTAAACCGCGCAAAATCGCAATCGTATCTTCAACCGTTGGCTCATCCACCAAAACTTTTTGAAAACGCCGTTCTAAAGCGGCATCTTTTTCAATGTATTTGCGATATTCATCCAAGGTGGTCGCGCCCACACAATGCAATTCGCCACGCGCCAAGGCAGGTTTCAGCATATTTCCGGCATCCATTGCGCCTTCTGCTTTGCCCGCGCCCACCATGGTATGCAATTCATCAATAAAAAGAATCACTTGCCCTTCTTGTTTCGCTAAATCGTTCAGCACGGCTTTTAAACGCTCTTCAAATTCACCACGAAATTTTGCCCCCGCGATTAACGCCGCCATGTCCAAAGACAAAACCTGTTTCGACTTCAAGCCTTCTGGCACTTCGCCATTCACAATCCGCTGCGCCAAACCCTCAACAATCGCGGTTTTACCCACGCCCGGCTCGCCAATTAACACCGGATTGTTTTTAGTGCGACGTTGCAAAACTTGAATAGTGCGGCGAATTTCATCATCGCGACCAATCACAGGGTCTAACTTGCCCAGCTCAGCGCGTTCTGTCAGATTAATCGTGTATTTTTTTAAGGCTTGGCGTTGATCTTCGGCATTCGAATCATTCACCGAATCACCGCCACGCATGGCTTCAATGGCTCTTTCCAACGCTTGTTTTGTCACACCCACTTTTTTTAATAAATCTTGTAGCGGTTCGCGACTTTCAAAAATTGCCAATAAAAACAATTCACTGGAAATAAACGCATCACTGCGTTGTTGTGCGAGTTTGTCGGTTAAATTCAATAAACGTTGCGTGTCATTAGATAAAACCACATCGCCGCCCGTGCCACTGACGGTTGCAATGCGATTTAATTCATCTGACAAACCATTGCGCAATTGATTAAGATTTGCGCCCGCTTGCTGCAATAACGGGCGAATTGTGCCGCCTTCCTGATTTAACAGCGCGGTCATTAAATGAGCAGGGGCAATAAATTGATGGTCTTTGCCTAACGCCAAACTTTGTGCGTCGGCTAAAGCTTCTTGAAATTTGCTGGTTAATTTATCCATTCTCATAAAAAAAACCTGTTAGTGAAGTAAGTTAAGTTACTCCTAACATGGTTATTAATTATTTTTTTTCAATGGGAAAGGAAATATGCTGACTGTCAATCGTTTCAAGACTGGCAGTTGCCTGGAAAGGCTACCAAGAATAACTAACGGAAAACCGCACTTGTCGCCCTTGATATTGCGTGTCAAAAAAAGCCACTCGATCGCTTGGAGTTGCAGCATGAGTGGACGGCGGGGTTAATGATTGTGTGTAATAGGTTTTATTCAAAATGTTAAACGCGCTTAAATCAAAATCTAAGCTTTGTTTATTGCTTGCAATCGGCAATTTGTAGTGCAAAGAACTGTTCCAAGTGGCAAATCCATCCGTTAAACTGCTGCTACGATTTGGCAAACGCAGCTCAATAGAATTTTCCCACAAATTACTTTGCCAATCTTTGCGCTTGCCATACACAACCAATTGATTATTAAAAACTAAATCGCCGCCATAAATTTTTTCGCTCCACTCAAAACCTGTGGCAACTGTCCAATCAGCTAACAACGGAATTTTCTGTGCCGCATCTCGACTGGCAGCGTGTGACCAACTGGCGTTTAAAAAACTTTTCCAATTTTTATCAAACGTGATTTGCGCCTCAAATTCAGTTCCAAAAATTGTTTGATGGTCAAAATTGCTAAAGTTTCCACTTTCTTCTACGGTGCGTGATGGGCTATTAAAGCTATTACGACGTTGCAAAACATTGTCATAACTATTGCGATAACCGGTTAAGCTCACTTGCATTTTTTGCGTTTGATAACCAATTTGCGCTTCCAAAGTGTCCACAGTTTCTACATCTGGCAACTCTATACCAATAAAATTGCGACTAAATTCTACAAAACTGGGTGCACGATATGCCGTGCCATACAGCAGTTTCGCATACACACCATTGTCAAAACCATGCGTTAAACCTAAGCGATAGTTAAACTGGTTATTGAATAAATCCAAAACTTCATAACGCAAACCGACTGTTAATTGCGTTTTTGGCGTGAAAATATTTTGTGTGTCTTGCAGAAAAAAACTATAGGTTGCAAGGCTTAAATCTTGATAGGCAGGATCGGCAGTAGAGTTTTTAAAACTATCATCAATTTTGCTAATCACTCCTGATGTTGGCTCTTCTTCACGTTTAAATTCAAACCCTGCAATCAATTTATTTGACTCATGCGGCTGATAGTTGAGAGCTGAATAAAAACCACTTAAATTGGTATGACTGATAAAAACATTGTTACTGGTTCGGCTAGTTATTTCGTGCTCCAATCGCTGTGTATCCGTATGATAAGCGTTGATGTTGATGCCTAATGTATCGGAAAAAGCGTGTCTGTAAGTTAAGGAAAGACGGAAGTTTTTATCAACCACCGTATTTTGTGTAGGCAGCGGTTTTTCGACACGATGATTATCAAATTGATTATAAAATCCATTAAATAATAATTCTCCGTTTAAAGCTGACATGCTGATATGTGCATAAGCCAATTCTTGACTGTTAGATTGTGTGTTTATGCCGCCTTTTCGATTGTAATCGGGTTTGCGCCCATCGGTTTCCAGCCATTTTCCTTCCACATTCACATCAACCGCATCCGCGATATTTTGCTCTACTCTGCCGTATGCCAAATAGGTGTTGTCTTCGCCAAGACCCAGTTTTAGCGTATTTTTCAGTTTTTGCTCAGAATCGTTGCCATCACTGCTTTTTTTGCCCGCTTGGAAAGTGAAAATATTAATCACTCCCGAAAACGCATTTGAACCATATAACGCAGAACCGGGGCCGCGAATAATTTCAACTTTTTCAATGCTTTCTACCGGCAATCCTTCATCAATTGCAAAGCCTCCAAACGAATCTTTAATGGGAACGTTATCAATAAACAAGGCAACTTTGTTATTAAAATCCGCCTGCACGCCGCGCATCCAGATTCTTTGCCGTCCATTAGGGATGGTTTGCATTTGCACGCCGGCAACTAACGTCAACACATCGCTTAAGGTTCTTGCCCCTAAATGATGAATTTCTTTATAGTTGTAAGTGCTAATCGTGCTAGGTGCTTGGCTGATGCAAGTTGCAGTTTTGTTGCTAGAAGAAACTGTCAAATTCATTAACTCTTCAATTGGCATCGTGACTAACTCATTCATTTTACAAGAGTCAGCTTTCACTGATACACAAACACACAACCCTAGGCCAATAGCTAATTTTTTAAGTTTCATTTCAAAGCTTACGAAAAAGATAGTAAAAACATTATAGTCAAGGTGATAATGACATACTGTTTTAATTTTAGCATACTAATAATATCTAAATATTTGTGATATAGTTCACATTACTTCAGTCTAGCGGTTAAATCTATCTGCTACTATTGAATAAAGCGACTTTCTTTTGTACTATCAACCGTCTGTTATTAATCGTTTGATTTTAAGAAAGGGGACATTATCTGTTGTTTGCACGTCAAAAACTCACTTCTTGTTGCGCTACAAATTCCTTGTCATTATGCTAAAAGCGTTAGCCTTCCTACATTTATGCTTGTTATTTGGCACTAGCCTACTCTTAAGTGTAGAGGCTGCAGATGTTGCAGAAAACCAGCTCAAAGCCGCTTATCTTGTCCACTTAAGTGAATTCACCACTTGGCCAGATGCAAAAATGCAGCTGCCTAATTTTTCTATTTGCCTGTCTAAAAACAGCACACTGAGTGAACCGCTTGAGGAAATTCGTGGTCGCTTAGTCAAAGATAAACCTTTAGATATTATCTATAATGTTTCTGCGGAAAGAATAAATACTTGCCATATTTTATACGTTGAAGATGTAGGCGATAAAAAAATACTGCAACAAGCGGTGCAAAGAAATGAGCCTATTTTAAGTGTCAGCAGTGAGACAGGATTTGCAAAAGCAAGCGGCGGTGGCGTGATTGAGTTTTATACCGATAGTGAGAAAAAAGTTAAGATGCGGATTAATTTAAAGCTCATGCGCCAATCAAGCTTAATGATTAGCTCTAATTTGCTGCGTTTAATGGATGTTATTCCTTGAACTAAATATGGCTAACCTTCCTTTCTTTTCCATTCGGCAAAAAATCACACGCTTAATTTCAGGCGTTTTGAGCATTGCTTTAATCCTCATGCTCATCATACTGACTGCGATGGAAATTGATCGCAAATGGAAAGAGCTAAATCATCGCATTGAAATACAAGCAGATATTATTTCAGCACAGCTTAAAGCCGCGATTAAGTTTAATGACAAGGATGGTGCAGAAACAGAAACGCTTGCTGCTCTAAAAGCTGATACAGGCATTGTATCGGTCTTTATTATCACAAAAGACAAACCCTTCTCCGCTCACTATAGCAATCCTGTACATGATGAACACTGGGACTCGTTGCCAAATTTTATCTCCACGCAACACACCATTGATAAAAAGTTTGCCTATGAAGGAGACGCAATCAATCCTAACCCAACACAAGGACATGTGTATATCACAGTCAATTTGTATCCTTTATGGCAAGAAATCTTTCATAACACGCTAATCAATTGCGCAATTGCAATGCTTTTTTGGCTAATAGCCGCCAATGTTTCACGCCGTTTAGTAGACCAAATTACCCAACCTATTTTAGATTTATCCAACACCACCAACAAAATTGCGCAAGATCAAAATTATAAAATTCGCGCAAAAATCAGCAGTAATGATGAAGTTGGAGAGCTAACCCGCTGTTTTAATGAAATGTTAGCGCAAATTCAATCGCGTGATGACGGCTTAGAAGAAACCGTTGCAAAACGTACTAAAGAATTATCCAAAGCTAAAGTAGAAGCAGAGCAGGCCAGCAAAGCAAAAAGCGATTTCTTAGCGAATATGAGCCATGAACTTCGCACACCAATGAACGCTATCATCGGTCTAAATCACCTGCTTTCCAAAACAAAACTAAGCACGCAACAACTTGATTATGTTAATAAAATTACAACAGGCGCAGCAGTATTATTAGAAGTCATTAACGATATTTTGGACTTTTCTAAGATTGAGGCTGGAAAAATGAAATTAGCCTCTGCTGATTTTAGCTTAGACAAGTTGTTAGAACGTATGATTGCCATTTTTTCAGTAAAAGCATACGAAAAAGGTTTAGAACTGATTATTTATCGCTCTTTAGATATTCCAGACAACTTAATCGGTGATGCTTTATCGTTAGGGAAAATCTTAAATAATCTAGTAGCAAATGCGATTAAGTTTACCCATCAAGGTGAAGTGGTTGTTTCAATTGATTTAAAATCTCAATCAGAAGATGATGTAACCATCGCATTTTCGGTGTTAGATACCGGCATTGGGATTCGTTCTGATTATATGCACGAACTTTTTACCGCTTTTTCTCAAGCAGATTTATCAAGCACCCGCAATTATGGTGGCACAGGTTTAGGGTTAACGATTAGTCAAAAAATTGCGCAGCTTATGGGCGGCAATATTCAAGTAGAGACTCAAGAAGGTCTAGGCAGCCAATTCTTTTTTACTCTCACCTTAAAAAAGAGTCCACAAAGCACCCTCAATCCGATTTTGGCGGAAAAAAACTTGTTGCGCCGCGACAAAGTATTGCTAGTCGATAATAATAGCCGATCAAAAATCGCTCTGGAAAAATCGCTCAGACAATTTTCCTTAGCAGTGCAAACAGTTTCAAGCTTAGAAGATGCTGTTGCCGAGTTACAACGCGGGGCGGAATTAAACAATCTTAATCCTTCCTCAGCACCTCATAAACCGCGCTACTCCTTAATGCTGGTCAACAGCAACGCCACAGAATCAATCAACGAAACCCTTTGCTTGCAGATTTTTTTATCCCTGAAGAAAAACTATTCGTTACCTGTGGTTCTAATGACAGCATTTTCTGTACATGAACAACAAAAAACCACATTGACTGCGGTTGAAAAAGTGATTAGTAAACCTGCGACTGCTTCTATTTTGTTTAGCGGAATTTGTGAAGCATTAAAGAAACGAACGCAAATACATTCCGCGCAAAATCAAAACAATAAAGTACTAGACTCCACCGGAAAGCGCGTTTTAGTTGCTGAAGACAATCTTATCAATCAGCAAGTGGTTTGTGAGCTTTTGCAATCACATGGTTTATCAGTCACGGTTGCTGAAGATGGCGTGCAAACCGTTAAACTACTCTCGGAACAAACATTTGACCTAGTGTTTTTGGATATTCAAATGCCGCAAATGGATGGTTATGAAGCGGCTAAAATTATTCGCCAAGAACTGCAACTTGAAAAACTACCTATTGTGGCAATGACAGCTCACGCGCTGGATGAAGATAGAGAAAAGTGTTTTTCAGTCGGCATGAATAATCACATTAGCAAACCTGTTGATCCTGATTTGTTGTTGCAAGTGCTGATTCAATATTTAGGTCAAATTGAAAAAACACAAACTGAACCACCTCCAGATGAAACCGTCAGCTATCTTTTTCCAGAAGTAGAAGGAATTGACTTTCAAAATGGCTTAAAACGTCTGCGAAATAATCAAGAGTTGTATGTTAAATTACTCCATGTTTTCATTGAAAAACATGGAGATAGCATCAATCAAATAAGCCATTTACTTAAGCATCATGATTTTAAACAAGCCGCTTTTATAGCTCATGCAATTAAAGGTACTGCTGCTAACTTAGGAGCGCAAAAAATTTCCTCTTTAGCGAGCAGCTTAGAATTGTTATATCGCGAGCAAAAACAGGATAATGAAGCACAACTTTTATCATTGTTGGCTGAAGCAATCGTCAATTTTATTAGTGCGGTTAATCTTATTCAAAAACCTTTAGAGACAACAGATTGCAACACCGCCAATCCCTCAGAGCAATGACAACAGCATTGCCACCGTTAAGTCTGTACATTCACATTCCTTGGTGCATTCAAAAATGTCCTTATTGTGATTTTAACTCGCACGCTGTCAAAGATTCGTTGCCAGAAATGCGCTATGTGCAAGCGTTGTTGACCGATTTGCAACGTGATATTGAGTTTTTTGCAATCGACCGCCCGATTCAAAGTATTTTTATCGGTGGCGGTACACCCAGTTTATTTTCACCTGAAGCAATTGATGCGTTATTGATTGGGGTTCGGCAATTATTATGCTTGAAAAATACAACTGAAATCACCTTAGAAGCCAATCCAGGCACATTTGAAAGCCATAAGTTTGCAGAATTTAGGGCGTTAGGCATTAATCGTTTATCCATTGGTATTCAAAGCTTTAATGACAAACACTTAAAAAAACTAGGTCGAATCCATGATGCGAAACAAGCTTTTATCGCTGTAGATATGGCGCAACAAGCTGGCTTTGAAAATTTTAATTTAGATTTAATGTTTGGACTCCCAGAACAAACTGTCGATGAGAGTTTGGCAGATATTAAAACCGCTATCGCCTTAAATCCGCCGCATTTATCGTTTTACCAATTAACTTTAGAACCTAATACTTATTTTCATCGCTATCCGCCAAAACTGCCAGAAGATGAGTTGATTTTTACGGCGCAACAAAGCTGTCAAAAATTATTAGCCGAGCATGATTATTTACAATATGAAGTTTCCGCTTACAGCAAAAGAGGTGCGCGTTGCCAACATAACCTTAATTATTGGCAATTTGGTGATTATATTGGGATTGGCGCAGGGGCACACGGCAAAATCAGTCGTTCATTACCCGATAACATCGTCCGCACAATGAAACCTAAAAGTCCACAAACGTATTTATCTTCTTACAATCATGGTGAGACTGTTGCAAAAGCATCAACTCTTTTAACAGATACTCAGTCATTCATACCCAAAAAAGAATTGCCGATAGAGTTTGTCATGAATCATTTACGTTTAAAGCAAGGTTTTAGTCTGAGCGGTTATCAAAAAGCAACGGGACTATCAATAGATACGCTAGAACCGGCTTTATCAAACGCAATTGCGGAAGGTTTATTAATACAAGAAGAACAATTTTATTTTTGTTCTGAAACAGGTTGGAATTTTCTTGACGTTATTTTGCAAAAATTTATTTAACTCTAAATCAAAAAGCTTACGATTTAAACTACCATGAAAAAGACTAATAGAGCTATAATTGCAGAATATTTTGCTTATCCACTTAACGTTTATGCTTGACTATCAAAAAGAGTTCATCAGCTACGCACTTGAATGTGGCGTACTTAAGTTTGGTCAATTCCAGTTAAAATCAGGTCGTATCAGTCCGTACTTTTTTAATACAGGTTTGTTCAACACAGGGGCAAAACTTGACAAATTAGGTCACTTTTATGCACAAGCCTTGATAAATTCTGGGCTTGAAGTTGATATTCTTTATGGGCCTGCTTATAAAGGTATTCCGCTAGTCAGTGCTACCTCTATTGCTTATTCGCGCATCACAGGAAAAGATATTCCGTTTGCGTTTAACCGAAAAGAAAGTAAAGATCATGGTGAGGGTGGTGTATTAGTCGGTTCTGCTTTACAAGGTAACGCTCTGATTCTTGACGATGTGATTACTGCGGGGACTTCAGTGCGTGAATCTGTTGAAATTATCCACAATGCAAAAGCTACGCCAGTTGGTGTATTAATTGCTTTAGATAGACAGGAAAAAGGCACTAATGATGTAAGTGCAGTAGCGGAAGTTGAGCAGCAATATTCTATGCCTGTGAAAGCAATTATTTCTCTTAGCAATATCATTGAGTTTTTACAAGAAGACTCAAATAAATGCAGCGAATTAACTACAATTGAGCAATATCAACAATGCTACGGTATTTAAAGCTCAATTGTGAGATAGCCAAATAAAAAGCCTTCTTTATCTAAACACTTTTTAATATTTGGTCTACAATGTATTGCAATAGCAACAACTATCTTTAATTATTTTACGAGCGTCAGCACAAAAGGCTTACCATGAGGAATTTGGAATTCAAAGAACAACTGCATGAGTATTCGCAGTGGCGTGAACAACTGATGCGTTCAATCGAAATGTATCGGGAGTGGCGTCGTCGTTATGGAATGACCGATCTTCACAGCACCGATACTATTTTAAATATTCTCAGTGGCTTAGAAAACGATAGGATTACATTAGCTTTTGCAGCTGAGTTTTCGCGCGGCAAAACAGAACTAATTAATGCTTTGTTTTTTGCCGAAACTGGGGTTAGATTGCTACCTTCTTCTCCAGGACGCACAACAATGTGTCCTACGGAAATTTTCTACGATAAAACCGGCGGCAGTTATATTCGAGTTTTGAATATTGAAACGCGGCTTGAAGATGACTCTTTAATTGAGTACAAGCAACGTCCTGAATGCTGGAAGCAAATCACCCTCGATTGTGAATCACCGACACAAATGCAGGAAGCATTTAAGCAGTTGATTGCTACAAAAGTCGTTTCACGAGAAGTCGCAGATAAATTAGGGCTTTGGAATGAACACGAAGCGGCTGAGCAAGGCATGGCAAATGCCACTACCGTTGAAATTCCTTATTGGCGACACGCATTAATCAGTTTTCCGCATCCTTTATTAATGGAAGGACTGTGTATTCTTGATACACCGGGACTTAATGCGCTGGGAACAGAGCCTGAACTTACCTTAAGCATGTTGCCTAGTGCGCAAGCGATTGTGTTTGTGTTAGCTGCTGATACAGGCGTTACCAAAAGTGATTTGGAAATGTGGCGGACTCACATTTGCAGTGCACGAAACAGCAAACAAGGTCTTGCTGTGGTAATGAACAAAATTGATGCGATGTGGGAAGACCTAGCAGGTGAAAATGGTTATGAAGCATCAATCAAAAAACAAGTCGCTACCTCTGCAACGGTTTTAAAACTCGACCCTAATTTAATTTTCCCTGTTTCTGCAAAACAAGCTTTATTAGCGAAAATTAATAATAACCCAGAGTTATTAGAAAAAAGCCGTTTAGCAAGTTTGGAAAACTATCTTTCTGATGACATTTTAAAACAACGCCGTCGCATTTTGATGGAATCAGTTATCAGAGACATTGGCTTTTTAGTAAATGAGTCTTTCAACTTAACTGAAAGTAAATTAGCTAATGCAGGCAGACAGTTAGAAGAATTCATGAAAATGGATTTTGAAAATAAAGACATGACTGGCAAGTTAATGTCAGAAACGCGCGATCGCCAAAAAGCATACATGGCAAACGTGGAAAACTTTCAAGCCAGCCGCCGCGTGTTTACTGTACAAGCGAAAATTTTAATTGATTCGTTTGCTAAAGAAAAAATTGACACAATTACCAAAGAAACCCGTGAAGAGATGAGCAGAAGCTTAACAACTTACGGGATGAAAAAATGTATTCGCAAATTGTTTGATGAATTGCGTGATTTATTGCAAGACTCAATTGACATCACCAATGAAACACGTCGCTTAGTTAAAGCCATTCACAAAAAATTCCAAGATGAATATGGCTTTAAAGAAATAGAACCTCAGTTATTCTCGATTAAGCAATATCAAGAAGAACTCGAAGCTATTTTTGAAGAGGGCGAGGCATTCCGTACCAGTGCAAAAACTACCATGACAGAACAAAGTGTGGTGGTTAGTAAATTGTATGGCACGTTAATCATTAAAGCGCGAAACGTACTGAAACAAGCTCACAAAGATGCGTTGACTTGGAGCAATGGTGTTTTGACACCTTTAATGCACCAAATCAAAGATCACAAAAAACAAATTGAAAGCCGCCTGATGATGTTGAAAAAAATCAATGAATCAAAAGGCAGCGTTGCAGATAATATTGCACATCTAAAAGCAGAATTAGAGCCTTTAAAAATGCAGCGCAAAGAGTTAGCGTTTATTATCAAAGAAATGCAGCTCGAAGAATTTCAAAAGCAGATTAAAGAAAATAAACCATCTTCTTAAATTCCCAAGAAAACAACCGGCGGTTAGATTAATTAACCGCTAGGTTGTTTTAAAAATCAAATCCCACACCCCGTGTCCTAAGCGCATCCCGCGCTGTTCAAACTTCGTCATCGGTCTATAGTCTGGTCGCTCGCAAAAAGTGCGCGTTTTACTGGTATTTAGCAATTTTTCATTCGCCGAAATAACCGCCAACATATCTTTTGCATAATGCTCCCAATCTGTTGCGGCATGAAAATAACCGCCAGCACTCAATTTTTTTGTCACCAGCTCCACAAAACTAGGTTTTACAATCCGGCGTTTATGATGACAGCGTTTTTGCCAAGGATCAGGAAAAAACAATTGCACTCCCGCCAAGCTATGATCTGGAATTTGTTGCTCTAAAATTTCAATCGCATCGTGATGATAAATTCTGACATTGTTTAAACCTTTTTGTTCCAGCAACAACATCAAATGCCCCAAGCCGGGTTTATGCACCTCAATCCCAATATAATCCAAATGCGGATTTGCCTGTGCCATTTCTGCCAAACTATCACCATTGCCAAAGCCAATTTCCACAATCAGCGGAGCTTGCCGTTGAAAAACTTCTGCAAAATTATAGGATTGAGTCGGGTCTAAACAATATTTATCCCAAAGATTTTCTAAGGCATTTTTTTGACTTAGCGTTGCGCGTCCTTGGCGACGCATAAAACTACGAATTCGTCGCAGCGACTGTTCAGTATCAGACATAATTGTTAACGTTTTGAAAAAATGAATGTGTAGCGCATGAATTTATTGCTACTTTATTTGCTAATCAGGGGCTGAAGAAAATGTCCATAATTGCCATTCGGAGCTTGGATATCTAACAGCAAAGCCAATGTTGTGGCAATATCAGTGATTTCTACCGTTTGAAAAGATTGTCCTTGAGCGATTTTCCATCCGTACCACAACAATGGCACATGCGTATCATAGCTATAGCTTGAACCATGTGTTGTGCCGGTGGCTTTATCCGCATCAATCCAACCGGGCGCGTAAGTCACCACCACATCCCCTGAGCGTTGCGCATTATATCCTAATTGAATGTAATGATTTATTCCGGTATTAAAAGAGCTATTTCCCAACGCCGTTTTAGTCACCGTCTGAGCAACGCCGTTAATCGTTAGTAAAAATTCTGTCAGTGTATTCGTAACTTCAGCAACGGAAATTTTTAAATTGGCGATTTTTTTATGGTCTAAAAAAACTTGTTGATTTGAATAATCTAACAATAAGTTTTCACCGTATTTTTCCTGCAAAAATTTTTCTATCGTGCCTGCCATTTCGCTGACTTTTATATTTCCGGCGGGAATGCGCACGCTTTCTAAATAACTCGGTGATTCAACTGCGCCATGATCGGCGGTTAAAAAAACTAAAACCTGTTCTTTTCCTAACCAACTGTCTAAAAACTTGAGTAATTGCGCCAAATCTTGATCAAGGCGCAGATAAGTATCTTCAACTTCAATGGATTGCGGCGCAAATTGATGTCCGACATAATCGGTTGCAGAAAAACTAATCGCCAGCATATCGGTGACAGCATGTTTACCGAGGTTTTCTGCTTGAATTGTTTGAATTGCAAATTCTCTGGTTAAGGTATTGCCAAACGGCGTAGTTCTTAGCAAGCCAAAATTATCATTATGCGCGGCTAATTTGGGCAAATCATGGGGAAATATCGGTTTTGCCTCCCCTTTAAACGCGCCTTCAAACAAATTATCATCCGGCAAGCTTTCGCTATAATCGGCTAAAGGCAACAACGTTTGCCATTCTTGATTCAAATAATTTTTCGCTAAGCCTTTGTTATTAAAGTCATTCACCCACGCCGGCAGCTGCGCCATATAATAACTGCTGCTCATCCAATTGCCTGTGGCGGAGTCAAACCAATACGCCGCATTCGCAAGATGACCTGCTGGCAAAATTGCGCCGCGATCTTTCAAGGCAATGCCTATCACTTTTGATTGATTGTTGTTAGACAGTTTTAATTGGTCGCCAATTGTGGTGGTGAGCATATTTTTAGGCGACATTTGCCCAGCTTTTTCTGAACCGCCGAGCGCGTGAACTGTCGCATCTTCCGAGCAATACATTTTTTTGTTCCGCGCTTTGTCAAACCAGTTATTGGCAATAATGCCATGCAAAGCCGGAGTTGCGCCGCTGTAAATAGAGGCGTGTCCTGGACCAGTGTAGGTTGGCACATAGTTGTAGTGGCTGTTTTTAAAGAAAAAACCTTCATTCATTAAGCGTTTAAAGCCGCCATTGCCATATTTAGCGCGATATTTATAGATAAAATCAGCCCTCATTTGATCTACAACGATACCGACAACCAGTTTAGGTTTGTTTGAAAAATTTGTTTTTGCAGAGTCTGCACAATAGGCGGTGTTACAAAAAAACCAAAGACTTGAAATTAAAAGTATTTTTTTCATAAGAGTGGGGTGGGTTGTTTTGCCGTGATAATCAATTTTGCGGTGAAACCAGTCTGAGCTTGTTACCGATTTAGGCTGACTAACGTTTGTGCATGATAACTGAATTCCAGTATAGACCAAGATTTGTGAACTGCCTCTATTCAAAAATAGATCGTTTTTTTATTCACAAAATTTTTCAAGACGACCGGTCGTTTTCTAAATTTTAGCGCGAAAACATGTTGGTTAAGATTTATCCGAACAATGCGAACAGCGAATAAATTCGCCCTACATCGACAGGCATTATTTTTTTGCAAAGAGGAAAAATAAACGCTTGCACAAGTAATTAAACAAAAGTTTTTCGGTATCTCGGAGTGCAAGCTTTGCTTGCAATGTCAGGCAAAGCCTGACCTCCGGTATTTCATAATGTCTTGAAACTTATTCTCACTTAATAGCGGCACTATTTTAGAAAGTTTCCTGATGATTTTTTAAGACGACCAGTCGTCTTGAGAAAATTTCAAACTCTTGTGGGATTTTTTTCAATGCGCAAACCCGCGATTACGCCTATCTTTCTATCAAAAAAAATCAGTATTTTTTTGCACTGTCGCAGTGCTTTTAAAAAATTTCCATGTTACCCTGTGCCAAATTACGATAAATACTGGCAACAGACACTTATTTCATTGATTTTAAAGGTTTTTGAATTGTATAAAAAACGCTCAAAATACTCACTCGTACTGTTTTCAGCATTAATCTTTGTGTTTGGCATTGTTTTGGCTGTTGTCTCAGCACGGCAACAGCAAATAACCAATCAAGCGGAGTTACAAGGCTTATTTGATAAAGAAGCCAAAACGCTGGTCAGTTCCATTCTTTCTTATATTGAAACTTATAAATATGGCGTATTAGGTGCGCGGGGTGTGGTGATTGCGCACGGCAATGACAGCATTACTCGCCAAGCGTTTAGAACCTATAGCGCATCACGCAATTTGGATCTTGAATTTCCCGGAGCGCGGGGCTTTGGTTTTATTCGGCGGGTGGCGCGAGCCGATGAAGCGGAATTTCTCAAAAAAGCGCGTGCCGACGATATGCCCGATTTTGCGATTAAAGAATTCGCCCCGCACAACGGTGAACGCTATATTATTCAATATCTTGAACCCACAGGTCGCAACCGTCCTGCGATTGGCTTGGATTTAGCTTCAGCAGAACCGCGCCGCAATGCTGCACAGCAAGCAATGGAATCAGGCACAGCCACACTCACTCCCCCGCTTACCTTGGTACAAACCTCTGGCTTACCACTGCGCTCATTTGTGTTGTTGCTACCTGTTTATAACTTGACCATGCCGCTTGACAGCGAAAAACAACGAACCGCAGCCACTCTGGGTTGGACATTTGCGCCAATGGTCATTGATGATGTGTTAGAACGTGCTGGGGCAAAGACTGGGCAAATCGCGTTGCAAATTGCAGATGTTAGCGTTAATCCAAACCAACCGCCTTTTTATTCGCCCTCTGGCTTTGCAGACCTAGAAAACGTGGCTCATCGAGTCCAATTTAAGCGCACTATTTTTGGACGCACTTGGGAATTTAAACTCCGCGCTGAGCCAGAGTTTTATGCCAACCATGAAAAGCTTTCGCCTGTTTGGTTAGCGAGTTTTACCACTATTTGTTCATTTTTATTATCCGTTTTGCTGTATTTTTATTTGAAATCGCAGCAACAACTGTTGGCAAAATCGCAGCGACAAATGCGCTTAGCGGCAATTGTGGAAAGTGCGAATGATGCCATCATTAGCATAGACTTAGACGGCGTAATAACCACTTGGAATAATGCCGCTTATCTTATGTTTGATTACACAGCCAGTGAAGCGGTTGGCAAAAAAGTCTGTGAGTTAATTCTTCCTGATGAAATGCTGCCTCAAAAAGCGGCTCTTTTGAGCAAAATCAGACAAGGTGAATTTATTCCACGCCACGACACGACTCGCAAAACCCGTGATGGTCGCTTAATTGATGTATCGGTAATGTTTTCACCGATTTTAGACAAAGATAAGCGCGTGATTGGCTCGGCAAAAACTATTATTGATATTGGCAAACAAAAACAACTGCAATTGGAACTGCACAACACTTTAGGGCGACTAAAAATGGCGGTTGATTCCATGAATTTAGGCGTGTGGGTTTGGCAAATGACCGATAATCAGCTGATTTGGGACAAGCGCATGTTTGAGCTGTATGACGCGCCTGAAAGTATGCAAGAAACAGGCGTTTATTATGAGTTTTGGCATTCGCGCCTACATCCTGATGATGTGGGTTATGTTGAAAAAAAGATTTTCGGACAAGTTGCAGGCACTGATATTTATGACCCTGAATTTCGGATTGTGTTAAACAATGGTGAAATTCGCTATTTAAAAGCGGCGGCAATTCTTGAGCGTGATTCCCAAGGTCATGCAAAACAAATGGTGGGAGTCAATTTTGATATTACTCACATCAAAGTCGCAGAAGCTCGCATTCAAGAGTTAAATAAAAAACAAACAGAGGAATTACAAGATTTGAATGCTTCCTTGGAGTATCAGATTCAAATTCGTACCGCCGCACTTAATAATGCAATGCAGCTTGCAGAACAAGCCAGCCTCGCAAAAACTGATTTTTTAGCGAATATGAGCCATGAAATCAGAACGCCGATGAATGCAATTTTGGGGCTTGCTTATTTATTGCAGAAAAAAGCCTTGTTGCCTGAAGAACGCGGCATGGTAGAAAAAATTGACCTCGCAGGGCGTTCTTTACTGGGCATTATTAATACCTGTTTGGATTTTTCAAAAATTGAAAGCAATCAATTGAGTCTTGAAAATATTCCTTTTCGCCTGACGGATATTCTTGAAAATCTTGCCAATATTATGTGCTCATCGGCTGGAGAAAAAAATCTGGAGCTGTTGATTGCGCCTGTGCCCGAAGGTGCGGATTACTTAAGCGGCGATGCGATTCGTTTGGGGCAAGTGCTGATTAATCTGGCTGGCAATGCGATTAAGTTTACCAATTCAGGTGATGTCATCGTTGATGTGCAAGCCGTTGATTCTGAAACAAATACCAATGAAGTGCGATTGCGGTTTTCAGTGCGTGATACTGGCGTTGGCATTCCCGCTGAAAAACAAGAGCTGATTTTTCAGGCTTTTTCCCAAGCGGACACCTCCACATCGCGCGTTTATGGCGGCACAGGGCTAGGGTTGACAATTAGTCGACATTTAGTGGAATTAATGGGCGGTCAATTGCAATTGCGCAGTGAAATCGGTGTCGGTTCTGAGTTTTTCTTTGAATTAACCTTTGCACGCACCGAGGCGGTGAACAATTCTATTCCTGCCTTGCCACATCAAACCGTATTAATTGTCGATGATCATCACACGGCGCGTTTGGTGCTTGAGTCAACTATACAAAGCTTAGGATGGAGTGCTCATCTTGTTGATTCCACTGAGAAAGCTCTGCAAGTCATTACCGAACATGGCATCGGTCATTTTGATTTTTTACTGATTGATTGGCAAATGCCCAATGCGAATGGCGTTCCAACAGCGGTGGAAATTCGTACTCGTTTGGGCAAAGATCGTTGTCCTTTGATTATTATGATGACCGCGTATGACAGAATGGTGTTATTAGAACAACCTGCAAACAATATTGCCGATGCAATTCTGTCTAAACCTGTCACCAGTTCTTCTTTGTTTAATGCCGTTTTAGACGTGAAAATTAAACAAGGCAAAGCGGTTTTTAATCTTCATAAGCTTGTGAATGAAAATCGTCTGTTAGGTGTGACATTATTGGTTGTGGATGATAGCGAAACCAACCGCGAAGTGGCTTATCAAACTCTCACAGGCGAAGGCGCAACTGTTGAAACAGCAAAAAATGGGCAGGATGCGATGGTGCGCTTAATGGCAAGACCGGATTATTTTCAAGTGGTGTTGATGGATGTGCAAATGCCAGTGATGGACGGTTACACGGCAACGCGGCAAATTCGCGCCACACCAGAGTTTAAAAATTTGCCGATTATTGCGTTAACTGCTGGCGCGTTTAACAGTCAACGGCTTTCTGCACAGGAAGCAGGCATGGATGATTTTATTGGCAAACCTTTTGATGTGGAAGAGTTAATCGCTCGCGTTGAGCGATTTTCAAAAACGAAGCACGAAGATAAAACACCCATGATGATAATTCCAAAAACAGTTGCGCCAGCCGATTCGATAAACCTAACATCGCTGCCGCTGATTGATATTGAATATGGTTTAAAAAGATGGGGCGACGCTGAAATATATCAAAAATATTTGCGGATTTTTGCAGAAAAAAACAGTGAAAATGCGGTTGAAACCCAACAAGCTCTTCTTGATAACGATGTTAAAACCGCCAAAGCGATTACGCATAAATTGTTAGGTTCGGGCGGAAATTTAGCGTTAAAAAGACTTGTCCACGTTGCCGCAAAAATTGAAGCTTGCTTTAACAACGACGAAAATCCTCAAGAACAACAGCTGGTTGCGTTTAAAGAAACGCTGGCAGAAACCATTGCCGCTATCAAGAATTATCTTATCAGTGAAAATCCCATCGTCAGCACAACAGAACAGCCTGCGCTAGTGAGTTGCAGTAAAGAGGAATTATTGAAGTTTATTCAAACACTTGATACGGATAATCCTGCCTTAATTGAACCTAAGCTTTATGCTTTAACAGGCAAATTACCCGCGCAACAATTTTAGGATTTAGAAAGTTTTATCAACCACTTTGATTTTCGCGGTGCAGAATCGCTTGCCAATAAACTCTTGTCTGAGAATTTTGACTTTCATCAAGGAGACAACTAATGCCTTCCCACCCAATACTCTGCGTTGATGATGACCCAATTAACTTACGGTTGTTGCGTACTACTTTGCAAGATTACTATCCATTGGTATTTGCCAGAAACGGTGCGGGGGCTTTATCCGCTGCTCTCAAACATAATCCAGCCTTGATTTTGCTTGATGTGCTAATGCCAGATCAAGATGGCTTTGAAGTGGCAAGGCAATTGAAAGAAAACCCAGCAACAACGCATATTCCGATTATTTTTATCACTCGCTTATCGGATGAAATTGATGAACAACTTGCTTTTAGCGTGGGCGGGGTTGATTACATTACCAAACCGATTTCACCTTATATTGTCCGCGCTAGAGTGAAAACCCATATTTCTTTAGTCAACGCATCGCAACTTGAAGCAAGTCATCGTGATGCTATTTATATGCTGGCTACCGCTGGGCATTACAACGACACGGATACGGGAGTTCATATTTGGCGGATGGCGGCATATAGTCGGTTACTTGCAGAAAAAATCGGTTGGAATAAAAGAGATGCGCAACTTTTGGAAATGGCTGCACCAATGCACGACACGGGAAAAATTGGCATTCCTGATGCTATTTTGAAAAAGCCGGGCAAGTTAGATGCAGACGAATGGGAAATTATGAAGCAACATTCCGCCATTGGTTTTGAAATTCTCAGCAAAAGCAACGCGCCGTTATTTAAACTCGCGGCTGAAATCGCGCTTTATCACCATGAAAAATGGGATGGCAGCGGTTATCCGCACGGTATTTCTGGAGAAAATATTCCTGAGTCGGCTCGGATTGTGGCGGTTGCGGATGTTTTTGACGCGCTTTCCATGCGTCGCCCTTATAAAGAAGCATTTCCATTGGAGCAAATCCTGCCTATTTTGCATGAATCGGCGGGTAGTCATTTAGAAAAACGGCTGGTAGATGCTTTTATTGAGATTCTGCCGAAAATTTTAGAGATAAAAAATCGTTGGAATGGTTGAGGTTTCAAACTTCAGGCATAAAAAAACCCGACCGCATTTCTGCAATCGGGTTTTAGATTTAAGAGCTTGGCAATTCCCTACTTTCACATGGCAAACTGCCACACTATCATCGGCACTAAGAGGTTTCACTTCCGAGTTCGGGATGGGATCGGGTGGTTCACTCTCGTTATGGTCACCAAGCAAACTGGTGTAGTCAACGAAAAATAAATTTTTCTGACTGTTTTGGAAATCTGTTTCAGTTCTCTAGTTTAAAGCTTTTATGTCGCTTATATAACCAACCCAAACTGATTGGGTGTTATATGGTCAAGCCTCACGGGTAATTAGTACAAGTTAGCTTCATACATTACTGCACTTCCACACCTTGCCTATCAACGTCGTAGTCTCCAACGACCCTTCAGGGGACTTAAAGTCCCAGTGAGATCTCATCTTGGGAGGGGCTTCCCGCTTAGATGCTTTCAGCGGTTATCCTGTCCGAACTTGGCTACCCGGCAATGCCATTGGCATGACAACCGGAACACCAGAGGTTCGTCCACTCCGGTCCTCTCGTACTAGGAGCAGCTTCCCTCAAATCTCAAACGCCCACGGCAGATAGGGACCGAACTGTCTCACGACGTTCTGAACCCAGCTCGCGTACCACTTTAAATGGCGAACAGCCATACC